>Ga0182030_10001803_pt1 | contig 44718 bp, 42 predicted proteins | sample 812S3MmetaG_FD_121299 | JGI IMG/M metagenome (GOLD analysis project Ga0182030, IMG submission 121299) | Permafrost microbial communities from Stordalen Mire, Sweden - 812S3M metaG (Illumina Assembly) | ecosystem: Environmental > Terrestrial > Soil > Wetlands > Permafrost | place: Sweden...
TCAATTTTCAAAAGCTGGCCCGCGCGGATCAAATCCCGCGTCACCTTGATGTCCGCGTCGCTCGGCGTCGGGTCGCCGCTGGGATGATTGTGGATGAGGACGATGCCCGCCGCGTTGGCCAGAATCGCCGCGCGGAACACCTCGCGCGGATGCACCAGAATCGTGTCCAGCGTGCCTTCGGAAATTTCCTCCACGCGAACCAGTTTTTTCCGCGTGTTCAACAGCAGCACTTGAAACGACTCCACGTTCAGCAGCCGGTTTGACTCGCGCATGAAGCTCACGACCGTCGCCGGATTGTCCAGCACCGGCGATTCCTCGCGGCGCTCCTGCTCCATGCGCCGCGCCAGCGCGAACGCCGCCATCAGCGTCACCGCCTTGTCCGGGCCGACGCCGGGAATCTGTTTCAACTCATCCACCGTCGCCAGCGCCAGCGCGTTCAGCGAGCCGAATTTCTGCAAAATGTTTTGCGCGACCTGCACCACGTTCGCGCCTTTCAAGCCCGTGCGCAGCAAAATCGCGATCAGCTCCGCGTGCGTCAGCGCATCCGGCCCGCGCGCCGCGAGCCGTTCGCGCGGCCGCTCGCTGGCGGGCTGGTCTTTGAGCCGAAAGCTGTCTGCCATGAAAAATTTGTAAGCGAACCCGCCGCCAAACACACGCGGAAAATTTTTATTTGGGTTGGTGCCAGTCGAGTTCGTCGCGGGCTGGCAATGGGGGAAACTTTTGGTGCGGCTCTTTTTGATACCAATAGGCCACGGAGGACATTTCGCTGTCGAGCGGAAGATAAACACCGCCCTGTTTCCAACCGAACATCTGGATGGTTGCTTTCAAATGCTTTTGAAAACGAATCGGGTCCGCGAGGTGCCAGCGGTAAAGTCCAAAGCGCTGGCCGGATTCATAAATTTTGTCCGGCGGCAGCACTTGGGCCAGGCCGGAATAGGGAGTGGAAAAAGTCTGATATTTGTGGGTGTCGCGGTTTTCGAAGTTGTATGACCCGCCAAAATAATCTTCGGTGCCGGTGCCGCAGATGGTGGGAAAGCCCTGGTCGCCGTCGAGATAAAATTTGATTTCGCCTTCGCCCCACCAGCCGGGATTATGCACCTCCAGCGCCAGGTAGGTTCCAACATATTGTCCCGCCCCGTCAACGCCGTCCAGAATGGTGTAAAGGCCTTTGGTTTTCAGCGGATACTCGTGCCGGAATTGCGCGTGAAAATATCCCGCGTCCTTCGGCACGGCCGCCAGCGCATAATTGATCTGGTAATAAAGCGTCATGTTCTTGTCATCCCGGTTTTCCATCGTGATGCGCGCTTGCTTATGGAACGGCATCGGCCAGTAACAGTTGAAAGCGCTGCCGGGATTGACGCAGACCGCCAGCGAGTTGATCTGCGCATATTGTCCAAGTCCGCAGGCAAAGAAATCACCCACTGGACATTCAATCGAAGCATTGGTTTCGCCATCCCAGTAAAAGCGCAAAATGGAATGCCGCCAGTTGCCCGACGGCGTCATCCAGATTTGCTGAATGCACCCCGGCCCTTTGATTTCAGCCAGCGTCAAGGTGTTCCCGGCTTTGATCGCAACGGACGGCGACACTTTCCAGCCCTGGCCCAATTCGCTGGCGGCATGTTTGCCGGTGCCGTTGGTCGCCATGCCGGCTTTTCCCTGCTCGCCGGAGAAATTTTCCGGACTGATGGAACGAGATTCCGCGGTGGAAACCTGATAAAGGTTGGCCAAGCTCGCAGTGAAACCTGGATCTGCCAAATCGGCAGCGGAAAGCCAGGCTTGCGTTGCCAGCAGCGCCAAGGAGATGGAAAACAATTGAAGCTCTGTTTTGATCATGGTTTTCGAGGGGTTGTGAATGGATTGTTTATGCGAACCAGTCTGTTCAAATCATGTCAAAAAGAAAACAAATACTCGCCAAAAACTGCGGCCATCTTCGCCCACCTCGCGTTCTTCGCGCGACAAATCTGTGTTTCGTCCGCGCCCATCTGTGGCTAAAGTTTCCGCACGCATGGAACCGCCGCGCACCCAAAACGATTCGCTCACACCGTCCCAACGGCAGGCGGTCGCCGCGCGTGGCAATGTCCTCGTCATGGCCGGCGCCGGCACCGGCAAGACCAAGACGCTCGTCGCCCGCTGCCTCGATTGTCTCGACCGCGAACGCGCGTCGCTCGACGAATTGCTCGTTGTCACCTTCACCGAGGCCGCCGCCGCCGAAATGCGCCAGCGCCTCCGCCGCGAACTCGAAAATAAATCCGCTTCCGCACCCGGCGACGACCATTGGCCGCACCAGCTTGCGCTCTTCGATCTCGCGCACATCGGCACGTTGCATGGTTTCTGCCTGCGCCTCGTGCGCGAGCATTTTCACGAACTCGGCCTCGACCCGCAGCTCGCCATCCTTGACGAAGGCGAAGCCCGCCAGCTCGCGAACGAAACTCTGGACGAACAATTTCAAGCGCACTACGCCGGTGAAGATGAATTTTCCCTCGCCGTCCAAAACCTGATTCAAATCCACGGCGGCGGCCGCGATGAAAAAATTCGCGCGCTGATTTTGCGCCTGCATAATTATTCGCAAACCCGTCCCGCCGCCGCCGGCTGGCTGGCGGAGCAAATTGAGAAATTCTCCGCCGCCGAACCGTCCGACTGGCAACGCTGGCTGCTGGCCGCCGTCGCCGACTGGCGTGACGAATGGCTGCCGGTTCTGGAAAACTTCAAGAGCGGAAATGAAAAAGCCGCTGAATTGACGGGCATTTTCCAGCGTCTTAAAAAAAACTTCACCCGCGAACTCGCCGCCGAAGTGCTGGAGCAAATTGTTTCCGCCGACGGCAACTGGCCGGCCAAACGCAAAACCATTCTCCGCCAGCCGCTGGAAGATTTGTTCGCCGAAGCCGCGTTTCTCGCCGCGCTCGCGCCCGTGGTCAATGGCAGCGATCCGCTCGCGGAAGACTGGAACTGGATTCGCGGCCACATGGAAACCTTGCTGCGGCTCGCGCAGGAATTTGCGGAAAATTTCGCCAAACGAAAACGCGACGACGGAACTTTGGATTTTCACGACCTCGAACAATTCGCGCTGAAATTGCTGTGGAATTATTCTGCCGATGAACCAACTGCCGTCGCCGAAAGCTGGCGCAAAAAACTGCGCTTCGTTTTCGTGGATGAATATCAGGACATCAACGCCGCGCAGGACAAAATCATCGCCGCGCTTTCGCGCGACGGCGCGAACGCCAACCGTTTTCTCGTCGGCGACGTGAAGCAGAGCATCTACCGCTTCCGCCTCGCCGACCCGAAAATTTTCCGCGACTACGCAAAGAACTGGCGCGGTAAAAACGGCGAGGTCGTTCCGCTGTCCGAAAATTTTCGAAGCCGCGAGGGGCTGCTGAATTTTGCGAACTCCATTTTCGCCCTTATTTTACAAGAGGAAATCGGCGGCGTGGCTTACGACGATGACGCAAGGTTAAAATTTGGTTCGCCGGCAACGCGCGCTGACTTCAGCGTCGCCAAAAATCCGCCGCCGCGAGTGGAACTTTTGTTGCGGCTCAAGCCCGGTCGCGACGCGGCAGCGAACGACGAGTTTGCCGACTTGGCGGATGCGGACAAAGAAGCGCGGCTCGTCGCGTTGCGCCTGAAAAAACTCCTCGCGGAAAAACACGAAATTTGGGACGACGGAAAAAAACATTTTCGCGCGGCGGAGTGGCGCGATGTCGCGGTGCTGCTGCGTTCGCCGGCGGGCAAGGCGGAAATTTTCGCAAAACAATTCGAGCTGGCCGGCGTGCCGCTGGCCGTGGCGCGCGGCGGATTTTTCGAGACGGCGGAAATTCTCGATCTCCTGAATCTGCTGCAACTGCTCGACAATCCGTTGCAGGACGTGCCGTGCATCGCGGTGCTGCGCTCGCCGCTCGTCGGCCTGTCGCTGGACGAGTTGGCCGAAATCCGGCTGGCGGCGAAGGGCAAACATTTTTGGACGGCGCTGAACTCAATTCAAAATTCAAAATTCAAAATTCAAAATTTTCTGGAGCAGTTTTCGCGCTGGCGGAAGCTGGCCAGACAAGCCTCGCTTTCGGAATGTCTCGAAGCGGTGCTGGCGGAGACGCTTTACGCTGACTGGCTGGGGGCGCAGCCACGCGGCGCGCAGCGGGCCGCGAACATTGGGCGTTTTCTGAATCTGGCGGAGGCGTTCGACCAGTTTCAGCGGCAGGGGCTTTTTCGGTTTTTGAAATTCATCGAGGCGCAGCAGGCGGCGGAAGCCGAGCCGGAAGTGCCCGCCGTGGCGACGGAAAATGCCGTGCGGCTAATGAGCATTCATCAGAGCAAAGGTTTGGAATTTCCCGTGGTCGTGCTGCCCGACCTGGCGAAAAAATTCAACGAGCAGGATTTGCACGGCGAAATTGTTTTCGACGAAGAGTTCGGGCTTTGTCCGAAAGTGAAACCGCCGTCGAGCGGCCGGCGTTATCCGAGCCTGCCGCACTGGCTCGCGCAGCGGCGGCAACGCCGCGAGCTGCGCGGCGAGGAGCTGCGGCTGTTTTACGTCGCGCTAACGCGGGCGCGCGACACGCTGATTTTATCGGCGACGCTCACGGCGAAAAAATGGGAAACGCTCTGGTCACAGCCGGAACCGGTGACGACGCAGAGAATCGCGAGTGCCAACAGTTTTGCCGACTGGCTGGGGCTTTGGTTTTCAGTTCAAAGTCCAAAGTCCAAAGTCCAAAGTCCTGCGCGTGGAGAATTGCCGCATTTAAGCTGGCGGTTGGTGGCAGATACGGAGCTGGCGGACACGGACAAAGCGGAAAGCGGAAAGCGGAAAGCGGAAAGCGAATTGCCCGCGCTCGACGAGGCCACGGCGAAAAATTTGCGCGCGGTTTTGAGTTGGAAATATCCGCATGAAGCCGCCACGAAGCAAAAGGCCAAAGCGTCCGTGACGGAACTGCGGCGCGCGGCGGAGGAATCGGACGACGAGGCGGAGCGGGTTTTCACACGGCCACAATTCAGGGGGCAAAAGCGGAAAGCGGAAAGCGGAAAGCGGAAACTCGACGCGGCGGCGGCGGGCACGGCGCATCACAAGTTTCTACAGCATTTCGCGCTGGAAAACGCCGGCGAATTGCCGGCGGAGGCGGAGCGGCTGGTGCGCGAAAAACTTTTGTCGGCGGACGAGCGCGCGGTTTTGGATCTGGCCGCGCTGGTGGAATTTTGGAATTCGGAACTCGGCGGGAAAATCCGCGCGAACGCGGAAAATGTGCGACGCGAGCTGCCGTTCACCGCGCGGTTCAGCCCGGCGGAAATCGCGGAAATCACCGGCGCGAAAATTGAAGCCGGACTGAAAAATGAATTTGTCGTCGTGCAGGGCGTGGCGGATTTGGTCGTGCTGTTGCCGCAGGAAATCTGGCTGGTGGATTTCAAAACGGACGAGGTGGGCCAAGGCGATTTGCCTGAAAGAGTAAAAGCTTACACGCCGCAATTGAAACTTTACGCGGCGGCGCTGGAAAACATTTTCTCACGACCGGTCACTGTGCGCGTACTGCATTTTCTCGCGGCGCGGCGGACGGAGCGGGTTTAGTGGCGGCGCGGCGGCGGGGTCGTGAAAGCGGAAATCCCGGTTCCCAGACGCGTTGTTTTCAGTGCGTCAGCAGGGACGGTCGGTTCAGCAGCCATAACAGCGCCACGACAATCCCAATCATGAGCGCCCCGAAGAAAAACGTAAAAAACCGTATTTGCCTCTGGTGCCCGGTTGCTTTCCGATTGCGCCTCACGCAGGAAAGTTATGATCGTCCGGCCCCGGCGGCAAGCGTTTTTTCAGCGCAGCCACCAGCCCAGCAGCGGCGCGATCGCGAGTGCCGGCAGATAGTTTGCCAGTTCCACGCGGCGGATTTCCAGCACCACCAGCGCCGTCGCGCAAATCACCAGTCCGGCGGCGGTATTGACGGCGGGAACCAGCCCGTGCGCCTCCAGCCACGGCAGCGCGAACGCGTGGACGGCGCGGGCAACGCCGTTGAGAAAAAAGAAAACCGGCACCGCCGCCAGCGCCACCGGCCAGCGGAACTGTTTTACAAAACTCATGGTTGCCAACCCGTCCATCACGGCCTTGAGTGCGAGCGGGAAAAAATAACCCGCCAGCCCGTCGGTCACCGCGCCAAGAATCCCCAGCGGCGCGGCGCAAAATAAAATCGTGGCGGCCGTAAAACCGCCGGTCGGCTGGCCGGTGGCAATCAGCTTGGCGGCGTGGCGGCCGAGCCGGTTGGAAATGTTTTGCAGGCCGAGGATCTTTCCCAGCAGGCTGCCGAGCACGATTGCCAGCAACGCGAGAAAAAGTTGTTTCAGGACGGAGGTGAAACTGCCGCCGATATTCAGCCAGACGAGCTGCAGCCCGCAGAACGCGGTGAACGCGCCCAGCGCGGAGCGACAGTAATTCTGGGTGCGGGCGGTCAGCGGCGGCCGCCGGACCAGGCCCGGCAGCGCGCCGAGCAAAATGCCAAGGGCGTTGAGAAATGCGCCAATCACGCGCCGATTGTGCCGCGCGTTCGCCGCGAAGGAAACGAAGAAAAAAATTTCCTTCGCCCGCCGCGCGCCGTAAAATTTGGCGATGCAACGCCGCGCCGCGATTTTTTTTCTGCTCTGGGCGGCGGCGTTTTCCGCAACGGCGCAGAACGGAAAGGTTTTCATCACCACGCTGAACTGCGACGCCTTTTTTGGCGGCGGCGAAACGAAGATGCAGCTCGGCCAGCCGCAGACGTCGCCGGATTACTGGCGCAAGGCGGAAAATTTGGTCGGGCTGTGGCCGAGCAATCCGCCGGCGTTCATCGGCCTCCAGGAAATCGGCGGCGCGCGCGAGGTGGTTTATCTTTCGCAAATCGCGGCGGCGCGCTACCACCATTCCTTCCAGCCGATTTTCACCGACACCAAGGACACTTACACCGAGGAAGCGGTCGCGGCGGTGGTGGATTTGAGCCAGGGCTGGGGCATCGCCGGCAAACCGGGCCGCGACCCGGAGCTGGACAAAGCGTTGTCGAAACAGCTGGTGGTGAAGCTCACGAATAATTTTTCGTCGCTCGAAATCTGCGTCGTGCATCTGCGCCGGCCCATTGGCAAATACGCCAAGCTCGAACAGCAGAATCAAAACGCCGCGCTGAAAAAATGGGCCGCCGGCCGGCTTGCCCAAAATCCGCGCGCCAACGTCATCGTCCTCGGCGACTTCAACGAGGCGAAGCTTCCCGGCGCCGCGACGGCGTCCGTGGCCGCGCTGCTGCCGCCGGGCGGCCCGCTGCGCGATTCGTTTTTGCTGGCAAGCGGCCATTTCCGCACGCACGCCAACGGCCGCGCCTACGACCGCATTTTGTTTTCCGAGCCGCTGCGGCAAGGCGCGGCGGGCTTGAAATTTGAAACCGCCTTTGTCCAGCCGCACACGCACGGCAAGGGCGCGGACAAATACTGGTTCACCGATCATTTTCCGGTGACGGCAATATTTGCTCCCGCAGAAAATAAATAAAATGTCCGCCGCCAAAAAAAACTCACCGTGGCTCTGGGTGCCGACGCTTTACGTCGCGGAAGGTCTGCCTTACGCGCTGGTGTTGTCGGTGTCGGTGGTGCTCTTCAAAAACCTCGGCGTGGCGGATGAAATCATCACGTTCTGGGTGGGACTGCTCGGACTATCGTGGGTCGCCAAGCCGCTGTGGAGTCCGGTGGTGGACCTGTTGAAAACGCGGCGGCTGTGGATTTGGACGTTGCAGCTTTTCATCGGCGCGGCGCTGGCGGGCGTGGCGCTGGCGCTGCCGTTGCCGCATTTTTTCCAAATCACGCTGGCGCTGTTCTGGCTGGTGGCGTTCGCGTCGGCCACACACGACATCGCGGCGGACGGCTTTTATCTGCTCGCGCTGGCCGAGGGCGACCAGGCGCTGTTCAGCGGCGTGCGCAACACATTTTATCGCGTGGCGAACATCGCGGCGCAGGGCGGTCTCGTCATCTTCGCCGGCAAAATGCACGAGCGCACCGGCAACTACGCGACCGCGTGGGCGCTGGCGCTGGCGCTGGCGGCGGGCGTGGTGTTGGCGCTGGGAATTTTCCACCGGCTGGTGCTGCCGCGACCGGTGAACGACGTCGCGGGCCGCGCGGTTTCCACGGAAATTTTTTCGGCGAACTTTGCGGAGACATTCCTCGCGTTTTTCCGCAAACCGAAAATTCTCACGCTGCTGGCGTTTCTGCTGCTCTACCGTTTTGGCGAGGCGCAACTGTTCACGGTCGCCAAAATTTTCCTGCTCAATCCGCGCGCCGCCGGCGGACTTGCGCTGACGGACGTGCAATTCGGCTGGATTTACGGCACGATTGGCGTGGGCGCGCTGTTGTGCGGCGGGCTGCTCGGCGGCTTCGTGGTGTCGCGGCACGGTTTGAAATTCTGGCTGTGGCCGATGCTGCTGGCGATTCATCTGCCGGACACGGTGTTCATCTGGCTGGCGTATGCGCGGCCGGAAAATCTGTTTGCCATCGGTGCGGGCGTGGCGGTGGAGCAGTTCGGCTACGGCTTCGGGTTCACGGCGTTCATGCTTTACATGATTCACATCGCGCGCGGCCCGCACGCGACGGCACACTACGCGATCTGCACCGGCTTCATGGCGCTCGGCATGAACGTGCCGAACATGTGGAGCGGCTGGCTGGAACAGCGCCTCGGCTATCCGCATTTTTTCGTGTGGGTGATCCTGGCGACGATTCCGAGTTTTCTGGTCGCGCTGAAAATTCCGCTGGAGGCGGAGTTTGGGAAAAGAAGCGGAATTTGACCGCGAAATACACGAACCACACGAAAAACAAAAAAGGCGGATGGAAAAATTGCTTTCGTGCGTTTTGTGTATTTCGTGGTTATTAAACAAAAAGAATTGCTTTGAACGCGCCGGAGTTTCCACAATCCAAGTTCACATGAAAGCCATCCGCCATTTCCTGTTGCTGGCCGCGCTGCTGCCGCTGAATTTTGCCGCGCACGCCGAAAACCTTGCGTCCATCAACACCAACGTCCTGACCGCCGCCGCGACACCGCGCACCAGCATCATTTTCATCGAGTGCCACGGACTCGGCGTCGGCGATTTGAGCTGCTATGGCCAGACGAATTTCCAGACGCCGAACCTCGACCGGCTCGCCGCCGGCGGCATCCGCTTCACGGATTATCACGGCGGCGCGGCGCTTCACGCCACCGGCGAAGATTTTTTACTGGCGCAGGCCGCGTTCATGACCGGAAACAATAACGCCTTCGCGCCAGCCAAAGCCACCGTGGCGCAACGGCTCCAGCAGGCGGGCTATCACACCGGCCTCATCGGCGAATGGACGCTCGGCGCGCAGCCGTGGAAACAGGGCTTTGACGAGTTCGCCGGTTTTCTGGACGACGCGGAGGGGAAAAATTATTACTCGGATTTTCTCTGGCGTTATGCGCCCAAAAGCATTGTCAACGACACGGCCAAAACTTTGGACGATTTCACCGGCAAGGAAATGATTTATCCGAACACCGGCGGCAAACGCGGCCAGTATCTGCCCGACCTGTTCCTCGCGGCGGCGGCGAATTTTGCCCGCGTCAATCAGCCCGATCTGTCCAGCCATTACCGCCCGTTTTTCCTGCTCGTCAGCCTGCCGGCACCGCGCTCCGCCACGGCCGGCACGGATGATTTTCCGGTGCCGACCGACGCGCCGTTCACCGGCGAGCACTGGCCGCAGGCCGCCAAAAACCGCGCCGCGCTCCTCACGCGGCTCGACACCGGCGTCGGCCGGTTGCTGGAACAACTCCAAAAACTGGGGATGACGAATGACCTCGCCATTTTCTTCACCAGCGCCGTCGCGCCGGAAAAATTTTCGGACGCGAATCTGGAAAAACTGTTTCGTCCGGCCGGAAATTTCAGCGGTGAAAAAAATTCCGGCCCGGCGCGGCTGCCGATGATTGCGAACTGGCCGGCGAAATTTCCCGCCGGCACGGTCAGCCAAGTAAAGTGGTCGGCGCAGGATTTTGCGCCGACCGCGCTGGAAATGGCGTTGCAGAAACCGGCGGCGGATTTTACCGGCAATTCCATTTTGCCGATCCTCTTCGGTAAGCCGGGGACAAGCACGCCGGCTTTGCCAGATACACCCGGTTTGCCAAACGACGTGCCGGTCGGCCGCTAGCGCGCCGGCGCGGTGTCGGGCAGCGGGGCGTTGTAATCGCGCTGCCGCTCCACTTTTTTCGCGGCGGCCGCCACCCACAAAACCGCGAGCACGATGCCCAGCAGCACCGCCGCCAGCACGAACCACGGCCATTTGTAGTTTGGCTTCGGGGAATTTTCGTTTGGCTCGCGCATTTGAATCCTAATCGTAATCGTAATCGGTTCCAGACGCGATTAGGATTACGATTAGGATTGCACCTTTGCCAACAAAACTCGACCGCTGATTTTTTTCCGGTAGATTGGCGCACGTTTCATGCACGAGACTGACAGCCAGGAAGACCCGACGTTGACGCCGACGCTCCCCGCCGCCGGCCGGCAGACCTATGCCGTTTTCCGCAACGCCGATTTCACGCGCTATCTCGTCGCGCGGTTCATCGCGGCACTGGGAATGCAGATGATGGTCACCGCGCTGGACTGGGAAATTTACAAGCGCACGCACTCCGGCCTTGCGCTCGGTTTCGTCGGGCTGTCGCTGATGGTGCCGATGATTCTCTGCACGCTGCCGGCGGGCCATCTCGCCGACCGCCGCAACCGCAAGAGCATCATTCTCGGCTCCACGCTTGTGCTGGCCGGCGTGAGCCTCGGCCTCACGCTGACCTCGGCGTTCATCGCGCTGGACCAAAACGTCGCGCTGTTTCAGTTGTTTGTCTATGCGCTGCTGGTGGTCATTGGCGTGGCGAGAACTTTTCTCTGGCCGGCCAGCGCCGCGTTTGTCACCGCGCTCGTTTCGCGCGAGGAACTGCCGCGCGCCATCACTTTCAACAGCGGCGCGTTCCAGCTTTCCTGCGTGCTCGGTCCATCGGCGGCCGGCGTGCTCATCTGGCTCACGCACGGCGCGTGGCCGGTTTATGCCATCAATGTCGTGGCTGGCCTGGTCTGTTTTGCACTCATCGCCGGCATCCGGCACGAACACAAAATTCCGCCGCGCGAACCGGTTTCGCTCAAGAGCCTCATCACCGGTTTTCAATTCGTCTATAAAAACAAAATCATCCTTGGCACGATCACGCTGGACATGTTTGCCGTGCTGCTCGGCGGCGCGGTGACGCTGCTGCCGATTTTCGCGGAGGAAATCATTCCCTTGCACAATGGCGCGGAAGGCGTCGGCCTCGGCCTGTTGCGCGCGGCAATTCCCATTGGCGCGATCCTCTGCGTGTTTTTTCTCGCGCACCGGCCGCCGCTGCAAAAGGCGGGCCGCACCCTGCTCCTGTGCGTCGCGATTTTTGGCGCGGCGACCATTTTGTTCGGCCTCGCCAACCGCCTCTGCCTCGGCGGAATTTTCCCGGCGGCGGACGGAGTGTGGTTCTGGGTGGCGTTCGGGCTGATGGCGCTGTGCGGCGTGGTGGACAACGTCAGCGTGGTGGTGCGCGCGACGCTGGTGCAGCTGCTGACGCCGGACGAAAAGCGCGGGCGCGTCTCGGCGGTGAACAGCCTCTTCATCGGCACGTCCAACGAGTTGGGCGGTTTCGAGTCCGGCGTGACGCAGCATTTGTTCGGGCCGGTCCTGGGCAACACCATGGCCACCGGCGCGATTTTGTCCGTGGTGGTCGGCGGTTTCGGCACGCTGGTGGTGGTGCTGGTGGTGGCGTGGCTCTGGCCGGAAATCCGCCGCTACGGCAAACTGTCGTGAATCATTTTTAATTTTGTCGCCGCCGGCCCATTTGCCGCTTGCCAAGCCGGTGCAACGGGATTAAAACGGCACCACCCGATTGAATCCACCATGCGCCGTTTCACAAAATGGTTTCCGGTGCTGCTGGCCATGCTGCTGGCCGGCGCGGGCGGCGGCTGCGAAACCTTCAAGGAACACAGCCTGACCGTCGGCCTCTGGCAAAAAGATCCGACCGGCTCCCTCGACGATTCCGCGCACGGCGGCAAATATCTTTACGGCCCGTGGTCGCGCGCCACGCTGACGCCACTGGCCGTGGTGGGCGACGCGACGGTGGTGGGCGCGGTCCTCGGAGCCGGGTGTGTGGTGGCCGCCTTTGCCGAGGCCTGCCAGGAAGGCGCGCGCAACGGCGGCAGTCCGGGTTTTTGATGGTGCGGAAAATCATTGCGGGTTTTCACCAGATCAATGGCCGGCTGAATTTCAAATCACGCCGCCGCCGGTTTTCTCCTGTGCAAAAATCGCTGACCCGCCGGTAAAAATTGTTTATGCTTCACCGCACGATGAGCAAACTGCTGTTGATTGACGACGAAGAGGACGTGCGGTATTCGCTGGAACGCACCCTCGCCTCGGAGGAAATTGAACTCGCCACCGCCGCCAGCGGCGAGGAAGGATTAAAAGTCATTCCCAAATTCAAGCCCGACCTCGTGCTGATGGACGTGCGCATGACCGGGATGACCGGCATGGAAACACTCCGCAAAATCCGCGCGACCAACCCGAAATTGCTGGTGATTTTGATGACCGCCTACGGCACCACGCAGACCGCCATCGAGGCGATGAAGCTCGGCGCGTATGATTATTTGTTGAAGCCGTTTGACATTCCGAAGCTCAAGGAAGTCATCACCAACGCGCTCAAGGCCGCGCGCGACATGAAGCAGGTCGTCTCCTACGCGCCGCTGCTCGAATCCGAAGATTACGAACTCGGCATCATCGGCCGCAGCGGACCGATGCAGGGCGTCTTCAAACTCATCGGCCAGATCGCCGCGACGGACACCACCGCGCTCATCACCGGCGAAAGCGGCACCGGCAAGGAACTCGCCGCCCGCGCGATTTATCATCACAGCGACCGCGCGCAACAGCCGTTTCTCGCCGTCAACTGCGCCGCGATTCCCGAGCAGCTTTTGGAAAGCGAATTGTTCGGCCACGAACGCGGCGCGTTCACCGGCGCGACCGTCCAGCGCATCGGCAAATTCGAGCAATGCAACCATGGCACGATTTTCCTCGACGAAATCGGCGACATGACGCCGGCCACGCAGACGAAAATTTTGCGCGTGCTGCAAAGCGGCACCTTCGAGCGCGTCGGCGGCAACTCGCCCATCAAGGTGGACGTGCGCGTCATCGCCGCCACCAACAAGCCGCTCGAAGCCGCCGTCGTCGCCAAGCAGTTTCGCGAAGATTTGTTTTACCGGCTGAACGTCGTGCGGATTCATCTGCCGCCGTTGCGCGACCGCCGCGACGATATTCCGCTGCTGGTGAATTATTTTTTGGAGAAAATCGCCCGCGAGCTGTCGCGCAAACCCAAGTCCATCGCCACCGCCGCCGTAAAACTGTTTGAAAAATATCACTGGCCCGGCAACGTCCGCGAACTGGAAAACGCCATCCGTCGCGCGCACGTTCTCGCCAAGAGCGACGCCATCCTGCCCGGCGATTTGCCGCCGGAAATTTCCGGAGCCGCCACCGGCGTGGCTGCGCCGCCCGCTGCCATCGCCGCCGGTGAAGGCGCCACCGGCGATGCCGCCGCGCTCGCGCGCCAGCTTTTCCAAATCGCCAAGCGCAACCCGAAACTGAAAATCATTCCCGCCGTCGAGCGCGAGCTGGTGATCCAGGCGTTGATTGAAACCAGCAACAATCAGGTCAGTGCCGCCAAAATGCTCGGCATCACCCGCGCCACGCTGCGCAAGCGCATCGAAAAATTCGGCATCCAGCGGGAATTGAATGTGAAATGATGCTCGCCGTCTCACTGCTATCGCTTTGCTGGGAATTTGTATCGAGGCATCCCGGAACAGTGTTGGTGTTTGTCGGGGTCGTTGGGGAGGGTGTTGAAATTTGCGTTAAGTTTTTATATGAACATCGTTCTGTAAAATTTGATCGCATCCTTGAGGTTGTTGGGGCGTTTTTTTGGATAGTTCTCGTTATTGGACTTATGATTGAATTTAGGGAGGCTGCCAAGTCTGACATAGAGGCTGCCAATACAAAAGAGCGCGCTGCCGTTGCGGAAAATGAGGCCGGCCAAGCAAACGAACGTGCTTCAAAAAATGAGTTAGCCGCAAAACAGTTTTCATTGCAGGTTGCGCAGCTCACATCCACAAATCTTGGACTTGAAAAACGATTGCTTGAGCTTAAAAGCCAGATTGCAGAAACCAGCACCAATGTTGCGAAAATCGATCCTCTCAACCTGCCAATCGTTTTTGCTACAGCCGATGTGGAGCTTTTAATTCTTGGAACAAATTCAATTCAAGGCTTGCTGCCCCAAAAAAATGATGCCGAATTAAATGTCGAAAGATTAAATACAAGGCTAAGGTTCAAAGACCCAGACACGGGTGATTTCCCAGTCTCTTTGGGGTGTGACCAAATGCAAAAAGGGGTTTTTATAACTAGCGATATTTCAGGTATTTTAATTCATTTGGAATTCAAATCGGACTCACTTGGTTCATATTGGAGAACAGATAAGCAGTCAAAAAAATGGGGTGATTTATCTGCAAAGAAATTTGATGACTTTAAGGAGGCGGAGATTTCCATAATTGGACTCTTGGATAAAGCAAAAGTAAGAATGGGGACGTGTTCTTTGAAGCTTAATTCAACAATTGAAAGAAATTTTTCAATTGATCTACAGACTTCAAAGGATAAAGTCGTTTTGCGCCCCATTAATAGAAATTCTGGTGATGGGAGCAAAAAGCAATAGGCGGAAGCCCGTCTTGACACAAGGCCGGCCGCTGCTATTCTACCACGCTCCGGTTTTTGCGCCGGTCACGATTTATTTAATTTTATGAAACGCCAGTATCAACCGTCGAAAATCCGCCGGAAACGCCAGCACGGGTTTCTCAACCGCAGTGCCAGCAAGAGCGGCAAGGCCACCCTCGCCAACCGCCGTCGCGTGGGCCGCAAACGCCTCACGCCGGTTTGATTTTGTGAATCCCGCGCCGAAACGCCTGCGCCTGGGCCGTTCGTCGCGGCTCGCGCAAAGCCGCGATTTCGCGCGCGTCCGCCAGCGCGGTGAACGCCTCGTGCTGGGCTGCCTCATCGCCAACTGGAACCATTTGCCCGACGGTTCCGCGCCCAAGCTCGGCGTCGTCACCAGCAAAAAAATCGGCAATGCGCCGGCCCGCAGCCGCGCCCGGCGGCTGCTCCGCGAAAGTTTCCGGCTGCATCAACATGAATTCGCGCGGCCGGTGGAACTGGTTTTGGTCGCGCGCAATTCCATCGCCCAAAAAGATTTTGCCGGAGTCGAAAAGGATTTTCTCGCCGCGCTCCGCCGCGCGAGTCTTCTCAAAAATTAAACCGTGAACCTGCTCCAGCACATTCTGATTTTCACAGTTCGCGTTTATCGCTGGACGATTTCGCCGGCGCAGGTTTTTTTGTTCGGCACCACCGGCGGCTGCCGCTTCACGCCGACCTGTTCGCAATTTGCGCTGGCGGCGGTGCGTGAACACGGCGCGCTGGCCGGCGGCGCGCTGGCGACGAAACGGATTTGCCGCTGTCATCCGTGGGGCGGTGGCGGCCACGACCCGGTTCCCGAAAGCGGAAAGCGGAAAGCGGAAAGCGGAAACCTGCTGGGCCACGCCCACTCATAAAATTTCATGGACAAAACCGGAATCATCATTGTTTCACTGTGCGGCGTGCTGCTCGTCTGGTGGTTTGTCGAGCAAACCAAAGTGGCGCAGCAGCAGGCGCGCAATGCCGCCGCGACCAATCAAGTCGCCCGGGCGCAAAGCCCGGCGGGCACCACCAATCCGAACAGCGCGACGGTGACGGCGACGGCGTCCGTGCCGACGGTGGTGTTCGACGCCAGTTCGCCGGAGCAGACGTTGGTGCTGGCGAACGCCAAGGCGCGTTACACTTTCACTTCGCGCGGCGGCGGTTTGCAGCAGGTGGATTTGCTGGATTATCCGCAGACCATTTCGGCGCGGTGGAAAAACAAGGGCGTCAAGGCCACGAACAGCGTGGCATCGTTGAACACGCACGCCGCCGTGCCGGCGCTCGCGGTGCTGGGCGATGCGAGTTTTGTCGGTGACGGAAATTTTGCGCTGACGAAAATTGCCGACGGCGTCCGCGCGGAAAAAGTTTTCACCAACGGTCTGCGGCTGGTGAAGGAATTTCACGTCGGCTCGAATTATCTCATCAACGCGACGGTGCGCTTGGAAAATACTTCCAGTCAGTCGCTCGCGGTGCCGGCTCAGGAAATCGTCGTCGGCACGGCCACGCCGATGGACGCGGATGACAACGGCCAGGTGGAAGGCGCGATGTGGTCGGACGGCGCGAGCGCGAAGGACCAGTTGCTCTCGTCATTTTCCGGCGGCGGTTTGAGCTGCTCGCGCGGCGCGCCGAAAACGGAAATTATCGCCGGCGCGAACAACGTCGTGTGGGTCGCGGCGCACAACCAGTTTTTCACGCTGATGGCGATGCCGAAGGAGCACGCGCAGCAGATGATCGCGCGCCCGGTGACGCTGCCGCAGTTCGCCAGCGTGACGGAGTCGAACACGCCGCTGCCGCGCGGCGTCCAGGCGGCGCTGCTTTATCCGGCGGGGACGATCACGGCGAATTCGTTCATCGAGCGGCCGATTGTTTTGTTCGCCGGGCCGAAGGAATACCGCACGCTGGCGGAAATCGGCGCGCAGTTCCAAAACCGCGCGGACGACGTGATGGCTTTCGGCGGATTCATGGGTTTTTGCGCCAAGCCGCTGCTGCTGGCGATGAACTGGCTGCATGACGTGACGAAACTGGGCTACGGCCTGGTCATCGTGCTGATCACGTTTTTGATCAAATTGATTTTCTGGCCGCTGACCGCGCATAGCACGCGCTCGATGAAACGGATGCAGGCGCTCGCGCCGGAGATGGCGCAGTTGAAAGAAAAATACAAGGACGACGCGCAGAAACTCACGTCCAAGCAGTGGGAGCTTTACAAGAAAAACAAGGTCAGCCCGATGAGCGGCTGTCTGCCGATGGTCATCCAGATGCCGGTGTTCATTGGCTTTTTCACGATGATCCGCAGCGCGATCGAGCTGCGCGGCGCGCATTTTCTGTGGGCGGCGGATTTGTCCAAGCCGGACACGCTGTTCATGATTCCGGGGCTGACGTTCATTCCCTTCATCAGCACGCCGGACGGTTTGCCGTTCAACTTGCTGCCGCTGCTGATGGGCGGCGCGATGCTGTGGCAGTCGCACTTGACGCCGCCGTCGCCGGGCATGGATCCGGGCCAGCAGAAAATCATGCGCTACATGCCGCTGATGTTTTTGGTGTTCCTTTACAATTATTCGTCCGGCCTGGCGCTTTACTGGACGGTCAACAACGTGCTGACGATTGTGCAGACGAAGCTGACGAAAAATTTGAAAGACCCGGCGGCCCCGGCAACCAATCCGGTGTTGACGCCGGCGTCAAAATCGAAAAAATAATCTTATGCCCGCGCAACCAAAGGAAATCCTGGAAAAAATCCTCGGCACGCTCGGTTTCGCCGCGACCGTGGAGGAACACACGCTGGACGGCGATCTGACGCTGGACGTGAAAACCGAAGAACCCGGCCGGCTCATCGGCCGCCAGGGCCAGACGCTCGCCGACTTGCAATACATCGTGAACCGCATTTTGTTCCAGCAGGACCAGAGCGCGCCGAAGGTGATGCTCGACGTGGGCGGCTACCGTTCGCAGGCGCGCGAGGCGCTCGTGAAAAAGGCGAAGGACGCCGCCGACAAGGTCCGCCGCTGGGGCGACATCGTGGAACTGGAGCCGATGGGATCGTTCGACCGCCGCATCGTGCATCATGCCTTGCGCGACGATCCGGATGTGGAAACGCAAAGTGTGGAAGTGGACGGCACGGAAAAAAAAGCGCTGCTCTTGCGACCGAAACGGCGCTGAAATTTTTCCGATAAATTTCGCCAACAAAAAAGCGCGGACAAAGTTGTCCGCGCTTTTTTGTTTTCTAAATTTTACTGGTCAATCACTTTCAGCGTGTAAATTTTCGAGGACACGCTGTTCGGCTTGGGCGCGGTGCCGAAATTGTTGTAGAGGTAGTCAAACTTGAAGCGGTAGTTGACCGCGCTCGCCGTCGGCGGGACGGGCACGGCGCCTTCCCAGCGGTTTTTTACCAGCGGCACGGGTCGCAGCGGCAGCGTCTGGCCGTTGATCAGGACGTAGGACTGGATGCTGTCCTCGCGAAGCGACTGCTGGGTGGAATCAAAAGTGACTTCGACGGGATACAGGTTGTTGGCGTTGCGCGGCTGCGAGTTGGGCGTCAGGCGCGTGAACGTGGCGGTCGTGCAACCGGCGATTAGCAATACCGGCAACAGCGGCAGAAATTTCTTCAACATAATTATGTCATCATGGCAGAAAACGGACTTGGTTGTAAAGTTGGATTTCCGCGCTTGAACGGCGGTTTGAATTCGGCAATCCTCGCGCGATGAATTTCCCAAGCCCTTCCCGGCCGGCGGCGAGCAATTTCCGCTGGGTCATCTGCGCGCTGCTGTTCTTCGCCACCACGTTCAATTATCTGGACCGGCAGGTCATCAGCTATCTCAAAGAATTTTTTTGCACGCCGGCGGAACAAGGCGGGTTTGGCTGGTCCAACACGGACTTTGCGAATCTGACTTCGTTCTTCACCGCGTTTTATGCCGGCATGACCATCATCGCCGGCTGGGTCATTGACAAGATCGGGACCAAAACGGGGCTGGCCCTCTCGCTGATCATCTGGTCGGTGTTCGGCATTTGCAACGCCTTCGTTGGCCGGTTGGTGATGATGCATGTGCTGATCCGCAGCGCGTTCGGCATCGGCGAAGCCGGCAATTTTCCGGCGTCCATCAAGACCGTCGCCGAATGGTTTCCCAAGCGCGAGCGGGCGCTGGCCACGGGCATTTTCAACAGCGGCTCCAATTTCGGCGCGATGGTCGCCGCGCTGTTTGTGCCGTGGTGCATGATTTATTTCGGCGACCAGCGCGGCTGGAAGATGGCGTTTATTCTCACGGGAGCGGTAGGCTTTTTGTGGCTGTTTTTCTGGTTTTGGCTGTATGACTCGCCGGCGAAAAGCAAACGGCTTTCCCAGGCGGAATACGATCACATCCACAGTGACAAGGACGAAGTTCCGAGCGGCGAAACGGATGGCGACAAGTCCTCCAAGTCGTCGTTCGGAAAATTATTCTCCGGCACCGGCCGGGCACCCTGCGCCAGTTTCTGGGGCACGCTGCTGCTGGTCGGCATTTTGACGGCGTTCGTTTTTCTGATGACCACCTTGATCGTGGTGCCCAACGGGAGAATTTATGTTTCCGGGGAGAGTGCCCGCCAGATTGCGACGAAAATATTTGTCGCCCCGAACGCCTCTGTGCCCATTCTGGTGTTCCGCTTGGCTTGGCTGGCCCTGATGGGATGGGTTTGTGTCGCCTTGCAAATCAAACGCTGGCATGACTTGGGCAAATCCGGCTGGTTGGTGCTGATCAATCTTGTGCCCGGCGTCGGCAGCCTGATCTCGCTCGTGGTTTTAGGCTTTTTCAAAAGCACGGCCAGCGCGACAAAATTCGGCAATGCATCCAGCCCCGGCGTGCTGGGCTACCGCCAGACGTGGGCATTTTTCTGGGGAAAATTTCTCACGGACGGCGTCTGGTGGTTTTATCTTTTCTGGCTGCCGGACTATCTCAAAAAACAGTTTGGCATGGACAAGCATCAAGTCATGCTGCCGACGTTTATTGTTTATGGGGTCGCCATTATTGGCAGCGTTTATGGCGGCAGCATTCCGATGACGCTCATCAAAAAAGGCATGGCCGTCTACAAGGCGCGCATGCTGGCCATGTTCCTCATCGCCCTCGCGCCGCTGACCGTTTTGAGCACGCAATATTTCGGCAATGTGGAACATTTTGGAACCACCTGGGCCGCCGTGCTGGCCGTGGCCACCATTTGCGTGGGGGCGGCGGCGCATCAAGCCTGGTCGGCCAATCTGTTCACCACCGTTTCCGATATGTTCCCGAAGCGGACAGTGGGATCGGTTACGGGCATCGGTGCCATGGCGGGCGGTCTCGGTGGCGTGCTGGTTCAGCAACTCGCCGGCGGCCTGACCGATGCCTATAAAGCCACCCCCAAAACAGCCTACCTCGTCATGTTCATCATGTGTGCCGCGAGCTATCTCGTCGCGTGGACCATTATGAAAGCCTTGGTGCCGCGCCATAAACCAATCACGGACATCTAAAAAATTCTCAAACAAAAAGCCCGTTGAAGGTCCGGCCTTCAACGGGCGGAATTATTGAAACCGGTTTTACACGCCGCTGAACGCGCTGAACCCGCCGTCCACCGCGATGACCTGGCCGGTGACAAAGCCCGAGCCTTCCTCGCTCAACAGCCACAGCAGCGGCCCGACCAAATCTTCCGGCTTGCCGTATTTGCCCTGCGGCGTGTGCGACATGATCGTATTGCCGCGCGCCGTGGCCGAGCCGTCCGGCTGCGTGAGCAGCGCGCGATTCTGGTCGGTGAGGAAAAAGCCCGGCGCGATGGCGTTGACGCGCACGCCCACCTTGGAAAAATGCACCGCCAGCCATTGCGTGAAATTGCTCACCGAGGCCTTGGCCGCACTGTAAGCCGGGATTTTCGTCAGCGGCTTGAAGGCGTTCATCGAGGAGATGTTGATGATGTTGCCGTGCTTCTTCAACACCATGTCCTTGCTGAACACCTGCGTGGGCAGGAACGTGCCGAGAAAATTCAAATTGAAAACGAACTGGATGCCGTCCACCGTCAAATCGTAAAACGTGGTCACGCCGTCCTTCTTCTGCGTGATGTCCTCGACGGAAAGAAATTCTTTCGAGGTCGTGCCCTTGGGATGGTTGCCGCCCGCGCCGTTGATCAAAATATCCACCGGCCCGAACGCCGCCTTGATCTGCTCATGCGCGGCCTCGATGCTGGCTTTTTCCAGCGCGTTGCAGGCGAAACCTTTTGCCATGCCGCCGGCCTTGGTGATTTCATCGGCGACTTTTTGCGCGGCCTCAATTTTTAAGTCGAGGATGGCGACCTTCGCGCCGCATTCCGCGAGCGCCTTGGCCATCGCACCGCACAAAATGCCGCCGCCGCCGGTGATGACGGCCACCTGGTTTTTCAGATTGATTTGAAACGGGATTGACATGATTAATTTATCTTTCAGTGGTTTGATTTGGTCAGTTGATTTATTTTGTCCTGCCGGCCGGATGTCAGCAACACATTTTAGCGCTGCACGCGGACGCTGCCGCCGCCGAAAGTTTTTTCCACTTCCTTGCGCGTTGCCATGCTCGTGTCACCGGGCGTCGTCGAGGCCAGCGCGCCGTGCGCCGCGCCATATTCGACGGCCTTTTGCGCGTCGTTAAATTCGAGAAAGCCAAATTGCAGCCCGCTGGCGAAACTGTCGCCGCCGCCGACGCGGTCTAAAATTTCCAACTCCAGATATTTTCGGCTCTCGAAAAATTTTCCGTCGTGCCAGAGAATCGCGCTCCAGTCGTTCTTCGTCGCGGTAATGACGCGGCGCAACGTCGTCGCGGCCACCTTGAAATTCGGATACGCCTTCACGGCGGTTTCAATCATCGCCTTGAACGCATCGGTCTCGATGGTGCTCAAGTTATGATCCGCGCCTTTGACCTCAAAGCCGAGCGACGCGGTGAAATCCTCTTCGTTGCCAATCATCACGTCCACACACTTCGCGATTTCGCGATTCACTTCCTGTGCTTTTTTCAAACCGCCGATGGATTTCCACAACGACGGGCGATAATTCAAATCGTAGCTGACGATGACGCCGTGTTTTTTCGCCGCCTTCACCGCTTCAATTGTCAACGCCGCCGTGGTTTCCGACAGCGCCGCGAAAATGCCGCCGGTGTGCAGCCAGCGCGTGCCGATTTTTCCGAAAATGTGATCCCAGTCGAAATCGCCCGGCTTGAGTTGCGACGCGGCGGAATTGCCACGGTCAGAAACGCCGACCGCGCCGCGAATGCCAAAACCACGCTCGGTGAAATTCAAGCCGTTGCGGATGCTACGACCGATACCGTCATCTTCGCGCCACTTGATAAAATCCGTGGCCACGCCGCCCTGCATGATGAAATCTTCGATGAGATGGCCGACTTCATTATCCACGAACGCCGTGCAGACGGCGGTTTTATAGCCGAAACATTTGCGCAAACCACGCGAGGTGTTGTATTCGCCGCCGCCTTCCCACGCAGTGAACCGCCGCGCCGTGCGGATGCGGCCTTCGCCGGGATCCAGCCGCAACATGATTTCGCCAAGGGAAATCTGCGCGTATTTGCAATCCACCGCCGGTCTGATGCTGAGTGCCATGCGTTGAAACTAATTTGAAAACCGGCTGCGACAAGCCCAAAGACCGAGCGCCGGATTGGAGATGTAGAAAATCTTTTCGCCGTCGGCGAGCGTGTTCCAGCCATCCTTCAATTTCTTCGGATCGTAACGCTGCGTCATCGTTTTCAAATCGGCGTAAATGAAATTGACGCTCTCAATTTCCTGCTGCGTCAACTGGCCGGGGCAATAGGTGATGCTGAAACGGCCTTCGCTCGAGCCGTGAATCAGGTGTGCCGCCGCACTCAAATTGTTTTGCAGTTCAACATTGGCCTTAGATGCCGCGAGCGTGGCGGGCGTGCCGCGATAGCCGTATTTGCGGATGAGCCGGTCAATCTCGTGATCCTCGCCGAACTCCTTCAAGCCGGGCGCGAGGATGATGAGTTCGCCGCCATCGGCCATCGCCATGCGGGTGCGATAAACCGCCTTGTTGCCGAGCCAGGTGCTCTTGAATTCCGACGGGTCGAGATACACGACAACTTTTTTCAGCGGCTCGGCCAGCATCTCGAAGTTCGCCTCCAGCGACAGCGCCGCCGCTTTTTCAAAGCCGGATGCGTCGTCGCTCACAAACAATCCGCGCACGACGAGCTTACCGTCATCGCCACGGCCGACGACGGTGTGGACATAAACAATCGGCAAGTGCTTGGTGAAATGCTCTGAGGCGTAGTTTAGAATCTTGCGAACCGGCGTATTCGCGCGCCCCATCATGCGTTCCATGCCGTAGGCCGCGCCGACAAAATGGCTTTTGTTGATGCCCTCGACGCCGCCGGTGCCCACGAAAATGTTTTTGTTGTAGTTCGCCATGCCGATGACTTCGTGCGGCACGACTTGGCCGATGGACAAAATCAAATCATGTCCGCCGGATGCGATGAGATTCGCCACCTGCGCCGGCCACGGAAAATCTACCGCGCCTTCGGAGACTTCTTTGACAAACGCCGCCGGCACTTCGCCGACGGTCGTGATGCCGGTGCGCCAGTTGTGGACGCGGAACAGTTTTTCCGGCACGCTGGAAAACATTTCCGCAATCTGTTCGCTGGTCATCGGCGAATGCGTTCCGAGGGCGGGCAAAACATCCGTCAGCTTGTCGCCGTAAAACTCGTGCGTCAGCGAAGTCAGCAAACCGGCGTGCGAGTGAAACCGGGTGAAATCCGGCGGCACCGCCAGCACGCGGTTGCGCGCGCCGAGCTTTTTCAGCGCGGTGAACAATCCGGCGCGCAAATCGGCGGTGGACAATTTGTCGGTGATGGAGCCGCGCTCGTAATAAAGCATAATTTTATCGTTGAATGCGGGCCGAGCCGCCTTTGGCGAACGCCTTGACCTGTTCGACCGTCGCCATTGTGGTGTCGCCGGGGAACGTCGTGAGCAGCGCGCCGTGCGCCCAGCCGAGGTTGACGGCTTCCTGTTCGGAAGCGCCGGACAGCAGGCCGTAGAAAAATCCCGCTGCGTAGCCATCGCCGCCGCCGACGCGGTCCACGACATCCAGTTCGCACATCGGCGACTGATAAGTTTTGCCGTTGACCCACGCGACCGCGCCCCAGGTGTGGCGATTGGTCGAATGCACTTCGCGCAACGTGGTGGCAACGGCTTTGACGTTCGGAAATTTTTTAACGGCCTTGTCAATGACCGCATAAAATGCCGACGGGTCGAGCTTGGATTTGCTCTCCACGTCCTGGCCTTCGATGCCGAGACCTTTCTGCAAATCCTCCTCGTTGCCGACCAAAACGTCAACGTGCTGCACGATGCGCGCCAACACATCAACGGCTTTGTTCTGGCCGCCCCAGATGTCCCAAAGTTTCTGGCGGTAGTTCAAATCGAAGGACGTGATCGCGCCGCTGGCTTTGGCCGCCTTCATGGCTTCGACGATGAGTTCGCCGGTAGTTTCGGAGAGCGCGGCAAAAATGCCGCCGCTGTGGAACCACCGCACACCGCTGCCGAAAATTTCGTTCCAGTTGAAATCGCCGGGCTTGAGCTGGCCGGCGGCTTCGTTGCTGCGGTTGTAAAAAACCACCGGAGCGCGGACGCCCTGGCCGCGATCCGAATAAACGGTGGCCATGTTCGGCCCGCGCACGCCGTCGTGCTTGAATTTTTTGTAAAACGGTTTCACGCCCATCGCGCGGACGCGCTCGGCGATCAAATCGCCAATCGGGTAATCCACCATCGCGCTGGCGATGCCGGTGTTGAGGCGGAAGCAATCGGACAAATTTGCCGACACGTTGAATTCGCCGCCGCTGACGTGGATGTCGCAATGCGTCGCTTTGCGGAACGGGATGATGCCGGGGTCAAGCCGGTTCACGAGCGCGCCGAGCGAGAGGAAATCGAGGGCGCCTTCTTTTTTGATATTCAAGCCGTAGTGCATATTGTGTTTGGATGAATGGTTTTTGATTTTTACGCCGGCACATGATTTTTCAGCAGAACCGGGAAAATTCGTTGCCCCCAATTTACGAAATCGGCGCGCAAAAAGCAAAAGCGGAGTTCGCTCAATTGTGCCTCCGCTTTGGAAAAGCCAAACCGGTCAAAGTCCCAGCGGGGAACGCGCCATGGTGTTCAGGCGGGCCTGCGCCTGACGGGTCAGTTCGGTGAAAACCATCGAGACGTGGTAGCCGGTGTGCTTGCTGCCGGCGCAGCCGACGATGACGCCGTGGCAGGACAGCCGGCTGCCGTCCAGCGGCGATTGCAGGGAAACGGTCATCTCGCTCCATTCATTGAACGGCGCGGGGCTGTGGAATTCGATGCCATTTTTGTGGACGGAAACGGTTTCGGAGGAGAGTTCCAGCTTCGCGTCCCGCGACGCGATGCTTACCGGTGACTGCAGACAATTCATACCCGTCAGTTTTTTTGCGCTCATAAAATAAAGTAAATCAAATTAGCACGCCGGCCGAATCCGTCAAATTAGATGTTCGGATTAAAAAGATTAGCCTCACCATTCAATCACCGCCGCGCCCCACGTCAGGCCCGCGCCGAAAGCGACGATTAAAATCAAATCGCCGCGCGCGATTTTTCCCGAATGCGCCGCCTCGTCCAGCGCGATGGCGACGGAGGCGGCGGAGGTGTTGCCGTATTTGTGGAGGTTGATAAAAAGCTGTTCCGGCGTGGCGCCGAGCCGGTCGCCGACGGCGTCCACGATGCGGCGGTTGGCCTGGTGCGGGATGATGCACTTGATCTGGGCGACCGTGAGTTCACAGCGCTGCAAGGCTTCGTTGGCCGCGCTGCACATGGCCTGCACGGCGTTCTTGAAAGTCTCCTTGCCGTCCATGCGGAGGAAATGCAGGCCGTTCGCCACGGTCGCCGCCGAGGCCGGACACGCGCTGCCGCCGGCGGGCATGGACAGCAGGCCGGCCTTGTCGCCGTCCGCGCCCAGCACGGTCGTCAGCAGGCCGTGCGCGTCGGGCCGGTGCTGCAAAATCGCCGCGCCCGCGCCGTCGCCGAACAGCACGCAGGTGTTGCGGTCGGTCCAGTTGGTGATGGCGGAAAGTTTTTCCGCGCCGATGACGAGCACCGTTTCAAAAGCGCGCGAGGTGATGAAATTCTGGCCGACTTCCAGCGCGTAAAGGAAGCCGGAGCACGCCGCCTCAATGTCGAACGCGGGAATGCGCCGCGCGCCGATCTTCTGCTGCACGAGGCAGGCCGTGTTCGGAAACGGCATGTCCGGCGTGATGGTGGCGACGATGATGAGGTCAATCTGCTCGGCGGTGACGCCGGCCATTTTCATCGCGCGCAGGGCGGCTTTCGCGGCGAGATCGGAGGTAAATTCATTGGCGGCGGCGATGTGGCGTTCCTTGATGCCGGTGCGCGTGGTGATCCATTCGTCCGAAGTCTCGACCATTTTTTCCAGGTCGGCGTTGGTCAGGATTTTCTCCGGCACATATGAGCCGACGCCGGAAATGGAGCAGGTGCGGCCGACAAAATTATGCCGGGCGCGGGGACTTTTGAACTTGGCACTCATGAATGCGCGGGGATCACGGCGAGTTTTTCATTCGCGGCGGCGATGTCGCGGGCGATGAGCTGGTTGATTTGATGCTGGACGGCATTGGCCGTGACGCGGACGGCGCTGGCCACCGCGCGTTCGCGGGCCGAGCCGTGGGCCTTGAACACCAGGCCGTTGAAGCCGAGCATCGGCGCGCCGCCATAAACTTCCGGGTCCATGCGCCGGCGGATGGACTGGAACGCGCCTTTCGCCAGATACGCGCCGAGCTTGCGCTGCGTGCTGTGCATCAGTTCGCGCTTGAGCATGGAAAACATCGCCACCGCGAGGCTCTCAATGGTTTTCAACACGATGTTGCCGACGAAGCCGTCGCACACGACGACATCCACGTGATCCTTGAACAAGTCGTGGCCCTCGACGTTGCCGATGAAATTCAAATCCAGTTTTTTGCAGAGCTTGAAGGCTTCGAGCGTGAGCTCGTTGCCCTTGGAATCCTCGGTGCCGATGCTCAGGATGCCGACGCGCGGATTTTTGCGCTTCAAAATTTCGCGGGAATAAACGCTGCCCATCACGGCAAACTGCGCGAGGTGCAGCGGCTTGCATTCGACGTTCGCGCCGGCGTCGAGCAGGACAAACTCGCTTTCCTGCCGCGGAATCACCGTGGCGATGCAACCGCGATCCACGCCGGGAATCCGGCCAACCTTGAAAGTTCCCGCCGCGAAAATACCGCCGGTGTTGCCGAGCGAAATCAACGCGTCCGCCTTGCCTTCGCTGACGAGATCGGCGGCGCGGCCAATGGAAGAATCTTTTTTCTTGCGCAGCGCGATGGCCGGCTTGTCCGACATCTCCACCACCTCGCTGGCGTGGACGATGCGGATGCGGTGGTCGCGAAAGCCGCGCGGGGGCAGGGCGGCGTGGATTTCGTCCTTGTTGCCGACGAGGAAGATGCCGGTGATTTTCTTGTCTTCCTCCAGGGCGCGCTTGACGCCGGCGATGATGACACCGCAGCCGTGGTCGCCGCCCATGACATCCACTGCAATGCGCATGGTAGTTTTTAGTTTTTAATTTTTAGTTTTGAGTTGAAGGGCCGGACGCCGGTTTGCTTGAACTCAAAATTCAAAACTCAAAATTAAAAACTGCTTACGCGCCGGCCGTGACGGTCAAAACCTGGCGGCCCTTGTAAAAGCCGCACGCCGGACAAACGCGGTGCGGCACATACGGCGCGTCGCACTGCGGGCATTTGTTCAATTGCGGCAGTTTGAGCACGCTGTTGTAAGCGCGGCGCATATGCTGCCGGCTCGTTGACGGTTTTCTTTTTGGAACGCCCATAATTCAATAAATTTCGAGTTTTTAATTTTGAGTTTTGAGTTCGGAACGAACCGCGTTCCAACTCAAAATTCAAAACTGATAGTTAAAAACTACAGTTTCAGTTTGTCCAGTTTGTCCCACACGGCGGCCGCCGATTTTTCGGCGGTTTCAGCCTTGCGGGCGGCTTTTTTTTTCAATCCCGCGCAATCCGGTCTGCACAACGGATGTTGCGGAAAGTCGAGCAGCATATCTTCCCGCACGAACGGCGTCAAGTCCACACAATCGTTCTCCACCGGCACCTTGTCCTCGCCTTCCAGCGGCAAATGCGCGGCCCAGCCGGCCAGTTTCAGCTCGGTTCTGAACGGCTTCAGGCAGCGGGCGCACTCGCAGTCCAGCGGCAGCACCAGCGAACCGGTCACCAGCACGGCGTCGTGCAACTGCTCGACGTTCAAATCGTAGCGCAACGGCTTTTCCGCGCGGACCAGCTCGTCGTTCACGCCCAGATCCAGCTCGGCCACGGGCAATTCACCTTTCAGGTGAAGGCCGTTCTCTTCCAAATGGCGCAGATTAATTTTGAGCATAATTTTAAGTTTTGAATTTTTAGTCTTTAGCTGGCAACTCGCAGCGCCGGCTAATATCAAGAATTGAAAACTATTTCCCCGGCTTCAGTTTTTTCGTCAATGCCGCCTGCACATGGGCCGGCACAAACGCGCCGACATCGCCGCCGAGCCGCGCAATTTCCTTCACGATGCGCGAACTCAAAAACGTGTAGGTGTCCTTCGGCATCATGAAAATCGTCTCGATGTTTTCGTCCAGCTTGCGGTTCATCAGCGCGAGCTGGAACTCGAACTCGAAGTCCGACACGGCGCGCAGCCCGCGCACAATCGTCCCGGCCTTCTGTGCCGCGCAGTATTCCACCAGCAGGCCGTCGAACGAGTCGGTCTGGACGTGCGGCAGGTGCGCCACCGCCTTTTTCACCAGCGTCACGCGCTCGGCGAGCGTGAAGAGCGGATGCTTGCTCTCGTTGACCGCCACCGCCACGACCACGCAGTCGAAGAGCTTCGCCGCCCGCTGGATCACGTCCAGATGGCCGTTGGTCAGCGGATCAAAACTGCCGGGGTAAATCGCGGTGCGCTTCATTCAGTTTTAAGTTTTTAATATTCAGTTTTTAATTAGAGCCACAAACGGCATCAACGGTTCAACTTAAAACTAAAAACTGAAAATTAAAAACTTTTTCCATTATTTCCACGCCACCTCGTAAATCCGCACGGCGTTTTTGATGCCCTTGACCGTCACCGGAAACAGTTCAACGCAGGTGGACGCCAGCACCGGCGCGTGCCGCAGCAACTGGTAATAAGTCATGTCGCTGATGATGATGCGGCCGCCGCCGGCCACGCCTTCGAGCCGGCTGGCGAGATTCACCTCGCGGCCAAAAACGGTGTAATTGAAAATGTGCCGGTCCGAACCCATCAAGCCAACCGTGACCAGCCCGGTGTTGACGCCGGTGCCAAGCTGCAACGCGACGTGCAACGGCCGGGGCGGCAAACCGGCGGCGAGCCGAGAGCGATTGTCCAATTCGCGGGCGGGATTTCTGGCCAGGCGCTGCTCGTTCAGTTTCAGGATGGCGCGCTGCGCCTCGATGGCCGCCTCGACGCAGGCCAGCGCGTGTTTTTCATTCGACACCGGCGCGTTCCAAAACGCCATCACGCAGTCGCCGATGTATTTGTCGAGCGTGCCGCCGTGATTTTTCACCGCGTCGGCCACGGCGGCGAGGTAAAGGTTCACCGTCTCTAGCGTTTCGCGCGCCGACTCCTCGAAAAATTTTTCCGCCGCCGCCAGTTCCACCTGATTCGTGCGGACGAACTCGGAAACCTGTTCCTGCATTTCGTCGGTCAGCGTGGTGAAACCGCGCACGTCGGCGAAAAACACCGTGGCTTCGCGCCGCGCGCCGCCGAGCGAAAGCTCCTCGGCGGCGAGCAGTTCGTTGACGACATCCGGCGAAACCAGCTTGGAAAAAATGGATTTCACCCGGCGCTTGTCCTGTTCCTCAAACACCACGAGGTGAACCAGCAAAATGCCGTGCAGCGCCAGCATCGCGCCGCCGAGCGGATAAACGACCGGAAGCCACCAGCGAAATTCGACGAACAAAAAAACGGTGACACCGAAATACACGGCCATCAGCAGCGCCACCGAAACGCTCGCCGCCACGGCGCGCAACTGCCAAGTGACGAAGGCGGTGAGCGCGCCGAGCAAAATGATGAGCGCGATTTCCAGCGGCAGCGGCGCGCGGCGGATGAATTGTCCGGTGATGATGGAGTTGGCGACGTTCCAGTGTTTGCTGACGAGCAGCGTGTCGTTTTCCAGCGGTGTCGCGCCGCGGTCGGTCAGGTCGTTGCCCTGCGCGGCGGAGCCGATGACGACGAGCTTGCCGCGAAAGCTGTCGCGCAGGCCGTTCGTCTGGCCGAGCAGCCGCAGCTTGTCCTGCATGAGCAAATTTTCCATCGGCGCGCGGAGCAGGCGCGGATCGTTGGGCGTGAGCCGCCAGTCCACGAAAAAATAGCCGCCGGCATCCACGGGAATGACGCGCTCGACGCCGTTCGCGCCGCGCAAAATTATTTTTTCGCCGGGCAAATCAATTTCGGCGCGGGCGACGTCCAGCTTCAATTCCTGCGCGGCGAGGACGATGCCCAGATGCCAGATGCGTTCGTCGGTGAACGCCTTGGCTTTTGGCGCGAGACCGGCGGGAAGTTTGTCGCCGACAAAGTCCGCCAGCAAAAAATTATTTTCCGCGTCCACGGAAATCTCAATTTTGCCGGCGACGCCGGTTTGCGGCAGGATGATTTTGCCCGGCGTGATTTGCGCCTGGTCCAAATCCACGCCGAGTTCGGGATCGGCCGCGAGCTGTTTGAACAACGGATGCCAGCGGCGGACATCGCGGAAGGCTTTGACGCGGCGCAAAATGCCGTCGGAATCTTTCTCGGTGGAAATTTCGCCGAGCGCGAGCGCGTTGGTGCTGAAAAGTTCCGGCGGCAGAATTTCCGGCGTGGCGGCGAGGAGAACATTTCCGGCATGGCGCATTTGCAGCGCAAAAAAATCGTCGGAGTGAATGAGCCGGCCGTCGGCCATCTGCACCTGCGGATGGTCGGGCCGCAGCTCGCCGAACAGCACGTCGAAGGCGACGGCTTTCGCGCCTTCCTCGGACAACTCGTCCACCAGCCGGCCATAAACTTCGCGCGGCCAGTAAAGGCCGAAATGAAAACCGACCTGGCCGTTTTTCACGGCGGCGATGCTGGATTCTTCCATCGCGACAAAGGCGAGATTGGTCGCGACGGGCGCGGGAAAATTCTGGGCGGCGCGGACGCGCAGGTCGCCGGTCATGCGTTCCAAGCGGTCGGCAAAATCGGGATTCCACAGGCGGAGTCCGCAGACAAGCGCGAGGACGGCAACGGCCAGAATGGCGGGCGCGCGTTGGGGACGCTTGAATTTCACGCCGTTGGATTAAACAAAAAACCAGCGCAACTCAAGGCTGCGCTGGTTGAAAAAAGCAAACAGATTTCACCGAGGACTTGGCGGCGGGTTTCCATGCACCGGCGACACATAGACTTGCGTGCGGTCAAAATCGAAATTAGCCACTTGAACGTAAATCGTCCGCAAAGCGATGAAAATATCGGAAAGGGTTCTGCTCAATTCCGGCGGAATGGGTGTCGGCTGGCCGGTGACCGGATCAAGAAGTTCTCCGGGAGTGACCAGATACACTTTGGTGGAGCCGTCCGGCAGGGTCAGCGAAAGCACCAGCCCGCCGCCATGGCTTTCAAACACCGCCACCGCGCCGTCCACGGTGAGGCTGAACAAGGTGCCGCGCACGCCGGCGATGCCTTTGGGAATTTTCACGGTGTATTGGGACAAGGCGTTGAATTTTTTCACGCTGGCGTAAATTTTGCCCGCCTTCAAATCCAGTTCGGTGTCGCTGACCACGTCGGTGCCGGCGGCGGTGAGGTTGAGCTTGTCAAATGCCAGCGTGGTGTTTTGGGTCAGACGCACGGCGTTTTGTTCGGCGGCGGGCTTGTAAGTGACCATGCCGCGGACGGGCGCATCGGGCGCGAGGGAAATGTGTTCGGGACGCCACTTGGCTTCCGGCAGCCATTGGGATTGCGGCAAATCAATTTGCCGGCCCAGCACCACGTCCACCACGCCGTTTTCGCCGGTGCGGATCTGCGAACCGGCGGCCAGCCGGAGGCCGGCCACCAGCGGATGCCAGTTGCCGTCTCCGAGCGTGTAGCTGGCCCGGCCTTCCACGCGCACCACGGTGGCATAACCTTTTTCGGCATCCTGAGCGGAAGCCGACGCAGCCAAACCGATGATCGCGCCGCACAAAACGGCACCCAACAGATTTTGAAAGCTCTTCATAAAAACCTTTTCAATTTTTTTGACTGCTGGAAATATAGCCGCCGGGCTTTCCAATTGTCAATTGGCATTTTGGTCAAAAAATGCGGTCGGCAGGCGCGGCTGGCCCGAAGCGGCTTCCTTCAGCTTCGCTTCGCAAATCCGCAGATAGTTCCAAGCGGTGGTGTTGTTGTTGCCGTTGAGCAAGGCGGACCGCTCAAACCATTGCCGCGCGGCGGCGTAATCGCCGGTCTGGACATGATGCCAGCCGATGTTGGCCGCCATGAAATAGCCATTGGGATCGCAGCTCTCCGCCGTGCTGAAAAACTTTTCCGCCTCGGCGTGCTGGCCGAGCCAGTCGAGGCACATGCCGGTGCGCAAAAAACTGTAGCCGTCGTGCGGATTGGCGCGGATGGCCCGCGCATACCACGTCATCGCCTGCCGGGCCAGGGCGGCGTAGTCGGAGCCGCCGGTGAAGCTTTGCTCGCGGTAACATTCGCCGATTTCGTAGGCGGTCTGGAAATTTCCAGGTTCGGCCGCAAACGCCTTTTCCAGCGCCGCCGCGCGGGCCGGCGAAAAATATTCCGTCCATTCCGCCCGCGCCAGCCACCGCGCTTCGGGCCAGCCGCGCCATTGCTGCGCCAGCAGGACCGCCGCCACCGCGACGAGCGCGCCGGTCAGCGCCAGCTTTGCCGGCCGGCCGGCGCGAAACCAGTGCGCCTCGGTGGCGAGCCGCAGGTTGCTCGCCACCAGTGCCAGCAACGTCACGCCGGCAAGCGCGTTGGCCGGGATATGCAGGTTAAAATCCATCAGGGAATGGATCGCCAGCGCCGCGAGGCCGCCCATCGCGCCGAGGAAGAACGCAAAACGGTTGCTCTGCCCGCTGCCAAAATCATTTTCCTTCCTTCGCACATGGGGCCATGTCCGCCGCAGGCCGGCGATGAATACGACGATGCCGCCCAGCACCAGCGCGCCGCCGACTGCGCCCCAGTCGGCCAGGAGGTTCAAATAATCATTATGCACGCGGTCGGGGCGCGATTGCAGGCTTTCCGGCCGGTATTCGCGGAAGCGGTAGTCGTAGAGGCCCGGCCCCACGCCGCACCAGACGTGATCGAGCCACATCTGCTCCGCCGCGCGCCACATATCGCGGCGCGAGTCGAAATACAGCACACTTGGGCCGTCGTCATCGGGTTTTGCGACGCGTTGCATATATCCCACGGTTTTGGACAGATACTGCGTCGTGAACAGCCCGCCGCCCGCCAGGAGAGCCAGCAGCAACAGCCACGCCTTCAGCCGGTGGTTCCGGTGGCCGAGCAAAATGCCCAGCACCAGAATAATTCCCCCGCCGGCCGCCACCCAGCCCGCGCGCGAGAACGTCACCGCCAGCCCGGCGCTCATCGCGACCGCCGCGTAGCCCGCCAGAATCCGGGTGATGACGCTGACTTTGCCGACGAGCAGAAACGCCAGCGCGAGCGGCAGCAGCAGCGCCAGAAAGCCCGCCAGATTATTCGGCGAGATGAAAGTTCCCGACGCCCGGCCCGCGTAGGGCGAATACTCGTTCCACACCTGGTTGGAGTGATGCAGCAGTTGCGCGACCGCGTAGCCGGCCGCCAGCGTGGCCACCGTGATGAGCGCAACGCTCACCGCCTCCGCGTCCTCCTGTCCGCGCAGGTTGTTGACGATGGCGAAGAATAAAAAGCCGAACAAAATTACCTGGAGCGTCTCCAAACGCGCAATGTATTCCACATCCGCCGTGAAATATCTCGCCACCGCGTAGAGCACGAAGGCCGCGACCGCCCAGGCCAGCGGTGGCCAGAGGAGCTTCGACTGGCTGCGCCGGGCCAGCCAAAGCCGCGCGATCCAGAGTCCGAAAATGCCGGCCGCCAGGCCCTGCACGATGAGGAGCGCCCACGCATCCACCGCGCCGAAGGCCAGCGGGGCGAACACCAGCATCGCCAGCAGGAGCGCCAAAATGCCGCGCGCACACCACCAGTCCAGATTTCTGCGGGTGAAAACCATTGGCGGAAAAAATGACCGGTTTGCGGAAACAAGTAAATGAAGAAGGAGCCGGGGCAAATTTCAAAGGACGAATTTCGAATTCCGAATTCAGCCTTCCGCCGCCGCCGGGGTTCTCCTTCTGCCGGCTTTCGGTCGGGTTCTGATTTGGTGGGGCGAGCGTCCGCGCGAGCCGCGCAAACCCAAGGCTCACGACGGCTCGCGAGGACGCTCGCCCCACCGGTTTTTTTCGAGATTAGGACACGACCCTGCTTTCTTCATGCTTCTGCTTTCGGAACGTCAGGGCGGTATTCGAGGATGTCGCCCGGCTGGCAGTCGAGATGTTTGCAGATGGCTTCCAGCGTCGAAAACCGGATGGCCCGCGCCTTGCCGGTTTTGAGGATGGACAGATTTTGCGGGGTGATGTCCACGCCGTCGGCCAGGTCATTCAGGCGCAGCTTGCGCTGGGCGAGGACCACGTCGAGGTTCACAATAATTGGCATGGGCTTAAAAGGTTTTTGGTCCCGTAGGGACGATGGATATTAGCCAGACACGGAGTGTCTGGAAATGTCCGCGAAAAAATATCCGTCCCGCCGGGACGGGGGAACGGCATCCATTTCGGTCCGTGCCGGCTGGGTCCAACGTCCCTTCAGGACGGAATGCGGCGTGGGCGCTGACCAGACACTGCGTGTCTGGCTAATTTCCGGAGCCGCTTCGCGGCGTGGGTGATTGATGAATGGATGGGTCATGGCCTTAAACCGTCAATTCCTGTTCCTCGCGGATTTTGCGCGCCTCGTCAATCAGCCAGCCGATGAAAATAATCAAAAAGCTCGTGAACAAATCGCTCAAATCCATCCCGACTATCCAGTCAGGTGGTGACATGGCAAGATTCAAAGCCAACTGCAGGACAAACCGGGCAAAATAAATGACTCCCAGGATTTGAATGCAGCGGACTGTTTCCGTCGTGAACAGGATGCCTTTTTCAAAATAGGAAAACAGTTTCAGCGCGGTGTGATACCAGAAGAAAAAAACGATCAAAGTCAAAACGCCCCGCAACCCGGTCCCAACACGGGCGGTGGGCAACGGCTCCGCCCGGGCCGCGTCGGTGGCGGGGTGGGCCAGCATGGACAGGTCAAATTTGAAGACGGCAGCAAGAACAATAATAACAAGGGGACCGAGAATGATCACTGGGATTCCGTATTGCAAAAACCGCCGGATATAGCGGCTCACTCGCTGGATGCGATTCATCCGCGCATTGGCCTTGGGGGGATTTTCGGTTGGATTCATAAATTTGAAAAAGTGGGTTCAAACCGTCAGTTGCTGTTCCTCCTGAATCTTCCGGCCCTCGTCCATGATCCAAGCAATGATGTAAATGAGCAGTCCGACCACAAGCTGGCCGAAAGTTATTTCAACGCCGGAATGGGACATCGCATCCAGAATCTTGGTCAAAACCCAATCCAACATCACCAAGGCACCTAGCGATTTGATATGGCGCACACTGCGAGCAGTGAAATAATTTCCGGCCTCAAACAAATCCAGCAGCCAGAACAGAATCACCATTCCCGTTAGAAACAGTCCTAAGCGAAGGATGGCAAAGAAAAGGGCGAGGGACGGGATGTTGAAAGGAGCATAATAACTCAGCATTGGTGATAAGGAAACTTTCACTCCATCGGGAACCGGCAGCCAGCCTAACAGGTTGCCCAGAAAAAAACCACCGACGGCCAAAAAGATAATGGCAATCGCTCCTAACATCCATCTTACCAAATGAATGATGCGTTTGAGGCGCTTTTGGCGGACATTATCATTTATTGGAGGGTTATCGCTCGCATTCATGTGCCCATCCTAAATCCAATTATCATACAAGTCAATATATTTTTCTCGATAAACGATAAATGATTACTGTTTTACGTTTCATTTGCCTGCCGAATAGCTTCGGTTGCCCTTTTTTCGCGTTGGAAGGTCTTCCGTGGGGCGCGGAAGACCTTCGGAAGCCTCCGCTGGTTGGCGGAATTTAGAAAAAAGTCCGGCCACCGGCCGGACGCTACAACCGGGATGAAAAAATATCCGGCCACGGGTTGGATGTTGCCTCCAAATTGTAGCGTCGCGGCTGTGCCTCGACTGCGGCTCGCGGCGGGCGCGGTTTGACCGGCGGGCGGACCGGAAAGCTCCCCGCGCCGCCGGACTCACCCTTTTTTGCGAAAAAATTTCACAAAATCGGTGGAGCCTTTTTTCCGAATCGGCGGATGATGGTCATTGCAGTCAAAAAACCAAACCCGGCAATTTTATGCGCTTCATGGATTCAGGTGAAACGATGGACTCAGGAATCCGCATGGACGAGCCGGACGCAGTCAACGTCATCATCAAAAAGACTCATATGAGAGATCTGCACATCTGGCTCATCAATCCGTTCGACGACCCCAACATCAGCATGGCCGAACTGCTCGCCTTCACCTCGGATCATTTGCAGCGGATGACGGCCAATCCCTTGCCCGTGCTCACGGCGCGCATTGCCGCCACGAACACGGCGCTGGGCAATGTCAGCGGCGCGTTCACCGACGACGACACGACGCTCGGTTTGCGCAAGGCGCGCAAGCTGGCGAAAAATGATTATCGCGATGCGCTCCCGGCCAAGGTGGGCAAGCTCGCCGTGGCGGTGGAGAATCAATTCGGCGAGAAGTCCGCGCAGTTCGTGCAATGCTTTCCGCATGGGCGTTCCATCTTCAGTTCCACCACGGATGACGCGCTGGAAAATAATTTGCAGACGCTCATCAATGGGGTGACGGCCCTGACGCCGCCGCTGGCCGCGCAAGTCGGCACGGACGCCACGGCGTTGCTGGCGGGCTGGACGGCGGTGTTCACGCCCAGCGAATCGGCCTCGGGCGCGAAGACGAACACGATTGCGGCCAAGAACACGACGCGGGGGGCGTTGCAACTGGAATTGTTCAAGAACCTGTTGACGCTGGCGCTGAATTTTCCCCGGCAGCCGGAGCAACTGGATTTATATATGCAGCAAAGCCTGTTGCAGCCGCACACGCAATCGCCGGCGACGCCGACGCCGACCCCGACGCCGCCGGCGACGCCGGGAGCGTGAGCCGAAGATTTTGGCAATGTTCTGATTGCAAAAAACCCGGTGGGGCGAGCGTCCTCGCGAGCCGCTTAAACCCAAGGCTCACGACGGCTCGCGAGGACGCTCGCCCCACCAAATTAAGACATGGCCGCAGATTTAGCCGCCTGTAAACATTCCCGGAGAGGACATCGGGACAAGAGAGCGTGGCGGCTGGGAAGAACTTGCGCTCTCTTGCTACCGAAATGCCGCAGGCGCCGGTATGAATGTCCTCCGCGCCCACATTTTTTCGCACCCCGCGCGGGCGGGCGGTGCTGGTGCCGCCGCTTGCGTTGTCCGGTCGCGCGGTTTATGCTCGAAACGCCGTGAAACAACCATTCATCAATGTGGAAGAGAAAATTGACCGCTTCGTCGGTCGGCGCACCCGCAGCCCGGAGGGCTTGAAGACGGGAATGGGGATGCAGGCGGCGGGCCTGCAGTTTCACCGGGCGTTCAAGCACCGCTGGCTGGCGAAAGGCGTGCATCGTTTCAAAACCCATGAGGAGGCTGACCAATGGATGATCCAAATGCTGGTGCGCAGCAGTCTGCCGAAAACCTAGAATGCCGGCCGCCGGTCGAGGCTGACCTAGTGGCGTTGTGCCGCGAGCTGAATCAGCGCGGGGCAAAATATGTGGTGGTTGGCGGCTTTGCGATCATCGCGGCGGGCTTTCCGCGTTTTACGGGGGATGTTGACTTGGTGGTGGCGGCGGACGCCGAGAACGAGGCGAAAGTTTTTGCGGCGCTGGCCACGTTGCCGGACAACGCGGTGCGGGAGCTTCAACCCGGCGAACTCAAAAAATACAACGTCATTCGCGTGGGCGATGAAATCCTCGTGGATTTGATGCGGTCGGCGGGCGGGATTGATTATGCCGCCGCCGCGCCGGAGGTGGTCGTAAGGGAATTAGGTGGCGTGCCGATTCCATTTGCCTCGCCCCGGCTGCTTTGGCGGATGAAAGCCGTCACGCATCGGGCGAAGGACGCGCAGGATTTGATTTTTCTGCGGGCGTGGTTTGCCGAACACGGCGAGGAACCGCCGCCACCGCCGACAGCGTGAGCCGAATCTAAAGCCGCCGTTAGGCATAATCGGAGAGGACATCGGGGTCACGAAACGAGGCGGCCCGCGTTGATGGCGTTTCGTGATTAGGAAAGATGCCGTGGGCGCCGGTATGAATGTCCTCCGCGCCCACTTAACGCTCTCCCACATTTGAGGGATGGCGTTCCGCTGCGGTTTGGGTTTATCCTGTTTTCATTATGACCGATCCACGTTATCCGAAGCTGGCCAGTTTGCTCATCAACTATTCCACCGCGCTCAAGCAGGGCGAACGCATTTTGCTGGACATGATTGACGTGCCGGACGAGTTCACCATCGAATTGATCCGGGCCGTGCGCGCGGCGGGAGCCACCCCGTTCGTGGAGACGCGCCACACACGCGTCGGGCGCGAACTCCTGCTGGGCACCAACGCGGATCACGCCGCCGATGTGCGGGACCTGGAATTGCACCGCATGAAAAAGATGCAGGCCTACATCGCCGTGCGCGGGAGCGACAACATGAACGAAAACTCCGACGTGCCGAGCGAGCGGATGAATCTTTACACCAAAATCGTCCGGCCCCTGCTGGACTATCGCGTGAACAAGACGCGCTGGTGCGTCCTGCGCTGGCCGTCGCCCAGCATGGCGCAAGCGGCCGGCATGAGCACGGAGGCCTTCGAGAAATTGTATTTTGACGTGTGCACCATGGATTATCCCAAGATGGCCAAGGCGCAGACGCCGTTGCAAAAACGGATGGCGAAGGCCGACAAGGTTCACTTGAAGGGGCCGGGCACGGACCTGACGTTCAGCATCAAAGGCATCGGCGCGAAAAAATGCGAAGGCACCCGGAACATTCCGGACGGCGAAGTTTTTTCCTGCCCGGTGAAAAACTCGGTGAACGGCGTCATCCAATATAATACCCCGACGCTTTACGCGGGCACGAAGTTTGAAAATGTGCGGTTGGAGTTCAAGGACGGCAAGATCATCAACGCCACGGCGAACAATCCCAAACGCCTCAACGAAATCCTGGACACGGACGCCGGAGCGCGTTACGTCGGGGAGTTTGCCATCGGCTTCAATCCCTACATCCAGACGCCGATGTGCGACATCCTCTTCGACGAAAAGATCGCCGGCTCACTGCATTTCACGCCCGGCAAGGCTTACGAAGACTGCGGCAACGGCAACAACAGCGCCATCCACTGGGACATGGTGCTGATCCAGCGCAAGGAGTGGGGCGGCGGGGAAATTTGGTTCGACGGCGAACTGATCCGCCAAGACGGGGTTTTTGTGCCCAAGGATTTGAAGTCATTGAATCCAGAGAATCTGAAATAAGTCCGGCTTGACGGCATGGGAAAATGGGCGCAGGCTCGGAGCATGAAAACATTGGTGCTCCGGGCTTTTTCATTTCTGGTTTCAATTTCCCTTCTGCAATCCGCCGTCCACGCGGCGGAGACCAATCCCCCGCCGCCGCGCCTGACGGTCAAATTGCGCGACGGCTCGCGCGTGGTCGGCACCAGCGCGGAGAAAAATTTCAAGTTTCATTCCGCGCTGCTTGGCGAAATTAAGCTGGACGTGAAAGACCTGCGTGTGATTGATTTTGCCGCCACCAATTCCGCGAAGCTCGTCACGACCGGCGGGGATGAGCTGACGATTGCGTTTACCGAATCGGAGATCGCCGTCAAGACGGGTTTTGGGAAAGTGGAGCTGGCGGTGAATTCGATCCAAAAAATTTCCGTGACGACCGGCAGTCGAGGCGGACATCCAGCGGGCTTGGTGGCGTTGTGGTCGGGCGAGGACAACGGGAAGGATTCTGCCGGCAACAACGATCTGGAATTGACGGAGGTCGCCTTTGCCGATGGCCAGGTGGGCCGGGCGTTTGCGCTGAACGGTTTCAGTTCCTGCATGAAGCTGGCCGACACGCCGGGCTTGAATCCGGGAACGGGCGACGGCCTGACTGTCAGCGCGTGGATCAGACCAAACAATGTTTCGGGCTTTCATCCCATCCTCGAGTGGAATCCCAGCGACAAAATGCCGGGCCAGGTCGGTGTGCAATTGTGGATTGGCAACGTGCCGGGATCGCGAGGGGTGCTGGCGGCGTATCTGGTCGGCCGGGAAGGCGAGTCGGGCAGCTTCGCCCCGCACAGTTTGATTTCACGGCCCGGAACCGTGGTGACGGACCGGTTCCAGCACGTGGCTGTGACTTACGACAAAACCTCCGGCACCGGCGTTTTGTATGTGAACGGCGTGGTCATGGCGCGCGAGCAGTGGGGCAGTTTTGATCCGTTGACGACCGGTGATTTGTGGATCAGCCGCCGGCCGACCGATCATCCTGGCGACTGGACTTACAATGCGTTCTTCGGCGGCCTGCTGGATGAAATTGCCATCTACAACCGCGCATTGTCCGCTGTGGAAATCAAGGACATCGGCGTGGCGGAAAATCACGGCGAGCCGTTGGCACCGCCGCCGAGTCCGACGCGGCCCGGATTTTTGCCCGGATACAACGGCGTTGCGCCATCGAGGTCGTTGCCTTGATTGAGCAAACTGGCTTCGCCGGCAGGCGCGGTGGAAAAAAACGGGCGGCACTTGCGCGCCGTCCGTTGGCAGAATTGAAATGACGATTAAATCGTGTCTTTGAGAATCGTCAGGAATTGTTTCATCGCCGGCGAGAGCACCTTGTTCTTTTTGTAGATGGCGGCGAGCGGGCGGTAAAATTCACCGTCCTCGATCTCCACGGCGGCCAGGGTGTTCTTGTTGATTTCCTGAGTCACGGTGCCCAGCGGCACGACGGAGACGCCGGCGTCAATTTCCACGGCGCGCTTCACGGTTTCGACGTTGTCGAATTCCATGACGTGCTTCACCTCGACGCCGTATTCGCGCAGGATTTTGTCCAGCGCCTTGCGCGTGGGGATGTCCGGCTCGAACCCGATCAGCTTCTGGCCGGCGAGCGCCTTGAGCTTGAGGTTTTTCTGCTTGGCGAACGGATGCTGCGGATGGCAGATGAGCACGAGCGGCTCCTTGCGCAGCGGGATGATTTCAAGTTTGGAATCCTTGGTGGGATACGCCACGAGACCCATGTCCACGACGTTGCTGAACACGTCCTCATAAACCTGGTTGGCCCGGCGGTATTCGACGTGAACATTCACCGTCGGATAGCTCTTCATGAATTTCTTGATATAGGGCGGCAGATCGTGCAGACCGATGGAATAAATCGTCGCCACGCGGATGGTGCCGGAGATGATGTCCTTCAATTCCTGCAACTGGCTGTGGAGCGACTCATAAGTCTGGATGATTTGCTTGCTGTAATCATAAAGCACCTGGCCCTCGCGGGTCAGGCGGAACTTCTTTTTGCTGCGTTCGATGAGCAGCGACTTGAACGTGCGCTCAAGCGAACTGATCTGCTGGCTCACCGCCGACTGGGTGACACTGTTGATTTGCGCGGCCTTGGTGAAACTTTCGGTTTCAGCCAGGTCGCAGAAAACCTTCAAACTTTCGATTTGCATAAGCCTAGTTAAACAAAACCATGCCAATTAGTCAACAGCCGACGTGGCCGCCAGCGCCGCCTTCACTTTGAGCAGCAAATCCGTGCTCGTGAACGGCTTTTGCAGGTAGCCGGCACCGGCCTGGCTTTCCTCCGGCATCACATAGCCGCTGGTGCACATCATGGGCAGCGCGGGGTCCGTCTGCCGGATGCGCTCGATCAATTCACGCCCGCCCATGCCCGGCATCACCAGATCGGTGATGAGCAGGTCCACTTTCGTGTCCGGCTGGGCCAGAATGGCCAGCGCCTTCTGGCCGCTGCTCGCCGTCAAAACCGTGTAGCCGAAATCCGACAAAATGGTTTCCGCCATCGTCAGCAGCAGGCTTTCGTCATCCACCACCAGAATCGTGCCGGTGCCGCGCAACTGCTTGTTTCCGCCCACGGATTCCTTGACATGGTTTTTTTCCGCCGGCAGATAAACGCGCGCCGAGGTGCCCTTGCCCGGCTGGCTGGAGATCGCCACCCCGCCGCCGTGGTTGGTGATGATGCCATAAACCAGCGCCAGCCCGAGGCCGCGATGCGGCGCCCGCTTGGTCGTGAAAAACGGCTCAAACACGCGGGGCAAAGCCTCCGCCTCAATGCCCGGGCCGTTGTCCAAAATTTCCACGCAGACGTAATTGCCCGCCGCCAGCCGCACGTTGCGGTCCTGCGTGGCCTCCGTCAGTTCCACGTTCCGCGTCTGCACGGAAATCTGGCCCGTGCCGCTGCCGCCAAACGCCTCCACCGCGTTTTCCAAAATTTTCGTCAGCGCCTGCTGCACCTTCGCCTCGTCGAACCGCGCCGCGAACAGCCCGCGTTCCAGCGCCAGCCGCCAGGCAAAGCGCGCGCCGTGCGCGGTTTTGAAAAAGTCCGCGCAGCGTTCCGCCATCAAATTCAAATTGCCCGCCGGCGCGCGGCGCGATGCTTTTTCCTGCCGGCTGAACAGCGCCAGTTCGCCCGCGATTTCCGCCGCGCGCGCCGCCGATTTTTCCACCTCCAGCAACGAGCGCCGCCACGGGTGGTCCGGCTCGGTCTTGCCGAGCAGCAGCGACGTGTGCGCCAGCACGCCCGTCAGCGCGTTGTTGAAATCCAGCGACACCGTCCGCGCCAGTTGCAGCACGCAGTCCAGCTTCTGCTTCAACGCCGCGTCGCCCAGCGGCGCGGTTTTCGCGTCCGGCGCCGGGAGCAGTTGCAGCAAAAAAACTTTTCTGCCGTCGCTTTCCAGCCGGCAGATCGCCGTCAAAAAAGCCGCCGGGGTTCCGCCCGCCGTCCGAAATTTCAAAATGGCCGGGGCGGCCGGCAGGCGTTCCCATTGCGCCAGAAAAGCCGCCGGGGCGCCGCCGTTTTCCGGCGGCCAGACCGACGCCAGTTGCGCTGCGCCGCCGCCCAAAGCCTGGCCCAAAACCGTTTTCGCCGCCGCGTTGGCCGTCAAAATGCCGCCGTCAGCACTGACCAGCAGGGCCGGCCACGCCGCGTTTTCCAATCCAAAGACAGCTTCTGGTTTCATCAATAATACGGACGGATGAGACTACGACGAATCTCCCAAATATCAAGGCGCATCAACCTTGAAGACAAACGCCGACGGCAGCAATCCGCGCACGGTGAACCGCCGGATTTTTTCCAAATTGTCGCTGTCCGCAATGAACACTTTTGCGTCGGGCGCGTATTCCGCCAGCAACTGCCGGCACGCGCCGCACGGCATCGGTCCGCCGTCCCAACGCGCCACGACCGCCACCGCGACAAAATCTTTTTTGCCCTCCGTCAGCGCCTTGAACAGCGCGATGCGCTCCGCGCAGCACGTCAAACCGTAGCTCGCGCTTTCCACGTTCGCGCCGCCGATGATTTCGCCGCGCTCCGTCAGCAACGCCGCGCCGACCTTGAATTTGGAATACGGCGACACGGAGCCGCCGCGCGCCGCCGCCGCCGCTTGAACCAGTTTTTGAGAATTGATTTTCATTTGATATGATGCGTGATGCGTGATGCGTGAGCTGACGTTTCACGCATCACGCATCACGCATCGTATCTTTCCGTAAAGCTCTGCAAATGTTTTAATCAGCGCCGCGCCGGATTTTTTCACGCGCTCCGCCGTTCCCAAAACTTCCGCGTGCGACAAATTTTCCCTGCTGATGCCCGCCGCCAGATTCGTGATGCACGAGACCGCCGCCACGCGCAGGCCGCACTGCCGCGCCACGACCGCTTCCGGCACGGTGCTCATGCCCACGGCGTCCGCGCCCAGCGTGGCGAACGCGCGGATTTCCGCCGGCGTCTCGTAGCTCGGCCCGCTCACCGCCAGATAAACCCCGCGCTGCAATTTCAATTTGGAAACTTTTCCGGCGCGGAACAAAAGTTCGCGCAGCTTCGCGTCATAAGTTTCCGTCAAATCCACAAAACGCGGCAAACCGGGAACCGCCGCGCCGCGCAGCGGATTGGTGCCCATGAAATTGATATGGTCGGTCAGCACCATGAAATCGCCGGCGCGAAATTTTTGGTTGATGCCGCCCGCCGCGTTCGTCAGCAGCAAGTCCGTGATGCCGAAAGCAGCAAGTGTCCGCACCGCGAACGTCACGCGATCCATTGGATGGCCTTCGTAAAAATGCGCGCGGCCGCTCAAGACCAGCACCGGCGTTTTGCCGAGGTGGCCAAAAAATAATTCGCCGGCGTGGCCGCTGACCGTCGGTTTTGGAAAGCCGGGGATTTTGGCGTAGGAAATTTTTTTGTCCACGCGCAGTTCCGCCAGCGCGTGATGAAATCCGCTGCCGAGCACGACGGCGAGTTTCGGGCGCAGCGGTGAAATTTTTTTCAGGAACGCGGCGGCAGTTTCAGGATTGGCAGAAGCCAGTGTTTTCACTGGCTTGGATATTGCCCGAACAAACGGCAGCGACCAGAAGAAATTTACTTCGTCGCGGTGATTGTCTGCACGTGCCGCTCGATGCGATTGCTCGCTTCAATGAGTTGTTCGTAACTCGTCGCAAAACACGCGCGGCAAAAGCCCTTGCCGTTCTCGCCGAAGGCCGAGCCGGGAACGATGGCGACTTTCTCCGCTTGCAACAAACCGATGGCGAATTCCTTTTCCGGCAATCCAGTTTTGCTGATGTCAGGGAACGCGTAGAACGAGCCGCGCGGCAGGTGGCATTTCAAACCGATTTCATTGAA
>Ga0182030_10001804_pt1 | contig 44696 bp, 40 predicted proteins | sample 812S3MmetaG_FD_121299 | JGI IMG/M metagenome (GOLD analysis project Ga0182030, IMG submission 121299) | Permafrost microbial communities from Stordalen Mire, Sweden - 812S3M metaG (Illumina Assembly) | ecosystem: Environmental > Terrestrial > Soil > Wetlands > Permafrost | place: Sweden...
ATTGGAACCGACTACGATATGCCGGCCGAGATTAAAGTCTTGGCTCCATACAAGGACCGGCTCAGCGTTTTCAGCGGATTCAAGGCAATCGTCGACGGGAAGCCGGCCGTTGTCCACTATACGGGGTCGATGAGCATCCTGACCGGATCAGCTCCTAAGGACATGCAGTCGGTCGAGGCGCCGACGATGGATACGTTCATTTCCGACGCAATCGGATCGACCACCCGATTCCGGTCCCTGGAACTCGCAGCCACCGGCAACCCACGCGACAGCAACAGCCGCCGCAGCTCCAGCGTCATCAATCCGGCAGAAGGCTCACCTCTCGCTTTTTATACGCGGTTGTTCGGCCCGGACTTCAAAGACCCCAACGCCGCTGATTTCGTGCCCGACCCCGCTGTGATGGTTCGCCAAAGCGTACTGTCGGCGGTAACCGAACAGCGCCAAACAATTCTTGCTGGGCTCGGCTCGGCCGATAAGGCGCGCATGGATCAGTACTTCACCTCGGTACGGCAACTCGAACAACAGCTTGCCCTGCAATTGCAAAAGCCCGCCCCGCTGGAGGCATGCACCAAACCGGGTCAACCAAGCTGGAGCGAGACCAAGGAAAACACCCAGATCGACGTCGTTACCGCCAACCACAAGCTGATGGCCGGTCTATTGGCCCAGGCATTGGCCTGCGACCAGACAAGGGTCTTCAATATGGCCTTCGGCGACGCGACCTCATCGTTGCGCAAAGCGGGCAGCACGGTGACCCATCATCAGCTGACTCACGAGGAACCGATCGACGAAAAGCTCGGCTATCAACCGGAGGCCACCTTCTTCGTCGACCGGATTATGGAGGGTTTGCTGACGATGGTGACAGCGTTGGATTCGGTTAAGGAAGGCGATGGCACTCTCCTCGACCACACTTTGATGCTCGCTCACAGCGAATGCAGCTATGCCAAGATCCACTCGCTTGAGACCCTTCCAATGTTTATAGCCGGCCGAGCCGGCGGGAAGATCAAGAGCGGCCTGCATATCGACGGCAATGGCGATTCCGTGACCCGCGTCGGCCTCACGATACAGCAAGCCCTTGGGCTGCCACTGAACAAATGGGGCACTGGGTCGATGGAAACGTCCAAAACCGTCGGCGAGATCATGGCGTGACCTTGGTACATAAGGCGTATTTCAGGAAGACAGAGATGCGAAGGATTTTGCTGACGAGCGCAATCGCCGTCGGGTTGTTCACTGCCGGCGGCGCGGGTGCCGATACATCTGTCGCGCCGGACAATTCAGCAACAGCCCCCGGCGTCATTACGACCCAACTCGTTCCCGGTGGCGCGGTCTTGGCCGACGTGATGGGCCACACGATCTATACGTACGACCGGGACACCAAACCTGGAAAATCGTCCTGCATCGAAGCCTGCGCCCAGGATTGGAAGCCGCTTCCCGCCGCTTGGCTCGCCAATCCAGCGGGCGACTGGTCGGTCATCACCCGCGAAGACGGCAGCAGACAATGGGGATATAAGGGTAAGCCGCTTTATACGTTTTCGGGCGACCACAAGGCGGGCGATACGAACGGCGAGGGTGCTGACAATAGCTGGCGCGCGGTCGTCACCGCCCGAAAGTTCCTGCCTCCCAAGGTTGCGATCTGGCACAGCGATTTCGGTCCGGCCTTTGCGACAACGGATGGCAAAACTCTTTATGTCCTCGCGGAATTGCACTTCAACCCATTAGGCACGAAACGACACACCGGCCCCAATATCGGCCTGACGGATTGCACCGCTGAATGCACGAAGACTTGGGTTCCGTTCAAAGCCCCCGCTGACGCTGTGGCGGCGGAGGACTGGTCGATCGTCACGCGCGACGACGGGACCCGGCAATGGGCCTATAAGGACTGGCCGGTCTACACAAATGTGCAGGATTCGAAGGCCGGGGACACGCTTGGCGAAGGTATAAGCACTCTTAAGACAGGAATTACCGGCCTGTCCTGGCAAGTGGCCACCCTGCTCTAGTCCAGCGTTTTCGAGAAACCAGCATATCTGGCACTCTATAATTCGATGGTCACCATGTCGAAAGCATTTGCCGTGCGGTCTATGGGGCTGCCGAATGTCGAAGATTACCGAACCATCCGGTTATCTGCTTTAAAAACCGCACCGGAAGCGTTCGGCTCAGTTCATGCCATAGAAGCCTCCAAGCCTATCGAGGAGCATGCGGAACGGCTTACCTCATCGCTCGTGTTCGGCGCCTATGACGACGATCAAATCGTGGGTATGGTTGGCTTGAAAGCCGAAAAAGGGCCCAAGGACGCCCACAAAGGCTTTATGAGGGGGGCTACATCGAACCCGAATATAAGGAAATGCCGTATTGGATCAGCCTTAGTTTCCGCTCTCTTGAAAGCTGCACACGGCGTAGTCGAGCAAGTGACGCTGTCGGTGGTAGCGGAGAATGCAGCCGCCATCGCCTTGTATGAGGAATTCGGATTCACAAGATACGGCATTGAACCAAGAGCGCTGAAAACACCGGCGGGTTATTCCGACGAGGTTCTGATGGTCTTGTTCCTTGGAGCGCAAACGCCTCGCTCGGGTTTCTAGAGCCGCTTTCCACCCGCTGTGGGTATTGGACCCGGCCACAGGTTATCCTCGTCTCTGGTAGGTTCGGCTTTTTGGAAACGATGAACTCGGAATTCGAGGTCAGCTGGTCGGAGCCCAGGGTTCTTCAGGTCCGGGATCCGGGCCATAGATTTGCGCGTCTGCCTCAGCAGCCAATTGCATTTCGGCAATATATGTGTCGAGCGTGCCCGACCGCGCAGCCTCGCGCTCGAACATGCGCCATAGGATCGGCATTGCTTTGAAAGTTACCGCGGCACCGATTGCACCGATGATCGGGTCGGTAAAATCGGGGCGAAGCCCAGCTGTCATCAATCGGCCGAGCTCCATCAGCAACGACAGGCCAAATGCGAGGCCTGCCGAAAAAGTGGCACCCTTCGACCAGAAGCCGCGGCGTAGCCAGACCATGACGCCGATGGGTGCGAACAACAGGAACTCCACAACAAAACTCTGCGTCGCATGCGCCTTGCTGACGATATAAAAGTTCCAGAAAGGCAAAAACTGCCGAATAGTCAGCCCATGCACCCCCTCGTCGATGGTCCACCACTCTCTGCTTAAAAGCCCGCTGACAAACATCACCAGAACCACATAAACCGGGATCGCGAACGGCAGGAAACGCGAAAAATAATAATGCCGTTTGCGCAGGTCTTTACCCTTTAGGCGCTGAATAAACTGCAAACCGATGGCCACGCCGATTATGCGATAAATCAGTGAAATCAAGAACGGGGACGCACTCAGCACAAACATCTGCAGGATGAAGACGAAAAAAATCAGACCAAAAGCACGCCGTAAAAGTGAATTGAATGACCGCTCCCGGTCCCAGACCGCCAGAAACATACCCAAGGGTGCAGTCGACAATATCTCCGCCAGCGTGACGAGAAACTGGTAAGCGGCAGGGTGCCCTTCACCCGGTGTCGCCACCAGTATTCCAGGCAATTCGATAAGGCGACCGGCCAAATCGCCTAGGCTCAAAGTAAAATCGAAGGGCGTCAGAAAATAGCCGATCAGCCAGACGGAATAAGCCCCCAGGACGATCGTCAATCCATCGCCAGCGGCGAATTGGCTTACAAGTGCAGGGTAAAGTCGGGTGTGCGAAAGCCAAAATACCGCAATCCCCAGTACTGCGCCGATCGTTTGCGCCGTGATGTAATTCAGCGTTACCGTGCGCGGGGGAAAGAACAACTGGGTATATTTGACGGCGAGAATAAATAGGACACAGACGATCAGGGTGGAGAAACTCCCGATCGCATCGCGGCTTTTGTTGCCGCCTGGACTGAATGCGCTGTTCAGGAAATACGCCAATGGTATCGGCATCAGCATATTGGCGATCCAGTCGGCGCGCTGATCAGAGCCGTGATGGACAAATCGGACAGCCATGAATTTTTGCCAGGCCTGATCGGGGCTGATCGCGACATAGTGCAACCCTGCGGGTCCGAGCACCAAGCTGCTATAAATGATACCCAGCGCATAAAGCGCTGCCAGTAACAGGAAATGATCACGCCGCAGGCCGATCATAGGGCCACAACCCAAATCACCGGATTGCGATTAACCGACATGAGCAATTCTCTCGCTTCTATCCATTTTCTACGGATAACGCAGAAGTGGGATAAAAACCAGCAGAACACCCGAGGCGCCGCTGCGGATATCGCGTCTTGCCTGCATGTTCAAACCGCGCTTAGTTGCCAAATCTCATGAACATCAACCATTCGATTCCCCTCGGGAGCACGACCCTACTAGCCGACCTCAACGGGGCGTTGATGTGGACCGAGGAAGCAACATTGATTGTTGCCGATCTGCATCTTGAGAAAGGCTCGAGCTATGCCGGGCGCAATCGCCCCCAGTTCCTGCCACCCTACGATAGTCGCGCCACGATCGAGCGGCTAGAGGCGCTTCTCGCACGCTACGAGCCGAAGCGCGTTATCTGCCTTGGAGATTCGGTACATGATTCCGATGGGGCCCAGCGAATGGCCGCAGAGGACACTAACCGGGTCACTGCCATGACCGGTAGCCGTGACTGGATCTGGATAGCAGGCAACCATGACCCCGTACCGCCATCATGTTGGGGCGGCGCCGTCTTGCATGAAGTTTCGATCGGCAACATCGTGCTCCGACATCAGGCGAGAACGATGATGCCGGAAGATGAGACTTATGAAATTTCAGGTCATTTCCACCCGACGGCATCTGTCACTACCAGATCCGCAAAAATCTCTGCGCGTTGTTTTGCGAGCGACAAACGGCGTCTGTTGATGCCCGCTTTCGGAGCCTACGCCGGCGGGCTTAACGTTCTCGACCCCGCCATCACGGCCTTGTTCGGTCTGGTTTTTAACGTTGTGATGCTTGGACGAAGGCGTCTCTTCGCATTTTCCAGCGCCAGTCTGAGGGCATGACCTGGTGGCGCTGATCCGACGATCGGGCAATATCGGCAGCGCCATTGCGGGACCGAGCGCTCCGCCGAATAAAACCCTGATCACCCTCATTTTGATGCTTTCGACCGTGATGCAGGCGGTCGACACGACAATCGTCAATGTCGCCCTACCGCACATGGAAGGAAGCCTGGGTGCCACGCAGGATCAAGTTTCCTGGGTATTGACCTCATATATCGTGGCGGCGGCAATAATGACCCCCGCCACCGCATGGCTCGCTGGACGATTTGGTCGGACCTATTTGCTGGTTGTATCCCTGGTGGGCTTTACGGTTGTGTCCCTATTCTGCGGCGTCGCAGGTTCGATCAGCCAAATGGTATTTTTCCGAATATTGCAGGGCGTATTCGGAGCGTCGCTGATGCCTTTGTCCCAAGCAATATTGCTCGACACGCACTCCCGGGCGGAAATGGGCAGAGCCATGGCGATTTGGGGCGTGGGGGTTATGGTCGCCCCTATCCTGGGGCCCACATTGGGGGGCTATCTGACAGAGGAATACAGCTGGCGCTGGTGCTTCTACATCAATCTACCGATCGGGATACTGACCGTCCTTGGGACGATGACCTTCATTCCGGAATCCGTCAAAGTTCGGGATCGAAAGTTCGATTGGTTTGGCTTTTCATTTTTAAGCCTCGCTATTGCCTCGCTTCAACTCGCACTGGATCGGGGTGAACAACTTGGTTGGTTCGCGTCGGCTGAGATCGAAATTGAAGTCGCGTTGGCCGTATTCGGCATTTATATGTTCGTGGTGCACAGCCTAACGGCGCAACGCCCGTTTATTGACCTTGCCCTCTTTCGTGACCGCAATTTCGTTCTTTGCATCGTCCTGGCCATTGTAACGAACCTCGTATTTAACGGATCCTTCGTTCTGTCGCCGCAATTATTGCAAACAGAACTCAATTATCCGGTCGTGACGGCCGGCCTGGTAATGGGGCCTAGGGGCTTTGGAACCATCGCAGCAATGCTGCTTTTCGGCCGCGTATCCAATCGGATCGATCCGCGCCTGCTCATTTTTGTCGGTCTGAGCACCGTCGGTTGGACGATGTACGCAATGTCGGGATGGTCGCTCGAAATTGGAGCCAAACAGTTCATCGAATTGGGGCTGATCCAGGGATTCGGCATGGGCCTATCCTTCGTACCGATGACCACCTTGGCGTTCTCCACCCTTCCCGTCGGTCTGCGGACCGAAGCCTCAGGATTCTATGCGCTCGTCCGCAATGTCGGAGGCGCAATCGGCATTTCGATCGTGATATCCCGCCTCTCGGAGCTCACCCAATCCAACCATGCCCATCTAGGGGAGTTCATGACGCAGTTCCGCCATCTGTCCGCTGCGCATGGAATGTCGGGCCGCGCTTCGATCGAGATGCTTAATCTCAGCATTACGCGACAGGCCGGCATGATCGCATATGTAAATGTCTTTCGCCTTCTGGCGATTCTGTGTGTTGTCGCTGCACCGCTGTTGCTGTTGATCAGGGCACAACCGCCTGCGGGTCGCTCAGGGGCCGCCGGCGCGTCCGCTCACTGATTAATTCCACACCGGCGCCATTGACCCGCGACATTCGCGGCTTAGGTCGCATATCTCATGGCAAATACACCGGACCCCACCCTTATCTGGTTCCGGCAAGATCTACGCGTCGAGGACAATCCGGCATTGATCGCCGCTTCGAGCTTCGAGGTTCCGATTCTGGCTATTTACGTACTGGATAACGAAACACCCGCTCCCTGGGCCATCGGCGGTGCCGCGCGGTGGTGGCTGCATCACAGCCTGAAGTCGCTGGCCGCGACGCTCAAAACCTACGGCATCGCGCTGATCCTGCGGCGGGGACGGGCAGAAACAATAATCCCGCAGGTTGCCCGCCAAATCTCCGCCGGAGCCGTCTATTGGAACCGCTGCTATGAGCCATTTGCGATTGCGCACGACACGGCAATAAAAGCCGGTCTTCGCGATTTCGGCATAGAAGCGCAAAGTTTCAGCGCTTCCCTGCTGTCGGAGCCTTGGACAATCAAGACACAGTCCGGGACACCCTTCCGCGTATTCACGCCATATTGGCGAGCATTGTCCAAAGACGTGCGAATTCCCCGCCCCCTAAAGGCGCCTTCTATCAATCAAAAGCCTCAACCGGCGGCGGGCGATCGATTGGAAGACTGGAATCTCCTCCCGACGCACCCGAACTGGGCAGAGAGATTTTCTGACAATTGGACGCCCGGCGAAGCGGGCGCGCAAAATCAGTTGAAACTGTACATTGAGGATGCCCTCGTCGACTATCCCGAGACCCGCAATCTGCCCGGTGTCAATGGCGTCTCACGACTGTCGCCCTATCTGCATTGGGGCGAAATCTCAATTCGCCAAGTCTGGAATGCAATCGCCCTGCATGCCGGTGCCGGGGCGGACGCCTATCTCAGGGAGTTGGCTTGGCGGGACTTTGCGCATCATCTGCTTTGGCAATTCCCGGAGCTGCCCCAAAAGCCATTCGCCGAGCGTTTCAGCGCTTTTCCCTGGCGAACCGACGCGAAGGCTCTGAGAGCTTGGCAGCAGGGGCGAACAGGCTATCCGATCGTCGATGCTGAGATGAAACAGCTTTGGGCTACTGGCTGGATGCACAACCGCGTGAGAATGGTCGTCGCGTCATTTCTGGTGAAGCATCTGTTGATTTCCTGGCGTGCTGGAGAGGATTGGTTCTGGGATTGTCTTGTCGATGCCGACCTCGCCAATAACGCAATGAACTGGCAATGGGTTGCCGGATCGGGGGCTGCGCGGCGCCTTATTACCGAATCTTCAATCCGGTGCTGCAAGGCGAAAAATTCGACGAAGACGGTCGCTATGTCAGACTATGGGTGCCTGAGATCGCAACTTTGCCTAATTCATGGATTCACAAACCTTGGATGGCTCCCCCCGATATTCTGTTTAGGGCAAATATTCGCCTGGGCGACAACTACCCCGAACCCATCGTCGATCACGCGGCGGCCCGATCACGCGCTCAATCCGCCCTGGAAAATCTCCTACGCTGACACGGGCGGGACCAAACTGTCGCCGTTCCCGGCTTGGTATTCCCCGTGAACAGGAATTATACTGTCCCTAATTCGATCAAGAGCAAGTCGTTGCCGAACCGCAGATAGTGTCAGCCATTTCTTCCTCCGAACACCCAAGACACCCAACTGCGGAACCGTCGGGAGATAATCCCTCCCGAGGGATCGTCCTGATTCTCATTTCGAGCGTCTCGTTCGCGATGATGAACGCTGTCGTAAAATTAGTGTCCGGACATTTGGGACCTGTCGAAATCGGGTTTTTTCGTCAGATATTCTCAATGATCCCCGTCATTTCTCTGGTGATGCGCCAAGGCGGACCATCGATCCTGCGCACCCGGCGCCCCTTTGGACATTTGTTTCGCGGGCTGATCGGTAACTCCGCGATGATCATTTTTTTCCTATCCGTCGCCAAGTTGCCATTGGCCGATGCCAATGCACTTTCATTCGCATCACCGTTGTTCGTAACCGCTCTGTCGATGCCTCTGTTGGGCGAGGCGGTCGGACGCCACCGCTGGACTGCGGTCGCAATCGGATTTGCCGGTGTTCTAGTGATGACAAACCCGAGCGGCAATTGGTTCTCCGGCGGGTCGGGGGTAGGTGCCGGCATGGGGGTGCTGGCTGCGTTCATGAGCGCCCTGATGACAATCACGATCCGTCAACTGAGCAAAACAGAAGCCCCGGTCACCATCGTGTTTTATTTCGCAACCATCGGCAGCATCGTTTTCGGATCTTTGCTGGGATTATTCTGGGTGCGCCCGACAATTTGGGAGTGGGTCGGCTTAGGAGCAGTGGGCCTTATCGGCGGCCTTTCTCAACTGGTAATGACCTACGCTTACCGCCACGCGCCGGCATCGACACTGGCGCCGTTCGGCTATGTTTCAATATTGTGGAGCACGTTGTTCGGTTTTTTAATCTGGGATCAGTTGCCCGGTCCGCGCGTTATGGTCGGATCGGCAATAGTCATATTGAGCGGCCTGTACATTATTTACAGAGAAATGCGAGTGCAGCCGAGGGTAGTAGCGCGACCGTTATCCGAGGCGCTTTAAGTGACTTGGGGCAAAGAATACCGCGTCCAAGCGTCGCAATCTTCGTCAGCAACCAAAATGGCTCAATCTTTCTCGATATCGCTGAATTCAGTCAAAACTTACTGATCGTCGGGCGATCGTGTAGCGACTTAAAAAGCACAACTTTGCGGATATGAAACCGAGTATCAGGTCAGGGGGACTGGCATTGTCACGCGGCCTGTCGCATATGTTGCCCGATCCGCGAATCAATGTGGCGGGTGGCCCTGGAGCGTTCTATGCCTTATATTGTCACTGAATCCTGCATCAAGTGTAAGTACACCGACTGTGTTGAAGTTTGCCCCGTCGATTGCTTCTACGAAGGCGAGAATATGCTGGTCATTCATCCTGACGAGTGTATCGACTGCGGTGTTTGCGAACCAGAATGCCCGATCGAGGCGATCGTGCCGGACAGCGACCCCCGCGCCGAGGCCTTGGCCGAAATGAATCGTGATTACTCAGAGATATGGCCCAATATCACCCGTAAGAAGCCGGCACCGGCAGATGCAGACGCCTGGAAAGATGTCGCCAATAAATATGCCGATCAGTTCAGCCCGAAACCCGGCAGCAATTGAGCCAGATATTGCGAACATTCCGGGTTGGCTCTAAGCTCTAACTCTTTCCGAAACTGAAAACATTTGCGAGCGTTGCATTCTTGTAACAGTCGCAGTTTTCAGGTATAATCATCGTTTAGGTCGATCGTCGGTTCCTGCTCCGCCTAACATACGGCGGGCGGACTTCGCTCATTCATAGCGAAGCGTCCGGACTCGCTTTATGAGCGAGCCCATAGGGAGGAATTGCACTCAACCTGTTCGTTCGGACAAGGATAAGCGCAATCTATGTCACAAAAACTTGAGTTCGTTGCTGGTGACCTCGTGGTGTATCCTGCGCATGGCGTTGGGAAAGTCGATGGGGTCGAAACACTTACTGTCGCCGGTCAATCCGTTAGTCTCTATGCGATTACGTTCGAAAAAGAACGGATGAAGCTGAAAATTCCGGTAGGAAAGGCGAAAACCTCTGGTCTTCGGCGGCTCAGTTCAAAGGACCGCCTGAAGGCCGCACTCGACACGCTGCAGGGGCGCGCGCGCGTCCGGCGGACAATGTGGAGCCGTCGAGCCCAGGAATACGAAGCTAAAATCAACTCTGGTGATCCGGTCTCGATCGCCGAAGTGCTTCGCGATCTTCGTCGCAATACTGAACAGGCCGAACAATCCTACAGCGAGCGCCAAATTTACCAAGCGGCGCTGGAGCGGTTGGCTCGAGAACTCGCCGCGGTCGAAAAAATCGATGAAGCTCGTGCTGCCGAACGCCTCGAAGCCGTATTGGGCAAAGCAGCCTAAATAAATCGGATAATATCACCGGATCACGTTGTCGATCGCCTGACGGGGAGTAAACTCCTCGTCAAGGTGATTCGATATTCGAAACTTGTGCTGTGAGCGACGAGAGCAAATTCGGCTATCTTGGCCGGCCGCGCCGCATTTGGGCGGTTGCTGCCTGCCATGGCGAAATTGAGCGCCTGGACATTGTCCACGCGGCTGTCGCCGAACGCTTTGCCGTAGGCGATCGACTGCTATATCTCGGCAATTACTTGGGTGGCGGCTACCCTAGTGAGACCATTGACCGGCTGCTGGCGTTCCGAACCTACCTGCTCGCGGCGCCCGGAATGATCGCTAACGATCTGATTTATTTGCGCGGTATCCAAGAGGAAATTTGGAGCAAGCTGCTGCAAATCCAATTTGCCCCAAACCCGCATGAAGTTTTGCTTTGGATGCTTGAGCGTGGCGCAGAGGCTACGCTTCGCGGATATGGCGGTGAATCGCGCATCGGATTGGCTGCAACGCGTGAAGGCGCGATTGCGATGACCCGCTGGACTAACGGGCTGCGCGAGACAATGCGGCAGAGACCGGGCCACAACAAGTTTATGAGTGTTCTGCGTCGGGCCGCCCTGACAGAGGAAACTGAGGAAGGCCCCCTCTTATTCGTTCATGCCGGTATCGATCCGGCGCGCGAGCTATCGGCGCAAGGCGACAGCTTCTGGTGGGAATCCGGAGGATTCGATAAGACGACCACCCAATTCGAAAATTTCAAACGATTGTTTCGTGGTTGCGACCCTGCGGGCGACGGCCTCAAACTAGAGGGTTATGCCGTCACGCTGGATGCCGGATGCGGCTCCGGTGGCCCTTTAATCGCGGCAGCGATCATGCCCGACGGCCGCATTGTCGATATCATCAAGGCTTAAGAAAAAAATCCGGCAAAACATCCGCGAGACATCCCCAAGCGTATTGAGAAGCAAAGCGCTCTCATTCGCAATCGAGGTGTCCAGTGGCTCATGTCGATGATCCGGTCACGCAAAAGGCGAATCTTGATTACATCAAAACAGCAATGCGTGAACCGCTGCTGGAGAGAGCAAACGAGTTCGCCTTGGCACAGCGATGGCGGCAGAACGATGATGCGAAGGCATTGCATGAGCTCGTTCGATCCTACACGCGGCTCGTAGTCTCTGTCGCGTCGCGATTTCGCAATTACGGACTGCCCAACGGTGATCTAATTCAGGAAGGCAATGTCGGCCTCATGCAGGCGGCAGCGCGTTTCGAACCCAGCCGCGAAGTGCAATTTTCGACCTACGCAACCTGGTGGATACGCTCCGCCATGCAGGATTATGTCCTGCGAAACTGGTCGATTGTCCGCACAGGCACTACAGCGGCGCAAAAATCACTCTTCTTCAACCTGCGCCGACTGCGCGCAAAAATCGAAGACTCGGGCGAACCACTTACTAACGAAGGCCGACAGTGGATTGCCGACCAGTTGAAAGTCGCGCTGCACGACGTGACTGAAATGGAGATCCGCTTCGCCGGGACTGACCAATCGCTAAACGCGCCACTGCGTGACGCCGGCGAAGACGAATGGCAGGACTTCATGCCCGACGCCGCCCCAAATCCGGAAGACATAGTGATCGGGATGCGCGATGCGCAAACAAGATCGAAATGGCTGGCTGAGGCGATCGGAGACCTGTCTCCGCGCGAGCAGACCATTATCCGCCAAAGACGGTTGGGAGACGAAGCTGTGACGCTGGAAGACTTAGGAAAGGAACTCGGCATTAGTAAAGAACGAGTGCGGCAACTGGAGCAACGCGCCATTGGCAAGTTGCGGGTTTCAATATTGCGCAAGGTGGAAAACCCGGGAGACCTCCTTCTGGAAGAATGACGCTCTGGCAGATGGGCTCTATCGGCGCTATCTCCCTGATGGTGAGGAGATAGCGCGATGGGCCGGCAGCATAAGTACGAGGTGACGGTTACCTGGACCGGAAACAAAGGCTCGGGAACTGTCAACTATCGCGCCTACGCTCGCGATCATACGATTGAAGCTGAGGATAAATCGTCGATCGCCGGTTCGTCGGATCCAACTTTCCATGGGAACCGCAACCGCTGGAACCCCGAAGAGTTGCTCCTGGCAGCCCTCTCTGCTTGCCACAAATTGTCCTACCTGCATTTCTGCGCAATCTCCGATATCGTGGTCACAAGCTACATCGATCATGCCGAAGGATTGATGACAGAGGACGGGAAAGACGGCGGCCGTTTCACATCGGTAACATTGCGCCCGACTATAACTATCCAATCAGGCAGCGACATCGAATTGGCGAAAAGTCTGCATCACATCGCGCACGAAAAGTGCTTCATTGCCAGTTCCGTTAATTTTCCGGTCACCTGCGAACCTGAGATCGTGATCCTCTAATTCCGTTCCCCTACTGTATCCCACAAGACTTGGCTCTGGAGCGCGCGGGCTCTAAGGTGGCCGACCGGCGGCGTACAGGCATTTCATGACCAGGATTCCATTTTATCCCTCAATCGAGCCCTATCGTTCTGGGCGGCTGAAGGTCGATTCTCTCCACGAGTTATATTGGGAGGAATGCGGCGCTCCTGATGGCCTGCCGGTGGTTTTCCTACATGGAGGGCCGGGGGCCGGGGCATCGCCGGCGCATCGACGTTTTTTTGACCCACGCCGCTATCGAATCGTCGTCTTCGATCAGCGCGGTGCCGGACGCTCAACCCCCCTTGGCGAAATTACGAATAACGACACGCCCCACCTGGTCTCTGACATCGAAATGCTGCGGATGCATTTGGCGATCGACCGCTGGTTTGTGTTCGGTGGGTCTTGGGGGTCAACGCTGGCTTTGTCATATGCGAAGTCTCATCCAAACCGCACACGCGGTTTGTTCCTGCGCGGCATCTTCCTCATGCAGCCCAGCGAGATCGACTGGTTTCTCTATGGCATGAAAACCGTCTTCCCCGAAGCCTGGCAACGCTTTGCCAACTTCATTCCCGAATCCGAACGCGGGGATTTACTAGTCGCTTATAGCCAAAGACTTAACGACCCCGATCCCGCTGTCAGGATTCCGGCAGCGCGGTCCTGGAGCGTCTATGAGGGATCATGTTCAACTCTGTTGCCCAATCCGGAGGTATTGTCCACTTCGGGAGAAGAGCGCCATGCGGTCGGACTGGCCCGCATTGAAGCTCATTTCTTTACACAAAATATATTCGATCCAGAGGATGCGCTCTTGCGTGATCTGGAAGAAGTGCGCCGAATTCCTGCTGTGATTGTTCAAGGACGTTATGATCTGGTATGCCCGATCATAACGGCGGATTCGCTTCATAAGGCTTGGCCGGAGGCCGAATACATTGTCGTCCCAGACGCAGGCCATTCCGCGCTGGAGCCGGGAATTCGTTCGGCGTTGATCGACGCCACCAACCGCTTCGCCGATCGGGCAGAAGCAGAGCAACGGCGGGCTGTCTCGCGATAGCCTGTCGAGAATCAATCGATGGGGATAGCTCCGGATGAGCGGAATTAGAACACTGAACGGCGTAAATGTCGCCGGCAAACGCGTGATAGTGCGCGCAGATTTGAACGTACCGGTACAGGATGGACATGTGACGGACGCTACGCGCATCGACCGGCTCGCCCCCACTGTACATGAACTAGTCGGGCACAAAGCGCGCGTCATCTTGATATCCCATTTCGGCCGGCCAAAGGGACCCGACCCCAAGGACTCTCTAGAAGGCCTTGTGCCGGTAATCGCAAAGCGGCTCGGTCTGAAAGTATCATTCGCCAAGGATTGCATCGGCCCCGAGGCGGAGGCAGCAACCGCGGCCCTAAAGGACGGCGACGTCCTATTGCTCGAGAACCTGCGCTTTCATGCCGGTGAGGAAAAAAACGACCCCGGCTTTACCGCTGCCCTCGCAAAGCTTGGCGAAATATATGTCGATGACGCCTTTTCCGCAGCACATCGCGCCCATGCTTCGATTTCGGGAATCGCTGGCTTGCTGCCGGCCTATGCCGGGCGGGGTATGGAGGCTGAACTCACGGCGCTCGACAAGGCCCTGGGCAACCCGATCCACCCCGTGGCTGCGATCGTCGGCGGCGCGAAGATATCGACCAAGCTGGATCTGCTCGGCAATCTGGTCGGCAAGGTCGACCTTCTGATCCTCGGCGGCGGCATGGCGAACACCTTCCTGGCGTCGCGCGGCGTGGCGATCGGCAAGTCGCTCGTCGAAGCCGAGATGCTGGATCAGGCCCGCGCTATCGAAGCCACAGCCAAGACAAAGGGCTGCAACATCGTGCTGCCAGTCGATGCGCTGGTCGCCGAGAAATTCGGTGCCGGCCAAGTAGCCGAGACTGTTGCTATCAATGCGATTCCAGCGGACCGGATGATGTTGGACATCGGCCCGGCCAGCGTTGAAAACATTCGCTCCAAACTGAGAAATTGCCGCACGATTGTCTGGAACGGCCCTATGGGCGCATTCGAAATCCCACCCTTCGACAGCGGCACGGTCGCAGTCGCAAAGGCCGTGGCAGCGCTGACCCGCGATGGCACATTGGTCAGCATCGGCGGCGGTGGAGATACGGTTGCGGCTCTCGCTGCGGCCGGAGTCGAGGATGATTTCACCTATATTTCGACTGCCGGCGGTGCCTTCCTGGAATGGATGGAAGGTAAAATATTGCCCGGCGTCGTGCCGCTGATGCAGTAACCGCCCCGTGACCGATCAAGGCCCGCGCATTCTAACTATTCCAGCCGGAGATGACCGCGAGCGCCTAACCTGCCCGGACTGCGGATTCGTCGCATATGAAAACCCCAAGATGGTGGCCGGTTCAGTCGTATCGGTCGACGAGCGGATCATGCTGTGTCGCAGGGCGATCGAACCGCGCAAGGGGTTCTGGACGCTTCCAGCAGGCTTTTTGGAACTGAATGAAACGCCCGAGGAGGGTGCACGACGCGAAGCCTGGGAAGAGGCGCGGGCACGCATCTCGATAAATGCCCTACTCGCCGTCTATTCGGTGCCGCGAATCAGTCAGGTGCAATTGATCTATCGCGCCACCCTGGCCGAACCCGGTTTCGAAGCCGGGCCGGAAAGCCTGGAAGTGGCATTGTTCACGTGGGCCGACATTCCTTGGAATGAAATAGCGTTCCCGTCGGTACGCTGGGCGCTGGACGAATATAAGGCGCGGCTGAACCAAACGGTCTTCGCGCCGGGCGTCAATCCACCGGGCATGGTTGTCGATCGGTTTTAGCTATCAAACGGATCGACAATGCGCAGTTGATTGTCGAGCACCATGCCGCCTTGCATATTTTCCGACCATAGCGTGTCACAGCCCGCCCGGGGCGCTGAAGCCTCGATCATGGCATCGTAGATCGCGAACCCGTAGCGCTCAGCCACGACAAGTCCGGCGTCATGGATGTCGATTGTCAGCGGCTCTACCGGAAGCAACCCGCGAATCGCGTCGAGAAACGCGTGGGTTTCCGGCCAGTCATACCCATCTTGCTGCGGGCGACATTCGCGACCTCATTCAGCACCTGAATGCTGATCATACCGCCATCAGCGATCAGCTTTTCGGCCCGCTCAGACTTGGCGGGATCGCCCGAGGCGATATAGACGTGGACATTCGTATCGAAGAAATTACCTGGCATTCGCCTCGTCCCGATCGAACTTGAAGTCCGCGGGGGGCGTCCGCGGAAAGTGCGAAGCCGTTTCAACAATTTATCGCGACCGGGTTTGCGCGACAGGCCGAATTCTCATCCGTCGGCAATATGGATTTCGATATCGTCGCCCTCTTTCAATTCGAGCGCATCGACCAAGGGGGCCGGAAGACGCACGGCAAGACTATTTCCCCATTTGGCGACTTCCATAGCAAACCTCTAGATATACATTCATAAAAAAGCATATCTAGGGAAGCTTAGAATCAAGGGAAGCCTCCTCATCCTCAACACCCATCAGCGACCGGGCGAAATCCTGAGGGTCGAAAGACTGAAGATCCCGCGCGGTCTCACCCACTCCGACAGCGTGAACCGGTAGCTTGAACTTCTCGGCCAACGCGACGAGAACGCCGCCTTTGGCGGAGCCGTCCAGCTTGGTGACGACCAGACCATTCACCTGAACCAGACTGCGGAATGTTTCGACCTGCTGAAGCGCATTCTGGCCGGTGGTGGCATCCAGCACCAACAGGGTCGATTGAGGTGCGGTGGGGTCGAGCTTTTGCAGAACCCGAATGATCTTCGCCAACTCCTCCATCAAACCGGCCTTGTTGTGCAGCCTGCCGGCGGTGTCGATCAGCAAAACGTCTATATCTTCACGGCGCGCACGCTCAAGCGCCTCGTAAGCTAGCGCAGCCGGATCGGCGCCCTGATCCTTCCTGACGACAGATGCGCCGGTGCGCTCGCCCCAGATAGCAAGTTGAGCCACTGCGGCTGCACGAAATGTATCGCCGGCCGCCATCATCACCCGCTTGCCTTCGCCGCGGTAACGCTCCGCGAGCTTGCCTATCGTTGTCGTTTTGCCGACACCGTTGACGCCGACGACGAGTATGACAAAGGGCTTTGAACCGGCGGTTTCGAGCGGTACGGCGATCGGCGCCAGAAGCGCAGCTACACGGTCCGCCAAAAATAGGCGCACTTCGTCATCGGTCACTTCTTTGCCGAATCGCGACTTGCCCAGATCAGCGGCAAGCGAAGACGCAGTCGATGGTCCAAGATCGGCGGCGATCAGCAACTCTTCAATTTCGTCGAGCGTCTCCTGATCCAGCTTTCGCTTGACCAGGATTGCCGCCAGGCCTTCCGTAAGACGCGATGAAGACCGCGACAGCCCCTGTTTGAGCCTCTGAAACCAACCGGTTTTTTCACTCATAGCGGTCGCGCTACCAAGGCTCCGTCCAAAACTCCAGTGACCCGAGCCTTCACGACACTACCGACACATGCCAAGTCGTCAGTAAGGCGAACGGACGCATAATGTTCGCTGCGTCCCTCTCCTGGCTTTTCGATAAGGGCCCAAATTTCCGCATCGATCTGGCTGGTCAAAAACAGATCCAGACGCCGATTACCTGCTGCCCGCAGCGCAGCCGCGCGTGCCCTGCGCTGCTCCGTTGGGACCTGCGGCATACGTGCAGCGGGAGTAGTTTTGCGAGCGGAATAAGGAAAAATATGGAGATATGTCAGTCCACATTCATCAATGAGATTCAATGTATTTAAGAACATTTCTTCAGTTTCGGTGGGAAATCCGGCGATCAAATCCGCGCCGAACACAATGCCTTCGCGCAAACCTCGAGCACGCTCACATGCCATGATAGCATCGGCCCGCAAATGACGGCGTTTCATGCGTTTCAAAACCATGTCGTCGCCGGCCTGGAGACTGAGATGAATATGCGGCATCAGGCGCGGTTCATCCGCAATCAGCCGCCACAAATCGTCATCGATCTCGACCGGATCGAGCGACGATAGACGCAATCGCTCAAGCTCCGGAACGGCTGCCAGCAGGCGGCGTATCATCTGGCCAAGCGTCGGTTGTCCGGGAAGATCAGGCCCATATGACGTAAGATCGACGCCCGTCATCACGATCTCGCGAAAACCGGCCTCGACCAATTGCCGTGTCTCGGCGACGATCGCACCCATCGGCACAGAGCGTGCCGGTCCCCTGCCGAAGGGAATAATGCAGAAGGTACAGCGATGGTCACAGCCATTCTGCACCTGGATAAATGCCCGCGCCTTACCGTCAAAACCGGCAGTAAGATGGCTTGCCGTTTCGGTGATCGACATGATGTCGTTGACCGCAACCCTGGCATCGGAAACACCGCCCCAACTTTCGGCACTCAGCTTCTCGGCGTTACCCAGAACGCGATTGACCTCAGGCATCGAAGCGAAAGCGTTCGGATCAATTTGCGCGGCGCACCCTGTGACGATGATTTGCGCATCTGGTCGGTCGCGGCGCGCACGGCGGATCGCTTGCCGAGCCTGACGTTCCGCCTCGGCGGTCACGGCGCAGGTATTGACGATCACTGCGTCCGATAGCCCTGCGGACTTGGCATGACCACGCATCACTTCGGATTCGTAAGCGTTAAGTCGGCAGCCGAAAGTCAGAATTTCGACGGCGGGAGCAGCCTGGCCGCTCATGCCGCCGCAGCGCGAGGCGCCTCGCCGGGCAGCAAGCTATGCTCGATTTCACCGGTGAAACTAGTGGCGGCCGGGCCGGTCATGATCACATGGTCGTCGGCACGCCATTCGATCGTTAGATCGCCGCCATCAAGAACCAAAGTCGCTTTGCGCTCGGTCAATCCACGCCGCACAGCGGCAACCAGAGTCGCACAAGCCCCGCTGCCGCAAGCTTGGGTAATTCCCACTCCGCGTTCCCATACCCTCATTCGGATTCGGTCGGGCGCCAGAACCGCTGCAACTTCAACATTAACGCGCTTCGCAAAAAGCGCGTTACGCTCGGTCGCTGGGCCGACCGCGGAGAGATCGACGGCTTCGACGTCGTCGCGGAAAAACACGGCATGAGGGTTGCCCATACTGACGCCGACACCGTCGGTAAGCGGTCCATCGACAGCCAGATGCAGCATGTCGCGCTTATCGGTCAGATCGATGCTGCGCCAATCGAGGCCCGGACAACCCATATCGACAGAGACATCCTCTCCAAACCGCCAAGCCGTAAGATTGCCGTCGAGCGTCGCGATCCGAACCTGGTCGCGCCCGGTTTGGGCGAAGAACAACGACGCGACACAGCGAGTGGCGTTCCCACAAGTCCCAATCGCGTCGCCGTCGGCGTTGTAAAACTCGACAGACAAATCCACGGAATTGTCGCAGGGTGGTTTGATCACGACGATCGTGTCTGCACCGATACCGGTATGGCGATTGGTCAGAGCGCGCACCTGGGTCGCCGTCAAAGCGAGCGGAACCAACCGCGCGTCGAACACGATGAAATCGTTGCCAAGTCCGTGCATTTTACGAAATGGGATCCTCATAGGCGGGTTATATGGGTAACCGCGCCGTCAAGTCCACTTTTGGCGACGATCCTCGTTCCGGAGACAGGGTAGCTTTGAGCGTGGAACAGATCAGCGCCTCGCGCGAGAATCCTCGCCTGAGGCTACCCGCCGAGCCTGGTCCGATGTCCCGACTGCATTCTCGTCATGACCGGAAACCGGTATGCTCATAGGAACAGGCTTTACGTCTGGGCTGCGCGGCTTAACCGACAGAATAACAATATCCGCGGCGTCGGCATCATCGTCGGCATAGGCAAAATGGACCGGGGCACACATCACCATGACAGCGCACAGGGATAAAATAATTCGCATCCGCCAACCCATCCATCAGCCACATGTGCAGTGACTGATGCAAAGGGCGGGCCAATGCGATGGGCGTCAGCTTGTCGGCGCGTGCCCGACCGTGAAACGCGCCATCTGCTGCTTGGGTACATCCCAGGTGGGATCGAGTTGGGCCGCCTTGCGATAGTCCAAATATGCGCCCTTGGCGTCGCCTATATCTTCGAGTGCCAGGGCCCGATTGAAATAAATTCTCTCAGGGTGACTGGGCGCAAGCGCGAGGGCGCGCGTAAATGCCTCAACAGCCTCTTTGTTATGCCCCTGTGCGCTAAGGGCTATCCCGCGATTGACTTGCGCCTGGGGCAGGTTGCCTTTCAAGCGCAACGCAGACTCACTATCGGCGATCGCTTCGGCATATTGCTGTCGCGCGAGACGGATTACGCCACGATTGACATAGCTCGCTACTAATTCGTCGCGCGCATCTTTCGCATGGCCGACTGCCTCATCGCACACAGTCAGGGCTCTGTTCGTGACTGACTGACCGGCTTCTGCTCTAGCAGCCAGGTCTGAACATTGAACGACCGGGTTGGGGTCGAAAGCCAGCACCACCTCATCGGCCAGCGCCGAAGGCAAGAACGGCAATACTGATATCGCACCAGCAACTGCCGCCATAAACACGAATTTCCCCGCCATTCCGGCCTCCCGAACCATCGTTTTCTATTTCTGGAAGGTAGGACAAGCGGAACAACAAGACAAGGTGATTGCGCAGAGATTAATCACAGATGGTTAAGATGTAGGCAGATACAGGCTCCAGCCTATTTCGGCATGCGGCTGCCCAACGCCTCAAGTTTGGATTGGAGCTGCATGGCCAACCCCATATCCGACATTTTTAGTTTTCCGGTCATCACGGCCGACATTGGGCTAAGCGTCCCGGCATAAAGATTGTTGAGGTCGGACAGGCTTATTGTGAGCGTTAGGTCGGCCGGCCTGTCCTCGTTGGAAACGTCCACCCCGTCGATGAAGACGAATCCGTCCCCTTTGAGATCGTATTTAACCGTCTTACCGAGCCCGGCATCCGAACCGACTGCGACGCGCATCTTTTTGATGAATTCATCCAATTGAGACATGGCAATTACTGTTCCGTAGGGCAAAGGCTGATTTTCGGTCCTCCACTAAAAGTGGAATCACATTACAAATATATGCGCCATGAGCGCTGGGGTTGTCACTATGTCAGTATCCTCAGCAGCGCATTGCGTGATCAAGCAACGCATGGCATGTCCTTCAGCTATGGCTGAGCCAAATATTAAGCCGCGTTTTCGTCGTGGGGTTTTCAGTGCCGGCGCAGTTCTCGTTGCCGTGGGACTCACTCTGAGTGCGGTGCTGGCATTTGCGCGCCATCATCAGAAACAAGCCCAGATCGATCGCGGCACACATATTTACAATGCTGAATGCGCGGGCTGCCATGGCACAAAGCTTGAGGGACAACCGGATTGGAAGCATCTCAACGCAGCCGGACGGCTTCCTGCACCTCCCTTGGACGGAACTGGTCATGGATGGCGACACAGCAACGCAGAACTCTTTCACATGGTGAAGTACAGCGTGCTGGATCAGGCTGGTCCTGACTATCAAACCAACATGCCTGCCTTCGCCAATAAATTGTCTGACGACGAAATCCACTCTGTACTGTCCTTTATCCGACAGCAGTGGCCTTCTGGAATTCAAGCCGCACAATCTTTTTTGAATCCCGACCATGCTGGGATGCCGGATCACATCGACGGCGATTGGCGTCTTCCTGCAGACTGCGAAGAGCCTGTGCGGGGGAAAAACGCCTCTTCGGCGGTGACATCGTCTGTCAACGCCACGAGCGATAAGCCGAACCTGCCGCAATGAAATTCTGTTGTTCCGGCATTCAACAAAAGTGCCAATACGAGCAGGAACAATATCCATCACAGAAGGGTAGATTGGGCACCCCCCCTGTTGGTCTACCGATGACGCAGTTTTTATTACCTCTCTCATCATGTCTCGTTGTCTGTCTGGTAGGTTGTGCATCAGTTCCCAACGCCAAGCAGCTTTCGACAGGCCCCGGCCATGATCCTCCAGTCATCCAGGGCTCTAACCACGCGCTGTCGCCGGCCCAGGGGGAGCATGCTATGGCCAGCGTGGCGCGCTTCCCCGGCGACGATGAAAAATTACAACGGCAAGTAGCGGCTGAAGGCCAAGTAGCGGGGACACCTTTAATCGCCGGCAACAAGGTGACATTGGTCCAGAACGGTCGACCTACCTATGACCTGATGGAGCAAGCCATTCTGTCGGCCAAAACCAACATCTCAGTCGAATCCTATACGATTGAAGGCGACTCAATCGGTACGGCGATAACCGATCTACTGATAGAAAAGCATAAGCAAGGGGTCGCGGTTGAGGTCATTTATGACAGCTTCGGCTCGCAGGACACGCCGACGGCCTTCTGGGATCGGTTGCGCGCAGCCGGCATCGCAGTACTGGAATATAATCCGCTCAATCCCGAGAAGGCTAAAGTCGGCTATGACCCGAACGATCGCGACCATCGTAAATGCATGATTATAGACGGAAAGCTCGTGATCATGGGCGGTGTAAATATCAGCGAGATTTATCTTTACGGCGGAATAGAACCCGGCAGTATTGACCGTTTCTGGATCCCCTGGCGCGACACCGACATTGCGGTTGAGGGGCCGGTTGTCGCCAAATACCAGCAATTCTTTCTGGATTTATGGGCGTCTCAGAAGGGCGACCCGCTGCCTCAAGTCCAGTTTTTACCTCCATTGCAACCTGAAGGAGCGAGCTACATTCGAGCAGTTCCCGGAACGCCTCAGGAGGGCGACCCACAGATCTATGTCGCACTTCTTTCAGCCATCAGGCATGCCGAGAAGAATGTATGGCTGACCACCGCTTACTTCGATCCGACCCAGGAAGCGCTACAGGTGTTGGCCGATGCGGCGAGGCGGGGTGTCGATGTTGAACTCTCTGTGGAAGGACAAACGGATTCCGCATTAACACTGGATGCCGGACGGTCGCATTATCATGAATTGTTGGACGCGGGCGTGAAGATCAGCGAAAGGCGCGATGTGTTTCTGCATGGTAAAACCGCAACTATAGATGGCGTATGGTCAATCGTCGGATCCTCCAATCTCGATACGCGCAGCGTCATATGGAATAACGAGCTCAGCACTATCGTACTGGGCCGTGACTTCGCGCAGCAGATGGAGGCTACCTTTGCCAAGGACCGCGCCGCCGGAGTAGCGATTGACCGACAGGCTTGGGAAAACCGGCCACTCATAGATCGCGCCTCGCAATGGGGCGCCAGGGCTTTCGAAGTTATACTTTGAGACGATCGCGTGTGCCGGAACGAAACAGCCGGGTGGTGTTTGATTTAGTAAGCCAACCCGTAATAAAATCAGCCTATAATTTGTCGAGTCTAAACCGATGCGGAGCGCCCTAAGCGTGCCCTTACCAGCCTTTTGTCGGGCTCACAGATACGACCATGGACGCTAAACGGGTCTTGAGGGTCCTTCTTGCTGAGGACGTAAAACTTAATCAATTATTGACCCAAAAGCTTTTGGCACGCTCCGGCTATCGGATAGACATCGTTGAAAACGGTCAGGAAGCTATAGATGCTGTAAGACAGACGGATTATGACGTCATATTGATGGACGTTCAGATGCCTGAGATAGATGGGATTGAGGCGACAAGGCGGATACGAGCCTTACCCCTTCCGAAATGCAGTGTTCCTATTATCGCCCTGACCGCCCAGGCCGCGGTCAATACCCAAGAGGAACTCCTTGCAGCCGGGATGGACGACTACATCTCCAAGCCGATCAACTTCGACATCTTATTCTCGAAGCTATCCGCTATTGCGTCACAAATCGGCATTTGACGGCCCAATCTATTTTTTGAATCAATGAGATGCGCGCACCGATAAGGTCGGAACAGAGTTCAAAAATTGCGCGAACCCGTCAGACGACGATCGAACTATAGTCGGTTATAAAATGACGAATGCGTCGGGCTAGGATTTGGGTAGCTTTGGCTGTGTCCAAATCCCACTTGCGGATAACAGCTTCGTTCCCAAGATAGTTGATATCCTGAAGCAATATATGCGCCTCAATTTTCGCGGTCATGGCCTCTTCATCGTCGCCCAGGCACTTCCGGAATGCAGATAAATTCACAGCCAGGCGCCGAAAAATATTGGTGATCAGTCCTTCGGCGACCGGGTAAAAGTCGGGCTCGATCGAATAGATATGCTGATAGGCCTGCACCAAAATCTTCTCGGATCGGTAAAAATCCAGGAAGCTGCTTAGCCATTCGCAAATCTGTTCAATCGAGGGATCGTTACACAGACCAAGACCTTCGTAGACCTTATAAAGCGACTCAATAAAAGGCTTATGCAGTTCGCTGAAAATTGCGAATTTACTTTCGAAATGGCGGTAGAAAGTCGTGCGACTGACCTGGGCCTCTGCGATCACATCCTCAACTGCCATTAGAGGATAGGCTCGCTCTGAAAGGACCTTTTTCGCCGCCTCCAAAATGCGCGCTCGACTATCCTGCTTCTGCTGCTCCTGCCGAGTATGCCCGCCGCCAGCTCGGCCGCGCTGGTTGGGGCGAAGCCTACGCACAGCAACCGTCCTACCGGTCTCTGCCACTGTCATGCCGTTGCGTCCAAATCCGTGAAATCGTGAACCCGCCTGACTAGAAAGCCAAGCAACGCTTATCACATCAAATCGGCCATCACGTAAACTCATTGTTCGCCAGCCGACACAGGGCTAATACTCTCTGTGTGACGCTGGGCTGCCGGCAAAATTGAACCGGCATTGCTTTAGATCAATGAAAGCCCGCTAAGCGGGCGGGACGCTCGGAAAATATCAAACGTGGCAGCCTATTTGGTAGTCGACGTTCGACGAAAGGGGAAAGCTCACATGCTCTCGATCAGGCAAGGTCTTGGAATTGGCTGCGGTGTCGCCTTTTTTACCGCAGGCATCTATGTCGCCGTCCCAACCACAGTGCATGCCGGAACGGCCAGTGCTGCGCCTACCGACTTGGCTGCTACAAAGGCTAAGACGGTGGGCTTGGCGGTCACTTCATTCCCCTTTGCCCTTTACAAGGGCGCGGACGATTGCCCCGATGGGCTCGCGACCGCCGCTAAGGATATCTATTTGTCGTCGGTGTCAGCGCTTGAGCGGCAGCGTTTGACCAAACCGGAAAACCTCAAAGAGTTCGAACAAAAGGCCTACCATACGACTGACGGCAAAGACCTTTGCGAGGTGCCGGATTATCCTCGGGCGCCGCAAAAGACACCGCAAGGGCATGTGTCATTTGGCATGAATCTGGACGGTACAAAGGATGGGGCCGCCACAGACACAACTTGCGCTCACGAAAAATTTACCAGCCCGGATGGCGAAACCGGTATCGACAATCAAACCTATCGCGTGCTGGGCTGCTCATCCAACTATCGCGGGTTCCCAGGTGAGGAAGGTTATCTGGAGTCGTTGCGCAATGCCTCGATCAAGGACGGCGGCACGACCCTCCTGATCGAAATTACCGGGGTAAAGGATGGCCGCAACGACGATGACGTCACGGTCGCCATCGCTAACGGCTCAAGCCCGATGATGATCGACGCCAACGGCCACATGATGGCCTATGCAAGCCTGACAATGACGAGCGACACGAAGTTTCGGAACACAACCCATGGTAAAATTGTCGATGGTGTACTGATCACTCAGCCGGCCGATATAAACCTGCAATATGATTTCGGCGGATATCCCAGCTATTACCATATGAAGGCCGCGCATCTGCGCCTGAAGCTGCAACCCGACGGAAGTGCAAAGGGCCTTCTGGCCGGCTATATCGACAATTCCGACGTCGACCTGACCAAGCACGCTAAACAGGAAAGCGCGGAGATGATCGGGTATGACTGCCCGACCTTCAGTCAGGCAGTCCGGCGATTCTCAGATGGCTTCAAGGACCCGAAAACCGGCCAATGCACAGCCATATCGGCGGCCTTCGACATCACCGCCATACCAGCCTTTGTCATTCACCCCGAAGATGCACACCGGACCGCTGACGCGGCTTCGCCGGCGCATTGAGCAGCATAAATCGCATGAAACTCTTTCCAGCCATCGTCACCTTCGGCGCAATCCTCTTATCTGGTTGTGGCCCATCCGAACCGCCGACGACCGGTACGCCGGTCAGCGCACAACGGCTCAGCGAGGCGCAATATCGCCAGTCGATCTCGGACATTTTCGGGGCGGATATAAAACTCGGCGGCCGATTTGAACCCGGTGTTCGTAAAAACGGACTCCTCGCCGTCGGCGGCTCAGTAGTGGCGATGTCGCCTGCGGGGTTCGAGCAATATGACATTATGGCGCGCGCGATCGCCGGCCAGGTGGTGGACGCCAAGCATCGCGATGCGTTGATCCCTTGCAAACCTGTGGATGCGACAAAGCCTGACCAAACCTGTGCGCAACTGACTCTGTCAAAATATGCGAGATTGATTTACCGCCGACCGGCAAGTGAGAAGGAACTCGAAGAGCCGCTATCGCTGGCGAATGGCGCCGCGGCGTCAAAGGGTGATTTCTATGCCGGTCTGGCGTTCGGCTTCGCGCAATTGCTCGACTCACCCAATTTTATCTTCCGCAAGGATGTTGCTGAAACCGACCCGTCGGACTCGAGTAAGTTGCGCCTAACCGCCTATTCAAAGGCATCGCGCCTCAGCTTTTTCCTCTGGAATGCCCCGCCTGACGGTGAGTTGCTTCGCGCAGCCGAGGCCGGCGAACTCGACCGGCGTTCAAGCTTGAAAACGCAGGTCGACCGCATGTTGGCATCGCCGCGGCTCGAAAACGGGGCTCGCGCCTTCTTTGTCGATTTTCTGAATTTCGACCAGTTCGACTCGCTCGCCAAAGACGCTGCAATCTACCCGGTGTTCAGCGCCAAGATCGCGCACGATGCGCAGGAACAGACTCTGCGCACGCTAGTCGACCTAGTCATTACAGAGAAAGCCGATTACCGCGATATCTTCACCAGTCGCAAAACCTACCTGACTCGCAATCTGGGCGTTGTATATCAAGTTCCCGTCGCCAGCGAGAAAGATTGGGAAGCACACGAATTCGCAGCCAACGATCCACATGTGGGTATCCTAACCCAGCTAAGCTTTACCGAACTTCACGCTCATCCTGGGCGCAGTTCATCGACCCTGCGCGGCAAAGCTGTTCGAGAGATTCTGCTGTGCGAACCCGTCCCCTCACCCCCGGCAAATGTCAATTTCACGGTTGTGCAGGACACGACAAACCCGCAATTCAAAACCGCCCGCGACAGGCTGACGGCGCATCGTACCCAGGCGACTTGTGCCGGCTGCCACAAGATCATGGACCCGATCGGCCTTGGCTTAGAGAACTTCGACGGCGCCGGGCAATACCGCCAAACTGAAAATGGCGCCCCGATAGACGCGAGCGGCGAGATCGATGGGATCAAGTTCACCGACGCCGGTTCACTTGGGCAAGCATTGCACGATAACCCCGCGACGACCGCATGTCTGGCCGATAGTCTGTTTCGCTATGCAGCGGGGCGCGATTTTGACGCCGGCGAAAAAGACTGGCGCAAGTGGTTGGCTCAGCAATTCGCAGAGGCTGGCTACAAAATGCCCGACTTAATGCGCACGATAGCGACAAGCGATGCATTCTTTGCCGTACGCCCGGCCAATGGCGAGATTAAGGAGGCACAACGATGAGCGTGAACTTCAACCGTCGGCGCGTATTGCGCGGCATGCTGGGCGGTGGTGCGGTTACGCTGGCACTGCCATTCCTGGACTGCTTTTTGAATACAAACGGCACCGCTCTTGCATCGGGCAGGCCCCTGCCCATCCGCTTCGGCACCTGGAATTGGGGCTGCGGTATGAACCCACAGCGATTCGTTCCGACCAAAGTGGGGACGGACTACGATCTTTTGCCTGAATTGAAATATATTGAGACCGTTAAAAGCCAGATAAACGTGTTTAGTGGTTTCAAGGCATTGCTCGACGGCAAGCCGAATCTCCCACATATTTCCGGTATGCAGGCTTTGTTGTCAGGAGGGGTGGCTGCGGCGATGGGGCCAATGGATGCCCCAACGATCGACGTTCTCGTCGGAGACGCAGTCGGCACCGACACTCGCTTCCGCTCGCTGGAAATGGCGGCGACGGGCAATCCCAAACATTCCTATTCCTACCGAAGCGCCAACGGATTCAATCCTGCGGAAGGCTCTCCAGTCGCGATGTACGCACGCATATTCGGACCCGACTTCCAAGACCCCAATGCTGCCGACTTCAAGCCCGACCCAAATGTGATGCTACGCAAGAGCGTGCTGACTGGCGTTACAGAGCAACGTGACGATTTCATGAAGCAACTGGGTCAATCGGACCGGACGCGCATGGACGAGTACTTCACTTCGGTCAGGCAGTTGGAGCAGCAGCTTGAACTGCAACTTCAGAAACCGCCTCCGGCCGAGGCCTGCCATGTCAGCGCAAAACCGACCGATGCCCCAGTGGGGACTGAAGTCGGCATGGTCATGTCGAACCACAAGCTGATGGCCGAGATTTTGGCGATGGCGCTGGCGTGCAACCAGACCAAAATATTCAATATGGTGTTTTCTGACTCGGCTTCGACATTACGGATGCCGGGCGAGCAAATGATCCATCATCTGATGACCCATGAAGAACCGGTCGACAAGGCGCTGGGCTATCAGCCCAAGGCCGCGTATTTCGTCGAGCGAAGCATAGAAGCATGGGCCTTGTTCGTGACGACTTTAGCCAGCATCCGAGAGGGCGACGGCACGTTGCTGGATCATTGCCTTGTCATGGGTCATTCGGACACCGAATACGCCCGAATCCATTCGATCAGCGGAATTCCCGTGATGACTGCAGGCAATGCAGGTGGTCGAATCAAGACCGGCATTCATGTCAGCGCGATCGGCGAACCGATCACGCGAATCGGCTTTACCTTGCAGCAGGTCATGGGTGTCCCCGTCGAAAAATGGGGCATGGGATCGATGCAGACGAACAAACCGGTTAGCGAGATCCTGATATAACTACGCCGGTCGCGTGACAGGAGGCCAGCATGCCGAATGATATCCAGCTTTCAGCGACAACTGCCGAATATACCTATCCGCGCGGTTGGTTTATGATCGCGCGCGCGGACGAGCTTGAGGCTGGCAAACCGTTGCCACTTCGGTTCTTCGGACGCAAGTTTGTCGCTTACCGAACTTCAGAGGGTCGCCCCGTTATTCTGGACGGAACCTGTCCGCATTTGGGAGCAGCGATCGGCGTAGGCGGCATTGTAGACGGCGGCGGGGTGCGCTGTCCGTTCCACCACTGGCGTTTTGGACCTGACGGACGCTGCAACGACATTCCCTATTCGAAGATCATCCCCCCCAAGGCCAAGCTCAACGCCTATCCAGCTCGCGAACTGAGCGGCAATTTGTTCATGTGGCACGATCCGGAAATGGGCGAGCCCGACTATGAACTGCCCGATATGGCGGAATATCGCGACCCGAAATGGGTGCAGTGGTCAATGGTCCGCAAGGACATCAAAACGGTGCCCAAGGAAATCGTCGATAACATCGCCGACAAAGCTCACTTCCCGATCGTGCATGGCGCCCACATCGCTGAGTTCAAGAACGAGTTCGTCGGTCATACTGCCACGCAATACGCAATGAATTTGCACGAGACTCTGGCAGCCACTCCGGGGGGCGCTCTCCCGTCTTATGCAACTTATCACGGACCGGCGTATCTGCTGACTTATCTCGATGGCCCCTACCCGGCTTGGATGCTGATCTGCCACACGCCGATCGACACCGAGCAAGTCGCCGTTTGGTACGGAACGATGGTGAAATGCGAAGGTGAAATGACCCCTGAGTTTCTCCAGGTGGCAGCGAATTATGTCGAGCTGGGCAAAATCGCCTTCTACCAAGACGTTCAGATTTGGGAAAATAAGGACCCCGCACCACAACCGTTGCTGTGCGCTGGCGATGGACCGATTTTGCAGGCGCGCGCTTGGTACAGCCAATTCTTCCACCCGCGCGAACTGGATGCCCGACAGGCAGCAGCAGAATAGCAGACGCCGCGGGGAGGCACCTATGGCTGTCGAATTTGGACCCACTGCAACGCTAATCAGCGGGCTCGCTTTTCCTGAAGACCCGCGATGGCACAATGGCCATTTCTATTTCGTCGACATGCTGGATCGACGGGTCTGCCGCATAGAAGATAACGGCGAGATCACAACGTTGCTGACGCTGGAAGACAGCCCATCTGGGCTAGGTTTCCTACCAGGCGGCGATTTGCTGGTGGTATCGATGTATCACGAATTATTGCTGAGGGTGGACGCCGAGGGAAAATCGCGCGCCCATGCCGACCTAGGAGTGCTGACCGGCTTTGGAATCAACGACATGGCGGTAGACCGCGAAGGTCGCGCCTATGTTGTACAATTCGGCGGTGACCCGGCCGAGCCGCCCATACCCAGCCCCCTTATCGTTGTCCAACCCGATGGTTCGGTTGGAATAGCCGCAGAGGGGCTGCTGATCGGCAACGGCATTCGAATCACCGAAGACGGCAAAACGCTGGTTGTTGCCGAAAGTGCCGGTCGACGACTGAGCCTATTTGACATCGCACCGAACGGATCGCTTTCTGGGCGACGCATGATCGAATTGCCGCAGGACCATTACCCTGACGGTATCTGTCTGGATGCCGATGACGGAATTTGGGTGTCGTGCCTGTGGCAGGGGTTGCTGCGTATCACCCATGATGGCGCAGTCACGCACAAAATTAAACTCGAACCGGACCGCCATGCCTACGCTTGCATGTATGGCGGCCGGGATCGCCGGACGCTGTATATCTGCACGTCGGGGCCCTTCGATCATGAAAGGGCCTGCATAACCCGGGCGGGAAGAATAGAGACAGTAATAACCGGCTTTAGCGGAGCCGGTCTTACCTGATGACTTGGCCGCTGATTAGCGGCCGCCCTCGTGATGCCAACCGCCACCGTGCCCATGGCCGCCCAGCACTTCTGCCGCAATTTCCTTCTGGCTGTCGCTAAAGGTAGCGTAGAGCGGCTTTACGGCCGCCAGCAACTCAGTCGTATCCGCCGAGGCCTCCGCCAACGACTTCTGCCGGTGCTCGAGCCGCTCGACGAAGTCAGGACGCGGGTGCCCGTCCTTCTGGCCTTCCATTTTCGACCGCATCGCCTCGATTTTTTCATCGCGCGCCTTTGCGTGCTTGCGCAATACATCGGCAACGGTGTTCCACTGTGCAGTTTGAGCTGGTGTGATCTGCAGCGCAGTCTTGATATAGGCAAGGCGTGCTTCAATCATCTGACCCGGCAACATGTGGTGATGTTCACCGCCCCAGGGGCCGTGCTTTTCGGGAGGTGCCGGTGGCGCTGCCTGCTGCGCAATCGCAGCCGTACCGGCAATACTGAACCCGGCAATCGCAATCGCCGCCAAAATTTTTCGTGATGAAGCCAACATGATCTATTCCTGTTCCAGGATGTGAACCGTAACCGACTGCCGGTATCACGTCGGTGTAAGATAACTCCTGCGCTTTAGACTTATTTACACCCGACTTTGTTTCCAGGAATTAATCCGCGGCGTTGAGCACCCTTCCAAAAAGAGCGAGCATCCACCCGACTGACTGGAGGAACAGCGCCGGGTCGTAACGCGGCCCCTCATCGCGCAAGAAGGCGTGCGCTGCGTTGACTTCGTGCCATTCATGGCGTGCTCCAACAGCCTCAAGCCGCTCTCGGATTGCCTGCCGCCCGGCGAACGGGACGTGCGGATCCTGTCGCCCCCACACAAAGAGGGTTTCGGCTTTGAGCTCGTCCATCCTTGCAAGACTGTCATCCGATTTTCCCAATCCCAGCGTAGCGCAATGGATATCGGTGGCATAGAAACAGGCGGCGGCAGACACAGTCGGGTTAAGCGCAGCACGGTAGGCAAGATGGCCGCCAAGACAGACCCCCAAGGTCCCTAGCCGCCCTGTGCAGGCCTCATGCCTGGCTAGGAAATCAAGGCCGGCTCTGGCATCAGCATCGTATGCAGCTATCGACTTGGTGATCTTGAGAGCATTTCCACGCTCTGTACCGGTTTGATCATAACGCAGCACCGTGCCTGGCGGTTCGTATTCATGATAGACTTCGGGAACAGCCACGACATAGCCCTGGCCGGCGACAAGCGCAGCGAGCCGCGCGATCGGTCCCGTGACCTGATAAATCTCCGAGAAGAAAAGCACACCCGGAAAACGTCCCGGTATGGCTGGCCGAAACAGATGCAATCGCATCGATCCAGGTGCACCTGAAACGGAGATATCAACTGTTTCGTCGCTTCGAATTATCATTGATCAGCCTCGGGCGGATTGGTGTTCAATCTGGCCATAGGCACGAAGGTGGCGCAACATCGCCGTGCCCCAAAAAAGCTGCGGCTTGCCGTAACTGAGCCGCTGGGCCTATTCTGGTTTATAACGGCTTGTGTAAAGGCCCACGGGGACATCGGTTAAGAGTAGATATGATCGCGCACCGAATTGGCGGGCCCACCGTCCCGGGCAATTTGTCGGGCCGGCCACCGCCAGCCAAATTTTCCTTCGATTTTTCAGCCCTGTTGGTGGCAAGCGCCGCAATTGCGACGATGGCACCGCTCCAGCATCTGCATGCCCAAGAGACCGACGCCCCACCGATGGCGCAGGTCAACGGGCTGGAAGAGATCGTCGTCACTGCGCGGCGGCGCAACGAAGATATCCAAACAGTCCCGATCGCTATCACGCTGATGTCGGGGGAAGATTTGCGCAACAAGCAGGTCGAGACAGTCGCCGATTTACAGCACTTCGTACCCTCTCTTATCGCGCTTAACGCCACCAATCGTGATTCTGATCAGCTTTCGATCCGCGGCCTCCCAGGAGTGGTCGCATATTTTGCTGAGGCCCCCGTCACCTCAGCGCTGAGCGCTGCGGCGAGTGGGACGGGCAGCGGTTCGGGGGCAGGTCTCTATTATGACCTCCAGAGCGTTGAAGTGCTTAAAGGGCCGCAAAGCACGCTGTTCGGGGGCACGACGACAGGCGGGGCGATCCTGTTCGAACCGAAGAAGCCGACAAGCGATTATGAGGGCTATGCCCAGATCGCGCTCGGCAACTACAACGACCGCGAGCTCGAAGCAGCGGTCAATATCCCTGTTATAGCCGAGAAGCTGCTCATCCGCATCGCAGGCCAGACGCAGCAGCGCGACGGCTTCACCGAGGACATCACCGATCACAAGGACCTCGATAACCGCAACTATTACGCTGCCCGTATCGGTGTCACACTCCAGCCGTCGGACGATATTGATAACTATTTCGTCTATTCAAGCTATTACAGCGACACCAACGGCACGGGCGAAAAGCTGACCGCGGTTAATCCCGACAGCCCGGCGGCGCTGGCGTTCGGCCAGTCGCTATACCAGGCTTTGGCGTTGCAAACGGCGCTGGGACCGCGGCAGACGGCGCTCGATACGCCGGAGATATCGAAGGAATACAACTTCAGCTTCACCGATATCGCGCAATGGCGGATGTCCGATACAATCACACTGCGAAACATCGCGGCCTATACAGAATCGAAATACCTATTTCGCTGGGATCTGGACGGCAGCACATTGCCCATCGTCGCCTCGACCAACCCGAGCGGCTGGACGAACAATCTAGGCGCCTACAGCGAGGAACTGCAGCTTCAGGGTCGATCGTTCAACGACAGTCTGATCTGGACGACGGGCACGTTCCTGCAATTCGTCCATCCGATCGGTTACAGCAATGTCCAGTCGATCGAATTCGATACGCCGCTCAACACCGTCATCCAGAATCCGCTGACTGCGGCCGGAAAAACGACGACCAAGGAGCAAGCGGTCTATGCCCAGGCGACCTACGATCTGGGTAGCGCGCTCGAAGCTTTGAGCGGCCTGAAGGCCACCGGCGGCTATCGCTATTCCTGGGATTATGCGTCGAACCTGCAGGACAACTTCAATGGGAAAGGTCAGTGCGAGTCGGACCCGACCTTATCTGTACCCAATTGCGCAAGCGCCATCTCCGGTCATTTCAACCAAGGCACCTGGACAATGGCTTTGGATTACCAGCTGACACCTGGCACGTTGCTCTACGCGACCGGGCGCCGGGGCTATAACCCAGGCGGATTCAATGTCTATGCGCCGACGCCGGACGAGCGGAAATATCAGCCGGAACACTTGGTCGACGTCGAAGCCGGCGTGAAGTCCAACTGGGCGCTATGGGACATGCAGGGTCGTACCGCGCTCGACGCGTTCCACGATCACTATACCAACATTCAACGTAACGTCGCAGTCGTGGGGGCAGCCGGGATCAACACGATCACCGAGAACGCAGCGCTGGCTACGCTCGAAGGCATTGAGTTCGAAGGGACGCTGGTGCCGATCAAGTCCGTCGAACTGACCGGTCTCTATGCCTACTCAAACTCGCGTTACGACGAGTATCAGTCGCCGAGCGCCGGCAACCTGAGCGGCCTGCCGTTCACTGGCGGGCCGCGCAACCAATACAGCGCAACCGGCAAATATAATCTCCCAGTAGCAGATCGGCTGGGCAAGGTCAGCGTCTCGGCAACCTATAGCTGGCAAGGGCATATCCAGTTCTCTGACCGAGAGCTCGGCGGCATCATTCCGCCGCACGGCCTGCTCGACCTTCGCATGGACTGGGACGATCTTGCCGGCCGGCCTTTGGACGCTTCGTTCTTCATGACGAACGCAACCGACCAGACCTATATCGCCGGCGGTACGGTCGTTTACAGCGCATTGGGTGTAAATCCGGTAATATATGGGGAACCCCGAATGTGGGGATTTCAACTTCGCTATCGCTTCGGACCAAAGGGCAATCCGGACTCATAGGCCATCTCTGAAAACTGTGTCCGATCGGACACAGAAACCAGACACACGTCAATTAATTTGACATATGTCAAACGCCCAAATCAGTAGCGGTGTTCTGCTCTCCTCTATCGCGCAATGAGCGCGCGTTCACAGGTTGCGGCCTCAGTTCCGTCGGTCGCATGAGGAGAGATTATGAAGTACCTACTGTTCGCCACGAGCTTGTTGACCGCTGCAGCATTCGCTGTGACTGCATCCGCCCAAAGTTCGACTGATTCAGATCAGGCACTGGCGGGCAAAGAGGCCAACACCTTCATGGTTCGGGCACGCGCGATCAGCGTGACGCCGCTGGACGCATCAAGTGACATTTCCGCGATCGGCGGTCACGTAAACACGACGGTGCAATTTGCCCCGGAAGTCGATTTTTCCTACTTCCTGACCGACAATATTGCGTTCGAACTGATCGCAGCAACAACACGTCATAATGTTAGCGGCGAGGGTACGGCATTAGGCAAAGTCGATGTAGGCAGCGTATGGGCGCTTCCGCCTACACTGACCGCGCAATATCACTTCATGCCCCACTCAGCCTTCAGCCCCTACGTCGGCGTAGGCGTCAACGCGACGTTCTTTTACAACGCAAAACCTGCAGTACCGACCGTCACGCATGTGAGTTTCAGCGACAATGTCGGCGCGGCGCTCCAGCTTGGCTGCGACTACAATTTCTCGGGCCACTGGTTCGCCAACGTCGACGTCAAGCAGATATTCCTCAACACGACGGCCCATGCCCGGACAGTTCTGGGTTCGGTAACAGCCAATACAGCGCTCGACCCACTCGTCATCGGTGTGGGTATTGGCTATCGCTTTTAACTTCAATCTGCACAACGGATAGGGCTGCTTGACGCCGCTCTATCCGTCCGCGGCAGATCCAACCTATGTTGCTTGCTGACTGACTCCGAAACCATCGGTCAGGTCCAGCTCTTGGCCGATCTCACGCAGTGCCGGTAGGACTGCCTCTCCCGTCAGTCTAATGGCCTCAAGTGAACTTTCGTGATCCAGGCGACCGTCATTCGGCCATAACATCAGCAATCCCGGCCGAGTTTCCTCCAGCCACCAGCGGAGTTTCTTGATCACCTGCTGCGGTGTACCGACGACCAGCGTGCCCCGTTCGATCTGGCCTTCGAAAGAGCGCCCGGCATCGTCCAAGGCGGCCCGACCGCTACGCGCCTCGAAGCTGGAATATCCGGTTGGGGCAACCCACGAGGGCCGACCAAAACCGGCGAACTCACCAGACATCCACATATGTTCACGTGCGTTACGCATGGCCTTTTCCTCGGTGTCGGCAACGACGCACCGCACGAGATAACCGCGATGCTGTGGGCCAGCAGCGAACCCTGTTTCGGCAGCGATCTGGTCGTAATAGGACCAGATGCGTTTGGTGTCCTCTAGTGTTGTGTTGAGACACACATATGGATATCGACGCCTCGCGGCGAATTCGATCGTCTCTTTGCTGGTGATGCCCGGAACCCAGACCGGCGGGTGCGGCTTCTGCAGCGGAATCGCCCAGGGATTGACGACACGCTGCTGATAATGCTCGCCTTCCCACCGCCAGGGCCCAGGCACAGTCCATGCTTTGATCAGGAGGTCGTGCGCCTCGTGAAACCGCTCCCTGTTATAGGCCGGATTCACATTGTTGGCGATTTGCTCGGCGCCGCCAGCCCGCACGATTCCGGCTACCAGTCGCCCGCCTGAGATCATGTCTATCATCGCAGTTTCTTCGGCCAGCTGCACCGGGTTGTCCCAGGTCGGCAGTGGGTTGCCGAGTTGGATGATCTTCACGCGCTTCGTCCGCGCTGCAAGGACCGACGACATCACGGTGATCCGCGCCTGCATGCAATAAGGTGCGTTATGATGTTCATTCACCATCACGCCATCGAAACCAACCTCTTCGGCAACTTCGTATTCCCGAATGCGCTCCGCGAAAAGACGAGCGGCAATTACCGGGTCGAAGAAACGGTTAGAATGGAGAAGAGTATTGTCACCCGGGCGACGCGCGGGATGGTCGAACGGGTGCAATGCCCATACATCCTCGGATTCGACCGCGGAGTATGGCTGTTCCGTAAAGTAGGAAATCAGCATTACGCCTGACCTTCACCCAGGAAATCTTCAACCAGATCGGCCAGGGCGTCGGGTGCTTCGTACTCCACCATGTGACCGCCAGGAACCTCAGCATATCGGGCGCCGACGATGGCATCTCGATAGGTTTCGGCACAAGATTTGGGAACGATCTTGTCGTCTGTACTCCAAACAACGAGGGATGGTTTCGACACACCGCGCAACAAATGTTTTAGGCTGGGATTGAACATTGCAGGCTTCCAGGCAATACGGGTCGTCATTTCCCGGTTGCGATCCAATCGCAAGCTTCGGTTGCCCACTTCAGTCGCGCACTCACGTTCATAAGCAAGTTCCGAAGCGAATCCCTTGCGTGCATAGTCCTCAGCCTCGACCAGAAATTGGTCGAAGATCTCTCCCGTCATCGGCTTGATGCCCATCGGCGAATGAAGAACCAGCCGCGTCACTCGCCCCGGACTATGCGCCGCCAGTTCGGCGGCGACCCAACCACCGAAGCCGAGCCCAAGAAATGCGCCGGGTTCGCTATCGATAGCATCGTCAAACAAACCGATGAGCGCAGCGAGATCGGTAACGTTTCGAAGCCAATCGGGACGATCCGAGGCATCGTAGCCAGGCAATGATGGTGCCAGAATATTGAAATGGGTCGCCAATCGTTCGTGCAATCGGGTCCAGCCGCAGCGGCCGGTATCCCGGTGCAGTATGGTTAAACGAGGACCTGCACCACCAGAGAGAACATCGATTTCACTACCGGCGACTCTCACGCTGAACGATCGCGGACTCATCAAAATCAAACCTTATGGATTGCGCTCCGCAAACACACTGCGTTGTGCCCATTGCGGATAGGGCAACGGCTTGGTGCTGGCTGCGTCAAGTTTTGCAAGCTCCGCGTCCGTCATCGTCCAACCGGCGGCCGCGATATTGTCTTTGAGCTGAGATTCATTCCGTGCGCCAAACAGGACGGTCGAAATGGCTGGTTTGCGAAGCAGATAATTCATCGCGACATGAGCCATTGTGGCGCCTCGTTCCTGCGCAATTTCGGCCAGAGCGTCTGTAATCGTGTCTAGTCGTTCGCTTTCGATGCCGCCGCCGGGCGCACCGGCCAAAGTGCCGCGTGCGCCTTCGGGGTCTGGCTGACCTCGCCGAAATTTGCCGGTCAACAGGCCGAACGCCAGCGGTCCCCATACGATTGTCCCCACGCCCTGATCGACACCCACCGGCAGCAAGTCGGTTTCGGCGTCCCGGCCGGCGAGCGAATAGTAAATCTGGTGTGAAATATAGCGCTCGAAACCGTTTTTGTCGGAAACGGCCAACGCCTTCATCAATTGCCAACCTGCATAATTGGAGCAGCCGATATATCGAACCTTACCTGCGCTTACGAGATCATCGAGTGCACGCAAGGTCTCCTCCAGCGGTGTCAGCGCGTCGAAGGCGTGGATTTGGTAGAGATCGATGTAATCCGTTTTCAGCCGCTTCAGGCTGGCCTCGCAGGCATTAACGATGTGCAGACGTGACGCGCCAAGGTCGTTTGGTCCCTTGCCGGTTCTGCCCCAGGCTTTCGTGGCAAGCACGATATCCTGCCGCTTACCTCGCAGGGAATGGCCCAAAATCTCCTCGGAACGGCCGTTCGAATAGGCGTCGGCTGTATCAAAAAGATTGATTCCACCATCCAGGCTGATTCCTATCAGCCGATCAGCTTCATCCTGCTGAGTCTTACCGACCATCGCAAACATGCCTTCGCCGCCGAAGGTCATCGCGCCGAAACTGAGCACGGAAACCTGCAACCCGCTTTTCCCCAGCAATCGCTTTTCCATCGATCCTGCCCTCTAAAATCTGAGTTGGTTTATTTGGGGCGCACCATGCAGACTTAGGGAAACATCGGCAAGGGAGCCATCAAGCAGAGATTCAAAACACGACAATCGTTCGACCCGTGGTCTGACGATTGTCCATCAGGTCGAGCGCGGCTGGCAGGGCGTCGAAACTCACAACATTATCGATGACAGTGTGAATTTTTCCCTCTGCCAACAGCACTTCAAGCGACCTCTGGACGCGCTCACCAACCGACCTTGGTGTGATGTGAATGCCTGGGAGCGGGTTCTCTCCGCGAGGATCGGCGGTGTAGGCCAGCATAACACCCATCAGGGAAACACTGCCGAAGCACAGCATCCGCGGCGTCACGATCGGACGGTCTTCGGCTTCAATGCCGCCAGAGAAGCCGATAACCATCAGGCGGCCGTTGAAAGCGAGGCAGCGCAGAGACTGAGCGGTGACATCCCCGCCTACGCCGTCGAATACCAAATTCGCGCCAAGCCCATCGGTCGCTTCAAGGACTGCCTTCGCGAAATCTTCATTGCGATAATCGATAGCGACATCGGCTCCCAATTCTCTGCACTTTGCGACCTTCTCAGGCCCGCCCGCAGTTGCAAGCACGCGTGCGCCTGCGGCAACTGCCAGCTGAATTGCGGCCGAACCGACGCCACCGGCCCCGGCATGAACCAGAACCGTCTCTCCTGTCTGCAGTCGACCCCGTTCGTGCAGGCCGAGCCAGGCCAAATGAAAAGGAAAGAAAAATCCCGCTGCAGCGACATCATCGAGACTTGGAGGTGCCTTAAAGACCATGCCCGCATCGGCGATAACCCGATCGGCATAACCTCCATAGGCACCCTTCGCGGTAGCCATCACACGCTGCCCTAACCATTGCTCGGTCCCCGGCCCGACAGCTTCCACTTCCCCGACAACTTCCATACCAAGGGTATAGGGCACTGGAGGGTTAATGGTGATGTAACGACCGTAACAGCCATCGACTTCGTTGAAATTCAACGCAGCCGTCCGGGTTCGGATACGCACTTCACCAGCTTCCGGTACCGGTATAGCGATTTTGTCGAGAGACAAAGCATGGGATGGGCGCCCGTAGCGATGTACCCGCCAAGCCCGCATCAACTCGGGACGCGAAATCGTCTGCTCCACCATGAATCCCCCAACGCTGCGACCGTGATTGCCGATGGAAATCGACACAACGCATAGCGCCCCTCACCCGATGTCGGTGGCGTTTCTGGTGTATAGATTCCGTCGAACTATTGTCCTTAAGAGAACGCTACCTCCACAAAGAGAGCGCGGCAATCAATGTTGCAGCTTGAAAGCTGCAATCCACGTGCTGAAAAAGAATGCGCGATGTCGCCGAAATTAAACGGACGGGTTGCCGCAGATGGGGCAATAGCCTTGACATATATGCCATCAGGCGGGCATCTGCATTATGGTGCGATAGCGCGAGGCCAACGACAGTTAATCGGCTGGAAACCAGCATTTTGGTGTAACTCGAAGGCCTAAGCGAACGAGACCGCAAGGGCTCGAAAGTAAATTGCTGCGCTGCCGGACTCACGCGTGCGTTTGCGTGAAACTCGCGATAAGGTACGTGTCATGATACCAGCTCAAGGCCTATACGATCCGCGCTATGAACATGACGCTTGCGGCGTCGGCTTTGTCGCGCAGATCAAAAACAAAAAGAGCCATGAGATTGTGGCCCGTGGTTTGCGGATTCTTTGCAACCTCGAACATCGAGGGGCAGTAGGAGCTGATCCGCTGGCCGGCGATGGCGCTGGAATTCTGATTCAAATTCCCGATCGGCTGTTCCGCGCGGAATCCGAACGGCTGCAGATCGCACTGCCCACGGCCGGCGATTATGCCGTGGGCATGATGTTCCTGCCCCAGGACGCCGATGCTCGTCGTCAATGCGAGGAAGTGCTCGAAGGCTTTGTAATGGCCGAAGGGCAAAGCGTTCTTGGTTGGCGCGATGTGCCTGTGCAAACCTCTGCTTTGGGCGAGAGCATCAAACCGAATGCACCCGTTATTCGCCAAATCTTCGTCGGCCGTGGTGCCGACACGCCGAGTTCCGAGGCGTTCGAACGCAAGCTATTCGTAATACGCAAGCAGACGCACACCCGCGTGCGCGCACAGCGCATGGACCAGTCCGGCACGTTCTATATCGCCAGCCTGTCGACCCGCACGATAATCTATAAGGGTATGGTTATTGCCGCGCGCCTTGCCGCCTTCTACGACGATCTGCGCGACGAGCGTCTCGAATCCGCGATCGCCTTAGTGCATCAGCGCTTTTCGACCAACACTTTCCCCTCGTGGGAATTGGCGCACCCATTCCGCTTCTTGGCCCACAACGGCGAGATCAATACGCTACGCGGCAATATCAATTGGATGATGGCGCGACGTCATTCGATGACATCCAGGGTACTGGGCGACGATCTGGCCAAGCTGTGGCCGCTGATTGGGGACGGCAACTCGGACTCGGCGACGCTGGATAACTGTCTGGAACTGCTGCTTGCGGGCGGCTATTCGCTGCCCCATGCACTAATGATGATGATTCCGGAGGCCTGGTCCGGAAACACGCTTATGCAGGCTGACCGCAAAGCGTTTTACGAATATCACGCGGCATTAATGGAACCGTGGGACGGACCAGCCGCGATCGCCTTTACCGACGGGCGGCATATCGGCGCAACGCTGGACCGCAACGGCTTGCGACCGGCTCGCTTCATCGTCACGAGCGATGACCTGGTTGTCATGGCATCGGAAGCCGGCGTGCTGGAGTTTCCCGAAGAAGACATAGTTCGCAAGTGGCGTCTGGAACCCGGCAAGATGCTGCTGGTCGATCTGGAGCAGGGCCGAATCATTGGTGACAGCGAGCTTAAGGCCGATATTGCGAACGCCCGCCCTTACCAAGCGTGGCTCGACAAAACACAGATCAGGCTGGAAAGTCTGCCCGAAGAAGTGGCACCGATGCCGCCGCCGCATAATGTGCTGCTCGATGCGCAGCAGGCATTTGGGTATACGCAAGAAGACATCAAAGTATTCCTAAAGCCCATGGGCCTGTCGGGCGAGGACGCTTTAGGGTCGATGGGCCGCGATACACCACTGGCCGTATTGTCCAGTCGCCCCAAGCTTTTGTTCGATTATTTCCAGCAGCGCTTTGCTCAGGTCACGAATCCCCCGATCGATTCGATCCGAGAAGAGTTGGTCATGTCGCTGGTTTCGCTGGTCGGCCCGCGCCCGAACCTCTTCGATCTGGACAGCGGCGGAAAGCATATCAGACTTGAGCTCAAACAGCCGATATTGACCAACGTCGACCTGGAGAAAATTCGGCGCATCGAAGACAATTCGGGAGGGGCGTTCCGCGCCTTTTCCTTGTCAATTTGTTACCCCGTCGGTGATGGGGCGAACGGCATGGCCGGAGCAATCGACGCTATTTGCAGGCAAGCAGAAGCTGCGGTTGGCGCAGGTCACAACATCATCATCCTCACCGATCGTCAGGTCGATGCCGATCATATTGCGGTGCCGTCCCTGCTCGCCGTGGCCGCGGTGCACCATCATCTCATCCGTGGTGGCTTGCGCACCGCGGTCGGCCTCGTTGTCGAGACCGGTGAAGCTCGGCAGCTGCATGATTTCTGCCTCCTGGCTGGCTTCGGTGCGGAAGCAATCAACCCTTATGTCGCGTTCGACACACTGTCGGCGCTGCGGCGTGATATTAGTGATCAGATCAGTGAATATGAAATCCACAAGCGCTACGTAAAAGCTGTCTCAAAAGGGATTATGAAGGTTATGTCCAAAATGGGCATTTGCACCTTCCAGTCCTATTGCGGGGCCCAGATTTTCGATGCGGTCGGTCTGTCTTCCGAATTCCTCAATCGCTATTTCACTGGCACCGCCTCACCCGTCGAAGGGGCCGGCATCGAGGACATCGCCGAAGAGACGGTTCGCCGTCATACATTAGCCTATGGCGACGCACCAAATTATCGCGACGCGTTGGATGTCGGCGGCGAACTGGCTTATCGGGTTCACGGTGAGACCCATGTCTGGACCTCAGAAGTCGTAGCGCTACTCCAACATGCGGTGCGCGCGGGCGACTACAACCAGTTTAAGCAATACTCAAAAAAGGTGGGTGAGCAGGGGGACGGACTGGTCTCGCTGCGCGGACTTCTCGATTTCGATTTCGCACCCGCGCCCATTCCAATGGACGAGGTGGAATCTGCAGATTCGATCGCAAAGCGTTTCGCTTCAGGTGCCATGTCCTTCGGATCGATCTCATGGGAAGCGCATACGACTCTTGCCATTGCGCTGAACCGGCTTGGCGGCAAGTCGAACACCGGTGAAGGCGGCGAAGATCCCCAGCGCTACAAGCCGCTGGCAAATGGCGATACGATGCGCTCAGCCATCAAACAGGTTGCATCCGGCAGGTTTGGCGTCAACGCCGAATATCTGGTCAATTCCGACGACATCCAGATCAAGATGGCGCAGGGCGCAAAGCCAGGTGAAGGCGGACAGCTACCTGGTCACAAGGTGGATGACTGGATCGCACGGACACGCCACTCGGTTGCAGGCGTCGGGCTAATCTCTCCCCCGCCACACCATGACATCTATTCGATCGAGGATCTTAAACAGTTGATCCACGATCTGAAGAACGTGAATCCAAAGGCCCGGGTTAGCGTTAAGCTGGTATCGGAAATGGGCGTCGGCACAATTGCCGCCGGCGTTGCTAAGGCCAAAGCCGACCATGTGACAATCGCAGGTTGGGAGGGCGGCACTGGTGCCAGCCCGATCAGTTCAATCCAGCACGCAGGCGAACCATGGGAGATAGGTCTAGCCGAAACCCACCAGACTTTGGTGATAAATGGTCTGCGCAACCGTATTGCGGTTCAGGTTGACGGTGGCGTACGCACCGGCCGCGACGTTGTTATCGGCGCCCTACTTGGTGCAGATGAGTTCGGCTTCGCGACATCAGCATTGATTGCAGCCGGCTGCATAATGATGCGCAAATGCCACCTGAATACCTGTCCGGTCGGCGTGGCGACACAAAACCCTGAGTTGCGTCACCGGTTCGTTGGCAAACCCGAAGACGTGACCAATTTCTTCCTTTTCGTCGCCGAAGAGGTACGCGAAATCATGTCTAAGCTTGGCTTCCGATCGTTCAATGAAATGATCGGCCACAGCGACCGGCTGAAGCAGCGTCGGGTCAATGATCCGAAGATCAAGAATATTGACCTGTCGCGGGTGCTGTACCGCCCTGAAAACAAAACTGGTGGTGCGCTCCATCAGACCGAGACCCAGGATCATGGCCTTGACGAAGCCCTGGACCAACAGTTGATCGCTGCATCGCAGCCGGCAATTGAGCATTTGCAGCCGGTTACGATCGACCTGCCGATCAGCAACGTAAACCGCACCGTCGGTGCCATGCTGTCGGGCGATATAGCCCGGCGTTATGGCGATGAGGGCCTACCCGACGACTCTATCCACGTAAACTTTACCGGCACTGCCGGTCAGAGCTTCGGTGCCTTCCTCGCTCGTGGTGTTACGTTGGAGCTTGAAGGACAAGGGAACGATTATGTCGGCAAAGGCCTGTCAGGTGGCCGGATCATTGTCTACCCAAAGAGCCAAAGCCGGCTTGTCCGCGATGAAAGCGTGATCGTTGGCAATACAGTCCTGTACGGGGGCATTGCCGGAGAATGCTATTTAAGCGGCGTGGCGGGCGAGCGCTTTGCTGTCAGAAACTCGGGGGTCATCGCGGTCGTCGAAGGAGTCGGCAGCCATGGCTGCGAGTATATGACGGGCGGAGTGGTTGTCGTTCTGGGAGCCACTGGTAGCAACTTTGCAGCCGGCATGAGTGGCGGCGTCGCCTATGTTCTTGACGAAAATGGCGTCTTTGCCGACCACTGCAACCAGGCGATGGTCGAGTTGGAACCTGTCGCGGCTGAGGAAGAAGAATTGGAAAGCTTGGAAGACCGAGGCGGCGATCTTGAGGCGCACGGACAAGTGGATATTTTGCACAATATGACCGAGGGCGATGCAAAGCGCCTACGCACGCTTATTGAAAGGCATGTTCAGTACACCGGGAGCCCTCGAGGCCAAGCCATACTTGCAGACTGGGAACGCTATCGCGGGCAATTTGTGAAGGTTATGCCCACGGAATATCGCCGTGCCCTGCAAAACTTGCAGAC
>Ga0182030_10001805_pt1 | contig 44689 bp, 34 predicted proteins | sample 812S3MmetaG_FD_121299 | JGI IMG/M metagenome (GOLD analysis project Ga0182030, IMG submission 121299) | Permafrost microbial communities from Stordalen Mire, Sweden - 812S3M metaG (Illumina Assembly) | ecosystem: Environmental > Terrestrial > Soil > Wetlands > Permafrost | place: Sweden...
GGCGTTCTTCTCGCGTGCGAAACCGCCGCGTCGCCTTCCCTGCAGCAATGGCCGATGCACTTGTACTCATGCACTCCCTTTCGCATGGACAGCTTCTGCTGTCCTGCAATCAAGAATGCCGCTCCGCGTTCAGCCTCGTCCAGACGGCCATGCGTAGACGCTTACCGAATAATGATCTGCAAGGATTTGGAAGGAATCATACCCCCTGGGGGTATAGGGGAGGGGGGGGGCAGAAATCAGGGATCAGGAGTCAGGGATCAGAGGTCCGTTGCCCTGCTTTGCCGACTGCTTCCAGTGTGCGCCGGGGGAATGGAATTCTCTGCATGAAGTTGCGGGGAGGGATTGTGGTTTCCCTGGTCCGGAAATTTGAACCGCCTGACCTTTTACATCCCATGTCTCAGAATCGAGACATGGGGCACCCCGTCAGTTGTGGATGGTCAGACGTGTGCCACCCGCCGGTCATCGAGCGCGAGGCGCGGTCTGACTTGACAGCCATGACCTGAGCGCCTCATCCGCTCGGCCCTGCCAGCCATTGCCGGTTGCGCGGAGACCCTCGGCCACATCCGGCGAGAGTCGAATCGAGATGGGAACTTTCTTCGGCGTCTTCTGCGGCCCGCGCTTGCCGAGCTTCAACAGCACTTTCTGCTCCGCCGCAGGCAATGCGGAGAAAGGCTTGAAGAGGGCAACGTCTTCGGCTGCGATCTCTCTTACCTCGCCGTCTTCAGCAATGAGCGGTTCAGGCAATGGTTTGCGGTTTGCCATAGAGCTTTGCCTCTCTTTTGTTGGTTTGCTCTGCGAAATCGGATGACGCGGATTCCGCCCGGCCAGGGAATGTAGCAGAGCAGGTGCAGCCGCTTATCCAGATAGCCGACAGCCACGCGCCGCATTTCGCCGTTGCGGGAATAGTCCGCGATCAACGCAGTCTGGAAATAGAAATCCGCCGCCCGCTCGAAGGAGAGTCCGCGTTCGTGGATGTTGCGCTCATTCTTGGCGGGATCGTACGAGATTCCCATAGGATTATTGTATATACTATTTGGATCGAGTCAAGTTGATTGCAGCGAATATGGATTCCCAGGTCCGGAAATCCGGACCTGGGGCACCCATTCATTTTGGGATGGTCAGACCTGGGCCACCTGCCAAACGCTATTCTGCTATGCAAGCAGAAGCGATGCTTGGCTCGTTCCGTATGGAAGGACATTTCTGTTTTGCATATGATGAAATATCAATTGCTCAGAGACTTTGTATTCCGACGAAAGTTCAGCTACCGTATCACCAATGCGCCCCTGGTCCAATTTTCCTGAAAAGCGCTTACGTATCATCTCGGAGGGGCACAGAAACTCGGCCGCGAAGGCACGTTGGAACTGCTGTCTAGTCGTCACAGCCCCGGTGGCAGGCCTTAAGGGATCGTCGAGATCGAAGCCCACGTAGTCGCCGATCAAACGGGCGGTGTCGAAACGCCGGCTGTGGCTTTGGGGGCGATTCAAGACAAGACCCAATCCAGACCCACCACGAATTGCAAATGAGAACGGCGCACTTTCCTTCACATCGGTTAACTTATTGAGTGAGATGTTCAGGCGCTCTGCCAACATTTCATCGGAGATTGGTTGAGAGTCGAGTTCCCACTTTTCCCTAAGAGCATAAGCAGCGGCTTGCCCCTGTTGCCACGGAGCAGTATTAACCGGAAAACTCACCATGGTCGAACTCACGTTCCTGGGTGGCATTTCGGCAAACGATTTGACGCCTTTGGCGGCCGCTTTCGCGGCATCGAGAATGGATGCGATATGGGCCTGGTCCGACGAGGCAGAAATCTCTTCCAGAGCCTGCCTGCCATAAGTCCTAGACCATTTGGAGAGAGAGCCGATCAATTCGTCGTTTTCATCTGGGTCGAGACCTAAGAGCGCCTCTAGTTTCCTGTGTGAAGACGCTTTGACGTTTCCCCTTTCATAATGGAGATCGTCCCACAGATCGTGGAGTTCGCTTTTTCGGATTCCCATTGAATGCAGCCTGGCCAAGACAGTTTCAACGAACGCAGTGACACTTCTTTCAAATGCAGAGGCGTCAATAACGGCAGAGAAGCTATTCAGGTAACGTATAGGCGACAACTCTTCTGAAGTTGCAGCATAATGCTGCTTACAGATTGCGGAGATTTGCTGTCCATCCGATCCCCTAAAAGCTAAATCAGGCCAGACAAATCCACCACCGATTGCGGGCGTATGATGCGACATCGCCCAGCTCAGATCTTCGCGTGTCGAAATGCTCGGTTCTGCTTCCCAACGAAGCCGCCACCAATTGGCGACAAACCACATCGCAGCCAATCCTGCCGAAGCTCGGATCGTCCGTCGAACGGTCTTCGATTCAAAGTCTTCGACCTCAGTGACTTGATGACTGCCAATGAGAATGGAGAGTTCGGCGTTAGTGGCCCTCTCGAAAGGGCTTCCTGTATCGCCTGCCAGCCATTCGGCGACAGAAATGTTCAGGGGCTCACTCACCTGCAACGCCCTCCTTCCATCGCGTCAGTATCTCGTTCGCTAGCGGATCGCCAGACCCCATAGGGTAGCCGTGGTAGGTAGCTGTTTCGATGTTGTCAAGTTGTGCTTCAAGAGCGGTACCGTCCGAAGACACCGCCCAAATGTTTTGGGGTAGGCCATCCCGCTCTTGAATTGAGATCAGGCCCAACTTTACACCTTTACGCAATAACCGCATTGCCGATTGCAGCCTGACTTGTGTTCCGTCGCACAGGGTTTTATTCAACCGAGGCTGTGCGGGAGGCGTCAACCCAAAATCGCTCGGATGTTTCTTATGGGCAGGGTTTCCAACATAAACAACCCTCTCAGAGAGCGCCTGCAACCGCGCTTCGCCGGTGGACTTGATTATCCGTCGCTTCGGGTTGTATTTCCGCTTACGCATTTTGAATGGGCTTCGCCCACATTTCAACATTCTACATTAGAAGGGAAACGAAACCGCACCTCCTCGCGAAGCGGAAGGTATGGTCCCGGCGCATTACCGCAGGCTTCGCCGTATCAGGTCCAGCGCCGAGTACGGGGTGCCCCAGGTCTCGATTCGGAGACCTGGGGCATGAGCTTATTTGCCAGCTTCTTCCAGGAAGCGCACGATCGATTCGACTCCCAGCTCGAAGTTCTTCAGGGCAAACTTTTCGTTGGGGGCGTGGATGTTGTCGTCCGGCAGGCCGAAGCCCATCATCACGCTGGGCATGCCCAGGTAGTGGTCGAAATCGCCGACGATGGGGATGGAGCCGCCGGAACGGATGAAGACCGTCTCCTTTCCCCAGACCTCGCGCAGAGCCGTGGTGGCCGCCTTGACGTAGGGATTGTCAACCGGGATCAGGCAGGGAGCGCCGGCGCTGATGAGCCGCACCTCAACCTCGACGCCGGGAGGGGTGATCTGCTGGACAAAGGACTTGTACAGGGCGAAGGAGTTTTCCGGGGTCTGGCCGGGAACCAGGCGCATGGAAACCTTGGCGACGGCCTTGGCCGGGATCACGGTTTTCGCGCCCGCGCCGATGAAGCCGCCGGGGATGCCATGCACCTCGAGCGTGGGCCGGGCCCAGGTGCGCTCGAGCACGCTGAAGCCGGCCTCGCCCACCAGTTGCCGCGAGCCCACCTCGGCGATACGGTACTCTTCTTCGTCGAAGGGCAGGCTGCGCCAGGCCTTGAGCTCCTCGGGGCTGGGAGGGACGATGCCGTCGTAGAAGCCGGGGATGAGGATGTGTCCGTTTTCGTCCTTGAGGCGGGAGAGCATCTGCGCCAGGGAGATGAAGGGATTGGGCGCCGCGCCGCCGTACATGCCGGAGTGAAGATCGGTTTTGGCGCCGCGCACCTCGAGTTCGGTGTAGATCATGCCGCGCAGGCCCACGCACAGGGTGGGCAGACCGGGCGCGAACAGCTCGGTATCGGAGACCAGGGCGAAGTCGGCCTTCAGATCCGCCGGCTGGGAGGCCACATAGCTGGCAATTCCCTCGCCTCCGACCTCCTCGTCACCCTCGAAAAGGACGCGCACGTTGATGGGCAGCTTGCCGTTGGCGGCCAGCAGCGACTCCAGCCCCTTGACCTGTAGCCAGAGCTGTCCCTTGTCGTCGTCGGCGCCGCGGGCGTGGAGATTGCCGTTGCGTTCGGTGGGCTCGAAGGGCGGCGAAATCCACTCCTCGTCCGGGTCGCTTGGTTGCACGTCGTAGTGGGTATAGAGCAGCGCGGTGGGCTTCCACCCCGCGGACGAAGACCTGTCCGCGGGAACCCCGGGCTTGCCGCCGGCGTGCAGCCAATCGGCGTAGACGAGCGGGTTACTGTCGGTTTCAATCAGCCGCGCGTGCTCCATGCCGATGCGCGTCAGCTCGGCTTTGATCGCCTCGGCGGCGCGGCGGCAGTCGGCTTTGTGCTCGGGCATCGTGGAGACCGAGGGAATGCGCAGCAAATCTTTCAGCTCTTTCAAAAAACGAGGCCGGTTCTGGCGCGCATAGGCGACAGCGGGTGAAGATGAAGTCATGATCCCTCCCTGAAAATTAGACAGAAACGAGTATAAGGCGTCCAGCCGGGGGGCGAAATCCGGGGTCGTGGGTCAGTTTGGAAGAAGATTCCCTCGGGGGCTAAAGCCCACGGTGCTATTGCGAGGTTTATGTACGGGCTAAAGCCCGTACCCTTCAAACTGACTCACTACCGAATCCGGCGCGGTCAGGAAGCCCGGCCGGCCAGGAATGGAGCGGAGATTGAACTGTGCGGAGATTCAGGCCGCCGCCGGTTGCGCACGTTCCCAGCCAGCACGAGCAAACGCCATGGAACGGCTGATTCCAGGGCTTTCCGGCTTGAACTGTTACCATCGAAGAGGACTGAAAAACCTCACCGATGCCTGAAAAAACTCTCTCTCAAGCAAAAACTCCCCGCGTTCGTTTTGCACCCTCGCCCACCGGCTACCTGCACGTGGGCAGCGCCCGGACTTTTATCTTCAACTGGCTTTATGCGCGCCACAATCACGGCACCATGGTGCTGCGCCTGGACGACACCGATGTCGAGCGCAACAGCGAGGCCAGCGTGCAGTCGATCTTCGCGGGACTGCGCTGGCTGGGTCTGAATTGGGACGAAGAGTACAAGCAATCGGAACGCCTGGGCCTGCACCGCTCGGCGGCCGAGGACCTCTTCGCCAAGGGTCTGGCTTATCGCGACTTTACCCCCGCCCACGCGACAGATGACGAGCACTCCTCCGCGCAGAGCGCATGGCTCTTCAACCCGGGGATGCGCGAAATGAGCCGGGAAGAGTCCGACCGCCGCGCCGCCGCGGGGGAGCCGTTCGCGCTGCGCTACCGCGTGCCGCGCGGTGAGGACCGGACGCTGCGATTTGTGGACGGCGTTTACGGTCCGCAGTCCAAGGCTGCCGACGAGGTGGAAGACTTTGCCCTGCTGCGCTCGGATGGAATGCCGACTTATCACCTCGCCTCGTGCGTCGACGACGCCGATCTCGCGATCACGCACATCATCCGCGGCCAGGACCACCTGACCAACACGTTCAAACACCTGCTGATCTTTGAAGCGCTGGGGGAAGCGCTGGGGGAGGCGCCGCCTCAGTTCGCGCATCTGCCTCTTCTCGTCGCTCCCGATGGCGCCAAGCTGTCCAAACGGAAGCACGGCCCTGTGGTCAGCGTCACCACTTACCGTGACGCCGGCTTCGTGCCCCAGGCCTTCATCAACTTTCTCTGCCTGCTCGGCTGGTCGCCCAAGAACGACCGCGAGTTTATGGCGCTGGAGGAGATCCGGGAAGCCTTCACACTCGAAAACGTGAACCGCGCTAACGCCGTCGTCAACTTTACGGAAGCACCCTTGAGCTCTCCGGATTTTGCCCCCTTTGACCCGAAGGCCGTCTGGCTCAACGCCGAGCATCTGCGCGCTCTGCCGGTCGAGGAACTCAGCCGCTCGATTGCGCCCTTCTTCGCCGAGGCCGGGCTCGATGCAACGCCGGAAAAGCTGCTGGCCGTCACTCCGCTGATTCGCGAACGGATCAAGTTTTTGCGCGACGCGGTTAAGGCGGCCGACTTTTTCTTTGTGAAGAAACTCGCACAGTATGACCCAGCCGAGTTGATTCCGCAGAAGGGCGATGCGGCTCTGGCCCGGCGGGTTCTGGAGCACGCCCGCGAGGTTCTGGGCAATGTTTCTTTCGACTCGGCCTCGCTCGAAGAGACGCTCCGTGCCGCCGCCTTGCAACTGGGGTTGAAGGCCGGGCCGATGTTTCAGCCCATTCGGGTCGCGGTCTGCGGACGCAAAAATGCGCCGCCGCTGTTTGAAACCATGGCCGTGCTGGGCCGCGAGGTTTGCCTCGCCCGCATCCGACAAGCCGAAGCCAGCCTGCAATCGCTCGCTTGAGCGCAGCCACATGCGTACTGCGGGGTGCCAGCGGCGGCCTTCGGCTCAATGTGCGGACGGCTTCATCCCTGGTCCCAAAAGCGGGACCAGGGGCACCCGGAATTCATGGCCGGGGAAGGGAATGTGGTTCTTCGGCCAGGCGAGCAGCGCGCCAGAGTGCGCCTTCGAGCGCGACGACCGGCTCCTGCGCGATGGGCATCCGGGGCGCTGTCGCTCTGAGACCGGCGAAAAAGGACGCGCGCACCAGGGGCATGTGCTCGAGCACGCCTCCGGTCCAGGCTACGGGAAACTCGGCTACGGGAAACTCGGCTGCGGGAAGATCGTCAGCCGGAAAGTCGACGGCCAGCGCTTGTCTGCGGCGCAGCTTCGAGCGGACGAGCAGGACAAACTCGACCAGATCGGCCGCGGCCTGATGCAAGACCGCTGCCGCAACCGGGTCGCCGGCCTGGGCGAGTTCGTGGATGGCGGGGGCGAGCGCGGCAAAGTCCGGTTCGGGCGTGCCGTTGCCCCGATTGACCAGATCGTCGAGGCTGGGGGTTCGCCAGATCTCGCCCACTTTCAAAAGAATTTGCGTCGGCTCCCGATCATCCAGGGCGCGGTCGGGGGCGCGGTCACGGGCGGCGAGTGCGCGGCGCAGACTGTGGAGGCCAATCCAGTAGCCGGAACCCTCGTCGCCCAGCCGCGAACTCCAGCCGCCGGCCGTCTCGCGGCTGCCGTCGGGAGCGCGGCCGATGGTCTTCGAGCCGGTTCCGGCGATTTGCAGGATTCCCGCTCCGCCGCGGAAGGCCGCGTCGAGCGCGATCACCTCGTCGCCGACAATCTCCGAGCGCTCGACATGAAAATCCTCGAAAACGGCTGCGATCCACTCTTTGACGCCGGGCATGGAAGACGAGGCCACGCCGGCCGAGGCGGCACGCACGCCGCGCACGCCGGCCTGATCGTAGACCTCTTTGAGCAGCGCGCGCAGGTTGGCCTCAGCAGCTTCGGCGCCCACCCGCAGGCGCTTGATGGAGCCGCTCTCTGCGTGGGCCAGAAGGCGTTCCCCGGCCACGAGCGAGGCGCGGGTCCGGGTTCCGCCGCCGTCGATTCCGAGCACTACGTTCATCGCTTGCCGGCTCCTTGATGGTCAGGCGATTTCAGCTTATCGCACCGGGCGGCGCCGGGCGGAAAAACCATCCTCTGAGAAATTGCCAGAAAATCTGGCACAGACCAGAGAATCGTCCCTCAGGGGCTAAAGCCCCGCTGATTCTGCGGAATTTGTGGCACGACTAAAGCCGTGCCCTTTCAAAACAATGGATTTTTCCGCAGCCAGTAAAGCCCGCGGTGATTCTGGCTGGTTTATGTACGGGCTGAAGCCCGTACCCTTCAAAAACTGAAGCTTGTGCCCTTCGAAAACTGAGGCAATCCCGGCGTTTTTCAATAAGCTCCTGGCGAAGAGCGGCCGCGAGGGGCGGAGTTCCACCCCAAAACGGCCCGACAGCTTTCCGGCTGGACCGATTCGAACATTCGGCTCACCCCGCGGCGATTCTTGTTCCCCGGCCGGCAGACTTCCCCTTTATATTGGGTACGACTCGCAATTCAAGCCAACAGTCCGTTCGTGGAGGGCGGCGCAAGGAGACCGATGATCGAGATTCCAGCCGCAATAGAGCCCCAGGGAAGAGTGCACAAGGGCCAGAGGACCGCGCTCAGCGTCGATGCGCTGGCCAAATCGTTTTTGGACAACCTGTTCTTTGTGCAGGGACGGAGCCTGGAACGGGCGACGGTGAACGACCTGTACATGGCGCTGGCGCACACGGTGCGGGACCGGCTGGTGGAGCGGTGGATTCAGACGGTAAAAAACTACCAGGCGCAGGATGTGCGCGTGGTCTGCTACCTGTCGGCGGAGTTTCTGACGGGGCCGCACCTGGGCAGCAACCTGATCAGCCTGGGAATCTTCAGCGAGACCGAGCAGGCGATGAAGCAATTGGGCTTGGATCTGCGGGTGCTGATCGAGCAGGAAGAGGAGCCCGGCCTGGGCAACGGCGGATTGGGCCGTCTGGCCGCCTGCTTCATGGATTCGCTGGCCACGCTGGACATTCCGGCGATCGGCTACGGGATTCGCTACGAGTACGGTCTCTTCAAGCAGCAGATTCGCGACGGCTGGCAGGTGGAGTCGACCGATAAGTGGCTGCGGCTGGGCAATCCATGGGCTCTCGAACGGCCCGAGGACGCCTTTGAAGTGAAGATGGGCGGGCACACGGAAAAGCATACCGACGCCTCGGGGCGGGAGCGCGTGGAGTGGATTCCGGAGAAACTGGTGCGCGGGGTTCCGCACGATACGCCCATCCTGGGCCATCGCACCAACACGGCCAACACCATGCGCCTGTGGGCGGCGCAGGCTGTGGAAAGCTTCGATTTCGAGAGCTTCAACCACGGGGATTTTCAGGGCGCGGTGGCGGACAAGGTTTCGAGCGAGAACATCTCGAAGATTCTTTATCCCAACGACGAAGGCATCCAGGGCAAGCAACTGCGGCTGGCGCAGCAGTTCTTTTTCGTATCGTGCTCCTTGCAGCACATTGTGAAGATTCAGCTCACGGAGCGGCGTCCGCTGGCCGAGCTGCACCGCAAATTCGCCATTCAGATGAACGACACGCACCCGGCGATCGCGGTGGCCGAGCTGATGCGGCTGCTGATGGACGAGCACGCGCTGGAGTGGGACACGGCCTGGCACGTGACCGTGAATGCGCTCTCCTACACCAACCACACGCTGCTGCCGGAGGCTCTGGAGCAGTGGCCGCGCAGCCTGTTTGGCGCGCTGTTGCCGCGGCACCTGGAGATTGTGGACGAGATCAACCGCCGCCACCTGGACAATGTGCGCTTGAAGTTTCCCGGCGACGAAGGGCGCGCGCAGAGGCTTTCGCTCATCAACGAAGAAGGCGAGCGGTTCGTGCGCATGGCGCACCTGGCGGCCGTGGGCAGCCATGCGATCAACGGCGTGGCGGCGCTGCATACGGAGCTGCTGAAGACCCGCGTGCTGAGCGACTTTTACGCGTTGACGCCGGAGAAATTCAGCAACAAGACCAACGGCGTGACGCCGCGGCGCTGGATGCGGCTGAGCAATCCGCGGCTGGCGCAACTGCTGGATGCGCGGCTGGGCGGGGGCTGGGCGCGGGATCTGGAAAAGCTGCGCCGGCTGGAACCGCTGGCCGGAGAAGCCGAGTTCGCCGAGGCGTGGCGGGGGATCAAACGGCAGAACAAGCTCGAACTTTCCACCTACGTTCGCGACCAGCTGGGTTTGGAGGCCGATCCGGATTCCATCTTCGACGTGATGGTGAAGCGGCTGCATGAGTACAAGCGCCAGCACCTGAAGGTGCTCTACATCCTGACCCTTTTGAAGCGCATCCAGCGCAACCCGGATGCGGAGATTGTTCCCCGGACTTTCATCTTTGGGGGCAAGGCAGCGCCCGGCTACCGGATGGCCAAGCTGATTATCAAGCTGATTCACTCGGTGGGTGAGGCCATCAACTCCGACCCCCTGGTGAGGGGCCGGCTGAAGGTGGTTTTTCTACCCAATTTCAGCGTGAAGCTGGGCCAGAGGGTGTATCCGGCCGCGGACCTGAGCGAGCAGATTTCGCTGGCCGGCAAAGAAGCTTCAGGGACCGGGAACATGAAGTTCGCCATGAACGGCGCGGTGACCATCGGCACGCTGGACGGGGCCAACGTCGAGATCCGCGAGGAGGTGGGCGAAGAAAACTTCTTTCTCTTCGGACTCACCACGCCGGAGGTGGAGCAACGCCAGCGGGAGGGATACAATCCGCGCTCGATCTTCGAAGCCAACCCCATGCTCCACGAGGTTCTGGTCTCATTGGCCAGCGGCGAATTCTCGCGCGGCGACCGGACGCTCTTCGAGCCGCTGATCAACTCTCTGCTGAGCACGGATGAATATATGCTTCTGGCCGATTATCAGGCGTACGTCGATTGCCAGGACCGGGTGAGCGTGGCCTACCAGGACCAGGCGGCATGGACGCGCATGTCGATTCTGAACGTGGCCAGAATGGGCAAGTTTTCCTCGGACCGGGCGATTCGCGACTACTGCGCGGAGATCTGGAAGACCTGGCCGGTGAAGATTCAACTGTAGGTTGCAGAACGCCAGGCGAGGTTTGTGGTTTCCCACCCTTGCGACAAAAACAGGAGCGTCGCAAGGATGGGGCACCCAGCTGCTCGAACCCCGGCTCACAGCGGCCTCGGGGGAATGTGAGAGACTGTTTGTTTGGAAAAATGGCCACGCAACGATGGCCCTCTCCGGGAGGATTGTCCTTTGCCAGCACTTCGTTCTTTTTTTATCGCACTCTCTCACAACAAGCCTCTGCGCCGCTTCAGCGAAAGCTCACGGGCGGGCAAGCGGCTCAGTTCGCGGTTTGTCGCCGGCATGGAGATTGAAGATGCCCTGCGCGTTTCCGAGGCTCTCAACAAGCAGGGGATGAGCGTATCGCTGGACTCGCTGGGCGAAAGCGTGACCTCGGAGGCCGAGGCCGAAGCAGCCGCGGCGATTTATCACAAGCTGCTGGATGAGATTGCCGCGCGCAGGCTGGACGCCAACATCAGCATGAAACTGACGCAGATGGGGCTGAACCTATCCCCCGCCCTGGCCGAGAGCATTGCCGAGAACGTGGCGCAACATGCCCAGGCGGCAGGCAGCTTTGTCCGCATCGACATGGAAGACTCGGTGCTGACCGGCCAAACGCTGGAGATGGTGCGGCGGATTCATCGCAAGCCGGGGATGCGCGGAGTCATCGGCATCGTGATCCAGGCCTACCTCTACCGCTCGGAGGCGGACATCGAGCAACTGGTGGCCGACGGCATCCGCATGCGGCTGTGCAAGGGAGCCTACCAGGAGCCGGCCGAGGTCGCGTTTCCGCTCAAGGCCGATGTGGATAAAAATTATGTCCGCCTCAGCCACCTGCTGTTGGCGAGCCCGGTCTACCACGGCCTGGCGACCCACGACGAAGCCATGATCGCCGCCATCAAGAGCTACACCGGCGAGCGCGGAATCGATCCTGCCCGATTCGAGTTCCAGATGCTGTACGGAGTGCGCCGCGACCTGCAGCGGCAGCTCGTCCAGGAGGGCTACAACGTGCGCGTGTACGTTCCCTTCGGCAACGACTGGTACCCCTACTTCATGCGCAGGCTGGCCGAGCGGCCGGCGAACGTGCTGTTTTTGGCGAGGAACTTTTTCAGGGCTTAGAGCTACAGTTGTACTTGCTTCGGATTGCCCTGTTCCGGGCCTAAAGGCCCCGTTGTCCCGGCAGCTTTTCAGGGGGCTGAAGCCCCCTGCTCCCTCCGCAAAGACGATCTGCAACTGGAGCAGCTTTTCAGGGGCTGAAACCCCCTGCTCCCTCCGGAATCTCCGATCTACAACTGTAGTATTCGAGCGGCTTCGGGCTGACTGTTTACGGTCGAGATGGGCCTTTGTGGTCTCCCACCCTTTGCGCAAGGAACGCGCAAAGGATGGGGCACGCAAAGTTTTGTTCTCATTTGAATCGAAACGGCTCTGCGCGCCATGGGGTTTGTGCTCTCCCAGGTTCCAAAAGCGGGACCTGGGGCACCCGCCTTCGCTCCAGCGAGAAAATCGCAGCCGGGTCAGACCGACTCGACGGAGTTGACCTTTCTGGCGATCTCCGAGGCCAGGGTTTCGACGGTCGTATGGAAGAGCCTGCGTTCGCGCGTGGGCAACTCCTCCAGCAGGTCGGGAAACGGAGTGGTTTCGCAGCCTGGAAACGCCGTAAAGCCAGCCGTATCGGCCATGCGGCAACTAACATTGATCAAAGCTTCCATGCTCCACGGGTCGTCCGCCTGGCGCGGCTCATGATGGCAGGAGACGACCTCCTCGAACTCCGCGGGCAGCTTCCAATCCTCGATCAGGCGGCAGCCGGCCTGGCAATGGTCCCAGCCAAACAGTTCCCGCTCGGCCAGCAGGATGCTGGCGGGAGGGCCGGTTTGAGTTTCCAGCAGCTGGCCATACTCATTGGGGCGGATCACGGCCAGCGCCAATCGTCCGATGTCGTGCATCACGCCCATGGTGTAGGCGGTGTCCCGGTCCATGAACCCTACCGAAGCCATCTGATCGGCGATCAGGGCGCAGGCCAGGTTGTGCCGCCAGAGGGCTCGCATGGCGGGAAGACTCAATGTCTTGCCCATGTAGCGGCGCACGCCGACCGTCAGGCACAGGCCTTGGAGGTTATTGACGCCCATCATCGCGATGGCCTGCAGAACGCTGCTGGCGGGGAACCGCGGAGCATACAAAAGCGAATTTGCGACGGTCAGGACCTCGCTGGCAAAGGCGGGATCCGTCGAGACCAGCTGGCTCAACTCGTGCAACTGCACTTCCTCGCCCTGGGCCAGTTGCAGTACCCGCAGGGCGACTTGAGGAAAGGGTGGAAGGCGGAGATAGGCCCAGGGCGGATCGATCGCCCCCTCTCTTTGTCTCTCATCGTGCGACATCGAAGCCTCCGTTCATCAAGATAATCCTTCCAGACCAGCGAAATTTTGTCCACGACGTGCGTCAGGCCGCCCGATGCCCGGGCAACCGGCCGCACGCGGCTGAAAGAATATTCGCTATTATCTCTTTTCGGCAGGCGGAGGAATTCCTTCAGTGGGCTTTGTTCAGTCAGTGAATTCTTGCGATGAAACCGATCCGGCATCGAGCCGGGAAGCGATAGGATGAATCTTTGGAGAGCAAAATGCCAAGGATTCTCGATGGCGTGGCGATTGCCGCGGCGATCAAACAGGAAGTGGCCGAGGAGGCGAGTGCGCTGGCAGCGCGGGGCATCCGGCCCGGTCTCGCGGCGGTGCTGGTGGGCAACGTGTCCGCGTCGGAGATTTATGTCCGCAACAAGGTAAGAGTCTGCGCCGATCTGGGGATTTACAGCGACCTGATCGCGCCGCCAGCCACCGTCACGACAGAAGAAATGCTGGCGCTCGTGGCCACGCTCAACGCCCGCGAGGAGATCGACGGCATCCTCATCCAGTTGCCGCTGCCCGCGCACATCGATACGAAGGCGCTGCTCGACGCCATCTCGCCGACCAAGGACGTGGACGGATTTCACCCGATCAATGCCGGCCGTTTGCTGGCCGGGCGCTCCGCGCTTGTTCCTTGCACTCCGGCCGGGATCATCGAAATCCTGAAGCGCAGCGGGATTCCGATCAGCGGCCGGCACGCGGTCGTGGTGGGTCGAAGCGACATTGTGGGCAAGCCGGCGGCCCTGCTGCTGATGCACGAGAACGCGACGGTGACGATCTGCCACTCGAAGACCCGCAACCTGGCCGAAATCACCAGCCAGGCGGACATTCTGGTGGCCGCCATCGGACGCGCCGGCTTCATCACGGCGGATATGGTCGCCCCAGGGGCGACGCTGATCGACGTGGGCATCAACCGCATCACGGAGCGGGCCGAGTTCGACCGCTTTTTCAAGGGCGACGCCCAGCGCGAGGCTGTCTTTGCCCGGCGCGGCTCGGTGCTGGTGGGCGACATCGACCCCAGGGCCTTCGAGATGGCCAGCGCCTACACGCCGGTGCCGGGAGGCGTGGGCCCGTTGACCATTGCCATGCTGATGGCCAACACCGTTCGCGCCGCGAAGATGCGGCGGGGACTTTAGTACTACAGCTGTATTTGCCTTTTTTCGCAGAAGAAGGACCAAAGCCCGGGCCTGAAGGCCCCGGCAATTCGTGCTTTTTCCGGGGGCTGAAGCCCCCGGCTCCCTCCGGAAAAAGCGATCTACAACTGTAGGTTTAGGAGGTCTCCCCGGCGATGCTGAGAGTGGGTCTTACGGGCGGGTTGGGCAGCGGCAAGAGCACGGTTGCGGAACTGCTGCGCGAGCTGGGCGCGGAGGTCGTCGAGGCCGATGAACTGGGCCGGACGCTGATGGAGCCGGGCCATCCGGTTTACGCCGCGATTGTCAGCGCCTTTGGCCGGGAAGTTGTTGCTCCCGATGGCCGGCTGAATCGCGCGCGGCTTGCCGAACTGGCTTTTCAGGGCGGGCGCGGCAACAATCGTCTGGATGAGCTGAACGCCATTGTGCATCCGGCGGTGATCGCCGCCCAGCAGCGCTGGATGGAGGCGGTTTTTGCCCGCGATCCGGCAGCCGTGGCCGTGGTCGAGTCGGCGCTGATCTTCGAGGTGGAGCGCGATGCCCGCGCCCGCGGCGAGAGCGAGACGGTGCTGGCCGATTGGCGGCGGCGCATCGACCGCATCGTCGTGGTGACGGCGCCCGATGAGCTGAAGATCGCCCGCTATGTGGCCCGGACCGGTGCGGCTGAGGCTGGACGCGCGGCTGCCGAGGCGGACGCGCGTCTGCGGTTGAGGCACCAGATTCCCGACGCTGCGAAAGCCTCCAGCGCCGACTATGTGATCGAAAACAAAGGCGATAAGGAAAGCCTTCGCGCCCCGGTGGAGGCCCTGTGGCGGCGACTCCGGGACGAGAGCAACAAATCTCGCCAGGCTGCGTCTTTAAAATAAGAAGTGGTGGCAAATCGGGACTTGCAGCCGTGCCGTTTCTCTGGAACAGGGGACAGTGCAGTTGTATCTGTTTTAAGACGGGTCATCACCGATTTTTTTGAATTTGTCGTTTTGGAAAGCTGAACCGATCACTTTGAGCATTTCTCCTATGCTGTAGAGTGGTTTTTTGCATCCCACCCTAGCCGCAAAAACAAGAACGCGGCGAGGGTGGGGCACCCAGACGCTCTATCTTTAGGAGAAATGCGCTAGAAAGGCATTCAGGTTCAAGAGCTATGAAACTACGCAGAATTGTTCTGGTTGTTGCGCTGGTGGGGGCGTTCTGGCTGCTCACCACGCATTTTCCTCCCTTTCTGAGCCATCTGTCGCTGTTTCGCGGCGGCGACTCTCCACTTCAGCTCACCGAGGCCCAGGCCGCACCGGATTTCAGCGCCGGGGAGCTGAACAACATTGGCGTTTACAAGCGGGTGCTGCCCTCGGTGGTGAACATCACCTCGACCGCGCTGGTGTTCGACTTCTTTGAAGGAGTTGTCCCGCAGCAGGGCCAGGGGTCGGGGTTCATCCTGGACAAGGCGGGCCATGTGCTGACCAACTTCCACGTGATCGCGAACGCCAACCGCGGCATCGAGGTGACGCTGAGCAACAAGCGCAGCTACAAGGCCAAGGTGGTGGGCACCGACCGCGTGCATGACCTGGCGCTGTTGCAGATTCAGGCGCCCAACCTGGAGCCGGTCACGCTGGCCGATTCGAGCGGGCTGGCCGTGGGCCAGGAGGTTTACGCCATCGGCAATCCCTTCGGCTTGAATGGCACGATGACGCGGGGCATTATCAGCTCCATCCGCTCGATCCGCGGCTCGGGAGGCGCGCTGATCGAGGACGCCATCCAGACCGACGCGGCCATCAACCCCGGCAACTCCGGCGGTCCGCTGCTCAACTCCCACGGCGAGGTGATCGGCATCAACACGATGATCGCCTCGAACGGGGCCGACCAGAGCTCGGGCATCGGCTTTGCCATCCCCATCAACACCGCCAAGGCGGTGCTGGCCGACCTGACCCGCTACGGGCGCGTGAAGCGGCCGGCGCTGGGCATCGTCTCCTATGCGATTGGGCCCGATCTGGCCTCGCAGATGGGTCTGCCGGTCCACTCCGGCGTGCTGGTCCAGAAGGTCATCCCGGGCGGCGCGGCCGAGCGGGCCGGACTGCACGGCGGCAGCCAGCAGGCTTTTGTGGGCAACACGCCGATTCTGCTGGGCGGCGACCTGATCGTGGCCATCGACGGCCAGCAGGTCACCAATCCACAGGACATCAACTCCATCATGGACAAGCACCATGCCGGCGACAAGATCAGCGTCACCTTCTATCGAGGCGGCAAGGAGATGACCTTCAAACTGCTTCTGGGAGAAGCGGAAGTGACCGGCCCGTAGACGGGGTTGGCGTCGATTTGCCGAATGGATGAACGCAGTCCGGAGCCCGCGCCGTGTCTGTGGTGCGGCCTGCTGTTTCTGCCGGCTCCTGTCGTCTGCTCTCCGAAATCATCGCAGTCGCCGAGATACGCGGTTCTTCGGTTCTGCTCGATGGCAGCTTCGCCCGCGGTCTTGAGGAGGTTATCCATGGCCATCAAGAGTCGTTGAACCCTCCAGCATGGGATGAGCGTAGTCTGCCGGAAATACAATCGTTTATGGACGTCTTGAAATGTACGTACTTCTTTGGTAAACCATCCCTCAGGTGCTAAAGCCCAACTGATTTCACGCCGCTTGCGGCACGACTAAAGTCATGCCCTTTCAAAACATTGACTTATTCAGAGCGTCCCTTTTCCGCTCGCCTTCTATCCCTCACCGTCTATCATCGAGACTGTGATGACGACAACCCATCCACGCGTTCGCTTCGCTCCTTCGCCCACCGGCCTGCTGCATGTGGGCAACGCCCGCACAGCGCTCTACAACTGGCTCTTTGCGCGGCGCACCGGCGGCCAGTTTCTGCTGCGCATTGAAGACACCGACATGGAACGCTCCGAGGGGCGCTACGAGACCCAGTTGATCGAGGATCTGCGCTGGCTGGGGCTGAACTGGGACGAAGGTCCGGGAGAAGCCGGCGCACCCGACGAAGGCGACGTTGGCCCTTATCGCCAGTCCGAGCGGCTGGAGATTTATGCCGAGCACACCGAGCAGTTGCTGGCCGAGGGCAAGGCCTACCGCTGCTTCTGCACGGCCGAGGAGCTGGCGGAGGAAAAGGCCACGGCCATCCGGACCCATCAGCCGCAGGTCTACTCCGGCCGCTGCCGGGCGCTGAGCGCGGCGGAAATTGAAAAAAATCTGGCCGCGGGCAAGCCCTTCGCGGTGCGGCTGAGGATCGGCACGGAGCCGTTGCGCTTCCACGACCTGGTGCGCGGGGCGGTGGAATTTGCCGCCGAGACGGTCTCGGACCCCATCCTGGTCCGCTCGGCGTCGAGCATCTCGGCCGGCGTTCCGGTGTACAACTACGTGGTCACGATCGACGACGCGCTGATGGGCATCACCCACGTGATCCGCGGCGACGACCACATCTCGAACACGCCCAAGCAGGTGGCGATTGATGAGGCTTTCGGCTGGAAAGTGCCGGAGTTCGCCCACCTTTCCACGATTTTGGGAGCGGACCGCGAGCGGCTTTCGAAACGCCACGGGGCCACCTCGATCGCCACCTTCCGCGAGATGGGCTACCTGCCCGAGGCGCTGGTCAACTACCTGGCCCTGCTGGGCTGGGGCGCGGAAGACGGCAAGACGGAGACCTTCACGCTGGAGGAGCTGACGGAGGCTTTTTCGCTCGAGCGCGTCACCCCTTCGCCGGCCATCTTCGACTTCGACAAGCTCAACTGGCTCAATCGGCACTACATCAAGCTGGCAGCGCCGGAGCGGCTGGCGGCGCTCAGTTGGGGCTACTTTGGCGATCGGCTGCCCGCGCGGGAGGCTGCGCCGGAGAGCGTGCAAAACTGGTTTGCCCGGCTGCTGGCTCTGTTTGTTCCGGCCGTCGATCACCTCGACCAGCTCCCCTTGAAAGCCGCGCCGGTCTTCGCCTTTGACCCCGAAGCGGCCCGCGCCGACGGGGAAAACGCCGCTGTATTGGCCGCCGATTCCGCCCGCACCGTGCTCGGCGAGCTGGGCAGCCGTATCCGCGCCCACATGGGATGCGTCACCCCGGAGGTTTTCAAGGCCTGGATGAACGAGATCAAGGCCGCCACCGGCGTGAAGGGCAAGGAGCTGTTCCATCCGGTGCGCATCGCGCTGACCGGCGCTCACTCCGGCCCGGAGTTGGACAAGCTGTTGCCGCTGATCGAAGAAGGCGCAAAGCTGAGCGGGAGTGGAAACCTGGGCGTCGTGGGCGTTCGGGAGCGCATCGAAAAGTTTGTGGGAGTCTGAGCGCCGTGCGAGATATTTTCTGGATCAAGCGCGATTCGCCGTTGGCTTTGGCCATTGTTCTGAGGCCGCAGGGCGGGCGATGGCTGGAGATGGATCTGCGCCGTTTGAGGCAGGAGGGCATCGAGACCCTGGTTTCGCTGCTCGAAGAAGATGAAGCCGCTTACCTGGGCCTGGCCGAGGAGGGCGCTCTGGCGGAACGGAATGGAATTCGGTTTCTCTCCCACTCGATTCCCGACGCCAATACTCCGCAGGCTGCAGCGAGCTTTCAGGCCTTCGCGGCGGAGCTGGCCGACCGGCTCCGGGCAGGGGAACATATCGGCGTCCATTGCCGGGGAAGCATTGGGCGGTCGAGCGTGACGGCAGCCTGCGCGCTGATCGAGCTGGGCTGGAAGCCGGAGGCTGCGCTGGCCGCGATAGAAGCCGCCCGCGGCTGCCCGGTTCCCGAGACCCTGGAGCAGGAAAAGTGGATTCTGCGCTACAAGCCGCGCGGATGACGGCCTGGGACGCGCGACAGCCAGCTCATGCGCCGTGATAGCCTCCTAATCGACGCAGTTTGCTCAAAAGGTTTCCTGAAAAAACCGATCCTGGCCGGGATTCATCCTCGTTTTGCGCGGCCAGGTTTTTGCGCCGGCAGGAGTGACGGCTTGAGCTGTACACAAGAGGACATGCAATGAACTGGATTCGTGTAGCACCCATTCTGATTCTGACGGCTGCCGCCGCATGGGCTCAAACGCCGGCGGCTTCCCCGGCTTCGGCCGCCGCCAAGCCCCTGCCCACGTCCGCCGTGAAGAGCTTCGATCCCGCGGCGATGGATCTAAACGCCAATCCGTGCACGGACTTTTATCAATACGCCTGCGGCAGTTGGTTGAAGAACAACCCCATTCCGGCCGACCAGACGCGCTGGGCGCGGTCCTTCTCTCAGGTCAACGAGCGCAACCGCTATCTGCTGTGGCAGGAGCTGGATGCGGCGGCGAAAGATCCCAGGACGCCGCTCGAAAAGCAGTATGGCAACTTTTATGCCGCCTGCATGGATACCAGCCTGATCGACAGGAAGGGACTCCAACCGCTGGAGCCGGCGCTCAGGCGCATCAACGCCCTGAAGAACACCCGCAAGCTGGCCTCGCTGATGGGCGAGCTCGATGCCGAGGGCAGTCCGGCGCCCCTGTTCAACTTTGGCGTGGAGCAGGACGAGAAGGATTCATCGAAACAGATTGCCGCCCTCTACCAGCGGGGACTTTCCCTGCCCGACCGCGACTACTACCTGGTGGACAGCGAACATTTTCGGCAGATTCGCAAGCAATATGTCGAGCACGTGACGAAAATGTTCATCCTGGCCGGCGACGCGCCCGAGAAGGCGGCGCGGGAAGCGGCCTCGGTGATGGAGATTGAGACGGCGCTGGCCAAGGCCTCGACCAGCCGCGTGGACATGCGCGACCCGACGAAGACATACCACATCTACAACCTGGCCGATTTAGAGAAGTTGACCCCGGAGTTCGATTATCCGGTCTATTTCAGAGACGTGAAGGTGCACCCTTTCGACACTCTGAACGTGGGAACGCCGGATTTCTTCCGGGCCCTGAACGGGCTGATCTCGACCGAACCCGTGGACGCCTGGAAGTCCTACTTTCGCTGGCGTCTGATCCACGCCTCGGCTTCCAACCTTCCCCAGGCCTTCTTCGACGAAAACTTTGCCTTCTTTGGCAAGATTCTGGCCGGGCAGAAGGAACCGACGCCGCGCTGGAAGCAGTGCACCGCGATGACCGACCATGCGCTGGGCGAAGCGGTGGGACAGGACTGGGTGAAGCTGCACTTTCCACCCGCGGCCAAGGCCAGCATGGACCAGCTTGTGGCCGCTCTCGAAAAGGCCCTGGGCGAGGATCTCCAGACGCTGCCGTGGATGAGCGAAACGACCAAAAAGGCGGCGCAAGAGAAGCTGAGCCTGATCCGCAACAAGATCGGCTACCCGGAGAAGTGGCGCGACTACTCGGCGCTGAAGGTGAAACGCGGCGACCTGATCGGCAACCTGGACCGCAGCGCGGTCTTCGAGCGCAACTGGGAGCTGAATCACCTGGGCAAGCCGGTGGACGAGAAAGAGTGGGGCATGACGCCGCCCACGGTCAACGCCTACTACGACGACTCGTTCAACGACATCAATTTCCCAGCCGGGATTCTGCAGCCGCCTTTCTTTGATCCCAAGATGGACCCGGCGGTGAACTTTGGCGGCATCGGAATGGTGATCGGCCACGAGATGACGCACGGCTTCGACGACGAAGGCTCGCAATACGACGGCCACGGCAACCTGCGCGACTGGCAGACGCCGGCCGACCACAAGGCCTTCGCCGAGCGCGAGCAGTGCATCGCCGACGAGTACAGCCGCTTCGACGCCGCACCGGCCCACGACGGCATTCCAGCCCAAAAGCTGAACGGCAAGCTCAGCCTGGGCGAGAATACGGCCGACAACGGAGGTCTGCGGATTGCCTACATGGCGCTCGAGAACACGCTGGCGGCCGAGGGCAAGAGCCTGGACGAGAAGATCGACGGCGCCACCGAGGCGCAGCGCTACTTTCTGGGTTTCGCGCAGGTGTGGTGCGAAAACCAGACCGAGCAGTCGGAGCGGCAGCAGGCGCTCAGCGATGCGCACTCGACGGGCCGCTGGCGCGTCAATGGCACGGTCCAGAACTTCGGCGCGTTCGGCAAGGCCTTCGGCTGCACCAAGGGCCAGCCGATGTTTCCTACCACATCCTGCCGGGTCTGGTAGGGCCACCCCAGCCCCAATCGATATGGTCCGGTTGGGGTTGATTCTTTGCCGGGGAGTGCCTGTTGGCTATTTTTTCATCCGCAGCCGTCTCACCTGGAGCCACGCTGGAAATTGGACAGAAGGGACGAAAATGGGGATTTTCACCGGAGCCGATGACGGCAAAGCCGGGAAAGATGAACCAGATCCCCCCTTCTTTGCGACGAATCTAGGCACAACCGGCCTTTGGCTTTTACAATGCAACTGGGACCCATCCCAACCCAGCTCTGCTGTGGAACTAGCAAACTTGGCGGCGCACGCCGGACCAGGATGAAGGAATCGCATGAAGTTCACGAAATTCGGCAAGGCCCTTCTGATGAGCGCCCTTTCTGCTGGCGTTGTCCTCAGCCTCACGTCTTGCGTCCAGAGTTATACCACCGGCTTTCTCTATGTGACCGGAACGGTGACGTCCGGAAGCGGCGACAGCGGCATCGTCTCCGGTTTCAAGATCGACCACAATACGGGCAAGTTGACCTCGATCAACGGGCTGCCTGTCTCCTCCGGAGGCTCCAACCCGGTTCGCGCCGTCCTGCTCGGCACCAGCCGTTATCTTTATGTTCTGAACCGCGGTGTGAGCACCAACCCGGGCGGCACTGGCGACTGCACCACCCTCTACCCCTGCACGGGCTCTAACATCGAGGTGTTCTCGATTGGAGGCAACGGCATTCTCACGCCGCAGCAGACCTTCTACACCGAGGGCTTCAACCCGTTCCGCATGATCGCCGACAGCGCGGGAACTCATCTTTATGTGCTCGACCACGATTCCCCGGACAACTACAAGCAGTCCAACACGGACGGCTGCGCGTTGGCTCTGGCCGGCGTCCAGACCTGCGGCGACATTACCGCATTTACGGTCAATCCGACCACCGGCTACCTGACTCTGATCCAGAATGCCCAGGTCACCGCGAGCGGCGGCGCTCAGTTGCCGTATTTCCCGGTTCCCGCCAACCCTGTCGACTTTGTGCCTACCACCTCGTACATCCTCACGTTGAACGCCACTTCGGCCACCGCCTCGGTCGACTATCCGTACACCGGCGGCGCAACGGTCTACCCGTACAACTACGTTTCCACCACCGGGCAATTGACGACGACCGGAACGGGGTACCCCTGGGATGTGCTGAGTATCTCTGCCGGCACCTCCATCGCGAACGCGGGCAGTTACATCTACGTGCTTGACAACGAGCCGATCACGGTCAGCGGAAGCGTCGCTTCCCAGAGCCAGATCGTGCCCTATACCATCGGCACCAACGGCGGGCTGACAGCGGCGGTGCGCGGTCCCATTCCCGATGACGCGAACCAGTCCAACCCCACCGTTCTGACGTTGGAGAGCAAGGGCGAGTGGTTTTACGTGGCCAACCAGGGGAATAACGTCACCGGCACGGGGGGAGCCGCAAGCGGCATCTCCGGTTTCGTGATCAATACACCCTACCTGCCCACTGAAATGAGCGGCACACCGATCGGATTTGGCTCCGGGTACGGCCCGCAGTGCCTGGTCGAGGATCCATCCAATCAGTTCTTCTACACCGCCAACATCAACGATTCGAGTGTGACCGGTCAGGTGATCGACCAGAATAAGGGCACACTCACCCCGCTCTCCCAGTCGTCGAAGGTGCCGTCGGAGTATGCGCTTAGCGGGCCGCCCACCTGGTGCCTGGTGGACGGACGTACCAATTAACCCGTCCGTCGATGCAGTTGCGCCTGGGGCGTGGCGGAATTTGGCCCCAGGCGGCGGTTTTTCCGAGTCTTCGAAAAAAGCAGCCGGATGCCGGGGGCGTGTTTTGCTTCGCACCCCCTGGGGTTCGATTCCAACCTGATTTTTAAAGGGCCAACGGTTCTGGTCCGTTGAAGAAAGATGCGCATGAAGTTCAACAAATCGAGCCAGCTGCTGGTGGTCTCCGCAGTCAGTCTTCTGACAGCCGGACTGATCACTGCCTGCGCCACAGCCACCACGGATTTTGTTTTCGTAACCAGCTCCAAAGCCGCGGGAACCAGCAGTTACGGCGAGGTCGACGTCTTCGAGATCAACCGGGTCTCCGGTTACATGCGTCAGATTCCGACCTCGCCTTTCCCCTCGGGCGGGCGCGACCCGGTGGCCGAGGCCACGTCTCCCGACAACACGAACCTGTATGTCGTGAATCAGCTAGACAATACCATCGTGCAGTTTTTGATCGGCAGCGATGGCAAGCTCTATCCGGAGAACACGTACGACACGACCGGAAATTACACCTCCTCGGGGATTGAGAGTCCTGTGGGAAGCGTCCCTGTGGCGGTCGCCGCGAACGGATCGAATCTGTTTGTGGCGAACAGCTATCAGCCGCTGTCCACCTGCTCTGTGAACGAACCGTGCTCGGGCTCCATCGGCGTCTATCCCATTCTTACAGCCGCCCAGGCCGAGGCCCTCACACCGGCTGAAATCGCGGACTCGCTGGGAACGCCGGTCGCGAATCCGAGTACAGGGGCAAACTACTGGCCGCTGAACTTGACCGGAAGCAGCGACATCATGGTGCCCACGGCGGTCCATGTTCTGTCCTCCGGAGCCTACGTCTTTGTGTCCGCCTACGACTCGACCACGACGACATCCAATGCCAGCTACATATTCGCCTTTGCAGTGGGCTCCGGCGGCGCGCTGTCGCCCGTAAGCGGCTCGCCTTTTACCGTGGCGGGGGGAGTCAAGCCCTCGGGCATCGGCAGCGATTCCACCAGCAGCTACGTCTATGTCACCGATTCCAGCACCGGCGAGGTCTACGGCTTTTCGGTTGCGTCCGCGACAGGCGTGCTGACTTCGTTGAGCGGCAGTCCATACACTGCCGGCAACGGCCCTTCCTCCATCGCGGTCGATTCCACATACGCTTATGCCTACGTGGCCAACGCGACGGACGGCAATGTGAGCGCATATTCGATCGGCAGCAATGGAGCGCTGACCCGCATCGGCACCTACGCCGCGGGCATTGACCCGTTGGCCATCGGCATCGATCCGTCGACCAGCCACTTCGTTTTCACCGCCAACTTCACCCCCGACGGAGTCTACGGCACGGTCTCCGACTTTCAGATGGACACGACCGCCGGAACGCTCATCAATACCGCCAGCTCCCCCTACAAGGGCAACGCGCAACTGACGGCCGTGGCCGCCATTCCGCACGGCAGCTCGCAGAAATAGCTCTGGCGCGCTGAGAGGCGCCAGAGCAATACCCCGTTTCGGGCTTTACAATCTCCATACGGGGCAACTTAACCGGTTTTCTCTGGGCTCGGACCTGACAAGCCCGGAATGAAGGAAGCGCATGAAGTTCAGCAATTTGAGGCAGCTCTTTCTGGTCTCTTCCATCGGCCTTGTCGCGGCCACGCTCTTGACTGCCTGCTCGGTCACTACCGTCAATTATGTTTTCGTGGCCAATTCCGGCGGCGCGGCAGACACGAGCGATGGACAGATCGAGACCTTCGCGGCGGATTCGGAATCCGGCGCTTTGCGCACGCAGCTCACGGCAGTGGACTCGGGCGGAGTTTACCCGGTTGCCATGGTGACCACCAGCGACTACGCGAATCTCTACGTCGCCAACAAGACCGGCGGCACCGTCACCCACTTCACGATCGGCAGCAACGGCGCCCTGACAGTCAAGGATTCTGTCTCCGTGAGCAGCCCCGTGGCATTGGCTGTCAACACCGGCGGCACCTACTTGTACGTGGTCTCTGGAACCACTTCCGCCACGCTTACGGAGTATGCTCTGTCCTCGGGCACGATCGGCGCGGCGATTTCTCAGCCGCTCACTCTGTCGAGCAATGTGATGGTTCCCGCAGGAATTACCGTTCTGGCCAACACCAGCACGGTGACCGGCAATGGCGTTTATGTCGCCACCGATGACCAGACCACCAGCCTCGGCTATGTCTTCGGCTTCACCGTGGGAACGGGCGGGGCGCTCGCGGCAACCAGCAACAGCCCCTACCAGGCGGGGGTCAAGCCAAGCGGTATCGCGTCCGACCCCACAGACAGCTATGTGTATGTCACCGACATTTCCTCCAACCATTTGATCGGCTACACGATCATGAGCGGTAGCACCCTGCAGTACATGACCAGCGGTCCTTTCGCTACCGGCAATCAGCCAACCGCGTTGGTCGTCGATCCGCGCGGCAAGTACATTTATGTCGCCAACTCGCTGGATTCCACGATCTCTTCCTATGCCATCAACCTGGCCACCGGCGTACCGACCCTCGCGCTGAGCAGCAGCAGCAGCGGCGACGTCACGGACGCCGATCCCGTCGCCATCGTGATTGACCCGGCGCTGGGCCGGTTTATCTACACCGCCAACTACCTGGGCGACTCGGTCTCCGGCTTCGTCCTGAATCCGAGTTCAGGCGGGGTCACGCAAACCCAGGCCACTCCGTACCCCGCGGGTTTACACCCCACCGCGCTGGTCGCCGTTCCGCACGGCAACCATGCTGTCGATGTGGTTACCCAGTAGCGAAATCCTCACCGTCGGCAAAAAGGCCCAGCCACTCAGGCTGGGCCTTTTCATTTGCATCGGTACGTTCAGGAACCTGGTGGAAATCCAGAGCGGCTTCGAGCGGGCTGTTTCGATCGAGATGGACACCCGCGGTCTCCCACCCTTTGTGCAAAACCGCACAAACGACGGGGCACCCAAAGTTTTGTTGATATGCGAATTGTCAAGATGCTCAGGATGGCCGTTGTGAAAGACGCCGGGGAATCCCCAAGACCGCATTACGCCCCCATCCACCGGCGCAGTTGCCGTTGCGCCGGCTTCTCGACGAAATGCAGCGCAAACAAGGAGATTCCGATCAACAGCACGTAGCTGATCCAGGGGTCGAAGCGGTTCAGGCCCAACAGATTGAGCACGTGGGAATCGTGAATCAGGTTCCAGAGGGTAAAGTGGAGCAGGTAAAGGCAGTAGCTGGCCTCGCCCACGAAGACCAGCGGGCGGATTCCCAGCACCGTCGCCAGCCGGTTTTCTCCAGCCAGCCCGAGCACGATGCAGCCGAAGAGGGGCATCAGCAAGCCGTCGTGCATGACAGCATAAGGCATCCGCGGCCCCAACATCAGCACGCCGTAGATGCCGGCAAAGCCGCCCAGCCCCAGCCACAAGCGCAAACGGCTGTCGCGCACCATCACGGAGTCCAGACCCGCCAACAGAACGCCGAAGGCGAAGCTGGCCAGATGCGGGAGGGGCGTGTATTTGAGCGCCTCCAACCAGGGGCCGTAACTCCACCGGTCGGGGTGGGCAATGCCGTCCGGATTGAAGACCATGTAGAGCGTGCCGGGAAGCATTCCCAGCAGCCACACGCCGCCCAGTTTCGCCAGATGCGGCGCAATTCTTTCCGGCCTCTTCCAGCGCGCCATCCAGGGAAAGACCATGTAGTAAAACGCCTCGGCCGACATCGTCCAGGCGGGCGTGTTCATGAAGGTGGCGATGGCCGGAACCCATCCCTGCACCAGGAACGGCGTCAGGGCGATGCCGGTCCAGAACATTGCGTGCGTGTGCGCCCCATACTCGACCGGCAGCATCCGCCAGGCCAGCACCAAACTGAGAAAATAGATGGGATAAATGCGCGTGAAGCGGGCCTTCCAGAACCGCTTCCGGTCCAGTTGCCCGGCGCGCGCCCGTTCCGCGTAGTTATAGGCCAGCACAAATCCCGACAGCAGGATGAAGTAGCTCACCGAGAGGTAGCCGGCGTTGATCACCGGCGCAAGCCGGCCAAACCATTCTGGATTGGAAAAATGGAACAGCACAATGTTGACGGCCGCAAAACAGCGCAGACCCGTCAATGCATCCAGCCGTCCTGGCTTGCGTATTTCCACTGGGTGTTAGACGTCTCCGGTCAGTCCCTTGGTACAGCCGTGCAAAACCAGAGTCCCGTCCGGCTATGGTTTCCTGTTCCCTGCTTTTACGCCGTCACCAGCGATCCGACCTTTTCGCCCAGAACCACGCGGCGGATGTTTCCCGGCTGATTCATGTTGAAGACCACCATGGGCAGGTTGTTGTCCTTGCACAGGCTCACAGCGGTCAGGTCCATCACCTTCAGCCCCTGGCGCAGGATCTCCATGTAGGTGATCTGGTCGTATTTGACAGCGTCTTTGACCAACACCGGGTCGGCGCTGTAAACGCCTTCGACCTTGGTGGCCTTCAACAGCACGTCGGCCTTGATTTCCATGGCCCGCAGGCTGGCCGCCGTATCGGTCGAGAAAAAGGGGTTACCGATGCCGGCGGCGAAGATCACCACCCGGCCCTTTTCGAGGTGGCGCACGGCGCGGCGGCGAATGTAGGGCTCGGCCACCTGATTCATGAAGACGGCGCTCATCACGCGGCAGGGAACGCCGCGCTGCTCGAGCGCGTCCTGCATGGCGATGGCGTTGATGACCGTGGAGAGCATGCCCATGTTGTCGGCGCTGACGCGGTCCATCTCTTTGGCCTGCTCGGCGACGCCGCGGAAGAAGTTTCCTCCGCCCACCACGACGCCAATCTCCACGCCCAAGGCGTGCACATCGACAATCTCGCCGGTAATTTCGGCCACCTTGCCGGAATCCAGGCCAAAGCCGCGCTGGCCGGCCAGCACCTCACCCGAAAGTTTGAGAACAATCCTCTTGTACATATCTTTTTGAGTATCGCACAGCCCGGCAATTCCCTGCGCAGCCGCCTGCCGGCCACCGTGCGAGGGCGAGCGTGCCCCTGGTCTCGTCTGCTGTCGCAGGATTCCACCGCTATTGCCTTGAGCGCGTGGACTTGTGCTTTCCCAGGTCCCAAAAGCGAGACCTGGGGCACCCGAACTTGGCGCAACAAGATGCTGTCAGAGACCTGGCCAGCCCTGCTCAGCGTGCCGGGTGCTGCCGACCAGGGCCGCCGGCGGCTTTCTGGCGCGCTTTCGGGCAGGGGGTATTGCCGGGGAGGCGGGCTGTTCCGTGTTATGCGCGTTTTCGGCCATGCGCAGGTGGTGTTCCATCTGTTTTCGCGCCTCGGCGGGGTCGTGGGCGCGGATGGCGCGGTAGATGTCGCGATGCATCTCGGCCATTTTGTCCAGGTAGTCTGCTTGTTCGACGGTCTTGCGCCGCTGTTCGTACATGGCCAAAGTGAGGGTCTCGATGACGGCGGCCAGGATTGGATTGCCGGAAGCCTGGGCGATGATGCGGTGAAACAGCACGTCATGCTTGAGGAATTCCGCGGGTTGATCGGCGATGGCGCACATCTCTGCAACCTGCTCGGCCAAGGCTGCGTGGTGTTCTTCCCTGCCTCGCTCGGCGGCCAGAGCGGCCAGACTGCTTTCCACGATCAACCGCGCTTCGAACATCTGCCAGAATTGAAAGCCGTAGAGCGCGCCCATCAGGCCGAGGGACGCGTTGCTGAAGGCGGCCGGGCTGTCCACGACGCAGGTTCCGACTCCGTGCCGCACCTTCATCACCCCCATCGCCGCGAGTGCGCCGATGCCGGTGCGAAGGCTGGCGCGGCTGATTCCGAGCGAGCGGGCGAACTCGCGCTCAGGGGGGATTCTGTCGCCCGGCCGGAGCGCGCCGCTTTCGATGAGAATGCGGATGTGGTTGACCACTTGCATGGTCCGGTCGGAATCCTGCACGCATTGCTTCTGTCCTGGCATCGAGGGCAATCTTCCTGTCTTTTTGCCTAAAATAAGGGCAAAACAAGTCTAACACAGGGCATGTTTGCAATTTATGCTTCTTTCATTGGCCGAGTCTGTTGGGATGCGTGTATGCTGGTGGTCAGACCTCATGGTCGATATTACGCCGCAGTCCGCGAGACAGAATCTCAGGGTAATCGCGGGCCTTCCGGCAAAAGAATTGCGCGTTTCGACGAGAACCAGGAGTGAGCGAACGATGAGTCATGGACTGCATATCAGCAAGGATGCGGAATTGGATTTCCTCGCGCTGGGGGCGTTGGTGCACCGGCTCGATCCGGGAATCATTCCCTTCCGCAAGGCGACAGAGTGCCGCATTCACGTCAGCGGCGGCGAGTTCAATGTGGCGGCCAACCTTTCCGACTGTTTTCAGATGAAGTCGGCCATCGCCGCGGCGATGTCGGATTATCCGATCGGCGATCTGATTGCCGAGCGGGTGCGGGCGATGGGCGTGAAGCCGTTCTACAAGCACTTTGAGCACGACGGCGTGACCGGGCCCAACATGGCCGCCGTTTACAGCGACCGCGGCTTCGGCGTGCGGGCTCCAGTGGTTTTTTATAACCGCTCGAACGAGGCGGCGGCGCAACTGAAGCCCGGGGATTTCGACTGGAAGAAGATCTTTGCGAATGGGGTGCGCTGGGTTCACTCGGGCGGCATCTTCGCGGCGCTTTCGCCGACGACGGCGCCCCTGGCCGCGGAGATGATGCGCGAGGCCAAGGCGGCGGGAGCCATCACTTCGTTCGACCTGAACTTCCGCGAGAAGCTGTGGAAGATTTCCGGCGGCAACGAGCGCGCCGTGGAGATTATCGGCAGTATTGTAGAGAATGTGGATGTTCTGGTGGGCAACGAAGAGGATTTGCAGAAGGGGCTGGGCATTCCGGGGCCGGAGGTTGCGGCGAAATCGAAGCTCGATCCCAGCGTTTTCCTTGGCATGATCGATAATGTGGTGAAGAAGCATCCGCATGTGAAGGCCGTGGCCACGACGCTGCGCGAGGTGCATTCGACCAGCCGGCATAGCTGGAGCGCGGTTGCCTGGGTGAACGGCAAGACCTACACGGCGCCGACGGCGGAGCTTGAGGTTGTGGATCGCGTGGGCGGCGGAGACGGCTTTGCGGCGGGGTTCATCTACGGGCTGCTGAGCGGCGAAGCGCCCGAGGAAGCGATCAGGCTGGGATGGGCGCACGGCGCGCTGCTGACCACCTTCCCCGGCGACACGACGATGGCCACTGTGGACCAGGTGCGGGCCTTCGCCCAAGGCGGATCGGCGCGCATTCAGCGGTAGGCTTCGGCCGCTTGATTCGACGAGGGCGATGACCGCGTAATTTCGTGGTATCCCAGGTCTCGAAAGCGAGACCTGGGGCACCCGAATGTTTGTGGTTAGATTGCGAATTCGCCAAGTCAAGCTACGAGGCGATGCGATCCAGATCCGAGGCGATGCGATCCAGATCCGAGGATCGGGAGCTGGGACGCCGGCTTCGATGGGGCCGCAAGCGAGCTGGGAACGAGCAACGGTTTTGAATGGGAGTTAGGAGACTGTATGTCAGATGCAACGTGTGATATCGGCCTGATCGGCCTGGCTGTCATGGGACAGAATCTGGTCCTCAACATGAACGATCATGGCTTCAAGGTGGCCGTGTACAACCGCACTGTTTCCAAGGTGGATGACTTTCTGGCCAACGAAGCCAAAGGGACCGAGGTCGCCGGAGCCCACTCCATCGAGGAGTTCGTCCGGCTGCTGAAGCGGCCGCGCCGCGCGATGCTGATGGTGAAGGCGGGCGAGAGTGTCGATCAGATGATCGAACATCTGCTGCCGCACCTGGAAGCGGGCGACATCATCATCGACGGCGGCAACTCGCTGTTTACCGACTCCAGCCGGCGCACCCAATCTCTGGCCGCGAAAGGCATTCTCTTCATCGGCACCGGCGTCTCGGGCGGCGAAGAAGGAGCGCGCCGCGGCCCCTCGATCATGCCCGGCGGCAATCCGGCGGCGTGGCCTGCGGTGAAGACCGTCTTCCAGGCCATCGCCGCCAAGGTGGAGGACGGCACGCCCTGCTGCGACTGGGTGGGCGAGGACGGGGCCGGCCACTTCGTCAAGATGGTCCACAACGGGATCGAGTACGGCGACATGCAACTGATCTGCGAGGCTTACGACCTGCTGCAGCGCGGTTTGGGACTGACCGCCGATGAGCTGAGCCGGGTCTTCACCGAGTGGAACCAGGGCGAGCTGGACAGCTACCTGATTGAAATATCGAGCCAGATCTTTGCCCACAAGGACGAAGACGGACAGCCGCTGGTGGATAAGATTCTGGACACCGCCGGCCAGAAGGGCACGGGCAAGTGGACGGTCTTCAGCGCGCTCGATCTGGGCCAGCCGGTGACGCTGATCGGCGAGTCGGTCTTCGCGCGCTGCCTGTCGGCGCTGAAAGAGGAGCGCGTGGCGGCGGCAGGGATTCTCGAAGGGCCGCCGGCACAGGATTTCGCGGGCGACCGCGCAGCGTTCATCGAGGATGTGCGTTGCGCGCTCTACTGCTCGAAGATTGTCTCGTACGCGCAGGGCTACATGCTGCTGAGGGCCGCGGCCAAGGAGTTTGGCTGGAACCTGAACATGGGCGGCATCGCGCTGATGTGGCGCGGCGGGTGCATCATCCGCAGCCGTTTCTTGGGCGAGATCAAAGAGGCCTTCGACAAGAACCCGGGGATCGAGAATCTGCTGCTGGACAGCTTTTTCTCCGAGGCGCTCAACCGCTATCAGGCTTCGTGGCGCAAGGCTGTGGGCCGCGCAGTCGAGATGGGTGTGGCGACGCCGACTTTTTCGACCGGGCTGGCATTCTTCGACGGCTATCGCACCGCACGGCTGCCCGCCAATCTGCTGCAGGCGCAGCGCGACTACTTCGGAGCGCACACCTACGAGCGCACCGACCAGCCGCGCGGCCAGTTCTTCCACACCAATTGGACCGGCCATGGAGGACGGGTTTCGTCGTCCACCTATAACGTGTAGGAGATCGTTGAAAAGCTCATTCAAACCCGAAATCCGCGCTCAGGGGCTAAAGCCCGCGGATTTTTGGGCGTTCAGGGCACGGCTGAACAGGCTGCGGAAAAACTCCGATTCTCGGGAAAAATCAGAGAAAAACACCACCCAGGGGCTAAAGCATTTTCACTATTTCTGTAAAGCGATCCCACCCTAGCCGCAAAAACAAAGACGCGGCGAGGGTGGGGCACCCATTCTCTACACTATTTGTGAAAATGCGCTACTGCTTCCTGAGCACCGCCATGCCCTGCTCGGCAGCGAGGATGGCGCTCTCCAGCTTGCGGAAATCCGTGGCCTTCGCGGGCGGAATCTCCACCTGCCGCACCACGTATTCGCATTCGTAGTGAAGAAGATTCTCGTGGGCGGAGACGGAGGAGCGGTAACTGGCGAAGCCCACATCCACGGCGACGGGGTCGGGTACTTCATCCACCGCGTAACCGGCGGGGAGGGCAAGATCGAAGCTGTCGAGCCAGCGGCCGGGGTGTCCCAGTTCGATAGGGTAGAGGCGCGGCTTGCCCTCCATGACGCCGGGAACGGCGAGGGCGTGGCGGCCCAGAACTCTGGGGCGCAGCAGAAGCAGCGGGCCGGAGGGATGGGCGTAACCGGCCGCGCTGAAGTGCAGATCGAGGTCCAGCGGCTGGTTCAGTTCGGGCGCATGGCGGAACTCGAAGCCCTGGAAAGACAGGCCGGGGAGTTCGGAAGCCAGGCTGTTTTCGAGCTGCTCGTGAATATCCTTCGAGTCGTTGCCCTTGATGAACCAGCGCTCGCTGGTGGCGTCCTGGCCCGCGAAAACCTCGGCGATATTGCCGGTAAGCGTACCATCGGCGGCAAGGGTGAAGGCGCCCTTGCGGCTGAGGCCGGCGGAGTCCGGCGCAAGCACGGGCAGCTCAAGAACCTGGCTATCCGGCCCGTTCAGGAGGTTGCCCCAGGCTCCCTGTAGTTCGCCGCGGATCAGCCCCACGGGCGTCTCTTCGTCGGTGGGATCGAAGATGAGCAGGGTTTTGCCATCGGCTGCCTGGACGCGGGCCTGAAGACGCGGATCAAGCTCGCCCGCGGGCAGTTCGATGGCGGTGATCATGTGGTCGCCGGCCAGCGATGGCGCTGCCGGGTCGATGACGCCTCGGCGAGTGTCTACATGGAGGTAATAGGCGTGGATGCCGATGGCCTGGAGCATGGAGATCGCGAGCGCGCTCTTGTCCTTGCAGTCGCCGTATCCGTTGCGGTAAATATCGGCGGCGTAGTGAGCCTGCCAGCCGCCAATGCCGCGCTCGACGACGAAGTAGCGGATGTTTTTCTGGATGTAATCGGTGATGCGGCTGAGTTTGGTGTAGAGGTCGGGCGCGCCGGCGGTGAGCTGCTGCGCTTTGGCGGTGATCTCCGGCGTCGGATCGGCGCGGTGCTCTTCCAACTGCTGCTGCCACAGGCCGATGGCCCGCCACTGTGCTCCGGCGCCCTGGACCGCCGCGTCGCCCCACTTGACGGACATGCGCGCGGCCAGCGCTTCCCAGGCCGGAGCGGCGTGGATGTTTTCAAGATCGAGCGCCGGCATCTGCCTGATCTCCCAGCGGAGATGGTTGGATGGCGTCTGGACGGGTTTCACCGGAGCATACCGGCTCCAGGACTCGGCGTAATGGCCGCCGGGAGGAAGGGCAAGCTCCAGAGCCTGGAAGACAATCGGGACCGGGGCCTGGATCTGCCACTCCTCTTCGTCCATTTAGGGCCGCAACTGCTCTTCGGTTTCGCACGCGACCACGGAGCCGGGGTCGCTGGCCGGGGGCACGACGGTGCGGATGCGCTCAGTGAACTGCAAAACAGCACTGCCGTACGCGCCGCGGTCAAAAAAGTCCGTCTCCCTGGCCTGAAACTGGCGGCCGTCGGCGGCCAAGGTCCAGGAGCGGAATTCATTGAGATGTTCGTCCACGTCGTAGCCGATGGAGCAGTGAGAATATGCGCGGCCCCGGGGCTTGAGGATGCGCACGGCGGAGCGCTTCCGCTCGACGGCGTGGTTCTGGACATCCACGGTAATCAGGTACTCGTCGAACAGGATGACGGCCGGGGCATCGCCGACGTTTGCGGGCGTGGGCGTTTTGGCGGCGTCCACGGCCCATTGCGGGGCGGGCTCGGCATTGTCCCTGGCCAGGGCAGGCAGCGAACCGGCGAGGGCGAGGGCCGCGAGAGCGAAAGACGGAAGACTGCGCGGGCGAGGGAGCATCAGTTGCCCTTCGCTGCCGGAGGTGCGTCCAGGACCAGATCCTGCTGATCGCCGGCGGCGACCTTCTGATAGAAGCCGCGCAGGGCCTGGTATTCCTCGGGTTTCGCCACCGTGAAGGCGCGGACCATCTGGCGGATCACAGTGACCTCGCCGGGCGTCTGTGTCGTGCTGGTGAGATAGGCGGAGTGGCCCTCCCACATCGCCTTGGTGTCCTGCGGCGCGCCCTCCACGGTGAAGCCGGCGGGCAGATGATAAACCACCTGATCGGTGACCTGTTCGCCGTAATGCATATCCACCGGTTCCAGCCGCTTGGCCTCATTGACAAAGGGCTGGTGGCTGCGGGTCTCAAAGAGGAAGCCGGGCACGAGCAGGCGCTTTGCGGTCGCCATGCCCAGCGTGCCCTCGACCTTGATGATCGCCATCAGGCTCGCGCCGGGCGTGTCGAGGCCGATGAAGTGGTCGACATGCGCCTGGACGCCCTGCGGAAGGGTGGATTCCAGCGCGCGGTCGAACTGCTTTTTTACCTCGCCGGGATCGTTTTTGAGAGCGGACTGGCGCCAGCGGAGCGCTTCCTGGCCGGAGAGAACAAAGCGAGCCGTTCCCGTGATGGCCCCGTGCGCGTCCAGGTTGAAGTCTCCGGCGCGCACCTCCGCGTTGGCCGCGTAAGGCTGTTGCGGCGTGGTGACAAAGGCCACGCCGGTTGGGCCTTGCCTCAGCCCGCCGGCGTCCGAGTGTCTCCAGCTCAGGGTCTCAAATGGGCACATCTTTTCGCCGGGATCGACAAGAATGCCTTTGCCGTCGATGTCGACGATGACCAGGGTATCGTCGAGCTGGTACAGGCTCAGGTAGGCTGGATCGAATATGCCCTGGCTGCGATCCACCACCTTCGCCGCGTAGGCCGTGAGTCCGGCGGCGCGCGCCATGGCCAGATAGAGCAGCGCAATGTCTTCGCTGGAGCCGCTCTTCTGCTTCCAGGTATCTTCGGCGCGCTTGGCCTCCTTCAGCTTGAGATCCTTCAGCTCGGAGACGCCTTTTTTGCGGGAATAATCTGTATTGTCCAGGGCCTGCACGGCTTCGTAGAGCTTCCTGGCCTTGTCCGATTGGCTGTCGTTGGGAGCGACAATGCCGGCGACTGCCGCGCGGATGGGCTCGGAAGGCGCGGCGAAATGATCCACATCCTTTGACCAGTCTTTGGCTTCATTGAGCCAGAAGTCTTTCACGCCGAGCGCGCTGGTGTAATAGAACTTGACATTGTAAAGGATGCTCTGAATGGGCGGCATCCACTCCTCGTCAGGGCTGGGCGGAACGTCGGTCACGTCTACGATATAGCCCGCGAAGCCGGTTTTGACGGTCACGCCCGGGGGCAGGATTGCCCACCACATGAAGGTTCTGGAGGGCCTGAACGAGTAATGCGCATGGTGAACGAAGTAGCGCCGCTGAATCACCCAGAAAGGCGGCAAAGAGTGGCGGGCGTCGTACTGCAACTGGTAGCGGTATTCCAGGATGCTGCCCACTTTCACATCGGGCAGGGTGAAAACCTTGCGCTCGATCTGCAGGTTCCCGCTCTTTGAGATCAACAGATCTTCCGGCTTGGCGACGAATGGAATCACGGTTCCATTCGGCTGGATGGTGCGCCCCTTGATGTCGGTGATCTGGAAGTTGCCCTTCAGGTAAGGCAGGTTGACCGTGGCCAGTTCCTTGCCTTTCTCGGTGAGAACCTTGATACGCGTGTAAAAGCTCAGGTAATGCAAGGGGTCGTTGGCGATCTCCTCGATATTGAGGTAAACCGCATCCGCGCCCGGAGCCTTCAGGTCGGTTGTCATCTTCAATTCTTCTTCTGCGGGCTGCTGGAACTGGGCCAGGAGCGCGATGGGCGACGCGAGTAGGAGAAGCAGGGGCAGGGTACGCAGAAAGACCGAAATCCGCATGAATTTCCCCTTGGTTTTGAAGATGGGATCAAGTGTACCCCATCGCTTGGACGGCAAACGTGATTTTCTGTCCTGCCGGGCAGTAAAAACATTCAGAGAGGTTCAAAATACCCTGGGCCGATAGGTAGGATAGAAGCAGAGGCAGTTCGATGCTCATTGTTCACGTACATGTTCGCGTCAAGCCCGCGTCGGCGGAGGATTTCAGCCGGGCTACCGTCGAGAACGCCCGCGCCAGTGTGCAGGAGCCGGGCATCGCGCGCTTCGACGTGTTGCGGCACCAGGACGACGCGACGCGGTTCGTGCTGATCGAGATCTACCGCGATGCGGAGGCGGCGGCCGCGCATAAACTGACCGCTCACTACGCAAAGTGGCGCGACGCGGTTGCGCCGATGATGGCCGAGCCGCGCTCGAGCATGAAGTACAACGCAGTATTCCCCGATTCACAAGGCTAAAACCATGCGCTTCGAGTTTGCTACCGCAACCCGCATCGTCTTCGGCGAAGGCACCGTCGCCACTCTGCCTGAACTGGTTCACAGTTTCGGCGCTCGCCCGCTCGTGATCACCGGCGCTTCAAGCCAGCGCGCGGCGTGGCTTATCTCGGCGCTCTCGGCCCAGACCCTTGCCGTTCCCGGCGAACCGACGGTCGATCTGGTCCGCGACGGCGTCCGGCGCGTGTGGGAGGCTGGCTGCGATGTAGTTGTTTCGCTGGGCGGAGGCAGCGCGATCGACGCCGGAAAGGCAATTGCCAGCGTCGCAACCAACGGCGGCGAGCCGCTCGATTTTCTTGAAGTGGTGGGAAAGGGGCGCACGCTCGAGGCCGCGCCGCTGCCCTTTCTTGCGGTGCCGACCACTGCCGGGACCGGCAGCGAGGTCACGCGCAATGCAGTGCTCGCATCGGCCGAGCATGGCGTCAAGGCGAGCATGCGCAGCCCCATGATGCTACCGAGAGTGGCCTTGGTCGATCCCGAGTTGACTTATGCGCTGCCGCCCGCAGTTACAGCGAATACGGGACTGGACGCCCTGACGCAGTTGATCGAGCCGTACGTGAGCGCACGCGCCAATCCGCTGACGGATGCGCTTTGCGTCGAGGGGATCGGACGCGCCGCCGGGGCGCTCAGCCGTGTGTACCACGATGGCGCCGACCAACAGGCGCGCAGTGACATGGCGTTGGCGAGTTTATTCGGAGGACTGGCGCTGGCCAACGCGGGATTGGGCGTGGTTCACGGCTTTGCCGCGCCGCTCGGGGGCTCGTGGAATGCGCCGCACGGAGCACTCTGCGCGGCACTGCTGCCGCACGGCATGGCCGCCAACATTGCCGCCTTGCGCCTGCGCGCGCCGCTCCATCCGGCCCTCGAACGCTACGTTGTCCTAGCGCGCCTGCTGACCGGCCAGAAGGAAGCAAGCGCGGAGGATGGCGTTGAATGGGTGCGCGCGCTTTCGGCCGAACTCGGCGTTCCTTCGCTGCGCGCATGGGGAATCGCGCAAGCCGATCTGCCCGGAGTGGTGGAGAAGGCAGCCCACGCCAGCAGTATGAAGGCCAATCCGCTCCCGCTTACGAGCGAGGAGTTACTGGCCGTGGTCTCCGCTGCGTGGTAAGCGACGGCGTGGTGAGCGACGGCGATGGAGAACAATGCCAGGAACTTGTTGAAAATCGACTCTACGCGATTCCTGCGACAGCAAGCACCAGAGAAAGTGAACCGGTCGCTCCCCCATCGTCTTTTGTCCTCATGGTCCGATTGAGCAGTTGGCAGAGTCGTGTTCGGAAGTTGCTTCGGAAATGCAATCAAAACAACTGCCCTTGAGCAGATTCGTCGCGTGAGTCGACCGGATCGAGCAGGGAGGCATCGTTGTTGCGGGTGTTGCCAACACGGTCGCCGACGGGCCAGGCGTGCATCCGGTCAACGGCGCAAGGGTGCAGCATGTCCATAGGCGGTGCGGCCTTCTCGTCGGCATCGAGCCAGCGGCCGTAGTCCTTGCGTTCGATGATGACCGGCATTCGGTTGTGAATCGCGGCCAACTGCTCGTTGGCAGCGGTGGTCAGGATCGTAAAAGTCTCAAGTGCATGGTCGCCGGAGTCGCGCCAGCTCTCCCACAGGCCGGCAAAAGCGATTGGCTCTCCGCTGGTGAGCGCGACTGCATAGGGCTGCCTGGTTTTGGGGCCGGTCTGCTGCCACTCGTAGTAGGCGTCGGCCGGGACCAGGCAGCGGCGCTTCTTCAGTGCGGCGCGGAAGGCGGGCTTTGTAGCGGCTTGCTCGGCGCGGGCGTTGATGGTACTGAGACCGATGCGGGCATCTTTGGCCCAGGATGGGACCAGGCCCCAACGCAGGAGTGTCGCCTCGCGGAGGCCGGTCTCGGGATTACGGCGCACCACCGGTTGAAAGCTCTGCGGGGCGGCGTTCCAGCTGGGAGCCCAGCGCATCTGTTCGAGATCCATCTCAAACCATTCATTCAAAAGCTCTTGCGCGGATTTTCGGGCGTAGCGGCCACACATCGTGCATTCAGAATAGCCGGGAATGAGCGCTGGGTCATTGACAAATGAGGGAAGCCGGGAGAATCATAGGCGAAGATAAGGCGAATGATATGGCCTCCGCGGCAGCCCTCCGGCTCCAAATCGAACGCTCTCTCGAAGCTCGCTTTCCGGCGGCGCTAACGCCTGTGCCGCGCACCATCCGCGAGGTGGCCTCGACCGGGATTGTCGCCGTGGATGATCTGCTCGACGGGGGCTTTCCGGTGGGCGCGATCAGCGAGATCGTGGGGCCGGTCAGCTCGGGCCGTACCAGCCTGGCGCTGGCCTTTCTTGCCGGCAGAACCGACGAGGCGCGGGTCTGCGCCTGGGTGGACGCCGAAGACGCCTTGGACCCGGAATCGGCGGCGGCCAGCGGCGTACAGCTTGGGCAACTGCTCTGGGTGCGCTGTGGCAACTCAGTGAAAAAGCAGGAAAAGCCCTGGACGCGACTGGATCAAGCTCTGCGCTCGACCGACTTGCTGCTGCAAGCGGGCGGCTTTGCGGCCATTGTGCTGGACCTGGGCGGGATCGATCCGGCAAATGGAATGCGCATTCCACTGGCTACCTGGTTCCGCTTTCGCCAAGCCGCCGACCGCACGCGTTGTTCGCTGCTGGTTGTTGGACGGGATTCGTATGCGCAATCGAGCGCCGCTGTGGTGATCGATGCCGAGTCGATGCGCATCGAGTCGTTGGGCGGAACCGTGCTCCACGCGGGCGCATTTGCGCTCCGCCGCGGACGTCAGCGCTTTCAGCCGCAGAGGTCCAGCGCGCTCAAGCCGCCCGCCTCCACCTGGACGGCGAGCGCGCAGTGGGCGATGGAGCAAAGCGCATGAGCCGAGGACTCTATCTCGCCCTCCATGCCGCGGAGTTTCCCGCGCAGGCATTGCTGCGCCTGCGCCCGGAGTTGCGCGCCCAGCCGGTCGCCGTGTTCGACGGACCTGCGTTGCAACAGACCGTCTGCTCGCTCAATCGCCATGCCGTGCAACGTGGCGCAGTACGGGCCATGACGCGCCTGGAAGCCGAGACCATCGCCGGGCTGCGGTTGATGGCGCGCACCAAGGCCGAGGAAGAGTCCGCGCGCGCCGTGTTGTTGGAGTGCGCCGCGCAGTTCTCTCCGCGCATCGAGGAGGCAAGCTGCGCAACTGCGTGCGCCTTCGTGCTCGACGTGGCCGGTTCGGAACGGCTCTTTGGTCCGCCCGATGCGTTGTCTGCACAACTGCGCCGGGCCGCTCATGGAGTGGGTTTTCGCGTCGCCATCGCAGTGAGTGAGAACTTTCATGCGGCGCGCATGAAGGCTGCATCCATCCCCGGCATCCACATCCTAGCCACAGGCGAAGAAGCAAGATCCCTTGAAAAACTTACCCTCTCGCTGCTTGATCTTTCGGCGGACCAGTCGGAGACATTTGCGATGTGGGGCATTCGCACATTGGGACAGCTGGCGACGCTGCCGGAGGTGGAACTGGTGACGCGCTTTGGCTCCGCGGCAAGCCGATGGCGCGCACTGGCCGCGGGCGCCGCAGCACACAACTTTCAGCCCATTGAGCCGGCGCTGGAGTTGCACGAGTTTTGCGAGTTCGAGTCGCCGGTCGAGCAGATCGACTCGCTGCTCTTTGTCGCCGCGCGCATGATCGACTCCCTTGTTGCTCGCGCCAGCGCGCGTTCGCTCGCCGTTGCTTCACTCGCCGTCGCGATGCGCCTTGAAGGCGGCCGAACGCACCAGCTCACGCTGCATCCTGCGATTCCATCCTGCGATCGCAAATTTCTGCTGAAGCTGCTGCACCTGGAAGCGGCGGCGCATCCACCGCAGGCCGCGGTTCTGTCGCTCGCCATTGAGGCCGGCTCCGGTCACACCAGCACGATGCAGCTTGGCCTTTTTGCGCCGCAAACGCCGGAGCCGTCGCATCTCGATGTGACGCTCGCGCGCATTCGCGCCATCGTCGGCGAAGACCGCGCAGGTGCGCCGCTGCTGGAAGACACGCACCGTCCACACAGTTTTCAGATGCGTGCATTTCACGCAGAAGAACCAGGCCACGCCTCTGTTCCACGAGCAGCACGCATTGCGCTGCGACGCGTGCGTCCACCGCGGCCAATCCAGGTGACGTTGAACGGAGAAAGACCGGCTGCATTTCGTGATGGCGGCGAGCGATTTTCCATCGTAGCAGCATACGGCCCATGGCGATCAAGCGGCTGCTGGTGGTCGGTCGATACATGGGACGCAGAAGAGTGGGATGTGCTGGCCGCGAATCGCGACGGCGCGGCTCTTGGCTGCTTGCTGGTGCTCGACCGGTTGCGCAATGCCTGGCAGTTGGAGGCATTTTTTGACTGAGGAGGCCGAATACGTCGAGTTGCACGCGTCGAGCGCCTTCAGCTTTCTCGCCGGCGCTTCGCAGCCCGATGCGCTGATTCAGAGAGCCGCGGAACTCGCAATGCCCGCGATGGCTCTGGCCGACCGCAACGGCCTCTATGGCGCGGCGCGCTTTCACTCAGCGGCCCGTCGATGTGGAGTCCGCGCGCACATCGGCGCGGAGATTGCCGTTGCTGGCTTTGGCAACCGCTTGCAACCTGCCGCATGGCTTCCTCATCAAAGCCCGAATGAGCCTGCGCGCATCACGCTGCTCTGCGCCTCGCAGGACGGATACAAAAATCTGTGTCAGTTGATCACGCGCTTCAAGATGCGCGAAGCGACGAAGACGGAAGGCGCGGCCACACTCGATGATCTCGAAGAGTTCTCGGCGGGATTGATCTGCCTGAGTGGCGGCGATGAAGGACCGTTGGCCTCTGCGCTGGCGCGCGGAGGAGACGAGCAGGCGCGCAAAGTTACCGCGCAATTGGCCTCCATCTATGGGCGCGGAAATCTCTATCTAGAGTTGCAGCGCCATCAACAACGCGACGAGGAAACGCGCAATCAGACTCTTGTCTCGCTTGCCTCGTCGCTGAACCTGCCAATCCTTGCAACCAACGGTGTGCGTGCGGCAACGGAGCGAGATCGCGAGATTCTCGACGTGCTTACGGCGATTCGCCATCATGTTCCTCTCGACCAGGCCGGCCGCCTGCTCAGCGTCAATGCTGCGCGCACGCTGCGCAGCGCCCGGCAGATGACTGCGATCTTCCGCGATCTTCCCGAAGCCATCGCCAACACGCGCATGGTCAGCAACCGGCTCGAATTCACGCTCGACAATCTCGGCTATGAGTTCCCGCATTACCCCGTGCCTATGGGCAAAACGATGGACAGCTTTCTTGCCGCGCGCGTCGAGGAAGGTCTTCGCAGGCGTTACGGCATTCCATCGAAGCAGCATCTGATGGAGAAGGCTCGCGTCCAGATCCGTCGCGAACTGTGTCTGATCGCCAAGCTCGGATTTGCCGGCTACTTCCTCATCGTCTGGGACATCGTGCGCTATTGCCAGCGTAAAGGCTGTCTCGTGCAAGGGCGCGGCTCGGCAGCCAACTCTGCTGTCTGCTACGCGCTCGAAATCACCGCCGTCGATCCGGTCGGGATGGAGTTGCTCTTTGAGCGTTTTCTCAACGAGAGCCGCAACGAGTGGCCCGACATCGATCTTGACTTACCCTCCGGCAACGAGCGCGAGCAGGTCATTCAATACGTCTACGAACGCTACGGTGCGCTGGGCGCGGCGATGACGGCCAACGTGATCAGCTATCGCGGCCGCTCCGCATCGCGCGAGGTAGGCAAGGCGCTTGGATTTCAAGAAGAACAAACCGCGCGTCTCGCCAGCCTGATCGGTCATTGGGAATGGCGCGGCGAAGGCGATACGCTCGAAGGCTACTTCGCCAAAGCGGGCTTCGACATTCGCCATCCGCGCATTGCGCATTATCTGGATCTCTGCCTGCGCATGAAGGATCTGCCGCGCCATCTTGGCCAACACTCGGGCGGCATGGTGGTCTGCGCGGGTCTGCTCAATCAGGTCGTGCCGATCGAACGCGCCTCCATGCCCGGCCGCACCGTCATTCAATGGGATAAGGAAGATTGCGCGGAGATGGGCCTCATCAAGGTCGATCTGCTCGGCCTCGGCATGATGGCTGCGCTCAAGGAGACCATCGAACTTATCCCGCGCCATTATGGCCGCGAGGTAGATCTCGCCGCACTGCCCGAAGATCCACTTGTATATGAAACTCTGTGCAAGGCCGATACCGTCGGAATGTTTCAGGTCGAGAGCCGTGCGCAGATGGCCTCGATTCCTCACAACGCGCCCACGCGCTTCTACGATCTTGTGGTGCAGGTCGCCATCATCCGCCCCGGTCCCATTGCCGGAAAAATGATGCATCCGTATATGCGCCGCCGCCAGGGAAAAGAAGAAGTCACCTATCCGCATCCTTCCCTGGAGCCAGTGCTGAAACGCACGCTCGGCATACCGATCTTTCAGGAGCAACTGCTGCGCATGGCGATGGCCATCGCCAACTTCACCGGCGCCGAAGCCGATGAATTACGCCGCGCTGTCGGGATGCGCCGTTCGATGCAGCGGATGAAGAACCTTGAAGGCCGCCTGCGCGCCGGCATGACGCGCAACGGCATCAGCCCGGAGGCACAGGATAACATCGTACACAGCATCTCGTCCTTCGCCATGTACGGCTTTCCCGAGTCGCACGCCGCCAGCTTTGCACTGATCGCCTATGCCTCGGCTTATTTGAAGGTGCATTTTCTTGGAGCGTTTACCTGCGCGTTGCTCAATAACCAGCCGATGGGCTTTTACTCGCCGGCCGTGCTCATCAAGGATGCGCAACGCCACGGCCTGCGCGTGCGGCCCATCGATGTGCAGCGATCCACCGCCATTTGTTCTCTTGAAAGCGAGAAAGAGAAAATACTTTCCTTGCGCATGGGCCTCAACTACGCGCGTGGCCTTCGCCAAAGTTCGATGGACGCGCTGCTTTCGTCGCGCAATACAGATGGACCATTCGCTTCCGTGGATGATCTCTCGCTGCGCGTGCCCGCGCTCAATCGCAGGGAGTTGGTTCTGCTGGCGCGCATCGGCGCACTGAATACATTCAGCGATGTGGCGCATCGCCGCGATGCTTTATGGCAGGTGGAGGAAGCGGCGCGGGAGGCTGGCCCCTTGTTGCGCGGAATAGCTTTTTCTCGCGCGAACAATTCGCCGCTTGCAGCAATGACCACCGAGGAACGCCTGATTGCGGACTACTCCGGCGCGGGTCTCACCACCGGCCCTCACCCGATGGCCTACCATCGTTTCGCACTGCGCTCTGAAGGCATTCTTGCCGCTGTCGATTTGTTGCGGCTCACAGGCAACGCATCCGTGCGCATTGCCGGATGCGTTATCGCCCGCCAGCGCCCAGGTACGGCCAAGGGTTTTGTCTTTCTTTCCCTAGAAGACGAAACCGGCATCGCCAACATCATCCTCGCGCCGGATGTCTTTGAGCGAGATCGTCTACTGGTCACGCGTCACCGCTTCCTGCTTATCCACGGCGAACTGCAGAACAACGACGGCATCGTTCATGTCAAGGCGCAACACATAGCACCGCTGGAAATCACCCAGGCCTCAACTGCCTCGCATGACTTTCACTGACCTGGAAGACATTTCGGCTTGCAAGATGAGTCAGTGCGCACATACGATATGATCGATATGGGGTGAGCGCATTTTTCGCGCACTCCTGTTTCAACGATGTTTTCAAGGGGGCAAGAATGGTAGCCATTCAATTTGAATATCAGGGAGACTTGCACTGCAAAGCAGTCCACGGTCCCTCTGGAACCGAGCTCAACACCGACGCCCCCAAGGATAATCAGGGACGCGGCGAGAGCTTCTCGCCCACAGACCTGGTCGCAACCGCGCTCGGCACTTGCATGCTAACGGTTATGGGCATCATGGCCCGTACGTTGAACATCGACATTGCCGGGACCACGGCAACAGTAGAAAAGGAAATGACAACCACGCCGCCGAGAATGATTGCAAGCTTGAAGGTGAAAATCCACGTACCTCACTCCCTCAGTCCCGAGAGCAAGCAAAAACTCGAACGTGCCGCCCACACCTGCCCGGTGCACAAGAGCCTTCACCCGGATGTCCAGGCGCCAATCGAATTTACTTGGGAATGATATGGAGCGCACCTTTCGTTCGGATTCACTCATGTCCAGGACGGAAGATTTGCTGCTGTAAATCTCATTGCTGTCCAAAACAGCCTGATAGCTCTTGCGGCTTGGGACATATCGAAGGCGGCTGATCCCCGCTACTCTGGAGTGGGTCCTGCGCGAAACCACAGACAGAGAAGAGAGGATCATCCATGACTCCAGTATGCAGTGTCTACTCGCAGCTTTTGCAACTTTTTCCACGCGGACAGTTCGCCCAGGCTGTCAAGCAACATCAAGCCGAGTTCGGCGCCAA
>Ga0182030_10001806_pt1 | contig 44657 bp, 39 predicted proteins | sample 812S3MmetaG_FD_121299 | JGI IMG/M metagenome (GOLD analysis project Ga0182030, IMG submission 121299) | Permafrost microbial communities from Stordalen Mire, Sweden - 812S3M metaG (Illumina Assembly) | ecosystem: Environmental > Terrestrial > Soil > Wetlands > Permafrost | place: Sweden...
CGCTCCGATATTGAGCCTCGCATGCAGATAGTCCCAGAGAAGGCGCACAATCCTCAGCGCATCGGCCTCGCTCCCAACGAGTTTTTCTGCGAGCTCATGCACCGCCGGTGTGAGTCGGATCAGTTTTTCCGCTGACCCGAGCGCGAGCGCTTCTTCACGCAGGTTGATTGCGCTTTTCGAAAAGCATCTCCCGGGGTCACAGACAAATTCATAGGTCACGGCGCAGGAAAGCTCGGACACTTTACGTGGGTCGACCGTCACGTCGAGCCGCCCGGCGGACCGGCTGCATCTGATGATGTCTTTCTCTTTCGGCGCAGACAGCTGCATGCGCAGGTCGGTAAGCACCGAGTCCTCGAGAGGGACCGGCAATCGTAGGCGACAGATCTGCGTCTTCTTGAGAAAACGCGGATCGTACGTGCGGGTCAGTCGCAGGCGAAATCGCCGCGGCGAGAGAGCCCGTGCCGCATTGGCGCACGAGTCTTCGTCGTATCTATCGGATTCGCCATCGGCGTATGCCTCGAACATGATCCGCTTTCCAAATGGCATGACGTATTGGCGCCAGAACGGATCATCGAAGCGCTGATCCGCGACAAGGACGAAGTTTCGCAGTTCGACAAGATCGAATCGGGGGCGGCCGTCCGGCCCAGTATCGTAAGGCAGTCCGGCGCGAACGAATCGATCCAGCACCACACGCATCTGCGCGAGCAGGTCACCCGACGCCTCATAGGCCGTGTCCACGCGGTTGCTCACCCACGCGAGATATTCCAGGGCTGTTGCGACGGTCGCGGTACGCATCCCCGTGACCGCAGGAAGGCCGTGAATCATTCAGGAAGCTCGGGCGATTATGCCAGGAGGTACATGGTACCGGATTCAGTAAGGTGATAACTTAAACCAGGTACGCGGGGCGATGAAAACCCTGATTTTGTGCCGCGAAGGACCCTGATGTTGCTTGAGCTCTCATTGCCGTTGATCAATCCGCACATGGCCCATGCCCGCGTCGACTCGATACTCGTACGCCCCGACAAGAAGATCGCGGTCGGGCAAGCGATCCTGGAGTTGACGGTAGATCTGAGCGATCAATTTCCGCATGATTGTCCTCCCGTCTCCTACTATCGACTCTGCGCGGCTGAGGTGGCGTGGCTCCGGCACGTCGCAATCGCGGCGGGCGACAAGATTGCCGTCGGCGCGCTGGTAGCAACATTCAGCAAGACATCCGACGAAGCCTTGGAGAATTGCGCCCCTAGGGCATTGCGCACGACCGTCGTCGGCGTCACGCGGCAATGGCAGCCCTGGTGACAATGCTCGATCTTACGTTGGGACCATTGACGTGCGATAACTTTGTGATCTATCGCTCGGGGCTGCGTTGGTTGGTGTCGGACAGACATGTGTGCCGCGCAGGTGAGCCGATCGCCTTTTGCAACATCGGGCTTCGATCGTCGGACGGCAAGATCCGCTCAACGGCTCCGTTTCCTCGCGAACAAACAGATCTTCAGGTCACACTCGCGGCGCCGATGCCAGGCACTCTGCACCAGTTACCCGACGCATCACGCGGAGGTTGGCTCGATCAACTTGATCGATATCAGCATTGGAGCGAGCGTTTCATCCCGGGGTCGCTGGATATCACCTCCGGCGCTGGCAATCAGTCGCGGTGGCAGTTGATCTTCTCGGCCGGAGAGCGGATGACTGAACTGGCGGAAGACCGATCCGGGCGACTCACCGGCTGGCGCAGGATCAGGCGAGCATGGCACGGCGAACGTTCAGGCCATGGAACCTTGGTCAGCCTTGGCACTTGCGAACAGAACGGCATCTTTCTTGGCGAGCAACACGATTTCTCTGAACTTCTGGCCGCAAGTCCGGGCTCATTGCATGTTATCCATGTGGGTGATGAGAATCTGGTTCCGGCGGCAGCGGTCCTGGCGGACCGCATGCGACGCACGGCTGCGACGAACGCGCTGCTAGCTGCTGACATGACACAGGCCGTTCTCAGTGGTCCCGTCACACCTGGTCCGGCCGACTGGCATTACGCCGGCAGTGCACTGAGCGCGCTGACGCGCTGCCCGCTGAGCGAGCGGTACGATTTGCTCACCAGGCAGGGCCTATCGCCCCCCGTCGCGGTCGATGCGGTGGTGCTTTCAGTGAATGCGGAGCCGAAGGTCGTTCTTCGCCACAGAAAATTGGGCTACCGAGCCTACTGGCACCGCTTCCGAGTGGATACAACCGGGCAGGCGATCCGCAACTGGCTCAACGTCAATTTTGAGCCCCTGTCGCGCACGATAGACGACATTCAGACTGATCTTAGAGAGTTGCGCAAACTACTGGCCGAGCGGGGCGTCAGACATGTCCTGATCATGAACGCGTTGTCTACCTCCGGAGGCGAGAGCATCTTCACTTACGCTCCGTTCTCCCAGGCGCTCGGCGACGAACTCCCCAGCGTGCGAGCGAAAGAGCTCAATCTCATGCTGCATGATCTCGCTGAGGAGACAGATATCGCGATCGTCGATGTGGATTCGATCGCGGCCGGTCTGGGTGCCGCGGCACACTTGCCAGACGGCGTGCATCAAAGTGGCCCTATGCAGGACGAAGTACGCGGGGAAATCCTTCATATCCTCGAACAGCGTGAATTTTTCGCCCTCCCGCGCGCTCAAACCATTTCATAGATGACGCTCGCCTGAGCGAGATCCTCGGCGCGCTCGGGCAGTGGCTCATCAGCGCTGTCGCTGACAATGGCCAGAGGTTCGCCGACTCGCTGCCACTCCCCGGGTTCTATCAGAATCTTGCGCAATACTGTTTTCGAGCTCGCGCGCATTTCCACGACGGCCTTGTGCGTATCGAGTTCAAGCACGAGATCGCCGGGATTGAATTGTGTTCCTGGCGATCCATGCCACTCCAGCACGCGCACTTCTGACAGATCAACAATTGGGCCCGGCAAGAGCAGTTTATAAAGCATCGTTATCCTTCCATGAGTAGACGACGAACCGCATCGGCGACGCGCCCGGCATCCGGCAGACTGGCGGCCTCCAGCACTGGATTCGACGAAACAGGCGCTGGCATTGCTCCCAGTCGCGATACTCTGACGGGTCCCAGCCTCGCCTGCGCCTGATAGGCGATCTCGGCACCGATCCCGCACACCACCTGCCCCTCCTCAAGCGTGAGAAGCGCACCGGTTTTTGACACCGATGTGCAGACGGTTGCCAGGTCCAATGGTGCGAGGCTGCGCAGGTCGATCACCTCGCAGTCGTTGCCACTGACCGCAAGCTCATCGCAGGCAGCCAGCGCCACGCAGACCATATAGGAGTGAGTCACAATGGTCGCATGCCTGCCCGGACGGGAGACAGCCGCCAGGCCGAAGGGCACCTCATGCGCCGAAGCATTCAGCGGGCCCGACGTCGGGAAGAGTCGCTTGTGATCGACATAGACCACGGGTCCATCGGCCTGAAGCGCGGATCGCATCAAGCCGTAAGCGTCCGCGACGTTGGACGGTGCGACCACACGAAGCCCTGGCACCGACATGAGCCACGACTCCAGCGATTGAGAGTGGGCAACGCCCTGCCCCTTGGCGCCCGCCGTCAATTTGACCACCATGGGAACCCGAATCTGCCCGCCTGTCTTGAATCGCGCCTTGGCAGCGTAATTGACCAGCGGATCCAGGGCGAGCAGCACGAAGTCCATGTAGGTAATGCTCACCAGAGTGCGCAGGCCCGCGGCGGCCGCGCCAACACCCAGTCCCACCATAGCCGCCTCGGCGACCGGCGTATCGCGCACCCGCGCGGGACCAAAGCGTTCGAACAGCCCGTAAAACTCCTTATAGGATCCCCCGAACGCTCCCACATCCTGGCCCATGACAATGGCGTTGGGTTCGGCGTCGAGCGTCTCGCCAACGGCTCGACAGATCGCTTCGCGAAAGAACACCCTGCGTGTGCGCACGGGCTCAGACGACATCAGCGAATGCTTCCTCTGGCACAGGTAACGGGGACAGATCGGCAAAGGCACAGGCAGCCGCTACCTTGGCCCGTACCTGCTCGCGCAGCGCCTGCGCGGTTTGCGCGCTCAACGCGCCCTCCGACAGCAAGGCATTCTCGAGCCGAGTGATTGGATCCAGTTCTCGATCCGCCGCCAGTTCCTGCTGTCCCCGCGTCTCTCGCGCCGAAGTCGAATGCGAAGCGTACCGGCGCGATATACATTCCAGGAACGCAGGGCCACCACCGTTACGAACATAGTCGGTCAATTCGACCGCGGCTTCGCGTACCACGCGCACATCCATGCCATCGACCGTGCAGGCCTCGATACCGAAGGGAGCCGCAAGATCCGACAATCGCTGCGGGGCCAGGGCCGCTGCCCGTGGTGTGGAGACGGAGTACAGATTATTGTCACACACCAGCAGCAGTGGCAGTTGCCACAGCGCTGCAATATTCATGGTTTCGTGCAGCGCGCCTGCACCGCAAGCCCCGTCACCGAACATGCAAACGGCAATGCTTCGATCGCGCCGAGCCTGCAGTGCCAAGGCGACCCCGGCGGCAATGCTGAGGTTCCCCGCGACGACGGCATGTGCACCGAAGAAACCCGCGGAGGGTTGCGACAAATGACCGCGTCCGCCACGCCCTAAACAAGGACCCGATGCCCGCCCGATTAACTCGGCCATGACCCTCCCGGGGTCCAGACCTCGCGCCAGTGCGGGCGCAATCGAGCGGCCGCTGCACAACAACTGATCGTGCGCCAGCAGCGCAGCGGCCACCCCCACCGCCACGGCCTCCTGGCCGCTGGAGAGCAATTGAAACCCGCAATCCGCCCGCTTCGACAGCGCCGACTCCAGTTCGCGAGCGAGTATCATCGCTGCCAGCGCATCGATGTCGCTGCTCGCGGTCATATGCGTTGCCTGCCGATCCCACCGATCACTCGGCCGGAGGCCATCCGCCACAGCGCGAACAGCAACGGCATCCGCCACCTGAGACCGAGTCGCGCAGCGCAAAGATCCCGCAGTACGCTGCGTATGCCTCCGTAAACGTCGTGCGACTGGGTCAAAGATGTCTGGGTGCGACCTCTCACATAGCTGCGCTTCATTTGTCCCGAACTGGCTGCGGTGGAATGGCCCGCTGATCCGACCACGCAGTGCGATTCATGCCAGCTGCGCGCAGCCTGGATCGCCGCTGGCTCAGCAACATGATCGATGCCAACGCTCAGCAGGCTGCCCACGATCAGGTCAGCCGCCGAGCGCCGTGCTTCAGCGGAGGCAAGCCGCACATCGGCACGCAGCTCCATGCCTCCCGCGTGGGCAAATATCCGATCGATATCGATCACGAACAGCCCGAACTCCTGCGACAGGCGCGCGGCCAGCAGGTTGAGCCTGCGCAGCATGGGCAGCAGCGCATCGTCTTCGCCCGTGGTGTAGCGAAATAGAGTGACGATGAACACCGTGGCGCCGCGTTCCAGCTCACGGTCACGCAGCGCCGCGGCATCCAGGCGCCACTGTGCCTCGATGGCCGGCCAGTCGCTGCGGGGTCGAGATAGATCGGGCAACATCGACAAACACAGAACATCGCAGCCGTCATCCGCGGCCGGGCAAAGATCATCCCGCCACACGGATTGAAACGAACGGGCGCCGCCCAATCCCTCATTCAGGCGTGAGGTCACTGCCTGCCACAGCGCACGCTCTGTGGGCGCGCAGCGCACAGCAAGACGTGCGCTCCCGACACTGGCGGTCATGCGAATGATTCCCGCAGCCCTAAGGACGCACGGAATTCAGCGGCAGATCGGGCGGTGACATGGCGCGTGCGATGGGCGGCGGCGGCCAGCGCCGGTAGAGACAGGATCTTGTGCTCGGAGGGTATCGAAGGATGATCGGACAGGCTGGCCCACAGCACTGGCATCAGCGCGACCTCCGGAAGCGGGTGCCGTTCCCAGAACAGTGTTTCCCACTGCGTATCCTCAAACGGACTGCGCCATCCGGACCGGTGCGTCAAATGGTAACAGCGAGCCTGTTCGACAGGACGCATAACGCCTCCGAGCCTCGTCAGGCGCAGCGCAAGCTCCCTATGTTCGTTGATGGTCATCTGCTCGTGAAATCCGCCGGCCGCGAGAAACAAATCACGGCGCACAGACTGATTGCTGCCGGTGGCCGCTGCCCATAGCACGTCACACTCCGGGTGCTCCCGCAGGGCATGCATTTCAATCTCGGCCAGCCGGCAAGGACCGAACCCGGGATAGATGCCGGGTTGCGCGCGCCTCTCAATCGAGGCGAAGTTATCCTCGATATCCGCGCGTGTCACCCTCATGCGTTCCCGTTCCGCATTGCTCACGCCTAGCAGCCGCTCCTCGCAATGAGGAAACGCTATCACCCGTTCGGGGTCGTATACGAATCGGGTGCAGCGTAAATTGAAACACGCTCCGCGACCGATGACGCCGCCGCGCTCGTGCGCAGTCGCGTGCGCGGCGACAAATCCCGGAGCCACCGGCATGTCGCCGTCAAGCATGATGAGGATGTCGCCGCACGCAGCGTGGGCGCCGGCGTTGGACGCCGCCGAGCGCCCCTTCGCTGTGCCGTGACGCAGCCGAACAATTGGAAGAAACGACGAGGCCTCATCGATTACATCCGCGGTGGTGTCGGTGGAACCGTCGTCGACGACGACCACTTCCGACAGGTGGTCCTGCCGTTTGAGAGATGCCAGCGTCAGACGCAGACGCGGCGCCTCGTCATGAGTGCGAATGACGACGCTGACCTTCACGAGTCCTGCCCTTCGGCGAGCACACCATAATCATCGAGAATCCTGACCACGTCTTCGCACACCAGGCGACACCCTTCGGCATTGAAGTGAATCGGGTCAAACTTGAGCTGGCGGGCTCCGTGTTCCGCAATGATCCTATCAACGTCGACAATTGAAAAGCCTAATTCGGCAGAAGCGTCCACTAGCGCGCAATTGAAGCGTCGGATCCGCTGGGACGTCGCATCGGCTGCGCCCCGATAGCTATGAATCGTCTCACCCGGCACCACGCTGGACATATTGAACACCAGGATCGGCGCTTCGCTCGTGCGGCGGTAGCGATCAATCACCTGGGCAAGATCCTGCATGCTGCGTTCGGCGCCCGGTGCCGGTTCGGGGACGAAATGCAACTTGAGCCAGTCCAGATCCGCCGCCGGCCAGCACCTCAGATCGTACGGATGCATCAGATAGTCCAGCGTGCGATGACGAAGCAGCGGAACGCATAAATCCGCCTGCACCGACATCACCAGGGCCGCGTGCGGCCACGTGAACGCCGAATCACTGAACTGCAGCGCGGGAGTGAACGGTCCAAGTAGCGCGGAGCGATCGGACAGCTCGCGCGGCACCACCGCGTTTGCGGCCGCGTGCGCCGCGAAGCCGATACTCGGTTCGTGTCGTACGCGCACCGTGACAGCGCGGTCGACTGCCCGCAATACCTCATTGATACCATTCCAACCCATCCTGCCTGTCAGGCGCTGGCCGAACAGGGTATCGCACACATCAAGATTACCCTTGAGAAAAAGGTTCAGCCTGACGCTCATCGATTGCTCCCGACTTATGTCAATAGGGGTCGGGTCAACAGCGCGTTGCTTACACCCCGGCTTAGTTGCGCGAGCGAATCGACTCCACCAATCATTGCTTCGACTGCGGCGCCGCGCGCGATCACGAAGCCACCGTCGCGATGGTTGCCGAGCCTCCAGCTGGGCACCTCACCCCTGATACAACCAAGTTCCGGGGATACCACCATTTGCGGAAACACGCCAGCCCTTGGAACCAGCAACATATCGGGAAGGCAGTGGGATCTTACTCCCGCATAGTCACTCGACGGTCGGTGAAACGCCTCAAATATTGTCTCGCCTGTGGCGGGATCGGAGATTTTTCGCAAGATGTCCTCCAGCTCCTTAATCGTTGTTGCGCGGCTGCCGTCTGGTGGTGCCTCGTATGCGCGTGATATACGTGGTATACAGGATAAACGCAGCGCGCAGGCGTTCTCATTGTACGGCAACATTTTCACACCCCAGTTCGATCTGGGCAGTAACGATGCGGCGCCGTGGTTCCAAATAAATTTGTTCAGCTGCAGGACGATTTGAGGCAGCAGATGGTTTACTGTTCCATTCGCCTGAAAATCCGACGTGGAAAATACGATCACTTCGGAATTCTGGCCCGCGGCAGTGACAAGATCGCCGAGCGCGCGATCAATGTCCTGGAAAATCTCGACTGAGGGATCGCCGAGGCGCGAGCTTCTCGCAGGATCGTGGGCCGGGTGACCTGGGTCAATCAGATTCCAGAAACCGTGACTGCAGCAATGGATCTCCTTGAAACTGACAGCGAAGCAGTCCCATGGCTCACGTGCCAGATAAGACAGGGCGGCAAGTCGTTTCATGGAAACCGACTGCCGCAGATGAGCGCATACCTGCGAGATTTGAGGATCGGTCAGCTCCTCACAGATTCGATCACAACGACTGTGCGGCGCTTCGCCGAATCGGTTAAGCACCTCTTCCGCCAACTCGACCGGGTAACTCAACGGGCGGGAAAACGTGCGGCCATGAACTAGCCAATCAGTGAGGTGGAGACCGTTGATTGGTGCGGGAGCCCGGCTCTTCGGCAAATCGAAGACTGCGACCCGCATGCCACGATGCGACAGCTCATCCCAGATTGCGTCGCGTTGCTGCTCGTTTTGAACCGCCAGTCCGTGCCGCCCGTCCTGGAGTCTCAGATAGTCATGGTAGCGCCCGTGTTCGCCGATTTCGGTGCCGTAGTGGAAAGATGCCCACAGCGCGGCGTCCGTCGCGCACGCGCTTGCCGACAACGTCTTGAAGCGTCCATAAGTTCGTAATGCGGCAATCACCGGAAGCCGCCCCGCGCCGATGTGGCGCTGGAGCAGGCGCAGATCGGTGGCATCCAGTGCGATGATAAGTAATCTGGCGCTCATGGCAAACTGATTGGGAGATTCGAGGGGACGAATCAGTCACCTTACACGGCTGAAGGACGTATGGTATCTCACAACCAGACGTCATAGCGCTATGCCGGCAGGCCGCGGCCACGAAGCGGGTTACCAGAATTCTAAGGCCATCATCCTTCCGATTGATCGGGCTCCAAACACTTCGCGTTCTTAGCATCGACCTTCGCCCCCTTGGTCATGGCCTCCCGACGATGCTCGTATAGATTCACTTCTGCCGCTTCTTCGCCCTGTCCCAATGTTCGACCTTCGATATGCCAATGTGTAGAGCGTTTGCTCCCGTTGCGCTTCTTCGTTCTCCAAGGATTGCGTACCGCTCGGTCGATCCGGACCGTCACTGCTCGCCTCCGCGGCCGCCGAGCTGCCGATCACTGATCTGCGTAATCACTACACCGGTAATTACTATTAACAGCCCCACCGATCGCATTGTCGTCAACGGTCGCAGGGCTGCTCCCGCCAGCGCAAAATGATCGATCAACGCGGACGTAATCAGCTGCGCTGTCACGGCGAACAGAATTGCATTGCCAACGCCAAATCGCGGTGCAAGAAACGTGATGCTTAGGATATAGAACCCTACGATGACACCACCCGCATATTGATGAGGCGCCACGCGAACCAGTGCATGAAGATCCGGGACTCGAACTGCCATTGTCACCGCCAGCAGCAGCGACGCAATCAACCCAGTCGCAAACAGTATAACGGTCGCCTGTACGTGACCTCCTACTGTACGCGCGAGTCCGGCGTTCAGAATTGCCATCAGAGGGATCAAGGCGCCGGCAGCGAACGCCCAAACAGCATAATAACGGCAATCATCTGTCACTCCTTGGGTTTACGCGTTGTGAGACTCCATCGGAAGATCTTCCGGCCTAGAACAATCCGTTACCTCGGCCACTGCTTCACCCTACCCCAGTGCTTAACCTTCAGTACCCTGCCAATGTGTAGAGCATAGCTCCCGCTGCGCTTCTTGCCCCATCGCTCCAGCGACGATCTTGGAGAACCAGATACCGCCCGCCAGCAAATCAAGCATCTATCTCCATAAGCCGCAATAAATACGGCATAAGTACGGCGGCATTAGAGAATCGTTGCGGGATGTAGCTCATCGCAAGCGATTTGCTCTGGTCGTTATAGGGCAATGTCCTTTGCTCGCTCCCGTGATGAAATGTTGGTACCGAACACGTGGTCCCACATTGGCGTCGTCACACCAAAATTGCCGGATCCGTAGGCGAAATGATGACGCAGATGTCGATGCGACGCTGCCTTCAGGGCGATTGCCAACCGGCGCGGACGGCGGTGATGAATGACATGGTGGACAATCCCGTACCAAAGCCAGCCGATGATCAGCCCACTGAGCGCTCCGAACGCGATGTTGAGTGTAAACAGGCGCCAAATCGGCAGGAAGAATAGTCCGCCCAGAATCGGCAAAGTTAGCCACGTCGGGGTGGCGAGGTAGGCACGCGGTGCCGCATGGTGGGCATGGTGCAGATCGGCGATCAGGGGCATTCGATGAAACACGAAGCGATGCATAAGGTATTCGACAAGCGTCCAACTGCCAGTACCCGCAATCGCCGCGCCCAGCCAGATCAACCGATCCGACTGACTCCCTCTCGGCGTAAACGCGACCAATGCGAACAGGAGCACCGCGTAGATGATGAAGTCCGCGCAGTAGCCAGTCCTGCCAATCAACATGACTCCCCGCCTCGCCCTTCCAGCGGATACCCAATGACCGATCTTCGTTGTACTTAGCATATGATTTGCTGCCATGCATCGATCATGGCTTCTGCCGATATAGCCCCATCAAACCGCCTCTCGAGCTTCGAATTGGTGCCCCTCAGCTGGTCTATCACTTTCTTCGCCCATTCAAAGTATTCCCGCTTCCGTTCGACAGTCCAGTCCTTCGGCGGCGACGTCGCACTTGTCCAGTAGTTGCTGCGGCATGCCTTCCCGCTATGACACCAGAACCCATTGCGACCAGCGGAACGAAGTGGCGACCTACATTCCGGCTTGCTGTTGTGCGAATGCGAGCAGCGTCGCGCTGCCCGCGGTGACAGAAACCGTGCTCGGAATCGCAACGGCGCGCCACTGTACCGTCCAGGGAATCGAATCCCCTCCATTGAGCTGGGTGTAAGCGCCCTGAACTTCGAGTTCCAAATAGTCACTGCCAGGATAAATCTCGATGTCGCCTTCCTTCGGAGCAAACGACGCTGCCGGTACGTCAACGAATCTCTTTATGAAAAGGACGTCGTGCAAGGCATAGGCGAGCCAGCCCCCTGCCCCATCTGCAATCAGTTTGGCTCCGCCGGCGGGCACGGGAGCCGCTTTGGTGGAGTCGTTCACCCAGATTACGCTGAGGGTGGTTGTGGTCGTGGTCGTGGTATATGGGCTTAAGGGTCCAGCCGCCAGCCTTGCGCGCTCGCCCTCCGGGAAGAATGCGATTCCGCCGCGAGGTACACGGGTAATTTCCCAGGGCGCGGCCGCAATCGGCTTGGAAGCTTTTATGGTGTAGCGCAGCGCGATTGAACAGGTTTTGTCATCCGCTGAGAAATCCTTGTCGACGCTCGCGCCCAAGGCCGCATTCTCACTGCCCCTCAGGACCAGATGAGCGCCGCTGATGCTCGGCGTATAGGCAGCGCCATCAACAGACGTAACCGGTGGCCATGACCCCGAAGGCCACGCATTCTGTGGACTCGTCCAGAACGTGGAACCAGAGTTATTGCACGCTGCGGTGCCATCGTACGCGCCGGTAGCGCAACCGTAGGGCTTAATCACATCTGTGCCCCCTATCCTTAGCGCTGAGACCCGAGCGCCAATTGCAGGGTTCACGTCCATTTCTACATGGCATGTCGTCATCTTTAGGCGATAGTCAGCATCCGAGATCCTTGATGGGACAACGGCGTAGATTGCGGCTGCTCCAGAAGAGCCCGTCCCCACTGGGCCGCTACCGCAGGCCGCCAAGCTACAACACGCAAGAACAAACACGCTCCGCACTGAAGCTGCGCCACGATGATTCATGTCAGAGGTGCCAGGTTGTCTGCATGCTTGTCCCCACCGATCTTACCTGCGCAATGGACTAGCGCCGCATCAACCAGGCGATCACCGACGGAACCGGGATCACAATCAGCATGGTCGTAATCGGGAACATGAACTTGAATCCCGGCCGCTCGATGATGATGTCCCCAGGAAGATGGAACAAATGCATTCGTTTGAGCCACGGCCAGAGTAGGCCGGCGCCTATTAAAGACAGTCCCAAGGGCAATGAGCAACCGATTCATGTCACTCCAAGCGGTTCAGATCCCCATTGAGAGCCTATCACCCAAACCCTACGGCCTCTTCCGATACAGCTGATCAAACCGCCTTTCGAGCTTTGGATTCGTCCCCTGACATGATCTACCTTTTCTTCGCCCAGCGTTACACCCGGAACATGCCTTTACTTGAGGTCACCCCGATAGCTCAGCGAGTCATTTCTCCGCGTGACGACGCTCGTTCGGCGCCAGACAGTGAGGCATCAGCGTAACGAAGGTATAGGAAAACACGCGTGCCTCGCCGAAGGCCGCATCGTTCCAGTCCCGGGTCGGACGCGCACCCTCCGCGAGCAGAAACAACGGTACTTTTGCAGTGATGCGCCATACATCAGAGTAGTGGGTCCAGCGCTGGCCGCCGGCGCTGTCGGTGGTAGTGATGCGCATTCCCGGGCCGCCCAGCAGCGATTCGAACTCGAGCACGCTCAGCTGCTTACCTGCTTGGGCCCAGCCGGTTTCCACCAGCTGATCGCGGAGGTGCGCCGCGCTAGAGAGTGGCGCTGCTTCGCTGCACAGTGGACAGGCACAGACCGTGTCGTCGATGACTGCCCGGACAAGCTTGCCTTGCGCGTCGTAGCTGAGTACGTAGGAACGATCGGCATCGGCCGAGAGCCGATAGATATCGAAGCGCACCTGTAGTCCGCTGCCCAGGCCAAACTGCTCGGTCGCGTAGCCCGGCGGCCCCAGCAGCGCGAGGATCTGTGCGCGCGGCGTACCCCTGAGCGCTCGGGTCATATCAAACTGGTGGATCATCGCCTCGCGTGACCAGTCGCCCGCTGATGAGTGGGCGGTGCGCTGCCAGGCTTCGGGTGAAAAGCTCTGCGGCGCGTCGACGCCCGCGGCGCGGGAGCCTGCAGTAAGCAGACTTGCAGCAGCGGCGCCGAGCCAATACTTGCCATGCATCTCAGGCATACTCAACCCGACCTGAAACCCCTTTTTAGTCCTATCCGGGATTAGAGTTCGCAGTCCATTATAGGGGATCGCTTTCTTTTTCTGCCAAACCTGCCGTCCTGAGCTCTGAGCGGTGGGATGCACCAAGGCTATGCGTATCTAACGGAAAAGGGGCGTTATTTTTTACCATGAATAAGCGGGCGGTCGCTCTGGCACTTTTGCTTCTCATTGTGGTCATCATTGGATGTATCTCTATGGTAGTCACGGGTCTCTATCCAATTGACTCACGCCCGCAGTTAGTAGCCATTGCATTAGGAACATCCATCGCCGCCGCGTTCGCCATCTTCATAGCACTAAAATGGAAAGTCTTCGCGTGAATGGCAGACAACCGGGTCCTTAACGTGCTTTAAATCGCGAATCGTGTCTTCTCCTCTATAATTTCACGAATACAGGGTGACGCGCTATGGCGGCCAATGCGATCCTAATCATCCACGTCGCCATTGTGTTGTTCATTACGGCGACAGTGCCGCTCATCTATATAGGCGCCGCTCTAAAGTGGTCCTGGGTGCGGGACCGACGCTGGCGTGTGGTACATGTCGGCGCAATTGTTCTCGTGGCAGCCGAGTCTGTTGCCGGAATAATCTGCCCCTTGACGGTGTGGGAGGACCGGGTCCGCGGAGAGAGTTCCGGATCCGGCTTCATAGAACGCTGGGTACATCGGATAATGTTTTACCAACTTCCCACCTGGGTCTTCACAGCGGCTTACATCGCTTTCGCGATATTTGTCGTCTTGACCTGGTTTGCGGTTCCTCCGATAAGACGTACCTGAATCTCGCAGCATGCGCAAAGAGCAGGGCGCTCCTCAGATTAGGATCCTCTCCACCTCATCCACCGCCACCTCATCATCCCGCCGATCATATAGCGCCGTCGTGCGCGGCGACTCATGCGCCGCCATCTGTTGCGCGAGCTCGCGCCGGCCGTCGTTGCGCAGGTACTGTGTAATCCCCGTCGCCCGGAATGTGTGATTGCCGATCCTGGTCTTGATTCCCGCCTTGAATGCCCGACGACGAATCATCCGATAGACGTCCGCCTGGGCGAGGGGATTCGTCGTGAGCGCTCGGCCACGACCGCGTACAGTCCGGAACAGGTAGCCCCTTCAGGTCGCCGGCCAGACCCGCAGCATTGATGTAGGCATCCAGATACGCCTCGAGATTGTGGTTGCAGGGCATTTCATGACGCTTTCCACCTTTCTCATGCAATCGCACGCAGCCCCGACGACCCTGGGTGTAGTAGTCCTCGACCCGCATCTTGATCACCGCCCCGACGCGTCCAAAGGTGTAGATCATGGTGGCGATTAGGGCACGATCGCGTAACCCCACGAGGGTCGAAGCGTCGAGGGAATCCAGCAGCTCGCGGGCTTCCTCTTGACTTAAAGAAGCAATGAAAAGCACCTGCATGGGCGTGACAACTTGTTCGAAGATCCAGGCGGACATAGTTACGAAGCGCGGCCTCCAGAGTCGTTGTGAGGTTTAGCGCAAAGCGTCGCAATAAGGCCGCACGCCGCCGCGCAGGACAACCACAGTCCAGGAACGGCATGGTTCTGAGTAATATGAATCAGAAAGGTGCTAATCGCCGGAGTAAACCCGCCGAAGATGGCCGTGGCTAGGCTATATGCAAGGGCAAAAGCCGTGGTCCGTACGTCGGCTGGCATGATCTCAGTTAGATAAACGACCATAGCGCCGTTGTAGCTGCCGTAAATGAACGACAGCCAAAGCTCGGCGACCAAAAGTCTAGAGAAAGAAGGCGCATGAACGAGCCATATCATCAGGGGATAGGCCGTCACCAACATCAATATTGTGCAGGCAAAGAGTAAGGGCCGGCGCCCTATTCTATCGGAGAAAGCGCCCATGACCGGGAGCCAGAGGAGATTGGATGCGCCCACGCACAGCGTGACGACGAGACTATCCATTGCGGTGAGATGCAGCACCGATGTTCCGAAGGTGGGCGTATAAGCTGTGATCATGTAAAACGACACCGTGGTCATCGTAACCAGCAGGGTCCCGATGAGCACGATTTTCCAGTTTGCCGAGAGCAGACGAACAACGTCCTGCCCCCTGGGTCGATGTTTACGGGCGATGAACTCATCTGTCTCCTGCAGTGACCGTCTGAGCCAGAAGAGCAACGGAATGATTGCGCATCCGAGCAACAAGGGAACTCGCCAGCCCCATAGGATCATCTTCTCGGGCGGGAGCGTCGAACTCAGCACGACTCCCATCAGCGCCGCGACCACGACGGCCACCTGTTGGCTGCCCGATTGCCAGCTGACATAAAAGCCCTTGTGCCCAAGCGTCGCGATCTCCGACAAATAAACCGATACGCCTCCCAGTTCCATGCCAGCGGAAAACCCCTGAAGTAGGCGACCGGTCAACACGAGCAACGGGGCTAGCAGACCAATGGTCGCGTATCCGGGCATACACGCGATGGAGAGGATACCGATCGACATTAGGCTCAACGTCAGAAGCAATCCAGCGCGGCGCCCATGCCGATCGGCGTAGGCCCCAAGGACAACGGCGCCCAGCGGGCGCATCAGAAACCCTGCCCCAAAGGTCATCAGGGACAGCATCAAAGACACGAAAGGGTTTCCGGTCGGAAAGAAAGCCGTGCCGATGGAAGAGGCGTAATAACCAAAGACCATGAAGTCGTACATCTCCAGGAAGTTTCCGCAGGAGACGCGAACTATTGACCAAAACGCGGACGGGCGTTCAGCAACCATTGCTACATCTTTTGCCGAGAGTCGCTCAGTCGCCACGAAGCTTGCGCCTCTGCGGCCGACATCGGTCGCCGCAATCGGCAAGAAGGATAGATCCCCATATGCAATAGGTGCGGTTGCTTAGTCAACGAGACGCGGAGCATCCTCCGTCAGCAGAAATCGATCTTTTACCGCCTGCTACGCTGCCTATCCCAGTGCTCGACCTTCAGCATCCTGCCAATGTGTAGAGTATAGCGCTGCGCTTCTTGCCCCATCGCTCCAGCGACGATCTTGGAGAACCAGATACCGCCCGCCAGCAAATCAAGCATCTATCTCCATGAGCCGCAATAAATACGGCATAAGTACGGCGGCATGAAGTCATCCGGCTCGCTAGCCGTCGCGTAGACCCTGTGCAGTCTGGCGGTTCACAGAAGATTTCAGTTGCTCGCGACTTCGATGACCCACTAATCTCACGCCGTCTCTTACGCCTGTCGGATGTCGAGAGCCTGGTCGGCCTATCGAGATCGATGATCTATCAGCTGATAAGCGAAAGGCGATTCCCGGCGCAGACTCGTGTTGGGCCCAGAGCTGTTCGGTGGCGCGCCGCCGACATACTTGCTTGGCAAGACCAGGTCATCATCGGTTGCCAAGGCTGCGCACGATAGCGGCCAGATTCAAGCGAAATTCACGTGCGCCTGCCATCGCGGGATGGCGCACAACGCGCGGACTGCCGCCTACGACATTCTGGAGCGCCTGGCGCGCAACCTGGCCAACTGCGACGACCGTGGCGTCCGCGAAGCGATCCAGGACGGACCGCAGCACCTGAGCGCTCTGTCGGACTTCGGCCGTGCTTGGCCGACGATTCGAATGCGGCTCGCCTGGCCGATACGGGTGCCACGGAAACGCATTCCACAGCACGGTGCGATCGGCGATACGCAATTCGTGCAGGCACCTCCAGACCACAGTCGCGCTCGGCTCGGACCACGGACGCACTCGATCGGTGATGCGCTCAGAAGAGAGCACGCGCGGAATCCCGTCTTCAAGCAGCAGTCGTTCGCTGGTAAAGGCCACGCCCGAGAAACGGCAGCTCTGATAGCCGGCTGCTTCCCCAACCAGCACAAATGCTGGACGACAGGCCAGGTGCTGTTTAAGACGTCGCAGACGCTGGCTTGCTGCATCGTCGGTGCGATCCAGCGGATCGGCGTCCGACCACGGATTGAACACATTGGGTGCCGCGAAGCGCTGCAGATACCCGAACAGCGCCCAGTCCGCCTTTGGATTCAGGCAGCGCGCCTGGCTTGCTGATCGCCTGACTTAGGACGCACTCGCCGGACGGTAATCTTGGCGGCCCCCTTCTGTGCTTGCGCGAGATCGTAGGCCATCTGCAGCCTGAGCCATGTCTCCGCTCCACCACCAAAGGCCTTATCCAAACGAATTGCCATCTCGGGGGAAATTCCACTCTTGCCGTTGACCAAGTTATTGAGTGCCTGGCGTGTCACGCCAAGCGCCTTGGCTGCCTCGGTCACGTTAAGACCCAGCGGCTCGAGACAATCGTGCCGAATCGAGAGTCCGGGAGGAGGAGGGTTGAGCATCGCCATGTGCGTATCCTAGTGATAGTCCAAGTAATCCACGTCCGTCACGTCCCCACTTTCGAAGCGCAAGATGATCCGCCAATTGGCCTGGACCGTGACGCTCCTGTGTCCCGCGAGCTCGCCCCTGAGAAGATGCAGTCGCAGTCCTGACAGGTCCATATGCTCCGCGGCGGTGGCTTGATCGAGCCGAGCCAGAATACGGCGGATCTTGTCGACCTGCCCCGCCGGCAGGCCACGAGCTTCATCCCTCTCGGTTCGAGCCCACGGTCCCGGATGCGGCGAATCATTCGTGGCTAGTGTATAGTGACAAGTGTCTCTTGTCTACGGCATCGGGGGCTCATCGGAGCAAGGCGCCCATCGCTAAGTTCAACTCTCTTATATTCTAATGCACCAGGTGACCCTGCGACTTGGTGCTGGTATCACACTGACACGAAATCTTGAGCACGCGATGGAGCTACACATGGACAGACGACTATGACAGATTATATAGACTCCGCAGAGCTCGACGCCTGGACCGTGGCGCACTCGGCGGCCCAGTCGATCGGAACGTTCGACGACACGCGTCCTGGTCGATTCGCACGTGGGGCGGCTGGCCGGCTACGTCCGCTCGCGCCCCATGACCCTGGCGCCGCGCTGCTTTGGAACCCGTCTCGCGGCTGGGAGTCGACTCTTCCTGCCAATGCGCCGCACCGTGATCTGCTCGATCTCTATCTGCCGATCAGCAGCGCCACGGCCACCAGACCCATGACGATCGGACACATCGGGCAGAGTCTCGACGGCTTCATCGCAACACCGTCTGGGGATTCGTGCTCGCTTACCGGACCGGACAATATCTTGCATCTGCATCGCTTGCGTGCCCTGTGCGACGCCGTCGTTGTCGGTGCCGGCACCGTCGCCGCTGACAATCCGCGTCTCACCACTCGACTGGTGTCGGGCGGCAACCCGGTACGGGTCATACTCGATCCCGCATGTCGCTTGCCTGCCACGCACACGGTGTTCACTGATGGCGAGGCTCCGACATTGCGAGTCTGCGCAGCGGGCATCGCCGGGGCGGCCGCGGCACGTGCACGTGGTGAGCAGGTCCTGGAAATCGCCGCTGCCGGTCATCTACTCGACCTGAAGGATCTACTGCGTCAACTGCGTGCGCGCGGTCATTGCCGCATTTTTATAGAAGGCGGCGGCATCACGGTTTCATCCTTTCTTGAAGCAGGACTGCTGGATCGACTGCATGTCGCCATTGCCCCGCTGCTCGTCGGCGAGGGCCGCCCCGCGATACGATTGGCGCCGCGGGTGCGTCTGCAGGATTGTCTACGGTTCAACTATCGCGTCTTGCGATCCGGTCAGGACATTCTGTACGATTGTGATCTGCGCACAACGCCCAATGGCTCAGCCGATGACAGTCGGAAAGCGCCGTACGCCACAATCCAGCGGGTCCTATGACCGCGCAGGTCACGCCTCGACACCGGTTAGCCCCCGATCCTTAGACTTCCTCGAGGATGCGCATCATGCGGCTACAGGCCTCTGACCAGCGTGGCAACGTGCGACGAGCCACCGCCGCGCCTCGCGCCAGTGAGGCGCGCAGCACCGGATCGTTGAGCGCGCGCGCCAGCGCCTGCCGCAGCGCCTCCAGGTGATCAGGCATAACGAGCAGTCCGGCATCGGCTCCGACCAGATCTGGAATGGCGCCCGTGCATGTACTGATGACCGGTAAGCCGTGCGCCAGCGCCTCCGCGATCGCCATGCCGTAGCTCTCGGAGCGTGTCGCCAGCACGAACAGATCGGCATCTTGATAGAACCGCGTGACCTCCCCGGGATCCACTTCACCAACGAGCGTCACGCGCTCGGTCAGACCCGTGTGCTGCAGCTGAGCGCGCAGCTGCTCGACCGTCTTCGGGTACCGCGCCAGACTGCCAACGCACGTAAGGTGCCAGCGCATCGGGGCGAGCGGTGCGAGGGCGTCGATGAGCAGCTCGTGTCCCTTGCCGGGACCCAGCGTGGCCACACATAGGAGCCTGACCGCCTCCTCGGAGAAACGGCACGTCACCGGCGCCTCGTCGGTGCCCGGCTCAACGATAGAGATGCGTTCGGGAGCAATCCCATAGCGCCTGAGTGTCTCGCGGGAGGAGCGGCCCGTGACTACGATGTGGCGAACGGCCTGTAGCGCCTGGCGCTCCGACTGCTCCAGCACTTGCGCCATGCCGGCCTGCAGCCCGCGATCGGACCCGAGCGGCATATGCACCAGAGCCACCAGTGCTAGGCGCGCCGAGTGCGACCGGACCACCTCCGGCATGGCACTGAGCGCGAGTCCATCGATGAGGACCAGTGCCTGGTCGGCCAAGCTCGCGAGCACGTGGCGCGCATGCTCGAGCGCCGAGGCGTTGGGATGAGGAAAGCTCGCCTCCAGTGTGTGAACCGTGATTCGCCAGCCCAGCGCGCGCAGCCCCGCGACGATGCGGCGGTCATACACATAGCCGCCCGTCCCCGCACGCAGGTCTCCCGGTACCAGGAACTCCAGCGCGCGTTGGCTCACGGTGCCGCGAGCTCTCCCTCGAAGGCCCCCCACGCCACATGAGATTCGCGCAAGCACACGCGTACGCTCGCAATCGGCAGCGCCGAGGCACCCAGTCGGCCCGCACCAATTCCCGCAGCCAGGCGGTCGAAGATGGTCTTGGCGATGACTTCAGTGGTCGTGTTACGTCCGGAGAACCCCTGCAGTGCGTCGAGATTGTGGTAATTGAGCTCGGTCAGCACCTCGCGCAACAGATCGGTGGCACATCCGATGTCCACGACAACGCCGTCCCGATCCAGTTCACGCCGTCGGAACTCGACATCCACGACGTAGGTTGCACCATGCAGACGCTGGGCGGCCCCGAACACCTCGCCGCGAAGGCTATGGGCGATCATGATGTGATCGCGTACGCATACCGTGTACATCCTTTGCTCCCTGAGGCTTGATCAGTCGTATTTCACGCGATGCATGATGACGTCCCCTGGCCGCCTCGACAGCTGCTGCAGAGTCTGTGGCAGAGCCTCGAGGCAGCCTTCGCTGTTGATGAGCGCGTCGAGCGCCGGATCGGTGAGCAAAGACAGCGCCGTCTCCATGCGTCGCCGGTGGCTCCAACGTGCACGACGCGCCTCGGCCACCGCCCCCACCTGGGAAGACCTCAATACCAGGCGTCGCGAGTGGAAGGACTCGCCCAGTGCGACGGTCACGGGTCGGTCGCCGTACCAGCTGAGCTCGACGACCGTGGCTTCGAACCCGGCGATGCGCAGCGCCACGGCGAGTCCGTCGGCCGAGCCGCTCGCGTGCAGCACAACGTCCGCCTCGGCCCTCGCTCTAGCGGGCAGCGTGAACTTCACGCCCAATGCCTGGGCGATGCTGGCGCGCTGTGCATTGATGTCCACCAGTTCGACCTCGCAACCCGGCATGCGGCCTAAGAGCCACGCCGCCAGGCACCCGACACTGCCGCCGCCTACGACACTCACGCGATCGCCGGGACCCGCGCCCGAATCCCATACCCCGTTGAGCGCAGTCTCGAGATTTGCCGCCAGTACCGCCCTGGACGGAGGAACCAACTCGGGTAGCAGGTACAGTGCATCGCAAGGCACTATGTAGCGCTGCTGATGCGGATAAAGGCAAAAGACGATTTTGCCGACCCACTGGGATGGGCCTTCCAACACCTGACCGACATTCGCGTAACCGTATTTGACCGGGGCCGGGAATTGTCCTGTCTGGAACGGTGCACGCATGCGTTCGTACTCGCTGGGGGGTACATGGCCGCCGAAAACGAGCGACTCGGTGCCGCGGCTGACGCCACTATAAAGTGCCTGTACACTCGCTTCGCCATCGCTGGGCGCCGGCACGGCCTCGCGCCGCAGCTCGCCGCGGCCCGGCGCCGTGATCCAGAATGCCAGCGTATCGTTCCGGCTCAGAGGATCCACGGAAAATTGGCTCTCACTACAACGATTGCCAGGCCCGAGCACCGGAGTCTCCTGCACAGCGCGTTGACCGGCATCTTACCGGTTGGGCTGGCGATGGTGGCGATTGCCTGGTTCGTGGCCGACCGGCTGCAGCTGAGCGGGTGGTATGTCGCCAAAAGCGTACTCGTTTTCGGTGTCGGTGCAGGGATGATGCTCTGGGTGCTGCCGCAGCAGCATCCCTTTGCGTGCCTTGGCCCCGCCAACCAGGTGACTCTCGTCCGCGGAACTCTGGTTGCGTTGCTCTTCGCCCTGATCGGAGAATCAACGGTCAGCGGCGTTCCAGCCATGGTCATGGTGGCTGCGTCCGTTGTCTGCCTCCTCGATGGCGCCGATGGATGGCTCGCGCGTCGGAGCAAAATGGTCAGCGGCTTTGGCGCCCGGTTCGACATGGAGACCGATGCAGTGTTGGTCGCCGTGCTTGCAGCACTGGCGTGGCAATTCGGTAAAGTCGGGGCCTGGGTGCTCTGGGCAGGACTGTTGCGCTATCTTTACCTTGCGGCCGGTGCGGTCGTGCCTTTGTTGCGACGTCCGCTTCCTCCGAGCTACTTGCGCAAGACCATCGCCGTCGTGCAGATGGTCGCCCTGATCGTAGCCATCGCGCCGTTTGTCTCCCCGGCACTGAGCGCCAGGGTTGCTGCGGCAGCGTCGGCTGCGCTCACGCTTTCCTTCCTACAGCAGGTCCTTTGGCTTTACCGCAATTCGCTACCCAGTACCCGGACCTCGAAATGCTAGCCACAGATACCAGCATCCGAAGGCGGCGTGGTTGGCACCGCTGGGCATCGGTGTGTGTCGCGGTGGTACTGCTCAACGGCTTGGTCACGTTTCACAATGTATGGCCGACACTCGCGGTCCACTGGCGAGGCGAGCTATCGATCGAGCTGGCGGCGCTACTGCTACTTCTCGCACTCTCAAATGCCTGGCTCGGACCGACACCGGGTCGCTTGCTCGCCGTACTGTCGGGGCTCATCGTCATCTTTGCATTGGGCCGCTATGGCGCCGTGACGGCGCCGGCGCTCTACGGGCGCGAAGTGAATCTCTATTGGGATGTACCCCAGCTTGCCTCCGTCGCCGGCATGCTGTTCCGCGTGGCTTCCCTCTGGTCGGTGGCTACGATCTGTGTTGGCGCCCTCGTGGTGCTCGCTGGGTTGTATGTCGCCTCCCGTTGGTCGCTCGGGCAGATCGATGCCATGCTGCGTTTCCATCACGCTGCGCGAATGGGTGTCGGACTTGTGGGGATCGTGCTCGTTGGTTGCTTCCTTGTTCAGCAAAGCACCGGCGGGTTCCCGCCTCTACCGCGCTTCTCGATCCCGGTTAGCAAGACCTACAGCGAGCAGCTCGTGCGGATTATTGATGCGCTTTCGAACCGTGCAACCCAACTCCTGCCGCCCTCGCCGCCCCTGCACTCGAGCTTCGCTGCGCTGCCCGGCCAGGACGTGCTGCTTGTCTTTATGGAATCCTACGGCAGAGTCACATACGATCGACCGGAGTTTGTGCAGGCCCTGATGCCGGTACGAGCAAGGCTGGCCGCGGCCGTGCAAGATACCCACCGCAGCGTCGTGTCGGGCTATGTCAGCTCGCCCACGTTCGGCGGCGGCTCGGTACTCGCGCACGTGAGCTTGCTCTCAGGCATCGAGGTCCGCGATTCCAGCCGCTATGCGCTGCTGATGACCCAGCAGCGACCAACCCTGGTATCGGTCTTCAAAGCTCACGGCTATCGCACCATCGATGTGATGCCAGGTATGCGCCAGAGCTGGCCCGAAGGCGCATTCTACGGGTTTGACGAGATCTACGACGCCAAAAGCCTCGACTATCGTGGTCCCGAATTCGGATGGTGGCGCATACCCGATCAGTTTTCGCTGGCAGTACTCGATGCTGAGGAATTGCAGCGCCAGCCCCGCAAACCGTTGTTCGTGTTCTTTCCCACCGTCTCTACGCACATGCCCTTTGTGCCCACCCCGCCGCTGCAGCCAGACGGGCACCGCATACTCACCGCCCAGCCCTACGACGCCGAACCCTTGCAGCGTGCGCTCGCGCAGAAACCAGATTGGACTCACATGGACAAAAGTTACCTGAGTTCAGTGGAATATTTTTTGGATGTGATCGCGAACTATCTGCGGGAGCGTGCGGGCGACAATTTTGTGCTGATCATTCTTGGGGATCACCAGCCAGCCGCCAACGTCAGCGGCGACGGCGCATCGTGGGACGTCCCAGTGTATGTGATTAGTCGTCAGCCAGAAATTCTCGAATCTTTGCGGGCACGCGGCTTTCGTCCAGGGCTGACGCCCGCGGAACGGACAGTCGGCAAGATGAATGAGCTTACCCCTTGGCTTCTCGCAGCATTCGGCAATTCGAGAATCTATGAACCGACTCCAGCAGACTGAGTCGGTCCCGCCGGTATCTATAAATTAAGGATATTCATCGAACTTGCGGACGTCTTTGGATATTGCTGGAAGTGCCAAGATTGCGGAGACAGGAGTCGAACCTGCGACCCGCGCATTACGAATGCTAATTTGTCTCTTTTTAGTGCAGCGCAATAATGATAAGCTATTGAATATCATGGACTGTGCCGGCCGGTCGCGGCCGGCGCCGGCGCCAGTTTCCGCACAAAAACCGGCACACTAGAGTTACTACAGGGTTGGCGTCGCAACATCGGCTGCCAACACCTCATACAGAGGTCCAGACAGTTTGGAGAGCCTACCCAATGCCACGAGATATGTTCGACGCAATGAGGGCCGATCCCGGTCACCGCACCCTCGGGGAGCTACTGCAGGAGCGGCAATGGGCTGTAGACGAGATCTCCCGGCTCAGAGATGAAATCATCCGCCTCGCTAGCCGTCGCGTAAACCCTGTGCAGTCTGCCAGTTCACAAAGGATTTCAGCTGATCGCGACTTCGATGACCCACTAATCTCACGCCGTCTCCTACGCCTTTCGGATGTCGAGAGCCTGGTCGGCCTATCGAGGTCAATGATCTATCGCCTGATAAGCGAAAGGCGATTCCCTGCGCAGACTCGTGTTGGACCTAGAGCTGTTCGGTGGCGCGCCGCCGACATATTTGCGTGGCAAGATCGGGCCACAGGCTAATCTGGCAGTCGTCGTCCGCAAACCTTTGCGCGCCCGGCGCATTACACGGCGGTGATCCTCGCGATGATCTCCTCGGCCGATTTGCTGAGCTGAGCACCTTCCTTTGTAATTAGGAGTTGATCAGGGAACCAGCGGCCGTACCATGCTCGCTTCCGTTCCCATTCCTCCGCATACGCAGTCTGGTCGAGAAGCCCGAGATGCTCCCAGAAATAGGTGTTTCCGCGCCAGGTAACGGTGAAATCCGGTAGACGCAGCGTTCCGTCCTTCGCGAAAAGGGGCTGCTCGTACCGGAAAGGAATCGCTCGGTCGTGCAATAGATTAGCGATGATGACTTCGGACTTGGACCTGAGCATGTCGCCGCTGAGCGCTTCGTGGATCTTCCCGGACTCGTACCAGCTTCGCCGATTCGTCAGTGCGTCCTTTGCAACATGCAGTGAGAACAGATACGAATTGATTTGGGGTGTCTGCGCATTCTCACGCCGCCGTGCGTCGAGCAAACTGGTCACATCTCGCTGTATCAGGAGGGTGCAGTGTTGGCTTGCCCGCGTCAGCGCCGTGTAGACCAACTCGGCTGACACGGGTCGCTTTGAACTCGATGGAATGATCACGAAGGTGTTGGCGAACTCGCTGCCCTGCGCCTTATGCACCGATACGGCATACGCCAGTTCAAGATTCTCTTCGACCTTCTCATTCTTCGAGTATTTCCCTGCGGGCACGCCGCGCCCGTAACCCACGGTGATGTTCGGCTTGCGGGTAAACTGGACCGTGAAGCGCTTGAGACGTGGTCCGTATCCCGTCTTCAAAGTGGTCCAGATCTTCTTATCGAATGGAAAGGTCCCAACTATACCGATCTCGCCATTGAAGGTTTCGACTCTAATGTTCTCGCGGCGCTTCCAATCGTAGGCCCATATCGGATTCGATTTGGGCCGATTACGCACTTGAATGACTTTGTCGAAGAGCGTTATTCCGTCGACGGCGCCGATCCTTCCAAGCACGAATCCTGCGATGCGATCCTGGCAGGCCTCGTTGATCGCTTCAACGCCGTGCAACTCACCGCGGTGAGGCGTCAGAATCTGGAATGCCATCGGATCGCCGTCAAGGGCTTCGCGCCAAATCTGATAGGGCTGCTTTCCGTCGACGGGCTTCCCCTTGCTCATTCGGGCTTCGGCGGCTTCAATGAGCGTGCGGGCGAGCTCTTCTGGCTCGTTCCAGTAAATGACGTCGAGGTCGCGGTCCACCGTGCCTCCAGCGTGAATACGCGCGATGAGGTCTTCCTGGTCGGCCCGAGTGGCGGCGTCGGTGCCGCCAACGCCCTTGTCGTCGTCATCGAAAAGGAACAGTTCAGACATTGAGACGATAGCCGTGCCTTCGCCTCGTACCTTGTTCAGCAATTGACGGAGATTGCGCCGGAGGCGGCCAAGGCTCTCGGGATGGTCTGTTGACAGCCATTTGATCACGTCGGCAAAGACGCGGCCTCGTCCAATCGGCGGAAGCTGGCCGGGGTCACCGACCAAGATCAGCCGCCGAATATGCTGCGAGTCAACTGAACGGAAGAGGGCCGCCGCAAGCTCGAGGTCCAACATCGAAGCTTCGTCGAGGACGAGCGTGCCCACTTCGGCGCGCGTTCCGCCCCCACGCTTGAACGTAAGATTCTCGTTCAACCATCCATTCGAGGCGAGGAACGAATGCACCGTTACGGTCTCCACGCGCTGAAGCGACGATTTTTCGAAAACTTCACGCGCGCGATCCGCTGCTTTTCCGGTCGGAGCCAGCACCAATACGGCGGCGGCGTCCCCTTCGGAGCGCCGCACGGCGCGGATCAGTGCCTCGATAACGGTTGTCTTTCCTGTTCCGGCTGGCCCCGTTACGACGCTGAGCGGACGGTTGAACAGGCGGTAACAGATCTCCGATTGTTCCTTTGTCGCCTCGGCATATTCCGCGCCCGCATTCAGGGCGAGCGGACTGTCAGACTTGAATACCCACGACAACCAGTCAGCCTCGGTCACCGGCCGACGTAAGGTTATATCCGGCCGCGATGCCAGGTCGCGAAGCGTGCCCTCAAGGTTTCGTTCATCTTCGAACACAGACTTCAGGTAGATCGCCAAGTTGGGTTCAATGGTACGCAGGGTTAGGGCTGCCGACAGGAAATCCGCGTCAACATCAAAGTAGCGCTCCGTAAACTCCGCCTGCTTCCATGCCGGAAGCCTGGACATTCGCTCGGCGATCTCGACAATGAGATCTCGCGCCAGCCGGAAGGTGTGTTTTGGTTCAGTGCGTAAATGTTCAACGCACAGGGAGCGAAATCGCCGCGCGTCATTAAACTCCACATCGGCCAGATGTGTGCCGCCGAGGTCTGGGGAAGGCAAAACGCCGCGGTCGATAGTGCTCCAGGAAATCCGATCACTGGAGTCCACCCCACAATAGAGCTCGGCAATCAGATAGGGATTTCCCGCAATTTCCTCCGCCGATACGGTCAGCCCGCAATCGGCACGCTCCTTCGAGACGATTTCCTGCATCACATCGGCAGGAAGATCAAGCCTCGGTAGGACATCACGCAGGAGCAGCCGCGCACCGTCGTCCAACAGCCTCCAGTTACGGGCAATCTTCTTGGCGGCCGAAGGTTCCAAACCTTTTGTAAGGGCGTTGTCGCGGCCTGCTTCGAGGACCTCGAAGGCCGCCGTATGCGCTGCGGTGTGACCCACTTCGGCACAGAGAGCCTTGACCCGGTCGACGAAGAGACTGGCGCCCGCGACATCGAGCGCCTTGAGAAGCCCGGGATAAAGGCCGCGCTGCGTCCAGAGGCCCGCAATGACCTTGAGCAGCCAGCTCTCCCGAACGCTCCAGTCCTCCGTCATGTCGCCGAGGTCGCGCAACAGGCGAATCTTGGCGAGAAACTGCTCGAGGAGCCCGATCGCTTCGTCGTCGGTGAGGTGCTTTGAGCCGTACTTGCAGAGCAGCGGATTTTCAGGAAAAAGAGCGATCCGTGCCAGGCTGTCGGGATCGCCAGCGTAGCGGTGATAGGGGAGCCGAACCCCTTCGTCAGGGTAAGCCGATGAGATGTTGCGGGCCCAGATCATTCCGCCGGCATATTTTCTTGCGACCTCGGGGGACACGTTTTCGTAGAAGAGCTCCGGTCCCGTCTTGATGATGCGGGAAACGCCGAGGAGCACGTAACGCGGCGCTTCGTCTTCCGAGAGGGGGTTCGAATAGTTGGCGTAGTAGAAAATGAGATTCTTGCCGCAGTCTTCCTGGATGGGCTTAAAGAACTCGAGCGTCAAAGCGCGGCGGCGATCATTGTCGAGGAAGCCCTCCGCCTTGACTTCTTCCGCGTACATGGCCTCGTAGGGCCACACACTGACGGTAGCCGGCGGGAGCTGCCACTCATGGCGCGTCGCGCCGCCAAAAAAGAAGTCCGGCGGGTTCGAAGCGGCCGGAGCCTCGTTGAGACCGAAGGCGTTGTAACTATAGCCGCATGGAGGAACGTAGCCCTCGAGCTTGTCGCCCGAGCGGCCCGCGAGAAGCTGTTCCTTCTTGAGGTCGCGTTCGCGAGCGATGACATCGCCGGGAAAGGATTTGCAGCCGACACAGTAGGTATTCTTCTCCGGGGCATGGCAAATGGATCCGTTCCAGCCGTCCGTGTGCCAAGCGAGCCGGGCTGTGAGATGTGTGGGCATTAGGGCGCTCCTTCTCTAGATGCAAGGCGGGCCTGTTGAAGCAAATCGAGCGCCATGTTGCACTTCCTAAGAGACGCATGCATGCATAAGCACCGCGTGCCGTCCGGGCCCTTTCGAGCTGATGCGGTCGTGCCTCAATCTTAGGCAATCAGTTGAACAGCGGGCCCACCACCATCGGCTTGCGTTTGCGACGCAAGGAATCGACGGGCACATTCGATGAAATATCCTGAATCCCTTAGCCATTCTAGCTAGAAGTCCTGAAAGTTTTACCGTAGTCTGTCGAGCACCACTCGACATGCGCATGAGGACGTCGATGAGCACGGAGATCTTCACCCTAAGGGAGGTCGCGGACTACCTGAAGGTAACGGAGCGAACGATCTATCGCTTGCTCTCCGAGAGGCAAATGCCGGCCTTCAAAGTCGGGGGCACGTGGCGATTCAGGCGCGCCGAGCTCGATATGTGGATCACGGAGCGGACCGTCGCAGAGGCGGAACCAGCGCAGGCAGCCGTCCCTAAGTCACGGTCCAGCTTGACGAGGAGATAGCCGCATGCTCGGCCTGACGCTACGCAAGGAATTCCAAGGCAAGCGCCTGAAGGGCACGGCCATTGAATTGGCCAACGAAAAGCACACCGGTGCAACGCAGATTCCGGCCTCGGAGTTCCTCGAGATTACCTACCCATCACATGATTTGCTCAAGGCCATCGAAGCCGTCGGGCCGGATCAGGGACGACCGCTGGTGATGATCGGTGAGCGAGGGCAAGGCAAGTCGCACTTGCTCGCCGCCCTCTATCACACTTTGACGGACGCGAACGCCACGAGATCGTGGCTCGAGACGTGGGCGGATCGACTTCAAGTCCCAAAGATCGCCAGCCTGCCCCTCCGCACCGGAATGATGGTAATCAGCGAGAGCCTCCATCGCCAACGTTACAAGTTCCTCTGGGATCTACTCTTTGAGCAGCATCCGCACGGCCAGTTCATTCGCGGAAAGTGGGAGGGGCTTGGCGATCGGAAGACTGACATTCCGCCTGACTCGCTCATACTCGAGCTCCTTCACAAGCAACCCGTTGCCCTCCTCCTAGACGAATTCCAAACTTGGTTTGACGGCCTAACAAATACGAAGCAGTACCCGTGGAAGCACTGGGCCTTCAACTTCGTTCAGATTTTGTCGGAGATCGCGAAGGAGCATCCGGAGCTGCTTGTTCTTGTGGTGTCGGTGCGGAACGGCGCTACGGACGCCTATCAACAGATCCATCGCGTTAACCCGGTTCTAGTCGACTTCAAGGGCCCCAGCGCGGAGCGCGATCGTCGCCGGCTCCTCCTCCACCGCCTATTCGAGAACCGCACGCAGGTCCCTCAGGCGGACATCGAAGGGCTCACAGCCGCGCACGTATCTGAGTACCTCCGCCTTATGGACGTCGCACCCACCGACCACGATCGCAAGCGGCGCGACTTCTTGGAGATGTGGCCGTTTGCGCCGCACCTTATGCAACTCCTGGAGGACCAGGTGCTGGTCGCGACGGACGCACAGGAGACGCGCGATTTGATTCGGATCCTCGCAGACCTCTTTAAGAGTCGTGGAGCAGTGGTGCCAGTGCTCACCGCGGCCGACTTCCGTCTTGACGATGAGTCGAGTGGGATCGCTGCGCTCCTGGACTCGGTTGCCAACCAGCACCATGCGACTCTGCGAGAGAAGGCGCAGCGCAACCTCACAGCAGTAGCCGAAGCCGTCAAATCGCCCGACACCGAGGTTCCACACCTCTCCGAAATCGTCGGGGCGCTCTGGCTCCGATCGCTGGCCGTGGGCAATCATGCCGGTGCCGGCCCGCAAATGCTTCACGTCGACATCACCCGAAGCAAACCGATCGACGACAATGCCTTCCAGGTCGAGCTCGCCCTGATTGCGGACAACAGCTTCAACATCCATCCCGACGGCGAGCGGCTCGTCTTTCGTGAGGAAGAGAACCCGCAGGCAAAGCTCATGGCGTTTGCGCGGAACGATCGCCTTTTCACGGATGGTTCAGACGGAGCTCAGCTTGGACGCGAGATTCGATACGTTCTCTCAGGCACCGAGGACGTAGCGAAGGCGTTTCGCGTTATCGTGCTTCCGCCAGCGTGGACCACGGTACCATGGAAGGGGCTCGAAGATTCGGAACAGCCTGATCGATGGGACGATCGGATCCCGATTCTGGTTCTTCCCGAGGAGCCAGACAAGCTGCACGCACAGCTCGGTCGTTGGCTCAAGGACCAACTTCAACGACGACGCAACATCGTCCGCTTCTTGCTGCCACACACGGGCGGCACCAACGCGTACAACGATCGGGATCTCCTCGTGCTCGCGAGAGCTATTCTGAAAGCCCAGGAATGGCGCGCGCAGGATCCCGAGTACGGCAAGCTTCAGACGAAGTACCAGACGGAGCTGCGTTCGATCATCAGACAGCGCTTTGATCGGTTCGCCGTTCTTCGGACATGGAGCTTCACCGACCCAACGCGCTGCAAGTTCCACGTCGAGAATCTGACCGCGCAAGGCAGCAAGATTCCCGAAGCCATTGAAGAGTGTCTCAAGAGCGATATCTTCGTTCCAGAGGATTTCGAAGCTTTGGTCCTCGCAGCGGCGGGTAGCAATGAGTCCGTTGGGAAGGTTCTTCGCGAGCTGCAAGAGCCGAGGCCGAATGAGGAGGATTGCATCCCATGGCTCGGCGAAACCTCGATGAAGGAGAAGATCATTAGAATGTGCGCCCGCGGGCAGATCGCCGTCAACCTTCGTGGGATGGAATACCTGCAGGCATCTCCGGGTGAGGACGAAGAATCTGTCTGGATACGGATGCGAGGCCGACTCGGCACCGGGAAGCATCTCGATGAGACGTACCTTCTCCTTCCGCAGGCCGTTCCGCAGGCGCACGGCCTGGCGACGCAGCCAACCTCTGGAGGTCAAGCTCCTTCGAGCGTGGGGCTGTTCCAACCACCGGCTCCGTCGGCTGGTACTCAGCCCGGCGGTGTTCCGGTTCCCGCTGATCCGATCGGGGGGGCAACGATCTTCGGAGGACCACCGGTTGCAGCGAACAACGTCGTCGAGCTATCAGCCCCCGCGACCTCAGCGCTGAACCTCATTGGCAAAGTCGAAGCGTGGGGTATCGGACCGGGCACCACCGTCCGCGAAGTGAACCTGAGGGTCACTGCATCAACAGGCGCCCAGCTTCAGAAGGTTCTGCGCGCGCTACCGGACGGGCTGACATACGAGCTCAACCTAAAGAAGGACGAAGGGTAGATGGGACTCTCCCTTTCCCTAACACGGACGCTAGCCACCGCGACGGCGAGAGAGGCATGGCGCGCGATCTTCCAGCACGCTTGGGAAATATGCAGCCCACCGGTGACACCGAAGGCGGCGCCAGGTGAAGTTACAACGCGCGATCGAGAGACAGCTGCACTCGACTTGTTTCTGGCAGCCGCTGGCTGGGATCTGTGGAAGGAATTCAATGCCAGTGCCCCAACGACGGCAGAGACGTTGGCCTCGTGGTGGGCTGGAAGAAACTCCGGCCGCGCGGTCCTAATCCTCGATGGGCTCTCACTGCGAGAGGTTCCGTGGCTTCTAAAGGAGGCAGAGAAACGCGGCTACAAGCTCCACGCCTCGTACGCAACTGCATCGGAGCTTCCGGGTGAAACGTCTTCGTTTGCACGAGCACTTGGATTCGCCGGCCGCGCGGCACTCGAGAACAATGGTGCGGGATCCTCGCACAGGCTGAAGAAGGCCCGAACGGAGACGCTCGGCATCCCTTGGGCCGACGCAGCCAAGGTGATCGACACCAAACCGGATTGGGTGCTCTGGCATCACTGGCCGGACAACCGCGTGCACGATTTGGCGGCGGCGGGACAGGGTCTAGAGAGGCTCACAGTCGAAGTCGCGAAAGAACTGACCAGCGACGACTTCTGGTCGCTCGTGGACCGAATGTGTACGGGACGGCGTCTCGTCATCACATCGGACCATGGCTACGCGGCAACTGGACTCTTTGCGGACGCGCCGGATGATCAAGCCAGGTTTCTAAAGGAAGTGTTCAAGTCGGGGCGGTTTGCTTATGGGGAGAGAGACGAGTCTCCGTGGGTCCCACCCGTGCAGCTCGAGCTGATGACGAAGCACGGCATCACACAGTTTGCCCTCGGACGGCGGAAGTGGAAGAGCCAGGGCGGCTATCCAACACTGACGCATGGCGGACTTACCGTTCTCGAGGTCGCCTCGCCCTTCATCGAGCTTTCGCGGACGGAGTGAGATCAGAAATGGCTAAGGCGAATTCGGGGAACCGCCGGAAGACCGGGATCGAGGACGATATCGCACGCGCCGTCGGCGCGGGGAAGACTACTGCCGTAGAAACCGTCGACTTCGCTGACCCCGCGCGTCCGAGAACATGCCTCGAGGTGGACTTCCCGATCCTCCCTGTGAACCAAGTCGCGACGATCGAAGGCAACGCCGGCAAACCGATCTATCAAATGTCTAAATGGTGGGCGCGCAGACGCTCGACCGTCTTCCGTTCAATCCTCATAGGTGCAAGCGCCAAGGCTCCCGCTGATCCCGCGCAGGCCGCTAAGACTGTCTGGGATCTCTTTTACGCCAATCATCAGAAGAAAGCGGCATTCGCACACCTGAGGGTGGCCGACATCTTCATGGGAGGCGGCACGACGCTCGTTGAAGGCTCTCGGCTCGGAATGAAGATGTGGGGAACAGATCTAAACCCAATCGCTTGGCTCGTCGTGAAGAACGAGTTCTCCAAGGTGACACCGGACGAGGTCAAGGCGTTGCTTGCCGAAGTCGACGGCGAAGTGAGGCCGGCGATCGCCCCGTATTATGCCTGTGATTGTCCGCGGGGACACAAGGGTTCATGGACGCACGTTCCAACAGGCAAAAAGATGGGCTCGGGCTTCGATCCGCTTTCAGTCTCGCTAGTGGAGCGTCAGTCTTATCGCTACGAGGGCCCGGAGATCATCTACGTCTTCTGGGCCAAGCACGGGCCTTGTCAGGTAACAGGCTGCGGGCACAGAACTCCAATCATGTCGACGCCCGTCGTGGCTGTGAAGACGCTCTCGGTAAAAGCATGGGAGAAACAGCGCTGCGAGAAGTGTCGCAAGCACTTCGACGTGGAGGATGCGGAAGCTCGTATGGCCCCGGGTATTCCCTTGGTGATCGCGGATAGCGAAAGGGCCTTCGCCGTACTCGACAAGAGAAGCGGCGTTCGTTGTCCGCACTGCCAACACCGACAACTAATGCCCCTCGACCTCAAGAAACGCAAGAACAAGAAGGTTGATCTCACGCTGCTCTTGCACCCGTCGTTTCTCTTGGGCTCGCCTGCCAAATCTAGGAACGGAGCACTGTTCGGAGGCAGCGCGACCGATTTACCGGAGGCAACGGTCGCGTGGAATGCCGAGCGCGCGAAAACGACGCGTCTCATAGAGGTTCGAGGCAAACTTCCTGAGCGGGTCACGTGTCCTGAGACCGGAGTTTCGTTCGAGACAAATAAAGGAACGGTTCCTAAGAAGTCTCATTTCACATGCCAGGGCTCCACGTGTGGACGAGTGCAGGACGTCCTCGAGGCCGTGAGGCACTTGGGAAAGACGGGCCCCGTGGCTGCCTACGCGATACAAGGATACTGCCCGTCGTGTGCCCAAGAAAGGAAACCATACGGCGGAAGGTTCTTCAAGCCGGCAGAAACTGCGGCGTTCGATGCTGCCTTGCATGAATGGGACGCGCGCAAGGACAAAGATCTCTCCGATTTTTGGCCGCGGAGTGAATTGCCGACCGGGTTCATGACCACAATGAACAACGGCGGGCTACCGAATCATGGGTACACCCACTGGTGGACGATGTTCAATCCGCGGCAGCTGCTGGTACATGCTCAGCTGCTTCGCGCGATCGCAGCGGCCGGTGGTCAGAACCATCGCTGGGAGACGCGCGAGTTCGTGCTAGGAGCCTTTCAGCAGTACCTGCGCAACCAGAATATGTTCGCCTTTTGGCACATGTCGCACGATCACTTTGCGCCGATGTTCACGAACAGTAACTTCCATCCAAAGTCGACCGTCATTGAGGTGGGAGTCTTCCCGCCCGTCGGATACGGTCCCTGGCCGTCAACGACGTCGGCCTTGGTGGAAAGCCTGGAATGGTGCGCCGCGCCGTGGGACCTCGTCAGTAGTGACCTTCTCGCCGCCGCGTCGCCCGACCTCAGCACGGTCCTCTCGGGCAAGAGTCAAAAGGTTGTATGTGGTGATCGCGTCACGGATGCCGAACTCGCTTGCGTCTCTGCCACCGAACTCTCTGGACTGGAGAGTGGAACGTTCGACCTTGTCGTGACCGATCCGCCATTTGGCGGCCTGCTCCACTATTCAGAACTTGCCGACTTCTTTTACGTCTGGCTTCGGCTTGTCCTAAAGAACCACTATCCGGATCTCTTCGCCGCGGAGTACACACCGAAGGCGCTAGAAGTCGTCTCCAACCGCGCTCGCCAACCGGAAGATCCCGAAGCATTCTATCAGCGCCTCCTCACCCAATGCTGGCGAGAAGCTCATCGGATTCTGAAACCCGGAGGCATCCTTGCCTTCACGTTCCACCATAGTGAGGATGATCCGTGGGTGGCAGTCCTTGAGAGCCTGTTCGACGCGGGTTTCTATCTCGAGGCTACCTATCCCATCCGATCGGATGAGACAAAAGGTGAAGGGGCAAAACCGGGGACGATTGGCTCGCAAAAGATCGAATACGATATCGTACATGTCTGCCGAAAACGCATCGATGAACCGAAGGTGGTGAGCTGGGCAAGGATGCGCCGTGAAGTGCAAGGGGATGTTCGCCAGCTACAGGCCCTCCTTGAGCACCATGCAAAAGAGGGGCTCGCTGCCGCCGATCTTCAGGTGATCAAGCGCGGCAAGGCTCTTGAATACTTCTCGCGTCATTATGGCAAGGTGCTTGTGGATCAGGACAGGGCGCTGACCGTGAAAGAGGCCGTTGTTGGCATCATCCAGCTTCTTGATGAGGAAACCGGAAAGACTGAGCCGCCGCCCGTCGAAGCCGAGCCGTTCACCCGACAGTTCTTGCGCATCTTCAATGGGCGTTCGGAGCAAGCTCGCGATCAGCTGCAGAAGTACCTTCGCGGGACCGGCGTTGCGCCCGAGGAATTTGAGCAGCGAGGATGGTGCAAGGAAGAGAAAAAGGTCTACAGCGTCAGATCCCCACTCGATTTCGCGCGCGCCTGGATCGGTAAGCATCGTCGAAATCTTGCCAGTGACTATGATCAGACAATGTTCCTGATCGGTGCCTGCTTTGATGGTAGTGGTATCAACGCCTCGGACACGTTAAAGAATGAGAACTTCAAACCACACCCCGCACTCGCCTCGCTCCTCGACTGGCATTCGCGGAGGGCTGAAAGCACCGAGGTACGCAACGCGGCAGCCAGGGCTCGTTCAATTTACGACTCGTGGGAACGCTCGCATCAGGACCAGGTGAAACAGCTCGCGCTGTTCGCAGTCGGGTGAGGCGATGCGGCTCGTACGCGACAAAACATGGTCTCGGCGCGGCATCTCTCTTCTCTGGGGTCCCGCCGCTCTTGCTGAGCTAGCGTCACCACCCGACGTAATCCCGATTCGAGCGCTCTTCGCGTTTGCGAAGACTTGGCCGGCCGAGCTCCCTAGCGCCGACGGCAAGACGCTCGTTGTCGCGGGGATGGAGGGCGTTATCGACACGCTTGCGCCGGATGACGCCGAGCGCTGGCTCGAGGAAGATTTGAAGCCTCGCATCTTCAGTTTCCAAGAGGAGTACGAGGGTCAGGCGGGTCTCGTGTTCTGGCTTCCATCAGGCAGGCAGCGCATCCACATGACGCGCGCCACTGAGAGCTATCTTTGGCACTGCGCTCCTCCCTCCAATGGTAAGACGCTGACGCTCGGCCGCATTCTTTGGGGAGGAGCCGAAGCCGATGTCGGCCGGATCCTAGACACCCGCGAGAAGAGTCAAGACTGCGACGGGCCAGCTTGGATTGGCCTCCACCACCCGCGGATTTCCTGATGCCGGACGTGGGTCTTCAACCGGGCCAACGAATCACGCATGCAGACTTCGGAGCAGGCGTAGTAATTGATTCACCGCAGGGGGGCTACGTCCGCGTCTTTTTCGGGATCGGCGAGCGCCAGGTTCCGGTCATATCCACTCGACTCGAATCGTCGCGCTCGGATCGGATCGTCGCAGCTGTGACCGGTGGCCAGGATCGCCTACGGAAGGCGTGGCTTGCATACGAATCACATGCCCTTCCGCTCATGGAGAGCGCTGCTGCTTTAACCGCTGCCAAAATCGACCTGCTTCCGCATCAGGTCGTGCTCACGCACCGGATAGCGACCGCCTCTCCGCGGCGCTTCTTGATTGCCGACGAGGTCGGGCTCGGAAAGACCATTGAGACCGCTCTGATTGTCAGGGAGCTCGCCAGTCGAGGCGAATTGAAGCGCGCGCTATTGGTCGTCCCGGCAGGGCTTGTCAACAATTGGCACCGCGAGCTCTGCGAGGTTTTCCACCTGGACTTCGAGGTGTTCGGCAACGAGGGGGACGTCACTGACCGCAAGTCGAACGCCTTCGCAAAGCACAACCGGTTGATCGCAAGCGTCGACACACTCAAGCGCCCTGCACGCGTTAAGCGCCTCCTCGAGGCACCGCCATGGGACCTGGTCGTGTTCGATGAGGCGCACCACCTCACCGCCTACAAGAGCGGCGGCAGGATCAAGAAGACGGAGAATTACAAGCTGGCGGAAGCGCTGCGAAACCACACACGGGATCTACTTCTGCTCTCCGCAACGCCGCACCAGGGCGATCATTTTCGCTTCTGGATGCTTGTTCAGCTTTTGAACCCAAGCCTGTTCAAGAGCCCCGAGGACATGACCGAAAACAGGCATCGACTCAATACAGTGGTCTACCGCCGAACGAAGGCGGACGCTTGCAGGCCAGATGGCACACCACTTTTCGCGCGTCGATGGGTGCACACCGAGTCGTTCCTGATGTCGGACACAGAGCGTGCGTTCTACGACGAGCTTCGCAGATACCTCGAAGATGGCTTCGCGCTCGCGCGACGCCAAGGGAGCCAGGGACGCGGGCTCGGGTTTGTCATGGCCATTTTCCAAAAGATCGCCGCCTCCAGCTTCGCAGCCGTTCGTCGCACACTTCGCCGGCGGCTGCTGATGCTCACACTCCATGAAGCGATCCTTAAAGATCGCGACCTGGACATCGAAGGCCGCGAGAAGCTGTATGCGGATGCCCGTTGCATCATCAAGGAGGAGTACGTGCTGGGCGACGACGCCGTAGGTAGGAGCGAAGTCGATCGCGTCCTGGCGGATCTTAAGCTTCGTCACGTGAAACGGATGGATGAAGAGGAGCTTGAGTTAGTGTCCGACCCCTATGCATCGGAGTACGCCTCAGCGCGTGCTGAGGATGTGGCTGCGTCCTCCGTGACTCTTGCGCTTCCGGAGGAGCGCCTGCGGATTCGAGCGCTGCTCGAGGCGTCGCCCGAAGCACGCGAGACTAAGGTCGACAAGCTTCTCAGCGCCCTCGGTGCCCTCTGGAGGCAAAACGCGTCGGAAAGGGTAGTCATCTTTGCCACGTACCTGGGCACTGTCGATCTGTTAGGACGCGAGATCGAGGCCGCTTACCCTGGGCAGGGCGTCGCTGTTTTGCGCGGCGGCGATCATGGCGCGAAACTCGCCGCTGAGAGGAAATTTCGCCAGAACGGCGGCCCCAAGGTCCTCGTCTGCACGGCGGCCGGTCGGGAAGGAATTAACCTACAGTTTGCGCGCGTGCTATTCAACTTCGACCTTCCATGGAATCCGATGGACGTCGAACAGCGCATCGGACGAATCCATCGATACGGACAGCACCACACGGCACAGGTCTACAACCTGGTCCTGTCCGACACGATCGAGGGAAAGATCTTCTTACTCCTCGACGAGAAGCTTATGGAGATTGCGCGGACGCTGGGTAAGGTCGACGAGCGTGGGAATGTAGCCGAGGATCTGCGCTCGCAGATTCTTGGTCAGCTCTCTGAACGGCTCAGCTACGACCGTCTCTATCAGGAGGCGCTATCGGATCCTGAGCTACGACGGACGCGCTTTGAACTCGAAGCAGCACTATCGAACGCGAGCGAAGCCCGAAAGGTTGTGTTCGAGCTCTTTCAGGATCTCGAGGGCTTCAGTCTCGAGGATTACAAACCGTTCGCTGATATCGGCGCCGGAATGGATCGACTGGTCCGATTCCTGGGAGTAGCCCTCGAGTATGTCGGGCTTCGTATCGTCGGACTCGGAGACGGAATCTTTGAGATCCGCGGGAACAACGGTAGCGATGTGGTAGTGCGGTTTACCACGCGGCGCGAAGTGGCGCGCGAACGAGCCGACGTGGAGCTCATGGGTTTGGACCACATACTGGTGGAGGAAGCGATCGCGCGCGCTCGGCTCCTGCCGCCCGAAGAGATCGGCGCCGTGGTCCGCGGGAATGACGGGGATCCGGGTATCCTGACTTGGTGGCTCGTCCACGCCCACAGCGACTCGGGCGAGCGCTCACACCTTCAAGCTATTGCTGTGCAGCTCGATGGCACGCGGAAGCCGGCGCTTGAGAGCCGGGCCGACGCAATCTGGAGCCTACCGTCCAGCTCACCATTCTTGGGAATCGGCGATCGGTTGGGGCTCCTGCATCAGTACATCGAACCTATGCTTAGGCGTGATCTCCTCCACCGTGGAGTGATCAGCGAGCATTCAGGCTTCTCGGCGGAGCTCGTGGGCTGGATTGAAATCGCCGCCGGCGAGGGCGGCGGGGCCGCGCCCCGTGACTACGGTCAAGAAAATGACGCGTGAGCAGGCGGCTGAGCTACTTAAGAAGAAACTGCGAGAGGCAGTATCCAGGAGCGGGGGCGTGCATTTGTCATGGTCGACAGTGCGGAACATTATCAATGCATTGGAAGGCAGACCATCAAAGAAGGATATTAAGAACCGAAATTTTTAACAGGAGCAAGCTCGCCTCCGGGCCATGTCCTGACATTCGATACTCATTGGGCCGCCCCTAAGTTATTGTTGCATTGTCACTATATCGCATGACACTCGATCGATGCTGCCGAGCTGGGATAGCTCGCGCTTCAACGCTGTGATATCCAAAGGAGGACTCTTGTGCTTCAATGGCAAGCTCATTTTCCCAGTATCACGAGTGTTGGTCTACCGGAAGGAACCACCAGCGAACACCAGCGAGGCCACCCACTCCTGCGTAACAGCAATTCCTTCTCCCCAAAGCAGATCCTCCAAGGCGCGCACAGCAGGCTGAACGGCGATTCCTTCCATTGAGCCGCCACTACCAACCACGAAGGCACCAAGAACAACTCCGAAGATGACTTTTGGTGCGGGCCACGGCAAGTAGGGCCAAATGGGCTCGCCTAAGGAAGAAACGAAGAAGTCGTCTTCCGCTTTCCAATAGTACTCGCCGAACCACGGCTTATCGCCACGATCAGCGAGCCAAGCGAGAAAACTCAGGAACAACTCATCCGCAATTGCGTCCGCGGGGTTCGCGCGTCGCGTGCGTTCTGCTGAGGATACCTCTGAGCGCAGGCGGAGAATGCGCCGCCTGGCCTCGTCACCAGGCAAGACACCTTCCAAAGGCAAAGCTGCGAGGGTAACTTGCTCGCGCATCTCGGACATGAACCGCTTGCGGACAACATCCGCTGGCAGCGGGTGCCGGGCTCGACGGAAATCGGTAGACCTGCGTACTTCGCGATCGCCAACAACGTATTTGGCGCTCGGAGCAATATCGACGAGAAGCTGGCGCTGAAAGGAGCGCAGCCGGTCAAGCGTCGCCCGTTCTTCCTCGGTAAGGTAGGGCAGCCCCTCTCGGCGCCGTGGCGGCTCACGAAGCGAACCGATCCACTCTACGATGGCTCCAGTGCTGTATCGCTGATTCAGTGTTCTAGGGTCCATTGGAAGCCATCCTTCCTCTTTCTATTAGAGCCATCACGACAGCCATGATCGAATTCCTGGCTCCCCGAAGGCACGCGCGCTGATAAGTGTCTGAACCAGTATGATCCGCGAGCGCGTCAGTTACGACCCTGAGAATGACCGTCCTTTGCTGGAGCGCGAGCGCTTTCGCGATTCTGCCAATACCGTACGACTCCATATCTATGAGCAGCGGCGCAGTGTTGAAGGACTTGATGCAATCAAGCGCCTGGCGGTAGGACCAGTCATCCTTGCTGTAAACGCGATGCGGCGGACCGGAGAGCATTGGCGTAGGCGGATTCGCACACAGTCCGACTTTTATCACCTTATCCGTTGCGACAGTCTGCGCCTGGGGAAGTCCTGTGACAGCACACAGGTCCATCGCACCAGTTCCGAGAACAAGCGGAAATCCCACCTGCGGCAGGGGATCGACTTCGCGAGGATCGGTGTGGACGAGCCACTTATTTTTCAGAGTGACCTTCTCCGGGATCGCGCATGCATCCGGATTCTCAAGCGCGGGCTTTTGGAACAGATCCACTGTTCCCAATGACGCGTAGGTAACAGAGCCAACGAGAAAGACACTGTTCTTCACGCTTTGATCGGTTGTTCCGGCGCAGCCGTAGAATATGAAATAGGATCGATCACGCCACTCGCTCTCGGCCATTTCAGAGAATAGCTGTGCAAGCGCTGTTGCCGCGACCACGTTTCCCTGCGAGCTGAGCGGGTGATGTCGCAGCGTGTATACGACCTTCCCTATGTCCGGGAACTTTATGGAATCCGACCCACTTCGCAGAACCAGGCCGCGACCTGAATTGACTAAATCGTCGAAAAGGTCTTCGACTGCAGAGGCTTCGTTCTCATTGAACGTCACGACATTGAATATGGCGCCCATCCTGTCCTTCCTCTACTAGGCCAGCCCTTACCGCGGAGTTAGAACTGCCGTGCTCCCGCCGAGTATTTCGCTGCCACTACGTCGGCGTCCGCACCAGAGAGTGCGTCTTTGGTTCTTGCTCGCTCACTTTCCTTGCCCTACAAATATCAGCTTGATCACCGCCATCGCTTTCCGGAATCTCTCGGAACGATCACCCTCCTCCAACAGAGAGTTCATGAACCGCCTGTACCGGCGTGCACGCTCCAACTCTTCCTCTGTCTCCTGCTCGGTAATTGTCGCTGGCATGCTGCAAACCCTACCGTCTCGACCAATTCGGACATATAGAGAATCCTGCTTGCGGCGATCTCGCTTTCCATTCGCAACAGCAAGGGCCGAAGGATCGTATTCTGGATCTTCTGCCCATACCCACGACCGGCTCTCCCAGCACCCGATTCTCTCGTAACGCAAAATATCAACCGCACTCCCGACATCATTCGGCAACCCGTCTCCGGCAACGAAATCCTTTGCTATGAGAGCCCGCATCTCATCAAGCTCGTCCCAATGCATGATCATGTAGTCCATGACGATGCCAATGAGTTGCTTGCACACATGATCATTGATGGCTCGCAACACTGACAACGTGAATGGTATAGCGCTTTCCCGAATCAGGTAAACAATGAAAGCCTTCGCGAACTCTTCCTGCGCAATCATCACGATGAAATATCGGGATGGAGGGGGATCGCGAAACTCGAGATCGTAGGTTTCCTCCAGGAACCTATCCACATTCTGCAGGCAGGCCTTGATGGTCGTCAGCAGCGTTTGTGAGCCGGGAGTTCGAAGAGTAGACATATGGGCGTATCGTCCCAAACAGAGGTCAACACGGGTCAGGGCGGACAGCGACTGCGCAACTCGCATCTCTAACGCTGTCCCAACGATTCAGCCACATGTTTCGCAGAGCAGTGGCCCGAACAGTGCGCTGTCCGCCTTGTGCCACTGCGCCAGCCTCGGCTTTGTCGCACCGAACATCACGAAAACCTTGGCCCGTAGCGCAACCCTGGTTTCATCGTTCACGGACGGCTGCCAGCGGTCCGGCTCGGACGGATTGTCCTGCCGCTGTTCGGGCCGTACCCGCCCCACAGCATTTCATATGGCTGTCTTTCTGGAGGACCACACTTGCAAATGGTTGGAAAGTAGGGAAATAAGCCGATGATTGGTGGCCAGGGATGGAATGGAACCACCGATACACGGATTTTCAGTCCGCTGACGGCAGTTCTCGGGGTTTACAAATCAGTCGCTTGCAGCGCTTGCCGCCCCGCACCCCAGGTTCACCACGGGACAATTACGGCACACTCAATGGGAGGCGGACACATCCGCGGCACGAGAGGTACTTAGCATCTTTCACGACTGGCTCGGTGAGGATCTTCGCGAGACTGATCCACCACGATCAGGCAATAATGCGATGCGTTGCCGCCCTGTCGATGGATGACGCTTCAGCCGTTAAAGTCGCACCGGCCTTCTTTCCCTCATCGACCACGGCCGTTCTAGAAACAGCTGAGGGTCGAGCGGAAATTCGGCCCATGGATTTATGACATTCGTGATGCTCGTGTCAGTGCGCACATACCGAATTGCACTGACTCCGCGGTTTTTGCGCTCCGTCCAAGCGCCGCCAGCCCCGTATACGGCGTCGGCCATCGTCCCGCCGACGGGAATTTGCAAATCTCCGAACGCCGCCGCTGCGACTTGATCGTCGCCGGCAAAGTCCAATGTCTCGTGGTAAATGATGCATAGGCCCGGCGCAGGGCGGCGGCTCTGAGCATTTCGCAGCTGACTATTTGCGTACTTTATAGCCTTGCGAATCCGAACGTCGGTCCGATTGCCGGTCATCGCGGGAACAACGCACGTATGCGCTGTTAATGGTGAATCAGATGGATAAAGCGCTGCCGAGATAAGGGCATCAGGTGATTCCAGCAGGTCATACAATTCCGGCCCCTCATGTCTGCTGCTATCAGTAACCAGCGTTGCTCTTGAGCCCCAATGACTAGGCTCGTACCCCGGGTAGAAGGGATACGTTCCTGAATCAGATGTGGGGGACGACTGCAATACTCGCCCGTCGGTCGATTCGTATTCGAAGCGGACGGTGCGCGAATAATCGAGCACGTCTGTCGGCACGGCAAGCACGACGACGCATTTGGTAGCGCTCTGTCGGCTGCGTATCTCATTTACGAGCCAACGGGAGGCAAGTTGATCGTACACGTCGCCGACGCATACAAATAAATCTCCAGTAATGCCGTCTTGTTGCGAACATCGATGGCGTAGATCGTTGAAGGCTCTGTTCATGAGCTGTTGCTCGGCAGGTGGATCAAACGTCTTTACTTCGACGAGAAGAGGCCGCGCGCCGGGACAGAAGAAATCTGGCCGCTGCCCAACCTCAATCCAGTCCAGTTCCTCCTCTGCCACGGGGAAGTAACCCAAGGACCTTAGCCAGAGCTCTGCGCGCAGGTTGGACCCGAGTGGTCCCTGCAGTGCCGGACGCGATCGCCATCGAGCTCTGGCCAGAGTACGCACATATCGTGCCTCGCTGCGCATACCTGGCACTGCTTTCCAACCGAGCCCAGCTGAATTTGCTATGAGCGCCATTCGGTCGACAGCGCAGAGTACGCCGGCGGGGCGCTTCGGACGGAATTCCTTGCTTCGAACGCTCACGCGGCGCAGTCACGCAGAGTAGGTTTGCGGATCTCTACTGCTGGCGAATCGCTTCCCAGGATTCGAACGTATTGTGGATACGCACAAGCCATACGGGAGCGCCAACGACGCGAGCATCGAGGCCGGTTCGCAGACACGTTACCCCGTAAGTGTACTCGCCGTCATCGCTCACGCCCTGTAGGCCAACCACCCAAACGTTCTTGAAATGCCCGGGCAGCAGCTTCCGCGCAACCGCATTGGGGAACCACTCGCCCAATCCGGCGTCGATGAAAACGATCAGGGTCTTGCCCGCCGCATATGCGGCGCCACCCTTCGATTCCTTGGCATGTACGTCGTCGACAATCAGTGTATCAATGTCGCGCGTCTCCCCGGGCGGCACGCGCGGGACGAAGATATGCTCCGTGGGCCAATCCCTTTTGGCGGCTGGGTCGTAGATGATTCCGTCGCCACCCTGCGGATCGCCCGTGAAGCACCAAGGCTGCTCGCTCTCGTGGCTGAGGACCGCGCACATAAGCCAATTGCCGACGGCTTCGCGCGGGCGCATTCCACCGAGCTGCTCGAGCGGCTTCCCTGTATATAGCTGCTGGCCCCCCAAGATGAATTTCTGGAGCTGTTTGAGACCGATCGCCAGACTCTTAAACCGCCGGACCTGCAGCTTCATGGACTACTCCGTCTCTACCGTTACCCACTATGTTACCCAGACAAAAATCGTCGGTCCCCACAGGACGTCCGTAATTTGCGGTAAGACGAAGGGAATATGACGGCGGAGAGTAAAGATTCGAACCGGATGCAGATCAGCAGCTAAATCAACAAGTTATTGATTCGGAAAACCATTAGCTCCCCGAAGATCCCCTGAAAACCCTTGGCCGTCACTGGAACTGTCACTGGCAACCCCTCTCAGTATTGCTCTGTC
>Ga0182030_10001807_pt1 | contig 44644 bp, 35 predicted proteins | sample 812S3MmetaG_FD_121299 | JGI IMG/M metagenome (GOLD analysis project Ga0182030, IMG submission 121299) | Permafrost microbial communities from Stordalen Mire, Sweden - 812S3M metaG (Illumina Assembly) | ecosystem: Environmental > Terrestrial > Soil > Wetlands > Permafrost | place: Sweden...
CCCCCCCCCCCCCCCGCGATGTTGTTGCACATGTATAATAGATCATATGAACCCGGTAGAGGCCCACGAGGGATCAGTTTTTAGCTAAGGTAAGGTATCTCAAGGTTACTTTCCCAAAATTACGATAGTCGTCCCATGGCTGGGGTGACATGAAGCTCGTTCCTGTTCTACAAGTTGCACCGCCGTCGTGAATAAACAATCCAACCTTGAAGGCGAGCACGTGGGCGACTCTTGGCATTTCTGTTGGTGCAGACGGCAACACCTTCAAAAAAGAATGCACTACGATAGCGTCCGCGTTAGTGAGAACGGCCTCTTCTGTCTGTCATGAGGTGCCCCCCATGCAAGCTTTATTTAAGAAATCGGGGTGACCGAAGCAGGAGCAAGGACTACAGATAGAGAGGAGGCTGGAAATCTAGGGTCTGTTTGGGCACCGAAGCTTCTCATTCGTCTTGGCGGGAAACAAGCATTTTGGCGCAGAAGATCAAAGCTCGAATGCGCCGAACGATGTAAGATAATTAGGTCTACTAGTATGGCAATCCGGAGCACTCTGTCATTTTGGCCTTCTACTGAATTGACATTGATATTTCTGTAGCACATCATATCTGAAAAGTCTTGTGAGCCGTGACTGAGATTGGTTTATCAAAACAATTTGACTTTTCTTTTGCTCTCACAGGATTCGTCGCACGCATCTCTTGAAGCTGAGAGCAGCAGCAGCCACCTGGCGCTGCAATCCGATAAGAATTGACTAGGGTGCTCGGGTGGGCAGCCCTCATCACGCCCACCTCACGCCCAACTGCAGTTTCATTGGCTCATACGACTTCTTCCCTCCTCAAAATGAACGGCGTGTCGTCACGCGGCAAGGCAGTTGATGGATATGGCGCTCGTCTCATAATGGAGGAGAATTAGAGGCCGAGGGATATATCGAGGTTCATTGTGGGGTGAAAATATGCTCGTATCACTATAACGTCTGCAATCCTGAGCTGATGTTTTTGAAAGCGCCAAAATATTTCCTGGGTACTAGTAAAGTACAAGTACAACTAGAGATATTGTACCAACCGCTAGGCATGGGGTTTCCGAAGTCAGATATGCATGATGCCCCCTACCCAATCTTCGGACGGTACGAGCCCCTCTGAGGTAAGAGCACCCCACTAAGAGGAACTCAAAAGTTCAAGTTCCACGAGGCTAGAGCCAACTAAGAAGCTTCCAACCCTCTACCATGTCGAATTATGTCGGTCCTGCCTTGCAGCTAACAGGGACTAAACCCCCAACCCCCCCCCCGTCTGGGGTCCCTCTTTTTCATCGAGGTCATTCGGTCACATACTAATATAAAGTTATCCCAAATCCCCAAGCTTTCATTCTTGCTAGGGACTCCTTAACATCTATTCTTGACCTTAGAACGGAACCCTCTCCATAGCCACATCATGAAGTTCTTTAGCAAGAACACCGAGGAGGCCACCACGACCGGCGTCGATAGTGGCAGCGATAACAATTATCCCGATCCTCTCGCAGACCTTCAAAAGAGTCGATGGGATCGTCTCTGGCCTGTAATGGCTTGCGGTGCCGGGCTTTTCTCTGACGGATACATCAACAATGTAAACCCCAATGCGCCATCACTTCTTGGAATAATATTAACCTCTTCAGGTTATTGGTTCCGTCTCTACCATGCTTGGTTCCACCGAGCTTTATGGGGACGCGTATAACAACTCGAGCGCTAAGAAAAATGTTTCTGCCATTACCTTCGCTGGCACAGTCTTAGGCCAGCTAGTGTTTGGTTACACGAGTGATAAATGGTAATGCGATCAGGGGGAAGATTTTCGGGTTTGGTTGACAATATTCTTAGGTCGCGCAAAGGTTCCCTCCTTGTTTCTACTATCATTCTCGCTGTCTTCGCAGCCCTCGGCGCGGGTGCCTACGGATACCATGGCAGCACCCAAGGCATGTTCGCTGCCCTCACCGCATATCGGTTCCTCGTCGGTATCGGTATTGGAGGAGAGTACCCTGCAGGATCCGTTGCCTGTTCGGAGTCAACTGGTGAATTGAGAAAGGGCACTAGGAACCGCTGGTTCATCATGTTCACAAATGTTATGATTGATTGGGGCTTCGTTGTTGGTGCTTTCGTTCCTTATCTTTTGGTCGTCATTTGTACAGACAAGCATCTGCGCGCTGCCTGGCGAATCTCCCTGGGACTGGGTGTCATTCCCCCGATGGCTCTTTTGTGGCTCCGAATCAAACTGCAAGAACCGGAAGAATTTAAGAAGTACGAGAATTCATAGCTATAGCTTGAGCTTGGGGCCCTTGCTAACTAAAATGCAGAGAGTCTATGAAGCACGCAAAGATACCATACCTCCTAGTTATCCGCTATTACTGGTGGAGACTATTCGTGGTATCTCTCATCTGGTTCATGTACGACTTCTCTACCTACTCATTTGGGATCTACTCATCCAACGTACGTATACCGTTTTGTGTTCTCGAGTTTCCCACTTAGACCGAGCCCTGAAATAGCTAATGCGACATAACGCTAACATGGAAGTCAGATCCTGTCTATCATTCTTCCAAAAGATGCCCCTCTGTCCCAGTCCTTCGGATGGAACACTGTCATAAATTTGTTCTATATTCCTGGCGCAATGCTCGGCTCCGTCTTGAGTGATTGGGTTGGCGCACGATATGCTCTTGCTGGTGGCGTGGCAGCGCAAGCAATTGTAGGATTCATCATGGCTGGTCTTTACAAGCATTTAGCAACTTCTGCCCATATCGCTGGCTTCGCCGTGGTTTACGGTATCTTCTTGTCCCTTGGGGAAGTCGGACCAGGTGACAATATTGGTCTCGTAGCTTCTAAGACCTGCGCTACTGGCGTTCGTGGTCAATACTATGCCATCGCCGCTGCTACTGGAAAGATTGGAGCTTTTGTTGGAACTTATGTCTTCCCATACATCGAGAAAGCGGGAGGTAAAGACACGGCCGCTTCGGCACAATATCCCTTCTACGTATCGAGCAGTCTCTGCCTTCTCAGTGCATTCTTAGCCATGTTCTGCCTTCCCCACATCGGTCAAGACACCATCACACACGAGGACATCAAATTCCGAGAGTATCTGGAGAGTAGAGGATGGGATACGAGACAATTGGGGTTATTAAAAGGCGAGAGTGTGGAGAACAGATTAGAGACGGCGGACGCAGCGCCAATCGAAAAACCAGAGCAGAAGGCGGAAAAGAATGAGACCGCGTTGTAGGGAAAGATATACCATTGTTAGCCCTATGGCTTAGGCATCGATGTGTGTATAAGCTAGTTTTGAGAATAAGATACCATATTTAATTTTAGAATCGGGGTTCGACATGATATGAGGGCTGTCGCACATATGTTTCCAATTTGTCTATCCATAAAGAAAGCAAACCCATCAAACATTGCTAAGCTTCTGTTGAATTTGTTGTCTCACTCTATGAGAGGGACACTCAACCGGAGTCCGTATTACGCTGCCTGCATTGCCTACATTAGACCGCATGGCATTTATCAAGTTGAATAAAAGTTCTTCTCGCCTGCCCAACATTTCAATTCAGACATTGCCTCTGTCTTGCTTCATTGGTACCGCTATTATGATCATCAGGGACCAAATATCGGGGAATGCGGCAATCTTACAAGGATCGCTATCGCTATCAAAGCTCCCAATTTTATTTCAAAGCTCTCCAACCTCTTCAACCTTCTATCTGTCATTATCAAGACTTTATATTTTCTTTTTTCCTCTCCCCAATACTCCCAATCTTTTAATGTAATTCACCTTCACCTTCACCTTCACCTCAATCGGTTTCATCTCTCTCGATCTGCCGCGATCATAAACCGACGATGCTCCTGCGATAGAGTCGAAGCCAAGCTCGGGAGATCGCACAGCCTAAACCACTGAACCATCTTTTGCAAGTGGCAGAGATGGCCCATCTCAATGCGTCATTATGTCTTCGAGGCACAAGACAACTCGTAAAAAATCCTTCAGATATCCCTTACAAATCCTTTAAATCCCACTCTAAATCATATTCCTTTTTTACATCAGGTACGTGGGATTTCTCCATGGGATTGGATCTGGGAATGTTCCTGGGAATAACGGCGGGGATCTTCCGGTCTCGGCCAGTTGCGGCGGTCCCAGGTTATATGTACCTTGGTGGGCTGGTGTGGGGTCATGCGATGCGTTGTTGATACGATTTTTTTCTTCTTTTTCTGCTGCATATTTTATGCCTCATTGCTCTTATCTAAAGTAGTATATATACAGGTCATCTGCGACATACCTCTCTATCTTTTGGCAGATTCCAAGATTTTGCTCACCGCAATATGTCGACCACCAAAGCTCTTCGCAGCCTGAACATCAACAATATTAACCCCCACGTTAAGGAGGCGAAATATGCAGTCAGAGGAGAATTAGCTGTACGATCAGAGGAATATAGAGCCAAGCTTGCGAAAGGGTCCAATGATCTTCCCTTCGACAAAATCATCTCTGCGAACATTGGAAATCCCCAGCAATTGGACCAGAAGCCGATAACGTTCTTCAGACAAGTGCTGAGTTTGGTGGAGTACCCACCGCTACTAGAGCACGAAGCCGTGCTGTTGAATCAATTGGGATACAAGAGCGATGTTATTGAGAGGGCAAGGTGGTTGTTGAAGCAAGTAGGGTCAGTGGGAGCATATAGTGCCAGTCCGGGAGCACCAGCAATCAAAGAAAGCATTGCCAAATTCCTCGAGAGTATGCCTCCTTCCTCCTCTCAATTACGCAGATCTAATCCATAATCTAGGACGAGATGGCTACTCCGCAGATCCAAAAGACATCTACCTCTCCGCCGGTGCCTCTTCAGGCGTCAACACTCTCCTCCACATAATCTGCGCCTCCCCTAACACGGGCGTTTTAGTTCCTATCCCCCAATACCCACTCTACACCGCCTCACTCGCCGTCCTAAACGCCAAATGCGTCCCCTACTATCTCGATGAGTCCAAGAATTGGGGTACCGACCTCGAAGCCATAAAAAGCGCCTACCAAAAAGCCATCGCGGAAGGAATCGACGTTCGTGCAATCGTCATTATCAACCCTGGTAACCCTACTGGTGCCAGTCTCGGCGAGGAAGATGTCAAAGCCGTGATCGATTTCGCGGCTAAGGAGAAGCTTGTCGTGATGGCGGATGAGGTTTATCAGACCAATGTCTTCCAAGGGAAATTCCACAGCTTCAAAGGAGTTTTACGGAGTATGCAGAAGGCGGACCCTGAGAAATACAAATACGTTGAACTTGCGTCACTGCACAGTATATCCAAAGGAATGGTTGGCGAATGCGGTCATCGTGGCGGATACTTCGAGCTCTGTGGCTTTGATCCAGAAGTGGTGGAGCAAATCTACAAATTCGTCTCAATCAGCCTGTGCGCCCCAGTTATAGGCCAATGCTTGGTCGAGATGATGGTTAATCCACCCAAGGAGGGTGAGCCAAGTTATGCGCTTTATAAGGAGGAATGGGATGGCATCTTCCATGGGCTCCATAAACGTGCCACGGCCTTGTATGAAGCATTCAAGCAGATGGAGGGTGTGGAATGTCAGGATCCTCAGGGGTCGATGTACCTCTTCCCAACTATCAAGCTCTCACCCAAGGCAATCGAAGCGGCTAGGAAGGAAAACCGTACTCCGGACGAATTCTACGCTTTCCGCCTCCTGGACGCGACTGGAATTTGTGTAGTTGCTGGTTCAGGATTTGGACAGAAGAAAGATACGCTGCATTTCCGGACTACGTTCTTGGCGCCGGGGACTGAGTGGGTGGGGAGGATTACGAAGTTTCATAAGGAATTTATGGATGAGTTCAGATAGGGGTGAATTGCAAAGCGGAGAATTCGGCTGATGTTAGGGATCTAAACCTATGAATAAGGTGTTTTACGGTTTAGGAGTTAGGATAGAGAATCGGAAATGAGGTAGGAACATAGATTGTGCATATAACAGACCATCATCCCCTCTACTCAATCGTCGTGTTCGATAAATCCAGGTGACAACTGCCCGTCTACAGACTGAACTCAAAACACCAATTACATTGCCTATCCTATCCCTGATTTCAAGAGACACTCTATTCCTGAAAGGCCCTGCTCGCTCATTAAAAGACCTAGAGCGGATTTTGGGGTAAAATAATATTGGAAGTAACCTGACAATCGACTTGTCTCTGAGACCTTCCTATCCTGATACTGAATTCTTCCCCATAGGACTACGATTCAGAAAGAACAGTCTCCCCAACTCTTGTAAAAGCCATTGAACTCCGTTCAACATCGCACTATCAAAATCCCGTGAATCCTAAAAATTGAAACCCACATCCCCGTCCCCCAAATCTCACGCCTCAAATCCCAGGCCGCCACAAAATTCCCCATTTCAACCCTCATCTCAAAACCCACACCCTCTCTCTCCACCTCACCTCACCTCACCTCACCTCACCTCCCCAAACCCTCACCCATCACAATGGCGAAAAAAGGTACCGTTCTCCCCTCTCCTTTCCAAGCCCCCAATCCACAAACCTCGAGTCGGAGTTAACGCATCGATATCTCACAGTCAAATCCCGCACCATATCCGTACGCCTCATCTCCATGGCTTTAACAGGGTATTACAAGACGCTGGTGCGACCGAGGACGCATAGGCCGTTGAGTATGTTGAAATATGATCCTGTTGGTACGTCTTCATGTCCTCTCTATGTGTTTGCGCTGGGTGGTGGGGTCCGTTGAAGAGGGAGAGAGGGGGGGGAGTTGGGAGAGGAAGGAAAGGGGAAATTGGAGAGGGGGAGGCTAATTGAGGATTACAGTGCGGAAGAAAGTGCTTTTCCTAGAGCAGAAGCGTGGTGGTGGTGGCGGTGGACGATAACAATACTTCCGATATGCTGATCATGAATACGATGGATAGTTGGGAAAATAGTTGAAGAGAGGAGGATAGATGGTTATGCTATGCTATGCATTTCGATTAGCAGAGGATGTGTCTAGCTGTGATGTACAATAAGGTTGATGCATGGAATGGCGTTTGAAGACTGTTTTACAATGGGTCAATGAGTTGGGGAATGAAAGCTATATTTGAGCGAATCCTTCTGTCTGGATTACATTTTGTGTTGCATTGGAAAAGCAAATGCAGCACATGATGTAGAGAAAATTCAACAGCCAAATTCTCCACCGAAATTTCCAGCCAGTAGGCCATTACTTCTTTTTCCGTACATCCCTCTACCAAAATTCTCAGCAAGTCCTTCTTCATACATCGCCTCACCGAAATGGTTTCCCCAGGCATCAACTCTTGCCACTTTCACTCATTTCTCCATATAAATCTGGCAAACAACGCTGTTTAGTAACGGTACTGCTGCGGCTTTTGTGAATCCTGCGAGTCTTGGATGACATTGGTTGAGAGCTTCGGGACTAAGGACATTCTTGGGGCTTTCGCCGGTCTCGCAAATGGCTCTTGAATTCCAGAGATGTCAGACGGCTTTCTCTTTCGTGAGTTGCGACGAGGAGCAGACATTGGCGAAGAGTTTTGAAATACGCGGGAATCTTGCTTTACAGGAGACTTGAACAATATGGAAGGCTGCTCTGAACGTCCTGCAACCATGGAGGATGGTTTGGAGGACTTTCCTTCAGCAATACAGTTATATCCTGATTGTTGTCGAGATAGATTCTTCGTGACTCCGCGTTGCGAGAAACCTTGGACAGGAGCACTGGATGGGTTGAATGGCTTGTTTGCAACATTCGCTTGACTACCAGCATTTTCTAAGTCTTGAAATTGGCTGGTCTTTTTGATGGCGCTCTTAAGAGGAATTGATTGAGCCCGTCCCTTCAGAACTGTACTTCTTGATGCTTGCGTATTCGTACCACTTGATGGACCAGCTGCGCGACTTCTATTTGCAACACGAGGTAATCCCTTAGCCTCGTCTAAAGACTCATAGCTTCGAGGAACCCCGTTTTTCATAGGTGTAGATATCGTGGTCTTTGCCAAGGTATGTCCAATACGGGCGCCACAGGTAATATCACCTTGAACCATAGTCGTCTTTTCTCTGTCTTTATATACCCTCTGCCTGTCTTCCAAGCTATGTATTGAGTTCATTTCTCCTACTATGGAATCCAGGTCACTCAAGGAACTAGAGGATTGCGATCCAATAGGAGGCATAGCTGAGAATGGTACGATTTGATTTGGAGGACTCTGGAATCTGATTGTTGTCTCGCCAGTTCTATGAGTCGTTCGAGTTGTAGTGGAAAGCATATAGGCTGTAGACTCTGTGAGGCTAGAAACTCTTTCGCGGTGCCCGAACTGCTGAACCATATTTTTACTATTTCGTCGATTTGCGGCTTGAGGTTTTCCCAGTGGATCCTTTGGGACTGGCAACTCCGAGGAAGGCATCGAAGCATCCATCGATCTGGTGGTGACAGTTCTTGTCCCAGCTATAGGAGTTGGATTCTGCATCCCAGAATCGGGACCAGATTCTTTAGTGAATCTTTGGGAGATTCCGTTGTTCAATTCTAGGGTACTTGGGCGTCGAGGCCGGAGTATCTCCTCATCCTGGGATGCAGATGGGTTGAAGTGATCATCAGAATATGGTGACTCTTTACTGACACTGGGATTGTTTGCTGGTAGGGGAGGTGGTCGCATCTTATTAGGAGTTTGGCTCGGGATTCTCAAACCCCAGTCATCCACCGACTCCCCTTTCTGAATTTCGTCATTTCGAGTGAGATGACGAGTCATGGTGCTCGACAAAAGATTGTATCGTTGTTGCAAATTGACGTTTTGCTGTTGCAATGACTCCTTTTCCTTCTCCAAGACATCAACTCGACGCAGACGACTCTCAAGCTCTCGCTGGGTACGAAGAGCAGCACCAAGGTTCTGCGCTGCCTCGGTTTGAGCGGCTTCAATCATGTCTCGGAGCCCCGTCAATTCATTGCGAGTAGACTGGATCTCACTCTCCTTTCGGTCCAATCCTCCTTGACTTGGCACTGCCCCTTCCAGCTGACCAATTCTCGCAGATTGCTGTACGATCTGATCCTTGTACTGGTTTATCTCTGCCTGAAGTTGATTGAGACTACTAACATAGTTGCTGTTTTCATCTTTGGTTCTCTGCAGTTCTTCTTTACTTGTTCTTAACTTTATCTCAGCCTCAGCTCGTCGTTGCTCAAGGTTCTTAACGAGGGCATCGTGCCGCATGACCATTTCATTCTTAGCAGCACTAGCTGCTTTGACAACTTCTTGTCGTGCCTTTTCAACACCTGCCTTGGAAGCCGCCAAGTATTGCTTTTTCTCTTCCGAAGCTTGCTTGATCGAAGCCTGGGCATTTCTGACTTTATCCTCCAATTCTTTAATCTTGTCTTGAGACTGTACATAAGTCTCTTGGAGTGACTGCAATTCTTCTTTTGCATGCAAACTTTCCTGATTTGCAGCATCGACTTGGCCTCGAAGGCTGGCATTTGTACTCTCCGAATCTTGCAGTCTGGTCTTGAGTTGTGGATCCTCCTTGGGAAGAGCGAGAATCGCGTTCAGCTCATCAGACTTTGCAGTCAGCCGATCACGGCAACTCGCAAGCTCTCGCCCAATTTCCTTAACTCTAGTCGTCAGTCTTTCGCATTCGGCCGTTCGAGAGTTTAAGCCAGCCACTACGGTTGCATTTGCCTCTCGAAGCTCTGTTATTTGCTCCTTAAGATACTCATGAGTCTCCTGATCCAGATGAACTCGATTGATTCTTTCTTTTAGATCTTCTAATGCCTTCAAGTTGGCCTCTTGAAGAACAGTATCGGGATTTCCCGTTGCCTGTAGCTTACTCTCGATTCTCAAATAGACGTTAGATAGATATATGAGAGTTCGGGAGACAAAACGCAAACCTGGTGTAAAGATCCTCGATGAGCCTGGTCATTTCTGGGGAGATGTCCTCGCCGCTCTTGATTGATTTGACAAGGGCTGAAAGCTCGCCAATCCTTCTAACAGTTAATGCAATGCAGTCTGAATGGCATGAGTAGCTCTTACTTTGTTTTTGTTGTGTTGTCGGAAGTGAGAAGTCTCGTAAGTATACCCCCCTCCTTAGTGAGATCATCCACAATGCTGGTTTGGGTGTTCTTCAAAAGCTCAACGAGTTCCTTGTGAGATGAACTCTGTGCATTGAGCTGCTTCTGATACTGCTCAGAAAGATGACGCTCACGCCCTAATTCTAGCACATTTCTCTCTAGCTCAACCTTGAGGAGGCCATTCGTCCTAGCCACTGTAATATGTACTGTTAGCTTGTCGTAAGGAGCAAAGTAGAAGCAACCCACAGTCTTCTGCCTGCTTCATGAGTCCAGAATTCTTCACTCCAAGCTCTCTAGCGATCTTGGATGACTCCTTAAGCTTGCACTGGTATGTTTCTCCATCCTTGGTGGCCCTCTTTAGGACTTTGGAAATGTCGTTTGCTTCTTCCTTGTTCTCTGCGGCACGCTGACGAAGGGTGATAGATTGTTGCATTAATTGTCTCTGGGATTTGACAACATCATTCATGTGGTCCTTGTAATTCTTGCAAAGCTCTCCAAATTTCTTGTTTCTCTTTTCAAGTTGGAGTTTTTCTCCCTCTAGCAATTGAACCTGATTCGCGAGGTCAGCACTTGACAGGTTGAGCTTATGGATCTCAGCTTCCTGGGACTGAATGGTCGCTTGTTGGCTTTCGTATTCAACCAAGACGGTTTGAAAAACTTGAAGCATCTGAAGGTATTCTCTAAACTGTGCAGTATCTGGCATCATTTGTCCTTGCTGGATCCCGTTAGGTGCCAATGATTGAGGGCCGGATCTATGATCTCTATGGTTATTCCTGCTTCTGGATTTCTGGACCTTAGATGGGTTATTGTGCTTGAAGGTAGGAGAATTTGAGTGGCTAAGCAGCGTTTGATCTGCAATAGGTCTCATCATTGGAAAATCACGATTGCTTCGTCGCGATGGAGGTCGAGATTGGGACGAAGAGGGACGAGACGCTGGCGGAATAGATGCATCATGTTCAGTATGCGCATGATGAAGATCGATATACGGATTCTGGTTTTCTGAACGATTAATCAAACCTGAGGAATGGGTCTGGTTTTGCTGATGGGAGCTTGCCAAAGGAATGCCCGTGTGGTGTTTTCCTATATGAAGTAGCACTACAGGCTGGGAAGTGTTTCCAGTTCGTTGTTTGCTAACTCCATTTGGAGCAAAGGTTTGTTGTCTGACAGAGTGTTGCACAATGTCTGAGTCGTGTCGAGAAGGAATGTCTGGACATGGATCTGCAACCTGGCTTATCTCCTTGACTCCTGGGACTCCTTCACAACACGTATGGGTATGCAAATCAATGTCTTTGGAAGACACTCCAGGCTGTTGCTGTTCACTGTTCCCCGAGACGACCACATTTTCTTCCCGAGGTTGCTGAGGAGCGACGTTAGGATAGTCAAGTGGCAGTAAAGCAGGTACATGTCCCTGTTTATGAGGCTGGGATACATTCGGAGCAATCGTGCAGTGAGGCTTATCAACAGCCACATCGGCAAAAGGGATTCCCTTCAACTTACTTGGCTTCTGTACAGGTAATGGAGATCCAGTTTTCGGCTTCGGCAGAAACAACGGAGACTCAATGTTCGCTGAGATTGCGGCATGTCTAGCATAAGGGGAACGCCGGACATTTGGATCTGACGCAACTTCAGGGAACGGCTTTGTCAATCGGACAGAAGATCGCCTTCCTCTGATGCCTGGGTTTGTATTCTGTGGTGTTGTCACCAAGGCCAAATTGTCCAGAGAGACCGCATTATTGTGTCGATTGACTGTTCTAGAGGTTTTCTCAAAGAGAGGTATGCGTCGCTGATTGCTGGGGGTGATTATGGGTCTGTGGGCTCTATCTGCAGAATTCTGGCTGGGACTCTTAGCAGAGAAAGGTCTATTGAATGTGTGATGATCTCTATATAACTCTTGTGGACGGTCATTTGTAAGAGGTTCTTGAGGCTGTTGATTCAGTTTGCCGTGATGATTCTCCTGAGCCTCCGTCGTTGAAATATGACTCATGCTTTTCGGCATAGCGTGACCTTGTTGTCCTTGACTTCGGGTCGCAGGGGTGTTTTCTGAGAGAGGAGTTGGCATCTCTGTTATTCGATTCTGAAGTTCAGGGATAGCGACTTCCGTCCGAAGTGAGCTCTGAGAGGTCAAAGCTGGATCAATTAGCAGACGTAAAGATTGGGAATGGAAAACATACCGTTCTCGTTCGAAGGCAACGCAAGTGATTGCTTTAGCACATACGATGGCTCTGATTTAGGGTTGTCATTTTCATTTTTCTTTCCCGGCGGCCTGGAGAAGTTATCTCCTGTGTGCTTTTTTGCCTGGCCCCATATGAAGCCTGCCGCAAGGTCATCTACATGAGCTTCTGGGCGATTGACAACAATGAAGGATCCATTGTTGATTACGGGTGCTCCAATAGGTATGCTTGCATGTGTTGGTGCCTGCGAAGCAGGTAAGAACTCGCTGACCTGGGGACTATCGTGGAGTGCCTGAGTTTCTGCCTCCATTGCCTCAATTGCAGTAAATTGTGTATCGCCGACTCGAGATACGAGACTATTTTGACCAATAATACTTGCTTGAGCATCGGCTTCTGCGGATTGAGAGCTGACAGCTTTGATGCTAGTATATTGTGTATCAGCAACATGAGTGCCAATGCTGTCCTGCTGCGTTTCCTTTGTAGGAGAATTACTACCACTGCCAAGCATTGGGCCATTCATCGCTTCATGCTGTTGATTATGCACACTGTTCTGTCCTTCAGCACCGAAGTTGGAATCAAAATTTGGGGATCCAAGTATTAAGTCATAGAAATCGTGGGCAGGCACCACTATTTGGCTATCTTGCTCGTCAGGATTCATTGTGGAGTATTTTGCCTGTCGTTGCTGGCAAAGATTGGTTAGCAGAGTCGAGATCAAGCTAAAAGGTTTCACAAACCTCAGCTTTCAATAAAGACCTAAGGCTGACAAGTCTGTAGCTGCACTATTGCAGAATAGGATATAAGCTGGGCGTTGTAAAACGAAAGGTACGCTGTATAGTGAAAGGAGAGAGAAATGGACCAAACGAAAAGAATACCTGAATAGGCTGTGATGGACCTTAGGCCTCGTGCTTGCTTCCTGCATTGAAGAAGAGACCTTGCAATTTGACGCGTTGCAGTAATACAAGAAACCTGTCTAAGTACACTCCAATGTTGTAGTGAAGGTTGACGCTAGAGTGGATTGACATCTGGAGAGACTCTTTGATGAAGGTGACTCTTGTAGGGGACGTGAAAGGAAAGTTGATAATGAGCTATGATTTTGATGGAGGAGGGGAAAAAAGTGATGAGGTTTGAGTGAAGTTCGGCAGAAAGAAGAATTTCGGGCCACCGAAGCTTCACGATCAGACTAATCACCCCAATGAATCTTGACCATCGAAACAAACATCTATGCAAGTACCTAATGTATTTCTCATCCATCATGCTATTTTCTTGATGACGGGATGTTTGAAGAGCACAAAAGTCACGTGAATGAACATCACGTGCCAGACGTCCATGGATCCCACCTGCGCATCTTTTTTGGGCTTTGGAGACGAGGATTGAAGCAAAATACAAGGAGAATAGGTAATAGTTGATGAGATCTGAAATTTATGAAGTAGAATACACATTACAAATAATATTCAGCTGAAGCTGCTGGTTCTGAAAACTCCACTCCAACGTCCTTTCGTGCCTGCAGCATTTATCCTACCATATCTGCAAAGGTAACAGCTGAGACAAGTTGAGTCGTTGGTATTGCATGGGTTTCCTGCTACTCGCGATATCCATATCACCGCAGTAAGGGTGTGATTGAGAGACAGGGAACTATCTCCATAGGAGGATAAAAGCGTTGTCGTGATGGGACGACATATTCGACATGTGCTGTAATTGCCCAGCTTCAAGCCCAGAGTGCATTCGCGATATCACAACATATGTGATTCTTGCTCAGGACAGGGTCCTTCGTAGGTTGGAATGATGATCATTGCTGCATTTTTGTTCCAAATCCAGCAGTCACAATTCGAGGTAGGATCCTACTGCGGCCCAGTCCTTCAAATAGAGATGTGACCGGAAAACAGGCCGCGCCACATTACCAAGGATAGTGCTTCCGGTGTGTGAGAGCTCACCTTCTTTATTATTGTGGGCGCTTATCAAAGCTTTGTGAGTCTCATACATGTAGGTGTTCTATCACTTGAAAGCTTAGCCACATCATACCCCACGTATGGACCCAGGGATTTCCGTGAAATGAGGCTATACAGAGACATTTAAAGTTCTGATACGTGTCGCATTCTAAATACAGTGAGCCCGATTGAAGACCCGGGTCGTCGTCGTCAATCGTCTCGCTAAGAAGACCTGACCGGACAGACGATCCAGTGGTTCTAATTTGAGCGACGTTAGACGCCGGCAGTCAGCACTAGGATCGCTGAACGCCAATCAATCTGGGTTTATCAGAGTGACTTGCAGGGCCTCAGATGCTCTTCTCAGTTTCATAAATATCTGCGTGAGAAGATATTTTGGAATCTGACCCAATAATAGGCCTTCATGCAGACGCTCACACTTCTCATAAATCTTGGCATTCCCCATCTAGATCTCATCACATTGTCGTCACATCATATCTAACCACTCCTCAACTTTGACGCCCAACCCCGCTATCACAATTTTCATATCGTCGGCGCCTGGCTGTTTCATCACGTTTTTTATCTGCTACTACGAGGCATCAAAATGAGGACGATTCTGCTTCTCAGCTTGATGCTGAATTTTTTTGCTCTTAAAGTTATTGCACAGGATTCAATAAGTTCTTCCCAATCTCCAGAACAGGAATCCGTAACTTCTGCTCCACCTTCCGCTACCACGTCATTTGTCTCTTTGACCCCAGAAATGTCTGCAAGTTCAGTGTCCTCATTGTTTTCGGCTTTGGCAACCGCAACGCCAGAACAGCCTGGCAGTGGCCCTTCCGCCGGAGATGCAGGCTCGACTGCAGGCTCAGGAGGCTCTGATGCAGGTGCATCTGGCTCTGATTCTGGGTCCTTCACGTTATCAAAAGGAGGAATAATTGCAATCATCGTTGTTGTGGTATTCGTGGTACTTTTCGGAAGTGAGTTGAATCCAGAAGTTCGTGCAGAGGGATGTACTGACATAACAATAGTCACTTCTTCGGTACTCTGGTATCTGGCCAAGAAACGATCTTGGGAAGTTCGTAAGACCATTCGAAGATCGGCACGGAGAGTCGCAACAGCTTTGACACCTCGGCGAACAACTTTTCCAAAAGACGTACTCGATAGAAGGCCTACGAAGGGGTTGACTAGGATTGACGAGGTTCCGCCGACGCCTAAGATGCGAGGTAGTGATGTGGAAAAGGGGCATTCGAAGATATCATCCTTTGAGATGTCGGAGCCGCCGAAGAAATCAAAATGGGCTCAGAAACTTGGTAGATAATTATTTCTAGACAATTCCTTCACGATATAACGTCTTATACCCATTGATCATATGGGTTGGTGGGATTGGGTTGGTCAATCCAGGCGCATTTGGATTTTCGGAGTCTTTGCTGGAGGTAATTTAAATGTTCATAGCCTTCTAAACACATTCCCACTTGCGCTGCGTCTACCATCATCCCGCCTAAACATCCTCGCAGGCTCTTGTTTCTCGTTCTCCTTTCTTCCTGGCGGGGCAAACGTGACCTGCCGCTCACCAACAACGTCTCCTCTATTTTTAGTGATGCGGCCAGCCCCTTGTAAACGTGCTCCCAAGGGTCTATCTTGTCGCTGATGACCGGACTTTTTATATGACGACGAAGATATGCGCATCTCTGGTTTGGGTTTGGGCTTCAGTTTCAACATAATTTCATCTTTCTCGCTATCGCTTGTATCGCTCTCACTATTGGCGACTTTTGCCGAAGGGGATTCCCCAACTTTAGTACTGGGATTGAGAGCTTGAAACTCCCTGCTTCGTTCGTCCACAGCAAAGTCTTCATCCTCGAATAGCTTGCCGAATCGATTATCACCAAGCACTCCCATGTCCTCATCAACCTTTTGCCTTCTTTCTTGTCTTTTGAGCATCTTGTCGACAAGGTTTTGATTGACCTTGACTTTCTTTCCTCCTCTAATTCTACTTGCTCTCTCCTTCTCGATCTTTTCTTTGACTCTCTTGGTCCTCTCATCATCCCAGATATACGGATTGGCAATAAGTCGAGCTTCTTCGTACAACTTCGTAGCCACAAAGTACCCATGCATGTAAGGCCGTAGGAGGCTTGTAGCCCCAATAAGATGGCCGAGATTGAGTTGTTTCAGCTCTGGTAAAGTCAAGAATTTATAGTTGTCGTAGGTTTCAGTTGGCGCTTCTTCACCCATCTCCTCAACCATGTTATCTAAGAATGAACACCACTTGGGAGCTGGTCCCAATTGGGGGATGAAGAACGCGTGTTGTTGCTTGCCCTCATTTGCCGTTAGAATCATACCGCTATTTTTACACCATGCCACAGAGTTAATGTCGACTGCTGGTTCAACGGATGTCCAGGCCTTGCCATCGACCTCGTCCCATAATTTAATAATGCGTTTGTCTGCTGAGAGAATCTTCTTTTCTTGCGAAGATGTTGTCATGTGCATTAATGACTTGATTGGATAGCCGTATCCTTGATCTTTTCGTAGAATAGGAACTGGTCGTCGGAGATCGAAAATTTGAACGATTCCCTCTGATGACCCCGTGGCAAGTGAAATCCCTGATCTGTCAAAATCAAGAGCCGTGATTTCTCCTTCTTGGCCTGACAAAATCCCTACCCTTGACTTTGATCTTGGATCCCAGAATTCCACAGTCCCTATTGATGTTCCAAAAGCCAGTAGATTGTGACTCTCCTCAGCAATAGCTGCCGTATTGACGCTTCCCGTGTTTATGCCTCCTTGTAATGCTCCGCCACCAGCCGTAGTCAAGTCGTCGCCTCCTACTTCAATTTGATATGGCTTCATGTATCTCCCGACCTCGAGATTCAGTCGGTAAACTTCTCCGTTGCCCTCTCCATTGACACCCACGGCAGGAATCAACGCTTCAGCCGAGATTCTATCATAGATTAAGTCCCTGCCATACCGTGGTAGTCTGGTCTGATAATGGCAGCCTCCAGGAGTATGAAACTCTAACCGGCGGTCGGTCTGCAAGTGAAGTGATTTCGAATAATCGGAGGATAAGAGGATGAACGAATGGTTTAGGGTGGTGGTATGCCGCGCGAAAGAAAGAGAAAGGTCGGGGAGGTAATGAGTATGAATCTGCGGTTTATAGGTCCCAGTGCTCATAACCCAATCTCCATCATCGCTCACTCGTATGCAGCTGCTAGCTTCTTCGAATTCGAAGTCCTGAAGCAGTTCGACTCTATTTGCGTATTCGGGGTCATTTTTCAAACTGCGCTTTCGTTTGCGCGCAAGCCAGTCAGGAAGTGGTCTTGCAGTGGATGCCCCAGATATAGTATATACTGGGACATCATGAGGGTTTGTGAGCTTCATCTTGAAGTTATGTTTGATTGTTCACAGTTCTCAATCATCATGTACCATTTTTGTTAATCAGATGGTTAAAATAATTTTCCTAGTAGATCAGGATTTACTAGTACTGGTACTAGTAGTACCCGTCAGCCGGGACGGGGTTTTTTTTTTGCAGGGGTCAAGTGGAGTCCCTTTGGATCGTGCATTCAGTCGCAACAGCCATAACATCCGCTCACATTGATCGCATTCTTGCTTCTTTGCTGTCTATCTTACAACATAGCGCATCGTTGCAGCCGGCTACTTTTTTGCACTGGCCGCGACAACACCCCTTTGAGATGGATCCCAGAGAGTCCTACTCACGATACGCGATTCAAGGCCCGACTTCCCATAATCTCTATTGCACGATCAGATCCATTGGTGGTTCTAGGTGACCTTAGTTGTGCTGGTGGTTGGAGCTCGAGAGTCCCGCTGGTTCGGGGGCCCGCCAGCGAATGCAAATGACTTACGTCTCTCAACGACATGGAGCCTGGTGAATATCTTACCAATGTAATATCTTCTGTAGGTGGTATTGACATATTAGATTGATCTTCAGCTGATGTTTCGATTCAGAATAACTACGGATCCATACAATATGAATATTTCGAATACCAGTCTACATCGTCGGGCACTGCTAGGAAACAACTTCAGAAACTGGAAACGGGATGGAGGCAAGATGGAGCTCTGGTGCATTGTGACCTGTTCAAAGACGGCATCTGGAAATTTCAAACTGCCACAACCAACACTACCGAGCTACTTGCCAAAGAAGCTGCTTTTGCAGAAAGCTCGACCATAGTCGAAGTGCAAGGGGTCAAAATCCAGCGACGAGAGAAAGGTATCTACGAACCAGCCAGCCTCGCAAGGAACAAGCTTGCTAGTACCAGTAGCTTCAGCACTTCGAGCATCAGTTCGTCTCCATCATCGTCCCTAGATAACACCATAAGAAACTCGCAGGCCATCAACTCTAGAGCGGTACAAGGAAATTCAAGCCAAAGTATAACAAATGAGCCGCCGATACCCTCTCCTGGGTTGAAATCGGCGATTGGACCTCCAGAGCTTTGGCCCTCATTGAAAGATATTCATGAGTCTTTTATATCTGCCGTGCTTGGATCCATCGTCTATTTTCTTAGCCATGACCACGGATTTGTTCCATTAAATTCGCGAACATTGATTTGGACAAGCGATACTAAGGGCGATTTGATGCAGGGGTCGAATTCAATCACACTTGCAACATTGGACATCAGTTTGACTTCTCTGGGTTCTCTTGTTGTCAAAGCTCACTCTGATTCTGCACCTGGTCTACAAAGCCTTTCAAGAAGCTTGAATCTGACATCTGAGTCGCCAAAGCTCCGTCAAGGAGCGCCTCTGTGGCTAGCCCCTGGTGGGAACCCCGCCAAGTTTTATGCGAGTCAAGATGAAAAGAAGTTGCCCAGTACTCTACCAAATTCTCATCTCCAGACAAACCTCGCCGATCATCGACAGCATGGCTTTAATGGCTCCACAATCCAGTCGTGGCAGTCCAAATGCTTAGAATGGCTATCGGCAAAAGGCTTGAATACAGCTGCCCTTGATGATGGTGGTTGGATTTTTGTTCAAGTTCTGAATGGAAATTCGCCATATTTCAATACCGAATATCTAGGGAATTCAATGCTGGAAGATTTGACCATTGTGCCTTGGCCAGCACTTTTATGTTTTCAGACTTCGAGCTCTAGTCCTCGTGAGTCGCAATCCTTTTCGATGAATCTTACCAGCCGTGACCCTCTTTCATTCGCGGAGGAATGGTTCATGAGCAAAGATGAAAGGGCTGCCTCGCTAGTCAAGCGGCAAAAAGACAGACAAGCTGCTGAAGCAAAGTCTCGAGAGCAGTCCGATGTCGATGCTCGGATCGTGCAGTCACTTGCGTACTCACCAGCGGCTCTGCGAAGAGGAAGCAATGCAGGTGCTATGTACCCAACTCCGCCAGATGCAGTGCATCATCTTATCGGTGCTACGCCGTCATTTGACGGCACAGTGTCAACGCCGGGAAATCCAAATGCTCTGTTCGCTCAAGATGTTGCTTCTACCCCTCAAAACTCGAATTTGGGAATCACTGGTCCAGAGGCAGACATTTGGGGATCATCCGGGAAGAAGGACCGTTTGTCTTCAAATATGAACTTTAATGAGAACGATAATGATAACGATAATGTGTTCGGAGATGTAGCAGAGGATATTTATGGGATTATTACTGATGCCGATTTCAATTTCTTTGACGGGCCCGACGCTGTTCAAGGTGATCAGAGAGAGGGTGTTACAGAAGAAGGTGCGAGCGCTAGTCAAGTGTCTATTCCAGCAGAACTATCTGCCGTGGATGTCACAAGTGCACCTCCTCCTGATGTCCCTGACACTCAGATGCGGGATCAAGATAACGATGAAAATTTGGGTCAACAGGAGGAAAGCTCAAAAGTCGCAGAAACTGATCAGCAAGAGGCAACCCAAGAATCGCAGATGGCCATAATTTCTTCCGAGGAGATTCAAAAACCGATTGTGAGTCCTCCGTTTGATATGGAATCCGTGTTCAAGCGGGTTGTCAAAGATTCTACACCGAAGAAGCGTTCTCCCGAGCTCAGAAGGACTAGCGTTTTTGAAAAGGTCGATTTTAAAAGTTCGGTACTATCGGTCAACAAAAAATACGGTGCTAATGGCCGCTTTACATTTTCGGACGAAACCAGAATTATGTCACCTGTTGGGCCTCCAAGCCTCCCAAAAACAGAATATCTAAGCAGGCGACGCAAACTAGCAGATCGTGAGCATGAATCACGAAGTCTAGCTCGAATCTTGCAAACCAGTAACAATGTGCCGGAAGTCCCCGCGGATGAGGATGAACCGATGGTCTATTTAATGGATTCGGACCACGCCAGCCAGATATCTGAACAGGACGACACAAGCCATACTACTGACGAATTATCAATGATCTTCAAACCAGGGGCCAAACGAAAGTGGAGTGTGGATGATGAAGGCGGGGACGATATGTCATCATCATTTAATGCTCTAGCTGTTGAATATACGCAGTCTATTGGGACGCCAATGTCTATAAGTGGCTCTCAGATACCTTTACTTGAGGGTGATCCAGCGGATTGGCCCTTGACAACTTATTTTACATCACCAGAACCTGATGCTCCATTGGTCGTCTTGTCAGATGTTGACTGTATTACTACAGCTCAGACCCTCGCAGATCAAGCAGTGTCGGGTACTTTGAAGTTGCCTGATTTTGCGACAAGCACTGCCAATGATTCCCATTCGCCAGATCTCAAAGTTTCTCGTACGAGGGAATTAATGCACGCTCTTGGAAAGACTATCAATATTTGCATTAAAGAAGCAACTGCTTGCACTTTGCGGTCATTTCTAGACATACAGGGCATACCTGTCTTAAACCAAGGACTTCGACTACCGCCTCGACCAATTCCACATCCAAGAGGTGGACAACCTCTAGACTCTACGAGATCTAACAATCCTTTTCAAATACCGCCTCCTCAATTAGAGGTTCGGAGAGCAGATTCTAAACTCGCCCTTCTTCCCTCTGCAGTAAGCTTCTGGGAGAATTTAGGTCTAGGTCCATCTAAGGGCGGTAAAGACGTTTCCGCCATTTGTGTATACCCGAGTCTTGATGGTATAGCTGGAAATGCGAGCGCTTTTCTGGACCAAATGCGTAGTATATACGAGTCTTCCAGGTTAGGTAACCATGATAGGCTTGTCTGCAAAGATCTGCCAAACAGTCTGGTACCTTTTCCCATTGATCCAGCTCAGCAGATAAATCAAATACACCATCTGACGACACTCAAAGAAACGACTGCGCGGCTGAGTAGGATTCTCTCATCCTTACCTGTGGAAGAGAAGAACTTTGTGGTATACTTTGTATATCCTGTCGATAACGCTGCACTACTGGTTCACATATGTACGGCATTTCAACATCTTTTCAACTTGTATAGAAAAGCCTTATCGGATAGAAAGATCACTACCGCCAACGAGCTTGTGCTGCAGTTAGTTCCACTAAGTTTTATTGCCTCACCAACTTCAATTGCAATACCAAGGCCGTCTGAATATCTTAGGCTCGCAATGGAAGTATACAACAGATGTATAGAATTTACTACCTACACTTCTGCACCGGCGATAATTTTGGAGCAACCGTTGCCAAAGAGCATTGATTTCAAATTGAATGCCACTCCTTCTGCTTCTTTACTCCAGGAGAATTCTTGTCTCCATATTGCTTATGCACAAAGCATTGATGATCGATGGATCACTGCTGCGTGGACAGATAATCGAGGTAGCCAACAAATGACCGCTTCCTACTGTCTTGGGCGAAAGAATGAGCCACTATCTATGCCTTTCTCTGACGTAGCCAACGAGATTTGGGAAACGACACTGGATGTTATATCGAGCAAGAAGATTCATTGGCGGATCATGATTACCAGAGTTGGAGTCATGGATCCTTCCGAAATAGACTTCTGGATAGGTCTTGCAGCGACAGAACAGGCTGTGCAAGTCAATCTGACTCTTATCACAGTGCAAACAGACCCTTCGTTGCGACTACTGCCTACATGCATTGCCCTTTCACCGCCGAATTCGAATGTAACACAAGCAGTCATAACTCCGGTGTCAACCCCGCAAGCGTCGCAAGTGTCGATTGTTTCCCCTGAGACTGCTAGCACACCTGCTCGTGATGCTGCTGGAAATGCCCCCACTCCTGCTGATAATACTGTTGAACCTGAAGGTGATGCTCGACTCATAGATTATACAGATCAAAGCTGGGGAGCTATTCTTGCCCATCGGCTAAACAATTCAAATTCGCTACTGGAGCTTAACCCAGCACTCATTAGCGGATATTTGATGAAAAGAGGAGGAACAAATAGCGATGATCCTCCAATTGTAATGGAGGTCAATATTGTACATAGCGAAGTCGTGGGAAATCCCAGGACATTTCATGAAGGTCTCTTGAGGGAGATTTTAGGATATTATAGGGGCCTTGGGACATTGGCTAGGGTTAGGGGCGTTGTGGATGCGGTTAAGGATGTCAGACCGTGGCATATTGCTGCTGCTGAGAAAGCCGTGAAGGCTTTATATATGCTGATGTGATACTCCCAAGGTTTGGGTAGTGAATCAATGAGGACATATAAAGATATTGCAATTGAAATCCTGATTAATGAGATAGATTATTGAACCATCCGCATGTGTATTTACTCCAAGCTACCATCTGCAAATTCAACAGTTTTCTGCTACAAACATTGTGTTCCCAGCCAAACATATTGCAGCGTCGCGGAAGGTGCGAGAGATGGCGTACTCCGCCCCCTGTGAAAAAGTTGGTGGGGTATATGAAGTAGAGGGGTACTGTGTTGCTTACCCCACGTGGAAAAGCTCTTTTGAACTCAACTCAAAACCTTACCAACTCCAGATCTCTTCACTTTTTTCCAATTGTCTTTGCCTTTCAATAAAATCCTGATCTATCTCCAATTGAAGGGCTTGTTCGCCATGGCAGATCTCCCCACTAAATACGACGGTACACCCTTCTGCCCCCGCCCAACTTTCACTTTTCCCTCGCAGCCTCCTCCCCTCATACCTCTCTCCTCAACACCAACTAACAATCATAGGCCCCGTCCATATCGCCGTAATTGGCGGCACCGGCCTCCAACACCTAGAAGGCTACATCCCTATCGCAATTCTCAACCCACTCACACCTTGGGGCCACCCCTCCGCACCTATCCACATCCTCAAACACAACAACGTCCCTATCGCCTTCCTCTCCCGCCATGGTATCTCCCACGAATACGCACCTCATGAAGTGCCCAACCGGGCGAATATCGCCGGGCTCAGAAGTATTGGGGTTAGGACTATCATTGCGTTTAGTGCTGTGGGGAGTTTGAGGGAGGAGATTAAGCCGAGGGATTTTGTAGTGCCGGATCAGGTCATTGATAGGACGAAGGGTGAGTTGGGATATAGAGGGGGATACTGGAGGGGATATTTGGCTTATGGGAGAATATAGGTGTTAGACCGTTTACGTTCTTCGAAAAGGGTGTGGTTGGACATGTTGGGTTTGCGGATCCATTTGATGAGCAGATCGCGAAGGTATGTTATACCTCAGCCCTAGCATGAATGTATCTTACAGCCAATTACAGGTAGTCCGAGAATGTGGTCATGCTTTAGAAGGAAAGGGTGTAGTCCTACACGACAAAGGAACAATTATATGCATGGGCATGTACCAATCCTGATATTCTTTCTGTATCACAACACTGACTTTCCCACAGAAGGGCCCCAATTCTCGACCCGCGCTGAATCAAACATGTACCGCAGCTGGGGCGGTTCCGTAATCAACATGTCAGCACTCCCCGAAGCCAAGCTCGCCCGCGAAGCAGAAATGGTCTACCAAATGATCTGCATGGCGACCGACTACGACTGCTGGCACTCTACGGAAGACGTCAACGTCGAGATGGTAATGGGACATATGCATGCCAACGGAGAGAATGCGAAGAGGTTTATAGGTGCGGTGCTGGATAAGTTGAGTAAGGAGGAGCATAGCGATATGGTGATGGGGAGGCATTGTGAGGGGGGAACGACGAACATGATTAAGTTTATTACGAAGGCGGAGGGGAGGGGGAAGGAGGGGATTAGGAATATTGAGTTTTTGTTTCCAGGGGTATTCGATTCATAGGGGTTTGAGCCCTTGGGAGGGGAAAGGGGGAGGTTTCGTTGAACAAAAATAAAATTAAAAATGGGTTTGCAAATCGCATAGACAGATACTCCCGCTGAGCATCAACTGCTTTAGCGAGCATGAGCAGATAGATTGTTCGTGGCTTTATATACCAATTCTCAGGCTAGTGCACGAAGGCTTGTGAAACGAATGCATGTGGGAGTGGAAATTATATCTCATTGATACAATTATACACCATAGTCATACGCTTATTACAGTACATACTTCGCTCGTATCTTCACGAAGTTATCTTCATCCGTGTCGCTTGCCGGTCTCTCACAGCACCCGAGAGCCATCCCATTATTCTTAATAAACATAAAAATACAATAGCAATACAAGTAATCATTATCCTCGCAATCATCAATACCACCACCCTCAATAGCACCGCAAGCCTCGCCGTGATCTCCACCATCACCAGCAGTCAATGCCCACTCCCCAACAACAACCTCTTATTCTTCTTCAGCAACGCATTAAACCTCTTCTCTAATCCCTCCGTTTCCTTCCTTGCCATCTGCATTGCAGTCTCCGCATCCGGCAGACTCAGCATCGATACATTCCCCAACGGCTGTCCGCGATCCGTATCCCTCCCAATTGCAAAATGCGCTGTCATGCTCTCAAGTCCCGTCGCTAAAATCCCATCGTGACTAGCGCCAAATGCTCCTTCGGCTGGTTTGGGTGCGGGAGTGGCGGAATCGTTGCCCCAGGAGGACCAGGATGTGGATTCGCTGGAGCGGATCATCTCGGCATCGAGGGCGTTGGCGTTCAAGGCCTTTTCTAGTTGGGAATTCGTGGAGAGGGAGGGGAGGACGTATTGGTTGATGTAGCTGAGAGCTTCGTCGCGCTGGATTTTGCTCACTGGGTCCATAGGCGCAGCGGTGGGTTGAGGGAAGAAAGCTGGTGGTCCATTTGGAACGGCTCGGCCGCCAATCAAAGTGAAGCCGTTGCTGGCGTGGTGTTTTGCGGAGAAGAAGGCGGTAGGCCCTGCTTCTTGAGCAATCGTAGTTTGGAGGGCGAGGAAGCGTTCTTCTTCTTCTGGGGTGAGGTTTCGGACGCAGTCACCGTTTGGTGTTAGCATAATACGATTTGGTCCCTTGAGGTTTTTGTGGACCGCTTTACCAGCAAGCAAGTCTGCTTTGTCTTCGGGCGTGATCGTCAACTTTGGACTCGCACTTTGCAAGTCGATTTGAGCGTCTTGGTGACGAGAAATTAGACTAGGAGGTTTCAGGAAGTTGAGATCCGCGGGGTCTGGAATCTTTCCGGAAGCCAGGAGGTCATGAAGGACTGATGCTGGAGTCGGCAGGGCCTTTTCGGCAGGCTCTTCGTCGACATCAGTGACGGCAGAAACTGGCTCAGGAGACAGTGAACGTTGGGCATTTACTTTTGCCTTGCCCTTTCCATCCGTTGCCTTTATGGGAGAAGCTCTTTCCTTCTCAGCCTGAGGTTGTTTTTCCAGGGCCGAGGGAGGTAGGCCCGCGAGTTCTGCCCCGGCCTTCGTCTCCTTGATCACAGACTCTGCTGTAGGACCAGGCGAAGGTGGTCGACTGGCCACGGGAGTAGATCCTCCAGCCATGCCGCTAACAGTCCTGTCTTTCTTTTGCTTCTTTTTCCTACCCATAATTGGGGCTATCTCAGGCTCCGGTTCGGGCTGTGTAACAGCAGCCTCTAGCTCCTGTTTTTCTTTCTCTTTTTGCACTTCGCGACGTTGTTTCTTCTGCATGCTCTTCGTGGTCGTCCTCACTGGAGCAGAGCCAACTTTTGATGGCGGAGGTGAACTAGCCCTCGACATTGAAGCGGATGTAATCGAAGCATTGTCGGAAATTGCTTCACTAGTCGGAGTAGCAGAGCGTTCAAGTTTCGAGATTGAGGCCAGACTTGGTTGGCGCGAAGCCTGATAATTTGGGAACACGGATGTTGTAGAAGACGGTGTAGGTGCAGGTGTGGCTGACTCTGGCTTTGAGGAGGGTACGACTTTGGATGACTTTGCGGTAATAACCGTCGGCCGAGGTGGGGGAGCTGCCATAGATGGAGTGCTCGGTGGTAATGGAGGGAATGAAGAAATAACGGCGGATTTTGCAGGAGTATCTGGGGTGTTGCCAGATGTCTTCCCGGGTACTTTAGTGATGTTCAAGATGCTCGGTGTTGAACGTTTCTCTGTCGCTTTGGGAGTGGCTTGAGAGGGAGAAACAACGCTTGAAGGAATTGAAGGACCTTTCTTAGACGTTACCAGTGATGGAGTAGGCTTTAGCGGAGTAGTTGCTTTGACAGGCCCGGGTGTCGTTACGGGTTTAGTCTTGCCGCTATCCAACGCTGGGAAGTCTTCCGGTTGAAGGTTTACTTGAGAGCTAGTTGAGCACTGGGAAGCAATAGCCTTTGAAAGTCCAGTGTTTGCGGCTAATGTCTTGACGTCCCGCTTTGCTTGGGTCGTTGAAGTTTCAAGGGTCCCGGGAGTCTTGGCCGCCTGGGTCGGAGTCGCAGGAACAGCTACATTTGCAAGAGTAGTGCCGAACCCGGGGACAAAAGCAGAGGAGCGTGAAGGCGTGAAAGGTGCCGAGGTTGGAACAATCCGAGAAGGAGGTTTTGGCGTAGGCTCGTCACGGAACGACTGTTGAGGATGGGCGTGTGGAAGTCCAAAGCCAGGGGGTGCAAAGCCGGGAGGAATGGATGGCGTAGAGGACCTCGAGGCAAACCCGAAAGGATCGAATTGACGAAACCCTATGTCGTCCGCTGTACTATCGGCAACCAGTGCATCAACTGACAACGACGCTTCGTCAAGAGATGGTAAATCCTGGTCATCTGTAGAACGTTAGCAAATCTGGTCCAGTGAGTTGCGAATCCTGAAGACGCGAAACATAGAACGGAAGCAATTCGACTTGACATCTAGAGGCTAGGCTACAACACTTCACGTCACAAATCCATCATCGTCTTCGAACCAAAGAGGCTACTGATTATACAGAGAATATGTAAGAATGCTATATTTGACCAACCACGTACGGCTTAGGGTCGGGGACTTTAACGTACATGAGAAGTGGTCGAGATGAAGACGATGATGGATCTCCCGACGAGCTCTTATTGTCAAAGCCAGCAAAACCTCGATGTCCTCGAAGAGAACAAGAATGAAAGAAAACAGCAATTCCATGAGACGCTCTCAATTTTTCCAATCGCAAATGACGCCTTAGTATCCGAAGCCTCCATCTTGGAGCTCTACCATGCACGCTAAAACAAATTTGTTTGACCGTGCAAAATGCAAATCCCATATGTCGTAGAAAACGCCAGGCTCTTAAAGAAAAGCGATATCTACGGTCCGCAATCGAATAAAACGCCTGCCACCTTTGCCATGCTACCATCGCCCGTATCCCGCACCGTACATCATGCTCGGATTGTTGTACCCACCTTGAGCCTGTCCACCAAACAGTCCCTGTCCGACTCCGGCATTGCTCTGTTGCTGGTGCTGCATTCTTGCTTGCAAGATACTCGGGTCCGCAAGATCGACTAAGCCACCTCCCCCAGAGGAGGAAGTGTTAGCATGTCTGTGCTTCTTTCCCTTCTTCTTCTGCTTTTGACCGAAGTCATGGAATGCTCCAGTCTGAGGACCATAGAGCGATGCCAGGTGGTTTGAAGCAGGAGCTGGAGTGGAGGAGGCAGATGGGTACTGTTGAAGAAAAGGAAACAAAGACTCACGCTTGCCTGTATCATGAAGTTGGCTACCACCAGCCGCACCCCGACCCCTATTAACCATATCTCGTAGTACCTCATTGCTATTCTCCTTCGATCCGAAGAGGGAGCTCACACCCATCGAGCCACCAAATGTATGACCTTGACCAAACATTCCTCCTCCAATTGGAGGTGTACCAGATGATTTCAGACCTGGTGGCGGACCTGTCATAGAGGAGCCATAGAACTGTCCTCCCTGCTGGCTATGACTTCCAGAGGGCATCATTGAAGATTGTTGCGCCAAGAATTTGGGATTTGCTGAAGGCTTGACGGACGATGAAGCTGAGGAATTGTCATTGGCAAAACTGTACCGCGATGATTGCCTGTTATGACCTTGTTGCTGGAATAAGGCTGAGGTCTGACCCAGTGAATTCATTCCGGGGGGGAATTGATCCATGAAACTAGATTGAGGTTGTCCGGATTTAAGAAGCATAAGCTGTCGCTGCTGCGCCTCGGTCAAAGTCCGTCCGTTGATAGAGCTCAGATTGCCAAGATTCTGAGGAAAGCCCTGTCCAAGACTTGGTCCAAAAGGCCCACCATTGGATGATCGCTGAATAGGAAGCTGAGTGCTGGGCCGTCGCTGAAATCCTTGAGGCAAATTCCCTTCTCTACCGTTGTCTCTATCTTCAGGTTCGCCACCAAGCTGCAAGCTTCCGCTTTCAGGCTCCTCCTCCTCTGGAGGCTCCGCAACTTCGTGCAAGTCGTCTTGTGATTCTTGTTCAATGTGTCTTGCTTCCTCTTGTTGCAGGTCACGCATAACCCTTCGTTTCTCTCCGCCATGATCATCGAACAGGGGGGGGAAGGATGCTAAATCTGGAGATGTTGTTGTACTTGCTGGGAAGGACAGCGCGGGAGAATTGATAGATCTTAATAAGCCTAAAAGTAAAGGGTCTCGCTCGGGAAGTTGTGGTTCGGGTGCGGCCGTTAATTGAGTAGTCGTAGCTTGCTCTGATATTTCCTCTTGCTGATTGTTGGCGGGCTCTGAAGGTTCTTCTGCAACTTCTGTTGTGATGGGCATCGATTGGGAGATAGCCGGGCTAGACGCAGCACCACTTGTAGCAAGACTACCCCTCCGACTGCGTTGCTTGGCCCAACTTGCAGAAGACGGAAGTGCAGAACCATCCCCACTGTCGGATCCTTCTTTGCTTGCTTCCCTCGCCATAGGTTGAGTAGCTGCTGCTACAGGGTGTGGGTGTTGGATTGGGGCTTGTGCTTGCGCGGTTTGACGAGAAGATGAACCTGATGACGAGGATATAGCTGGTAGAGGGCGCTGAGTATTGACACTATTAATGGACGATAGATCCTGTCGCGAGTAGCTGTCGTCGTTATCGCCAGGTTCGTGAAGGAACATGCACGATTTGTTGGTACATGTCTCGTTGCGCAGATATGCTGAGCAGTACTTCGTGGTCCCCAGTTGGGCCCGCAGCACTCGATCTCCATTTTGAGAGCCGTTCACAGCAGCAATGCACCGAGCAGCATCCTCTTTCTTGGCAAACGTAACATAAACGCCAAGTGAAGAGGCATTTGGTCCTGCTTCGCCCTGCTTTCCCCTACCAACTACGATCTTGATAATCTTTCCATATTGCCCAAAAAACTTGTCACCTCGGAGAGTATTGAGTAATTCGTCCTCTTTTATGCCGGGGCTTAGGCCAACAACGTAGACAAGATTTTTTTGCACAACTCGGAGTCCTGATAAGTGTTTTCGGTTAAGACTTTCGACCTCGCGTTTTTGTGCTTCTTTTTGTCGTTGCTCGGCTTTCTTCTTGGCGTTCTTCTGGATATTTGCTTTGAATTGTGCAATTCTGTAGGGTGATTTAGCACTAAACTAGCTTTATCTTGGAACAAACTTACTCTTCAGGTGTAACAACTTTCCATTCTATTGTCTTCTCATCGTATGGTCTCCTACAAGCAGGACACAGACCATTCATATTATTCTTGATATTGTTAAAGCAGAATTGGCAGACCTGGAATCAGAGCAGATTAGCAGAGCTCGACATGCGATCTTTACTAGAACAGAAAGACCTACCTGATATCCACAAGGACATGGCCGAAAGTTCTTGTCTGAGAGATCAAACTCTTCGACGCAAAGGGGACTAAAAAAATGGTGATTAGTAAAAGCGTCAGGGGCTTCCGTAGACAGAAAAACTCTCCATCAAAGGGAGAGACTACGAACCAAGAATCATCATCCTCATCGATGAAGCTATCTTGAGGAGCCATCTTGAAGGTTTCAGGATAAAATTTAAGGTATGACGGTGAACGGACGGGGATGATCGATGGCAAAAGCGCGTGACAAAAGCCTTTGCTCGCGCGCCGTTGAGAGAACCACTTTTATTAAAGATCGATACTTGAGGTCGCATAAACTCATGTATGCGTTGGTGAGAATTTAGAGGATGTGGTTCCAGGTATGAGTGTGGTGGGAAAAGTAGCTATCGAGGAGGTTCGAAGAAAATGGAAGTTCCAGCGAGATCAGCTGCGCTAAGTCTGCCATTTAAAGTTAGCGCACTTTGGTTGCTGCCGCTTCAAATGATGCTTGTATTTGGAGCTTCAATCCGAATTGATTTTGTACAATTGCCGTCTCGACTCCGACTTCTCGATAATGGCAATGAGGGTCTCAGGTAACCGGGCTCTGGCCTCAGCTCTTCGCTCGAGCAGAAGTGCTTTTGCCTGTCGAAATGAGGCCTCGGTTCGATCCTTTACCTGCACTCACCACCCCCAGATCGTAGTCTCAGCAGATCAGCCAAATATGCGAAAAGCTCAGAGAGAACCTGAAGGCCCTGGTGGACTTCGTGTACCTCCTATCAACCCTGCTGACAAATATGCCGCGAAGGCGGATGACATGCATCGATACGGCTCCTGGCTCATGGGTTGTCTCCCAAAGTACATTCAACAATTCTCAGTATGGAAGGACGAGCTAGTGATCTACATATCTCCATCTGGAGTCATACCAGTGTTCTCTTTCTTGAAATGTAAGAGATCATCTGCGATTCAGAGGCTTTCTTGTGCTAATCATCACTAGACAACACTGCTGCAGAATTCACACAAGTCTCCGACATTACAGCTGTAGACTTCCCAACCAGAGACCAACGGTTCGAAGTCGTTTACAATCTACTGAGTGTGCGCCACAATTCTCGAATTCGAGTCAAGACATATGCGGACGAAGCATCTCCTGTTCCTAGTATCACAAGTCTATACGACGGAGCGAATTGGTATGAAAGAGAAGTGTATGATCTCTTTGGAGTTTTCTTCGTTGGCCACCCTGATCTTCGACGAATCATGACGGACTATGGGTTTGATGGACATCCATTAAGGAAAGATTTCCCCTTGACGGGTTACACGGAAATTCGATACGATGAGGAAAAAAAACGTATTGTGGTCGAACCACTTGAGTTGACACAAGCATTTCGAAATTTCGAGGGAGGATCTGCCGCGTGGGAAGTAAGAATAATTCAGCTCCTCTCTTAAGTAGAACTATTAGAAGCTAATTCATCACAGCAAGTTGGTTCCGGTATTGACAGGAAGCCAGACACTTTCAAATTGCCAACCCCGAAGCCAGAGGAAAAGAAAGAAGAACAAAAGAAGTAGATTCGATAGTTCGATTGTACATAGACTACTTGCATCACATGATTCTGCTCTTCTATGCTTAATGAACATAGAGGACGTTTTCCCAATTCCATCCTGCAGAGCTTTGTATTAGTTTCCTTGTTGAAGTCTGCTCGAATGTATGATCTGATCTATCGAACGAAAGATATTGATCCGGTACTGTTTGCTCCATCTTTTCACCTTTTCACAACCATGATGTTTCGCCTATCTCTGTGCCCCTTCTTGGCCCGGCTTAGTCTTGATACATAAAGATATTGCTCAACTTTACAGGAATACCATCAGCCCGAAAATGGTCCCGATTGTTCATATTCAAGGCAGACAATTGGGGCTTTTTCATTATATTTATGATTTAAACTTTGAATGTCTTCTATCAGCAAATTCCGAGAAATCTACGCAAGTGTATCAAGACTAAGCTGGCCTTTCTACCTACCTTAAAAATGAACTGTACATCTATTTATCTGCCATCCATATGTGATTCATCTCAAAATCCCTTGTATTCAAAAAATGTCGTCCGAAAATAGAATGTCAAGATGCTCCTGGTTTTTGTGGATTTGGAAATTGTGCGTAATAGTGCCAAACATCATGTTTCAAAAAGCGCTCGATACTATGGAGGGGCCTGGGAGTATTCTGTTACTTGAGCCCCGGCAAATTCTCCGGTATGTTGAGGCTGTTTTTGTTGATATATGCACCCCTCGCGAACCACTTTCGGCGTTCTGACTCAAGACGAACCATACTTTCTTCCCTCAGGTCTCGACCATTGACGAAGAAGTGAAATCATCATTATGAAATCAACTGAGGTGGTGGCGGTATGTTCTAGATTGAGGTATGAATATGTTGTCTCTCCTCCCAACCTCTTCTTCCTCCATCCATCCACTTTTGACATATCAGATATTGCTTGGAAACTTATCCACCACAACCAAACAACCAAAGCTTCCAAGAATATAATTCTCCCACAAATCCAGCTTTAAAGGCTATCCTTCATTTTCCGAAATCATAATGCATTCCATCGGCTCCGTCAAAGCCAACCTTTCCCGCATCTCGGAAGAAACAATCTCTTCATACGACATTCTCCTACGAGAGGAAGTCGAGTCTAAGCTTTACTACCTTCGCGACAATGTTACTCCAGACGAATTTGACCATTTCGTCGACGAGGAACTTCGACGATCCCTCGATAAATGCGCCAAAGTCGATAACAACCGACAACAATTCAAACATGTCGTCAAATCCGTCAAAAGGATGTTCATCGGGTGCTTCAGATGAGTCTATTCAGGGCCATACCCTAAGGAAAATAGGCGGAATTCTATGTGAGTCATCACTTTTCTGTTGATTTTGTGGCTCTCATCATGGTTGAAGCATATCTTGGGTCGGCTTTGATGGTCGAAAGTATATTTCACGTGACCAACCCCCTTTCTAGCCCTGTCACGAGATCTTCCCTCCCCACAATCAAACCATCAATGACCTTACCAGCCTCAGAAGATCGAGAGCAGATTCCACCAAACAATTCTCATTAGAAAAACTCCATCGAGAGGTCTCAAATTCTACCTCTACTCACCCTCAATCCAGGCACTCAAGCCTTTCCGGTCATCTGAGCTCAACAAGCCCCTCCCATACTCGGCACACCACTATCTTAAGATACCACGCTGTCAAGGGTTAACTCTAACTCTAATCCAGAGAACAGTAAGTCCAAAACTCAACCCTGTAATTCAAAAAGAAAAGCGGACTAATCAAAACGCAGGTTCCTTTGGTTGCATCCCATCAAAATCGTCCACAAAGTCACACCTCCACATCCCCATATGACTTCCACGGCCGATAATTCGAGCCAACCAAGAAAAGCCCTAGCTCTACTTACGCTAGACGAAAACACGCAATCATCCACCAAGTCCACACAGCACCATCGTCACATCACGTGTCGATTCAGGCCTTCAAGACACCACCTGGACCACCTCAAAGATCAGCCACCACCAACGAGGCAGCTTGAATCTTCATCTAGCCACCAAACAGTCAAATACCCACACAACTTAACCTCGAGATACGCCATTCTTCCACAACAAAATTCGCTTGATCAAGCTTCGCGAACCATACGTTGAGTCTGGCAAGTCAAAAGACACCAGACTTTCCCCCCACCGCAAAAGCAGATCACCCCTACTACCAAACAATCAAACGACAAACAACCAAACAATCCAGCTTCGAAACCCGCCCTCCTTCGCCCAAAAAATCTGCTCCCTCATAGCTTCGCGAGCGAACCCTCGTTGAGTTCGACAAGTCAAAAGACATCAGACTCTTCTCCCACCACTCTGAAGCAAAGCATCACTACCACCACAAATAATAACACAGCAACAAAAACAAGAACTGGCGGAACTCCTCACAGCTTCGAGCAACCTTGAGTTGAGTTCGATAAGTCAAAAGACATCAAACTCTTCCCCCACCACTCTGAAGCAAAACAGGACTATCATAACCAAAAAACAACAAAACAATAGCAACAACTGGTGTAACATATCGAGGGTTCAAATTGAAATTGGACTCAAGCTAGTTGTCATCCCTCGTTCAAACGAATCTGTACACACATATACTATACTTAGTATCTTAGATAGTATCGACAACGCAAGTTGTAGAGGTTTTGCCTAGGGTTGCTAGGTTTCCCTACTATGCTCCATAGAGGAGGCCGAATGGCGCTTGCTGGAGGATTGGGCTGGGAATGAAAAAACTGTTGGATAAAAAATTAAATTGACTGATGTGATCGTGACCACCTCCACCGAAGAATCTTGAGTGAAACATAAAAAGAAAATGAAGTCATTGAAAACACAAATTTTCTATTTATAACGCTGAGATCTATTCATTATTCAGTCTAAATTAGATTCCCACATCAATAATCCCCATCCGAATCACTATCCTCGTCCGGTAACAGCGCCCTATATCTCCTACTGGCCAAATCCTCCTCCAATCCACCATCGCTTTCCGGGTCAATATACCCGTCACCACCCACAAAACTCAGTGCCACAGGTAAGAAGATCAAAGCATGCGTAGCAGCAAAGACAACCAGCGCCAACCAAATCCTAAAGTAATAAATCTCGAAAATCTTGCTTCTGGTAAAAGCAAGCACGAAGACACCTAGGACCTTGGTAATAGTGATACCGGAGAAGACAGAGCCGCCGACATTGACGAGAGCAGTCCATGCACGGGCGTCCCGGCCGCGGAACTTGTTCTTTGCGCGCTCCATGACGGCGCGGGAGGGGAACATAAATGCTCTGGCGATGTGGGCGCAAAATTCGACGCCGATACCAACACATATGACGAGGTTGACGAGACTGACTGCGTTGAGAGAGACGTTGAACACGGCCATGGTGCCGATAATATCAGTGACGATCATGATTACAGTGATGGTTACCACGGCACCAGTACGTACGGAACCGAGAAGGATGGACGAGATGACGAGAATGAATGCAAGAGCGGAGCCGAGTAATGTGGCTGTTAGGCGTACGATTGTAGAGTATTGGTCGAAAAAAATGTAGAATACGCTGTAAGGGAAGACTTCGAGGCCAGTGCTCTCACTTAAGCCGTCCGATATTCGGCGCGCAGAGGCATATGCGTCGATGAAAGCTTTTTGACTGCGAAGTGGGGTATGGCTAGATCGGAAATTGCTTGCTGGGATAGTATCCCTTTTAGCATCGATCACTACCGCATTGCTATACGAGGCTTTTCCACCTAGAGGGCATTCGCTATTTGTGGGCGCATTGATCCATTTCTGAAGGTAGTGGATGAATTCCTCCCCTTCCGGCATGCCAGACAAGGTTATGTTCCATTCTGGATCGCGCCCTTCGAAGCATGCTTTCCCATTGTCTTCAACGCAACAGTCTTCGAGTTTGGGGTCTAGCCAACGGAAGTAATCATCAATCCAACTGGCTGCAGTCGAGGCAATATAAGATATATTCGGCCTCTTTCGCTCTTGTTCAAGGACATTTGTAAGGGATTCTTGTTCGCACGTGGTGAAGCGGGAGCATAGCTGTTGTTGGTGTTTGCGCTCAGTGACGTTCAATTCTCGAGTGACAAAATAGACGGGAGGACCCGAGTCAAAGTAATCGTACAGATCATTGAAGTATGGGATCAAGTAGGAGTCGTCTGGAATAGCAACTCTTTGGTCAAGCCCCAAGGCGACTTCTGGAATTAAAGAAACTCCAGCTGCGAACAGACCAAAGAACACAACCACAACGGCGACCTTCACCTTTCTGCCTAAGAGGGCAGGGGCATAAACTTTGCGTATGAATGCCTGAAGACTGCTTTCGTCTTGGCCCTCGTATGTTCTGGCATATCCATTACCATTTGAGCCACCAAGTTGTACACCGGCACTCCTGATTTGAATGCATGGGAAGCAATCCGCACGATAATCCTCGACTCTGCGTTGATTGAGACTAAGGACGGACACGAACATTGTGACTTGTAGCACTGCATTGATGAACACAGCGCCGGCAGCATATATGGCAAAATTCCTGACGGCAGGCATGCCTGCAGCTGCTCCCAAAGCAAACGCAACCGTTTCAGTGATTGCTGACAACAATATTGAGGGTCCCATACGACCCAAAGCCTTTGCAATCCTGGTTTCAACAACATCGTCCGGATGGCTAACGTTGACTCTTTCGAACTCATGAACAATCAGGAAGATGTTGTCTACACCAACTGCCAGGACGATGAAAGGGATGACCTCAGCAATGATCAAAGTCACTTTGATACCAGCGGCGGAAAAGAGTCCAATAGAGGCCGAGATTGACATCAGGACTATCAGAATTCCAACAACTCCGAGCGTGAACTTTGACTCGACGAAAGAGATTGCTGGGTTCCTCAGAATTGAGCGCACAGAGAGAGTGGTCGAACCGAGAGCCAAAGAGGCGTAAAGGAACATGAGTACATAGCTTATTACGACGATCCTGGCATCTGTGTTTGTCGTCTTATTAAGTTCCTGCTCTAAACTGATTTCAGTCGAAAACGACAATCTCAGACCACGAGTTGATGCTTCCTTTTGTACATTGAGCAGAGTAGATCTGAGAGACAACTCCCAGTCCATCGCCCTTTTGACCTCAGGAGTACCCTCTTCATAGTTGTTGACAACCCAAGTAATAATCGTAGCAGATGCATCTGCCACATCTTCGGACCCATTCAGACCTCCAAGGATTAAGTTAGGATCGATCGGCTGGCCGAATTTAGCAAGACATTTGACATTAGATTTCGCACAGGACCGTAGTTTTTCTTTCCAGGTTTTTGAGGTATATGGTTTCAGATCGTTATTGAACCAAGCTGCGACCGACTGAACGACACAGGCATCGCCTGTTGGTTTGAAGCATACGTCATTAAGTGAAGCGCCAGTCTGATCTCCCGTGAGCTTGGAGATACGATCTTCGACGTCGATCCACCATTCAAGGGTCTCATAGCTCAAGACTGGGCCTGGTCCTTGGGGAATTGTATCATTGACCAAGAAGACCTGTTCTGCACGATAAAAGGGGCCGAAATTCTCATCGAAGAATGTCTTCTCGTGTGCAGCGGCAGATGTTGGGCTAACCCATAGTCGAGCAGGGTTTTGCTCTATCTCAAATCTGATCCAACCCACACTGAGAAGCCCCACAACAAGAATACTGATTCCAATTGTAATCCCAGGAAACTTGGCAGCAGCATATCCTAAACGACTGAATGCACTGTCACAGACAGTATTTATCCAGTAATTTCTCTGCGGCCGATCGTACATGGCCCCATTGTGAACCATGTCACCCTCATCTTCATCATCGCTTGGTGCTGCATCTTGAAGCAGACGTAAACGTTCTGACCTCCGCCGAGAATGTTTGGCCCAGGCAATATGGCCGAATATAGTTGTAGCGAGCAACAGTATAAAGACGCTATAGACTATGATTGCACCAAATGATAGGCATGGCAGTAGCCCCACGTGGCATGAGCCTGACTCAGATATCTCAGGTAATTTGGGACAAGAAGAAGGACAATCCAAGCACGCACATCTGAAAGCTTCATCTTCATCGTTGCACTTTTTGGGCTTCATTTCAAGGGGTCCCATTCCAGGTTGAGGATAGTCGCTCGGTCTTGGAAAATTGATCTGGAATGGTGAGCCCAATAAAGATTTCTGCCCCAAGAATTTTAAGAAGTCCGTGTAGTTCTTTGCACCACCTCCAATGAATTGCATTGCATTTCCGTTTGTAGGGCCGAACTTTACATCCTTACAACTGTCATAGAAGCCTGAGCCATACTCATCCGAAACGAGCTGGTCGAGCTCAGCGACCCTGTATTTTCCCTTGGTTTCCTCCACTTGTGTAACATTGATGAAAAGTGATTGATCTGGTGAGCATGTGAAAGTGCAAAAAAGGTTATAGAAGTTCTCTTTGCAGGCAGGACAGGAGGATATTAATGGGTTCGCCTTCTTGAGATTTTCGGAAAGGGAATCCAGCTGCAAACCATTAGTCAAAATTCGCAACGAAGCTAGAAAAACATACCTGTTCTCCCTCACAGCAGACAGGACCAGCTTTCCATTTTGGCCCGCAAATATCCACAAGTTGCTTCCTCACTTCATCTTCCGGCTCCGTCGCAAGTCCATTGTCTGCGCATGGCAGTTCTGGCCCAAAGAAGCTTGATTTCCCGCAGTTACCACGTATAGAACACCGCCCTGCTTCATGTTTTGGCGTATATGTATCGCTAGAGACCAGACTAGCCGTGAGCAGTCCTGCGATGGATGCTGATGGCCAGGATGGCCACATGTTTACCTGAAGTTTCCTCGTATGTATGTAGAGTCAGGAATAGATCAATGATTTTTGATGATTTCGAGGTATTTAAGGGCATCTAGAAAGATGCAACGACGTATCTCAACGATGGAAGTCTTCGCTGGTAGGATTATGGATGCGCAGTCGTGAGGATGGGGATTGTTTTGCTTGTGGCGTTGCCCGCATCAGCCTCAACCACATCGTCATCATGGTTTCAGGCACGAGGCCCTACCCCTGCACGTCCTCGAGGCACTTAATTCAACATTTTTATATGTATAAGGTCAACTCGATATCACCTTTAAATTGGCTTGAGTTCCAAGATAATCTAACGTATATTGTACTTAAAGCAGAAACCCCCCAAGATCCCCAAAAGCAAATAATTTCAACTTCCACCGAGTATACAGACGGTTCTTCCTCTGAGATTTGACTACGAAGGAATTCCAGTGGTCTAAATTACTTGTTTTAATTGGCAGCATCAAGACAATATATATGGCAATCCTTCCCTCCTCATCTAGCTCTGCTCACTTTCTCCTCGGTAAATGCAGTTACGAATAAAGTCTTATATATTCCCAATCGAGAATGTATGACCAGCTCATCAGATGCTTTGGAGAGATAAGGTTTGAATTGCAGATGCTGAAGGTTCAATCAAGCACAATGGACTGTTCCTTGCCTGCCTGCCTACCTATAAGGTTATGATCGCGGTTGAGTCAGAGTCGTTGACCAAGCCAGGCTACCGTGTAATGTGTGCGACGTAATAGAGACGAGAAGGTGAAGTTCTCTGTCAATATTCTTATGATCAAATTCGAGACATGTCCAGAGTCGATGTCTCAACACATCGGTATCAGCTCTTGGGCTTGTAAACTCACGCAGTTCAGCAAGAACATTAAAGACGCTTATATTCTTCTCGTAGTCGACTCTCGGGTTCGATATCAGCTCAACCGATTACGAATTCTTCGACTATATTGTGCAAGAATATGAGACACCAGTAGGAAAGGACGTGACATTTCCAGGTTCTTGTGTATCCAATACTCTAAAATAGACACATATTTGAAGTGCTTCACAAGCAGCACCCAAGTACTTGATGATGCCTTGACATGTCCACTAATCAGAAATTGTTATCGATAATGCCTGTTAGTAATGAATGACATTGATATTCCAATAGACTGAAGGATTGAATATACCCTCTTAAAGGAGACAAAACTAAATGGCTACATAGAGCAAATATCATGAAAGAACAAGAATCAAATATCTTTCTTCATCAAGTTAATGTACCAGATAATTCCTTATGTCATTATCGGAACTTCAACTTTGGGTTATCGCTATCTCATACGCGCTAAGCGACGGGCAAAGTTACCTTAGGTTGCACACCTCTATTTCGGCCTCACGTTGAAAAACGACAGCCTCATTAACCTGCAAGCCGATATTTAAACTTTGGAACTTCGACCCTTCTGCGATGATCTGATTCACTGCGAAGAAGAAAGAGACGACAGCGTGCGATGGCTTCTTTCTAGATCGATGGCATCAGAACGGAAAGCACGAGCATTCGACCAGCAAGGGCAAGAACACTCTACACGGCACGTACTCACCTTTTTTAGATTTTCTACAAAGCAATTCAAGAATTCTTCCTTACATACCCGATTTTATCGACCTCTCATGACTGAACATAAGTCGTGACGAGTTGACGGCATCTAAGCTCGTTCAACAGTCAACAGAGATACTCATGTCTTCCAGGATAACTCGTGCGTCAGCTAGACAAGCTGCGTCCTCTTCAGAAGATTCCGTATCAGGTAATTCTGCGGCTTCGATACCTTCGACCACGCCTTCAACCCGACCTCCACCTTCTCGCAAACGGAAAGCTCCTGCCCGAGAGGCAAGCCCTGACCCAGAACCAGAACCTACTAAATTACCATCTACAAGACGCACCAAACGACAGAAGATATCGACAGATTCTGAGCCGCCTACACCAGCACCAGTAGCTCCGAGCCGTCGAAAAAAGGGCAAGACTCCAGCGGTTATGTCGAGTCCTGGGTGAGTCAATCGTTTCCCTCCATGGTATTGGAAACTAATATTTGTCTAGTGATTCTGCAGGCCCTTCCAACGAAGTACCTATTCCATCATCGAGCTCCACGAAGCGGAAGTCTTCCAAGAATAAGAAGGGTGGCCAAGGTCAGCAAATGCTCATTTTGAATCACGGCACGTTCACACTAATCCTTTGCGGGGCAGATTCATCTATCAACACCCCAGCCTCTAACCGCCGATCCAAAAAGACAAGCAAAGATGTTGATACATCAATGAATAGCCTTGATGAGAAGGCCCCACCCACTGGCGATAATGAGGGCAGCGAAGCTAATGAAGACGAAGACATGGCTCGCGAATATGAGGGAAGAGACGATGATGACGATGATCCCTTTGGAGGGTTTGGAGGACCCGGCGGACCTCCGCATGGACTTTCAAGCACATTAAGAGCATTGAGCGGCATGATGTCGGGGGTGTCTACGAGATTGCGTGATATCTTGAACAATTTGAAGCAGAAGGACGATCCCTCCCTGCAGCTCATCGCTCTGCAAGAATTATCTGAGATTCTGCTAGTCTCTACTGAGGATAACCTCTCAGGCCATTTCTCACCAGACGCCTTCATCAAGGAATTAGTAGTATTGATGCAACCGTCAGATTTTGGAGAGGAAAACCCTGAAATGATGCTACTTGCTTGCCGATGTCTTGCAAATTTAATGGAAGCTCTGCCGGCGAGCACGGCAAATGTGGTATATGGCGGTGCGGTCCCCATTCTTTGCCAAAAGCTACTGGAGATCCATTTCATCGATTTGGCAGAGCAAGCACTTAGCGTAAGTCTCTCCTCACTTCATGGATAACCATTGCTCACTCTTCCTTAGACACTCGAGAAGATATCCGTCGAATACCCTGCATCAATTGTGCGCGAAGGTGGATTAACAGCATGCTTAACTTATCTTGACTTCTTCGCGACAAGTACGCAGAGAACAGCCGTCACCACAGCTGCCAATTGCTGTCGAAACATCCCTGAAGACTCTTTCCCGGTAATTCGAGATGTCATGCCAATACTCCTTAATGTTCTTAGCTCCAGCGATCAAAAAGTCGTTGAGCAAGGCTCCCTTTGTGTTTCTCGTGTAGTCGAGAGTTTCAGATATCATCCTAGTAAGCTGGAAGAACTTGTCAGTAGCGACCTATTGAAGGCCATCCTCCGACTCCTGCTCCCTGGTACAACCAACCTTATCGGACCGAACATACACACTCAATTCCTGCGTGTGCTTGCGTTTACAGCAAAAGCCAGTGCAAGATTGTCGGCCGAGTTGTTCAAGATGAATGTGGTCGAGACTCTGTACCAAATCTTGACTGGGGTTTCTCCTCCAGCTGCTGGAGAGGATATCGCTTCGAAGTTGGACAGCGTGGTTATCATGCAGGCCTTGATTCACAGACCGCGAGAACAGGTGATCGAGACATTAAATGTTATTTGCGAATTGCTCCCAGGCCTACCTAGAAAATCCGGTAGCAACTTTGATGAGCCGTCAGAAATTGGCACTACACCAGCACCTCCGAATGATTCGCAGTCCAGTTCGAGAAAGAAGTCTTCGAACGAAAAGCGTATCGAGCTTCTCGAGGGTTGCAAAGACGAAGTCAAGCGTTTCGCCATCATTCTATTCCCAACATTGACAGATGCATTTTCGAGTACGGTCAACCTAAATGTTCGGCAAAAGGTGCTAACTGCCCAATTGAAGATGTTATCCAATTTAGATAAGGATATCTTGATGGAGGCATTAAGATCTGTTCCATATGCCTCATTCTTGGCTGCAATTCTCTCTCAACAAGACCATCCTAGTCTCGTCAATTATGCTCTCCAAGCTGCAGAGCTGCTCTTAGATAGACTAGACGATATCTATCGCTACCAATTCTACAGAGAAGGAGTTATCGCTGAGATCGCCAAACTTGCTGTAACGGAGCTTTCGGAGAAGTCCGAAGAAACAGTTGACGATGTGGGCTCTGCTGATGAGAGTACTGCACGCAAGAGCTCTGACAAGTCAGATCGTAAAGGAGCAGATGACAACGAAGGAGAGGATTCTTCAGATGATGACGAGGATGACGATGGCGAGGATGATAATATTCCAGAGGATGTGAGTGCATCACCTGCAAGCTCTCGAGGATCCACAATGTCTTTAGATGGACCGCCTCGACATATGCCATCAGATGTTACAAGTATGCAGCAACTCATCAGTCAGCGAGCAAAGAAATTCTTGGATGTACACGAGAACGAAAAGAACAGCAAGAACATGAAGAAGAAGGCCATGAAGATTTTGATAAGCCTTCAAGGATTAGCCTCTGATATCGAAACTCACTATCTGCGTCAAGGACAAGGAGACGGGGTTCAACTCTTTACAACACTTGCCTCTTACTTCGACGGCGACGTTTTAGATAGCGTGACGAGTGCAGAATTATTGAACTCAGAGGTTGTGCGAGTCCTACTCGAGGTTTTTAACAACCCCGACGAACGACTCAGCAATGATGCTCGCTCGGCATTCCTGGAAGTCTTCATGGGCCGAACAGTAACGAAGAAACCCAAAAGCACAAGTGCCGACTCTCCAGCGACTCCTTTTAGCATTCTCATACACAAATTGCAGGACCTTCTCAGTCGCTCAGAGCACTTCGAAGTTGTCACTGTTCATCAAAATACTTTCGACGGGAACAGAAGCAGTGCTGCATCAATGCTTGCGAAGCAAATTCGGCTGAAGCTTGTTGCAGACGATGATTCTGAGATACCACGTCCGTATCGGAATATCATGGTCTCTATCCACGCAATTGCGACTTTCAAGGCCCTAGATGATTACTTACGTCCCAGAATCAGGTATGTACTATTTCCCCCTTTATTTTATGGTATTCAGGGAGCCAAGCTCTTGAGACATGTCTTGAGCCAGTCTACTCCTCCACTGAAACATCAGTCAAAACCCATACTGATTCGATGATCAGCCTGTCAGAACGACCGCGCGGATCGAGGAGAGAAGGTCTTTCTAATGCTCTGGCCGCTCTTGCTGCTGCAGGAGTTCCCAATCCATATGCTAGCGGTCCTGGTGCACATGCTCGACTTGCGGAACGTGGGCTAGCATCAGCAAATGCGGCTAACCCTAGTTCGTCTACCCCTTCTGCATCTCGCAGTGCTCGCAAAGCAAAGGCCAAGACCAACCCTCCAACAGCAACTCCTGGACAGTCCACTTCAAGTACTCCTCAGGATAAATCTGCTTCTCGTCGATCAAGTCGTCGGCAGCAAGCACAAACCGAGCCTCCTGGACCTCCTCCACCGCTGCAGGATGAGGACAGTTTGACTCGTGCTTTGGAATGTGCTGATGAGAGACAGCTCACTGATGAAGACGAAGACATGGAGGATAGCGCTGCTCTAGATGCTATTGTTGGTGATTTAGAAGATGATATGGAAGAGGGATCGCAACCTGACCCGACTGCTGTCAATCTCGAGGTCGCTGCCGGAGGCAAGGTCACAGCCCGCAAGGAAGATGGAACTCGAGTTGCCACGCCTTCACAGGTACCTGGAAGTAACCCACGAAGCTCGTCTACGTTGCAAAACGCTACAGCCCAAGCGGGCCTCAGTACCCCAAGCGCATCATCAAGACCAATGTCATATGCTGCTGCTATCCAAGTTCCACAAGACTGGCATATCGAATTCAGCCTCGACGACAAGGTCATTGCTAATGAAACTACAATCTACCGGGCTGTTCATAGCATCGCTGCTCCAATTGATGATCACACGAGCCGAAGCGTTTGGTCGGCTATCCACCCGATAAAATTCAAGCGAGTCCCTGGCCCTCCACCCCCTGAGCCCAGCTCCCTCACACAAATCGCGGAGGTCAGCACCGAGACAACCGCGTCTGGAATTCCAGCATCATTAGATAGGCACCCAGCAACGTCATCAATTCTTCGTTTGTTGAACATACTACATGCTCTCAATGCAAACCTAGATGACGTTTTAGCCGAGAACAAGGACACATTGAAGTTGAATGCCGAGCCTTTGTCGCAGTTTGTCAATACAAAGCTTACAGCCAAACTGAACCGACAGCTAGAGGAACCCCTAATAGTGGCTAGCAACTGCCTTCCAAGCTGGAGCGAAGACCTCGCCCGGCTCTATCCCTTTCTCTTCCCGTTCGAGACGCGGCACCTCTTCTTGCAGTCCACCTCATTCGGCTATGCTCGGTCTATGACCAGATGGCAGAATGCACAATCCGCAGATGAATCTCGTCGCGACCGTCACCGAGATGAGCGGTAAGTCAACATAATCGATTTGATGTGATATGATTACTGACAGCTTTCTCAGCCCATTCCTAGGTCGTCTCCAGCGCCAAAAG
>Ga0182030_10001808_pt1 | contig 44642 bp, 46 predicted proteins | sample 812S3MmetaG_FD_121299 | JGI IMG/M metagenome (GOLD analysis project Ga0182030, IMG submission 121299) | Permafrost microbial communities from Stordalen Mire, Sweden - 812S3M metaG (Illumina Assembly) | ecosystem: Environmental > Terrestrial > Soil > Wetlands > Permafrost | place: Sweden...
CGAAGACCTCGCCGGCGCCATCGGCTAGGTTGCCTTCGCTAGCCCGGAACGGGGCGCTCGCAACGGTTTCAAATCTCGTTTCCCGAAAGGCACGCGTTCATGTTTGCGTCTCCCGACAATGGAAATGCCTTCGCCGGCTCCGAAGGCGCTCCCTTCCTCGTCGCCGGCCTGATGGAGGTCGCAACCGAGATCGAAAACTTCCGCGCGCACGGGAAGCCGCAGGAAACTCCGCCCGGCGCGGTCGACGGAGATGAAGGCCCGAGCGGAGCCGTCATCGGCGCCGCCTTTGCGATGGGCGCCCTTTTGCCCTTGCTTTCGCAAGCGACGAGTCTCGGCCTCGGCGCCGCATTGAAGCTCCTGCTTTTCTCCGTCAGCCTTGCGCCGGTGATTTTGCCTCTCTGAGGCGCCTAAAGTCCGGCGGCGCCGGCAATGCCGCCCAGTGAAAGGCTTTGCGAGATCAAAACAGGCCTGGGACGAGCCACCATGTGCGGGCCCGATAGGCCGCCCACTCCGGATAGCGCGACATGCTCGCCTCCTTGATCGCCATGTTGGGGGCGAAAAAGCACAGCCAGACCCAGGCCAGGATGACAAAGGGCAGCCATTGCCAGATCATCAGGGCGAAGCTCATGTAGATCATCATCTCGCCCGTATAATTAGGATGGCGGATATGACGGAACATGCCATCGACAATAAGCCCGCGCTGGACGCGCAAGGTGAAATATTTCTGCGCGTCGGCGGCTATCATGATCACGCTGCCCAAAAGACAAAGCGTGACGCAAAGACAGAACCAAGCCTGTTCCTGCAGGGGATAGGCCGGCGTCGCATTGGCTGAAATCAGCAGCCATCCCATGACCAGGTACCAGCCCAGGACGGCGACGAACATGTTGATCGCGCCGACGAGAGGAACCCTGGGCTCCCAACTTGGGTCGGGGAAGGCGCTCGCCTTGATGAGCCAGACGATTCCGTAGCCGCCTTGCATCGCCACATAGATCCAGGCGGCGCTGGTCGAATTGTGGTAATGAAAAAGGAGACAAAGGTAGAAGGGGAACGCGCCGGCCTTTTGCAGGTTGATCACCCACGCCGCCTTGAAGGCTTTGGCTCCCAAGGGAAATTTGAAACTGCAAAAGTCGGTGACCGCGCGCAGGTTTCGCGCCCAAAAGGGAATATCGGTTGACGGCGCGCCCGACTGAACGTGTTCGGTCATGGTACTTGCCTTTCGGTCAACGGGCCTTTCACGCCAAGGCCATGAGACGATCGATTATAGTCCTTTTCGCTTGATCGCGCGAAAATTTCCGCTATAGAACGCCCTTCGCTGTTCGGCCGGGGGCTGAACGGAAGGTTGGCTTTACGCCAGCAGGGTTCATTCCCGTCTTCCCGTGTTCCCGCCTTCGAAACGCATCCGTCGAGCCTTTCTCCGGGCTCGAAGGGCTCCGCGCCAAACAGATGAAACCAGAGCCAAGGTTCATAAAATGACCCTTGGCGACCGCGCCGAACGGCGCGGCGGCGGCTGACGCCGCCGGACGCCTTTGCCTTCAGGCAAAGGCATGGTCAAAAATGAGAAAGGCAGCAAAATGGCTCTTTACGAGCATGTTTATCTTGCGCGCCAGGACCTGACCGCCCAACAGGCGGAAGCCCTGACCGAGCAATTCAAGGCCACCGTGACGTCGCTTGGCGGCACGATCGGCAAGGTCGAATATTGGGGCGTCAAGTCCCTCGCCTACCGGATCAAGAAGAACCGCAAGGCGCATTTCACCCTCCTCAACGTCGACGCCCCGCCGGCCGCTCTCGCGGAAGCCGAGCGTCAGTGGTCGATCAACGAAGACATTCTTCGCCACATGACCATCCGCGTCGAAGCTTTCGAAGACGGCCCCTCGGCCATGCTGCGCAAGCGCGACGACGATGATCGCGGAGACCGCGGCGATCGTGGTGACCGCGGCGATCGTGGCGATCGCGGCGACCGTCGCCCCCCGCGCGGCCCGCGCGGCCCGCGTCGTGACGATGGCGCCGAAGGAGGACAGTTCTGATGACCAATACAACCGCCGCCGGCGCAGGCGCCGCCCGCCGTCCCTTCTTCCGCCGTCGCAAGACCTGCCCCTTCACCGGGCCGAACGCGCCGAAGATCGACTACAAGGACACGCGTCTGCTTTCGCGCTATATCTCGGAGCGCGGCAAGATCGTGCCGTCGCGCATCACCGCCGTTTCCGCGAAGAAGCAGCGTGAATTGGCGCAGGCGATCAAGCGCGCCCGCTTCCTGGGCCTGCTTCCCTATCTGATCGCGTAAGACCTTCGCCCGCCGCGTTTTATCGCGGCGGGCTTTCATATGGCTGGGGCGGGCGTTTGACCCTCCTCTAACCGCTTCACCTGCGGGACAGCGAAAGAATGAACGACAACAAGCCTCCGGCCAATTGGGCCGATCGCGCCATCGGCCTTGGCTCCGGCCTCGCCAGCGCCCTCCTCTTCGCCGCTTCGACGCGGGGCGGCGGCCTCGCCATGGCGCTCGCCTATTTTTCCCCTTTGCCTGCTTTCATCGGCGCGCTCGGCTTTTCCCTGCCCGGCGCCTTCGTCGGCGCATCGCTCGGCGCCTTCCTGCTCGCCCAACTCGGCCAACCGCTGCTCGGCATCGCTTTTTTGCTGGGCTTCGCCCTGCCCGCCCTCATCGCCTCGGCCCTCGCCCGGCATAATCTTCCGGCCCGCGAGGGCGACGCCTCGCCCGCTCCGCGCTTCTTTTCACCCGGGTTGCTGTTTGCGGCCCTGCTGGGCATGGCGGTCCTCGCCGCCTGGATCGGCGTCGCGGCGCTGACCGATACTTTCCACGGCTTTGACGCGGCGCTCGAGGCCATGCTGCGCCAATTCGGCCCGTCGCTCGACGACGTCGTCGAAAGCTTGCGCAAAATGTCGGCGGAGATCGAGGCCGACAAGGTTAAACGCCTGATCCTTTTGAGCGCGCCGGCGGGCGTCGCCACTTCGCAAATGCTGCTCCTCGCCGTGAACATGTGGATCGCCGCGCGCACAGTTGAGATTTCCGGCCGTCTCGGCCGCCCCTGGCCCGATCTGCCGGAAACTCTGGTCCTGCCGCGCGCGGTCGCGCCGATTTTCGTCATCGCCGCCGGATTGAGCTTCGAAGGCGGCCTCACCGGCGCGCTGGCCGGCGCGTTGGCGGCGGCCTCCGGCTTCGCGCTCGCCCTGCAGGGCCTGGCCGCGCTGCACGCCTTTTCGCGCAACGCCCGGTATCGCGGCCTGATCCTGGCGGCGCTCTATGCCGCGGTTTTCGCGCTGGAGCCTTGGTCGCTCCTGCTGCTCGCCCTGTTCGGCCTCGTCGAGTCCACACTCTCTCTGCGCGCCCGCGCGGCGCGCCGTCTGTCCGCAAAAATCGAAAATCCCGAAATCGGAAAACCTTAGGAGTTTCAAAAATGCAAGTGATCCTGCTCGAACGCGTCGCAAAGCTCGGCCAGATGGGCGAAACCGTCCGCGTCAAGGACGGCTACGCCCGCAATTTCCTGCTTCCCCGTGGCAAAGCCCTGCGCGCCACCGAAAACAACAAGAAGCATTTCGAGGGCCAGCGCGCCCAGCTCGAAGCCCGCAATATCGAGCGCCGGTCCGAAGCCCAGGCCGTCGCCGAAAAGCTGAACGGACAGAGCTTCATTATCCTGCGGCAGGCCGGTGAATCCGGCCAGCTCTACGGTTCGGTCGCCACCCGCGACATCGCCGAAGCCGCAACCGCCGGCGGCTTCACCGTCGAGCGCCACCAGATCGTGCTGCATATCCCGATCAAGACGCTCGGCCTGCACAAGATTCCGGTGCACCTGCATCCGGAAGTCGATTGCGAGATCGAGATCAACATCGCCCGCTCGGCCGAGGAAGCCGACCGCCAGGCCAAGGGCGAATCGGCGACGATCCGCGAAGAGACCTCGATGGAAGACCTCGGCCTCGAAATCGGCAAGGCGCTGGCCGAATCGGATGGCAGCCTCGGCGACCGCTGAACCGTATTTTCGTTCAATAATGAGCAAAGGCCGGGCTTGCCCCGGCCTTTTTTCGTTTCGTGTCATGCCTGCATGGGTCAAGCCCTTTCGGCGCCTTCTTGCCACAATTCGCCTTATTATGTGGATAGCGAGGACGATGCCCTAGGTTTGACGATTCGTTCATTCCTTTCCCGGTCGGACCTGTCAGAAAGGCTTTGCGCGATACGGCTTGACGCCTAGAGCCTTCTCTCGTTTCGTGGAAACATGAAAAGCCTCCAGTTTGTTGTTTTTATGCATTTTCTTAACGCGAACCGGCATCTGCTTCGCTTGAAAATGCTCTAGGCGTCATGCGCGAAGCGTTCTCGCATCGCGTTGTTCGTATCGTCGCGCTTCCCATTATGGATCGAAATGAGCGTCGCCCCGCGGCGGCGCGGAACAATGGCGCATGCCGGCTTTCCCAGGCGATGCCTCGGGGAACCGGCCAAGGAAATGGTTTGAAGTGATGGCCGCTCTGGAAAAAAGACTCGACCGACAGATTGTGGCGCTGGCGCCGGAGCCGGCCTTTCGCGCTCCTCCCGCGAATATCGAGGCCGAACAGGCGCTGCTCGGCGCTATTCTGGTCAATAACGACGCCTTCGACCGGGTTTCGGATTTCCTCAGGCCCGACCATTTCGCCGAGGAATTGCACCGCCGCATCTACGAGACCGCTGGACAGCTCATCCGCGGCGGCAAGCTCGCCACGCCGGTCACGCTGAAAACCTTTTTGAGCGACCAGGATCTCGGCGGAATGACCATTCCGCAATATCTCGCCCGCCTCGCCGCCGAAGCCACCACCATCATTAACGCCGTGGATTACGGCCGCGCCATCCACGATCTCGCCGTGCGCCGCGAGCTGATCCACATCGGCGAAGACGTGGTCAATGTCGCCTATGACGCGGGTGTCGATTCGAGCCCTCGCGCGCAGATCGAAGAGGCCGAGCGCAAACTCTACGCCATCGCCGAGACCGGCCGCTACGAAGGCGGTTTCCAGCGCTTTTCCGAAGCGCTGACCGCCGCCGTGGACATGGCCGCCAAGGCCTGGGAGCGCGACGGCGGATTGTCCGGCGTCTCGACCGGGCTGCACGACCTCGACCGCATGATGGGCGGGCTGCAATCTTCCGATCTGATCATCGTCGCGGGACGCCCGGGCATGGGCAAGACGGCGCTCGCCACCAATATCGCCTTCAACATCGCCAAGGCCTATCGCTTCAACGAACGCGCCGACGGCAGCCACGAAACGGTCAATGGCGGCATCGTCGGCTTCTTCTCGCTCGAAATGTCCTCCGAGCAACTGGCGACCCGTATCATCGCCGAACAGGCTCAGGTTCCCGGTTACAAGATCAGGCGCGGCGACATTACCGAAAGCGAATTCCACCGCATCACCGGCGCCGCCCGCGACATGCAGCAAATTCCATTCTTCATCGACCATACCGGCGGCATTTCCATCGCCCAGCTCACGGCGCGCGCCCGGCGGCTCAAGCGCCAACGCGGGCTCGACGTCCTGGTGGTCGATTACTTGCAACTGCTCTCCGGATCGAAGTCGAAAGGCGACAATCGCGTGCAGGAGCTGACCGAAATCACCACGGGACTCAAGGCGCTGGCCAAGGAGCTGAACGTTCCCGTCATCGCCCTCTCGCAATTGTCGCGTCAGGTGGAATCGCGCGATGACAAGCGGCCGCAATTGTCGGATTTGCGCGAATCCGGCTCGATCGAGCAGGACGCCGACGTGGTGATCTTCGTCTATCGCGAGGAATATTACCTCAAGAACAAGCAGCCGCGCGAAGGCACGGCGGAATTCGCGACATGGCAGAGCGAGATGGAGCGCGCGCACGGCAGGGCGGAAGTCATTCTCGGCAAGCAGCGCCACGGACCGACCGGCACGGTGGAACTTGCCTTCGAAGGTGAATATACAAGGTTCAGCGATCTGGCGCAGGAAGACCATCTGCCCGCGCATATGTGAGGATATTTCATGCCCGGCATGTCCGCCGACGAAATCAAGGCGACAGGCCGGGCGCTGCTCGAAATCGACCTCGAGGCGCTCGCGGAAAACTACCGGACGCTGGCCGCCCGCGCAGGAAGTGGCGCCTCTGGCGCCGAATGCGCCGCCGTGGTCAAGGCCGACGCCTATGGGCTGGGCATAGCGCCGGTGGCGCAGCGCCTGCTCGCCGAGGGCTGCGAGACCTTCTTCGTCGCGCATCTCGCCGAGGGCCAAGCCTTGCGGAAACTGACTCCGGACGCGCGCATCTTCGTCCTCGACGGTTTTCCGCCCGGCGCCGCAAAACTCTACGTCGACTCCGATCTCGTTCCCGTGCTCGGATCGCTGCCCGAAATCGCGGAATGGGCGGAGTTCTGCAAGCGTGACGGCGCGCGTCACGCCGCGGCGCTGCATGTCGACACCGGCATGAACCGTCTCGGCCTCGACCGGCGCGACATTCCGCGCCTCCACGCGCTCCTTCCCGCCTTCGCGCCGGTGCTGGCGATGAGCCATTTCGTTTCGGCGGAGGATTCGTCCGCGCCGCGCAATCGCCGCCAGATCGAGCGTTTCGATGAGGCCTGCGCACTCTTGCCGCCCATGCCGGCGTCGCTGTGCAATTCCTCCGGGCTTTTTCTCGAAGAGGCGCCCTTCCTCGACTTGGTGCGGCCCGGCTATGCGCTTTACGGCGGCAATCCGACGCCGGGCAGCGACAATCCCATGCGGCGGGTCGTCGGGCTGTCCGCCCTCATCCTGCAAATCCGGGAAATCGCGGGCGGCGAGACCGCCGGCTACAACGCCATCTGGACGGCGCCGTCGCGGCGAAAGCTCGCGACCATCAACATCGGCTATGCTGACGGTTTTCTACGCAGCGGTTCGGGCGGCGATTATGGCGTCGAGGTTTTTGCGGGAGGCCGGAATTGCCCGGTGGTCGGCCGCATTTCGATGGATCTGACGATCATCGACATCAGCGAAGCCGATCCGCTCCAGCGCGGCGACCGCGTGGAAATCCTGGGCGAGCATATCGGAATCGACGATTTGGCCTCTCAAGCCGGCACGATAGGCTACGAAATCCTCACCGATCTCGGGCGGCGGCATATCCGCGCCTATGCCAATGCGACCGCCAAGGCGGACGAGACAAGCCGCGCTGACTAATTTTCGGCTGCCGCTGGACAAGCCCTGGTGGCTATGTTCTAGTATTGTTCTCTTTCCGCTTCGATGGACTCCCCGCTTTGGCCAAAGCCCGCACCAATTTCATCTGCCAGAACTGCGGCGCCATCGCTCCGCGCTGGCAGGGCAAATGCGAGGCCTGCAACGAATGGAATTCGCTGGTCGAAGAAGCGCCGACCGCCGGCATTGGCGCGGCGGGGGCGCGCGGCGCGAAAAAGGGTCGGATTTTCGCGCTTGAGGGCCTGTCCGGGGAATCGAAGCCGGCGCCGCGACTTTTGTCGGGCATTGCCGAACTCGACCGCGTCACCGGCGGCGGCTTCGTGCCGGGTTCGGTTCTGCTGATCGGCGGCGAACCGGGCATCGGCAAATCCACCTTGCTGATCCAGGCCTGCGCCTCCATGGCGCGGCGCGGCCAGCGCGTCGTCTATATTTCCGGTGAAGAGGCGGCGGCCCAGGTGCGGCTTCGCGCGGAAAGGCTCGGCCTTGGCGACGCGCCGGTCGAACTTGCGGCGGAAACCGCCGTCGAAGACATTATCGCGACGTTGTCCGCCGGGCGGACGCCGGCGCTGGTGGTGATCGATTCGATCCAGACCATGTGGACGGAAACCGCGGATTCGACGCCCGGCACCGTCACCCAGGTGCGTGGCGCGGCGCAGGCGCTGATTCGCTTCGCCAAGCTTTCGGGGGCCTGCGTGATCCTCGTGGGACATGTGACCAAGGACGGGCAAATTGCGGGTCCGCGCGTGGTCGAGCATATGGTCGACGCCGTCGCCTCCTTCGAGGGTGACGGAAGCCATCATTTCCGCATCCTGCGCAACGTCAAGAACAGATTCGGGCCGACCGACGAGATCGGGGTTTTTGAAATGACCGGCGCCGGCCTGTCGGAAGTCGCCAATCCCTCCGCGCTGTTTCTCGCGGGTCGCGACGGTTCGGCGCCCGGCGCGGCGGTTTTCGCCGGCATGGAGGGCACGCGTCCCGTCCTCGTCGAAATTCAGGCGCTGGTCGCGCCGAGCGCTCTGGGGACGCCGCGCCGCGCGGTGGTCGGCTGGGATCCCTCCCGCCTGTCGATGCTGGTCGCTGTGCTGGAGGCGCATGGACGCGTCAAACTTGGCCAGCACGATATCTATCTCAATGTCGCCGGCGGCATGAAGATTTCCGAACCCGCCGCCGATCTCGCCGCCGCCGCGGCGCTTGTCTCCTCGCTGACCGGCGCGGTGCTTCCCAGCGACATGGTGTTCTTTGGCGAGGTCGGCTTGTCTGGCGCGGTGCGTCCGGTGCCGCACGCCAACCTGCGCCTCAAGGAGGCGAAAAAACTCGGCTTTTCGCGCGCTGTCGCGCCACAGGGGCCAAACGACAAGGCGGAAGCCGGCGCCTCCACCAGGGCGATCCGCCACATCGGCGAGGCCATAGCCGACATTGCCGCGCTAGGCCGGTCCGGACCGGCGCGCGAGCCTGTGCGCAGTCCCCAGAGCCGAGTCGACGCCTGACCCCGCATTGGTTATAAGCGGCCCAGTTTGATTTAACCGCGCCCCGTTTCCCGCCAGAACCGCCTGTCCCCGCAGAGGCCTTGAATGCCGTCCTATTTCGATCTCGGTTTTATCGGCGTTGTCGCAATTTCGGCCCTGCTCGCCATGTTGCGCGGCTTTACCCGCGAGGTCATGGCCATCCTGTCCTGGGGCGTTGCCGCGGCGGCGGCGGTCTATCTCTATCCCCTGCTGCTGCCCAAGCTCGCCGATCCCGCGTCGCCGATCTTCCTGTCGAAGGAAGCCCTGCGACCCTACGCCGCGGCCGCCGGGATTTTCTTCATCGTGCTGATCCTCGTGTCGATCGTCACGATCCGCCTGTCCAGCGCCATACTAGACTCCAAGATCGGGGCGCTGGACCGCTCGCTCGGCTTTCTCTTCGGCGCCGTGCGCGGCCTGCTGCTCTGCGCCATCGCCTTCATCTTCTTCAACTGGCTGGTCCCCGATTCCAGCGCCGCGGCGCCCGAATCCGCCTCGGGCCTGCGCACGCAATGGTTTGCCCACGCCAAGAGCCTGCCGCTGCTGAAAGCGACCTCCGATCAATTGCTGGCCCTGCTGCCCGACGATCCCGAGGGCATTCTGTCCAAGCTGAAGAAGCACAAGCCCGGGGCCGGCGAAGACGCGCCGCCGCCCGAACCCGATCAGGAGCCGAAGGCCGCGCCGGCCACGCCGTCGCCATCCGTCAAGCCCAGCGCCGCGGAGGCCGCTCCGGCGGGCAAGCCCAAAGCCGCGTCCGCGCCGGCCGACAAACAGAAGCTCGATTCTCTGGTAAAGGGCGCGCATTGATCTGACGCGTTTCGGCGCCTAAATTGCCTGCTGAATGAAAAAGCTCGTTTTTTGAACGCGCTCTTCCCATTTGTAGGCTTGCGGTCTATTGAGCTTTCTTTCGTGAGCGGGGGCTCTTGAACCCCGGAGCCCGTCCCGGAAGCTGCGTTTCGGGCGGGATAGGCGACAAACAATGAGCCGGAGCTCCTCCTTCCGCTGAGACCGGAGAGGCGCTTCAAGCGCGGGCCGGGTTGGCGCGCCAAAGGGAGCCACGCAATGGATGATTCCGGCGCTGCTACAAACATGGTGGAAGATTTCGACATAAACGCCGACCGGTTGCGCGAGGAATGCGGCGTTTTCGGCATTTTCGGCCATCCGGACGCCGCGGCGATCACGGCGCTGGGTCTGCACGCCCTGCAGCATCGCGGCCAGGAGGCGGCGGGCATCGTCAGCTACGACGGCAAGCGCTTCAATTCCGAGCGCCGCATGGGCATGGTCGGCGACGCCTTTTCCAAGGCCTCGACCATCGAACGGCTGCCCGGCGACCGCGCCATCGGCCATGTGCGCTATTCCACGACCGGCGAAACCATCCTGCGCAATGTGCAGCCTCTTTTCGCCGAACTCGATTCGGGCGGCTTCGCTGTTGCCCATAACGGCAATCTCACCAACGGGTTGACGCTCCGCCGCGACCTGATCCGCGACGGCGCCATCTATCAATCGACCTCCGACACCGAGGTGGTGCTGCATCTGGTGGCGCGCTCGCGCAAGCACGCGATCATCGAGCGCTTCGAAGAGGCTCTGCGCCAGCTCGAGGGCGCCTATGCCTTTGTCGCCATGAGCAACAAGAAGCTGATCGGCGCGCGCGATCCGCTGGGGATCAGGCCGCTGGTGCTCGGCCAGCTCGACGGCCACTACATTCTCGCCTCCGAAACCTGCGCCCTCGACATTATCGGCGCGCATTTCGTGCGCGACGTGGAAAACGGCGAAGTCGTCGTGATTTCCGAGGAGGGCGTAAAAAGCCGGCGCCCCTTCCCCCGGCAGCCGGCCCGGCCCTGCATATTTGAATATATCTACTTCGCCCGCCCCGATTCCATCGTGCATGGCCGCCCGGTCTATGATGTCCGCAAGGCCATGGGCGCGCAGCTGGCGCGCGAAAACCCTATCGACGCCGACGTGGTCGTGCCCGTGCCCGACTCCGGGGTTCCCGCGGCCATTGGCTATTCGCAGGCTTCGGGCATTCCCTTCGAGCTCGGCATCATCCGCAACCATTATGTCGGCCGCACCTTCATCCAGCCGACCCAGAGCATCCGCGAACTTGGCGTGCGAATGAAGCATTCCGCCAATCGTACGGTGGTCGAAGGCAAGAAAATCGTGCTGCTCGACGATTCTATCGTGCGCGGCACGACCTCCATGAAGATCGTGCAGATGATGCGCGACGCCGGCGCCAAGGAAGTGCATTTCCGCATTTCCTCGCCGCCGATTACTCATCCCGACTATTACGGCATCGACACGCCGCAGAAGGACAAGCTTCTCGCGGCGACCCACAGCCTCGAGGAGATGCGCCAGCTCATCGGCGCGGACAGCCTCGCCTTCCTGACGGTCGACGGCATCTATCGCGCGATGGGCTATCCCGGGCGCAATCCGCAGCGCCCGCAATTCACCGATCACTGCTTTACCGGCGACTATCCGACCACATTGACCGACCTCAAGGGCGTCGATGTGCGCGCTCAACTGTCGCTGCTCGCCGAGACGGGTTAAGAATAATAAAAAGCTCTCCGGAGAGACAAATGCCTGAAGACAAGACCCTTGCCGGGCGCGTGGCCCTCGTCACCGGCGCGTCGCGCGGCATCGGCCGCGCGGTGGCGCTGGAGCTGGCCAGGCGCGGCGCCCATGTCATCGCGCTCGCCCGCACGCAGGGCGCGCTGGAAGAGCTCGACGACGCCATTCGCGCGCTCCGCGCACTGGACGGTCGCGCTAGCGCGCCCTATGGCTCCGAGACGACGCTCGTTCCCTGCGACATCAAGGATTTCGAAGCGCTCGACCGGCTCGGCGCGGCCATCCACGCCCGCTGGGGTAGGCTCGACATCCTCGTGGGCAATGCCGGCATACTTGGTCCGCTGACTCCCATCGCCCATTGCGATCCCGACAAGTGGGAGCAGGTCTTCGCGGTCAACGTCACCGCCAATTACCGGCTTCTGCGTTCGCTCGACCCGCTGCTGCGCGCGTCCGACGCCGGCCGCGTCGTCTTCATCTCCTCGGGCGCAGCGCAAAAGGCGGATTTTTCGGCTTTCTGGGGCCCTTATGCCGCATCGAAATCGGCGCTCGACGCCATCGTGCGGACCTATGCAGCGGAAACCGTCAACGTCTCGAATGTCCGGGTGATGAGCGCCAATCCCGGCCCTCTGCGCACCAGGATGCGCGCCGCCGCCATGCCCGGCGAAGATCCGCTCACCTTGCGCACGCCGGAAGATTTCGCGCCGAAAGTCGCGGATCTCTGCGCGCCCGGCGCGACGCAGACCGGCAAGATCTACGATTTCCCGCGCGACGCGATTCTCAAGTTTCAGGGCGCTGTCTGAAAGCGGCGATGGCGAATCCGAGCGTCACGCGCCCAATCCCAGCCGATCGCGCAGGCCGCGCTTGGCGAAATGAGCGGCGCGATAAAGCTTGTGCGCCCGCGAAACCGTGTTGACGGCGTCGCGACGTCGGAACGCCCTTTCATGCGTGCTTTCGTCGCGCGCCCGCTTGATGGGGTCGTCGTAGAAACCGGCGATCTTCTCCCGCCCCATGCCTGGAGTCGCCAGCCACTCCGCGACATGATCGCGCAGCCGCAACACGTCGACCATGGCGCAGCTCAGGCCCGTGCCCACTGCCGGACAGGAGGTCCTGAAGGAATCGCCGATCAGCACGACGCCTTCGCGGACCACATTGACGCATTTATAAAGTTCGACCGGGAAAAGGGCGACGTCACCCATCCATTGGCAGTCGTGCAGCCATGGCCTGAGGCCGGGCAGAAGAGCGAACAGCGCTTCCATTCCGCGCTCTTTGAGCGCCAATAGCCGGGGATCGTCGATCTGCGAGAACATGAAAAGATTTCCGCGCATCGTCGCGCCGATTGGGAAAAGCGACAGGTAGTCGATGCTGTCGCCCTGCGCCTCGCCATAGGCGGTGAGGGCGGGAAAACGGAACCCGCCGGTCGGCGGAAGGATCGAGAAGCCGGCGCTGATGGTCGGCTGGGGATGCGCGCGCACGCGCTCGACGCCTAGCTGGCGGCGCAAGGCGTCGCCGACGCCTGTCGCCAGCACCACCAGCCGCGCCGGTATCGTCTCGCCATTGGCCAAAGTGATGCGCTGGATGTCCTCGCTGGTTTCGATATTTTCGACGCGGCCCCGTTTGAAAGCGACATTGAGTGGAATGCGCGCGCGCAGCGCTTCGACCATTTTGGCGTAGGGCATGTTGTATTGTTCGCTTTCGAGGCGATCGACGATCAGCCTGCCGCGAATATTGATGAAGCTGTTCGCCTGCGTCGACGCCGCCTTGAAGGCGTCGCGCAAACCCAGTTCACCGAGCAGCTCCAATTGGTCGCCGGCGAATTTTTCGGCGCGAAACACATTGGCTGAGGCCTCGGCGCGTTCGATCAGCATGACCTTGTGGCCTGCGCCGCCAAGGACGATGGCCGCCAGCGAGCCGGCGAAGCCGCCGCCGACGATCGCGACATCGGCTGCCTCCCTGCTCGCCCTTTCGACAGGGCCGAGGTCTGCCGTCGGCTTTGAGGTCATTTGCGCGATTCCTCTTGGTGAGATGCGGCGCCTGGTCGCCGCTCCGGACACTTCGACCTGGTCCATATCCGCTTGATGCGCGCAACGGACCGCGCCGCCAGCACGAAAGCGGCCCCTGCCGGCGAAAGAGGCAGCCATGACGCATAAAGCGGGCTGGGCCGCGCGCCGAACTTCTGCTTGTAGCCTTCGTCGCCGATGGTGAGGTCGAAGCCGGTGAAGCCGCCGTCGATGCAATGCTCGATCGCCGATTGAAGCAACACGTTGCCGAGCGAGCAGCTTTTCCATTCGCCGCCCTCGAAGGTCGACATGATCACGTGAAAGACTTTGTTGCGAGCGAGCGCGAAAAGCGTTCCGACGATTTCGTCGCCGACTTTTAACACGGCGAGTTTCGCCTGGGGCTCGGCCTGGTCCATCGCCATGGCTTGATAAAATCGCCGACCGTCCTCCTGCGCCAGGGCGTTGGTCCGCCGTCCCATTTCTTCAAAGCGGGATTGCCTTTGCCGCGTCAGGATTTCGAAAGCGACGCGCTTTTCTTCCGGCGTGTTGGCGATCGCATATTCGATGGCGCCATGTTTGGCGACGCGGCGAAATTTCTTGGCGAGCTCCCTGGCGAAGCTTGGATCGAGCGGTCGCTTCCAGAATTCCGCTGACGTCGTGGGCAAGGCGACGCACCAGGCGGAAAACTCCATTGGCTCTGCGGCAGGGTCGAAGGCGACCAGCGGATTGACGCTTCCGCGGATCAGGCGCGGCATTTTGGTCAGCCGCAGCACCGCGCCCCTGGCGGCCAAAGCGGCGACGATCCTGCGCGAAACCCCGCGCCATTGCGCCGCCGAGGGATTGAATGTTGGCGCCAGGATCGGCGCATTGTAATCGCTCACGCCGAGATCGGCGAATTCGAGCACGCGAAACCCGTAAATTCGCCGTGCGCAAAGTGGCAGCAGCATGAGCGGGGTCCCGCCGGGCCGGTCGCGGACAAGGGCGATCACCGGCCGCGCCCCCATGCGCGGCGCCAACATCCCATAAAGCTTCCGCGCCCAGGCCATGGTCTGGAAGGGCGTCGCCGCCCCCTCGGCCTCGAGCCGACGCCATTCGCCCGCAACCGCTTCGATGTCGTCGTGAATTTCGACGACGCAGGCGTCGGCGGCGGTCCGCGCGGGCTCGGCGCGCGCCCCTGTCCGGTCGGCCTTGTCCACTGAGGTCGTCGAAACCATCGACAATCTGTTCCGTCTAAAAGTGGGGACCGGCGACGGCGTCGCAGGCGGCGGCGCTTTATTTGTAATCTCGCCGTCGGCTTCGGCGCGCCATATCGAAAGTGTTAGCGGTTGGATATTTCGGAGATCCGCCCATTGAGACCGGGCGCGAGGTGGGTGTTTCCAAAAACAGCGCGCGCCGGAAAACGATCGACAGCACAGGATGTTATCCGCGAAGCCGGGATACAGGGCGAGACGCGAGCGCAAAAGGGGTAGAAAATCGCGATTGAAAAACGACCATATCTGCCGGTCAATCCCTTTGGGGCGCGACGCGCGGCGCCGCTTGCCCACGCCGAATGCGAGGCTTGCGAATGAATCGTAAAATCCTTTTCTACACCCATTCGCTGGCCGGCGGCGGCGCGGAAAGGGTCTGGGCGCAATTGGCCCGGGGATTTGCCGGACGTGGCGACGACGTCATCTTTGTCCAGGACTTTGATTCCCAGGATTCTCATTCGCAAGAAAACGCCGGTTGCCTCGGCGGCTCGGCCCGGCGCGCGCTGCTGGGGCGCAACCATCTTCTGGCGACCTGGCGACTGGCGCGCCTGATCGCCCGGGAACAGCCGGATATTTCGGTGTCGGCGCTCAGCGCTTCAAACCTCAAACATGCGCTCGCCGCCACCATCGCCGGGCGGCGCAATCGCGCTGTCCTGTCCTACCACGGCCATTTCAAAGCCGAGCCGCAATTGCTGTCCCGCATCGCCTATCTCCTGACGCCGCTCTTGACGCGCCTCGCGGCGAGCACGGTCTGCGTTTCGGACGCCTTGCGCGACTATCTCGCAGCGGTCTGGCGGGCGCCGCCGGCGCAAACGCATCGCATTTACAATCCGGTGGACCTTGGCGCCAGTGCGGGCGCAGCCGCACTTCCGCTCGACCAGCGCCCGCCTGTCGTGATCTCGGCCAGCCGGCTCGTCGCCGGCAAGAACATCGTCGGTCTGTTGCGCGCCTTCGCCAGGGTCCAGCCGGATCAAGCGCGTCTCGTGCTGCTCGGCGAAGGCAAGGAGCGCCCGGCGATCGAAGCCGAGATCGCCCGTCTTGGCCTTGGTTCGCGTGTGAAGCTAGAAGGCTATGCGCAGCGGCCATGGACGCACTATGGCGAGGCGCGCTGCTTCGCCCTGTTCTCCGACCATGAGACCTTCGGGCTGGTGCTCGCCGAAGCCATGGCCTGCGGCTTGCCGGTCGTCAGCACCGATTGCGGCGGCCCGCGTGAACTTCTCGACGGCGGTCGCTGCGGGCGTCTCGTCGACGTCGGCGACATCGACGGCTTCGCGCGGGCGCTCACCGAGTGTCTGGCGCGCCCGGGCGATGGGCTGATCGAGAAGGCGCGCGCCCTCGCCTTCTCCCTCGACGCGGCGCTCGACGCCTACGACGCGCTGTTCGATCGCGTCCGCGCCTCCGCCGGAACGCCTGAGCAAAGGCGTCCCATATGCCCATCATCATCCATCTAGAGCCTTTCCCGCTCAAAGTCCGCGCTCATCGCCGCCGCGCCAGCCATCGGTTTTCCTGCTGGCGATCCGCGCCAGAAAAACCGGATTGCCGACGAGATAGCGGTGCGCGAGGCGTCGGGGCTCTTGCGCAAGGCGATAAATCCATTCGCAACGCGCCTGGCGCACTAGGCTCGGCGCGCGCGGCGCCAGTCCCGACCAGAAATCGAACAGGGAGCCGACGGCGAAACCCAACGTGGCGCCAGACTTCTCCAGCCATTCGGCCAACCACATTTCCTGCTTGGGATTGCCGAGGGCCACAAGGACGAGACTGACCTCCAGCCGGCGCATGCGTTCGACCAGCGCCGCGCTGTCCTCGATTCCACCATAGCCGTCCGACCAGCCGACGATCGCGTGCTTTCGGTAACGCGCCGCAACATTTGCGGCGGCGCGACTGACGGATTTCGAACGCGCGCCGACCATGAAAATACGATGGGAGTGGGATGTCGTCTCCAGAAAGGCGGGCACGAAATCCGTTCCGTTGAGATTGGCGGGAAAGCGCACGCCATGCAAAATTCGGGCGCCGATTTCGACGCCGATGCCGTCGTTGAAGACGATGAAATTCTGCAAGGCGAGCCGCAGCGCGTCGTCCGCGAAAGCAAGGTTGAGCAGATTGGCGTTGGCGAAAGCCACAGCCGAACGAAAGCCGTCCGAGGTGCGACGGTCGAGCAGGTCGATCGCCTCAAATGGAAACGCCGCGCGTATGTCGACTCCAAACATCGGCCATACGCCCGACGTATCCCGTTTTTCGCGCAAGAATTCAGGCGAAACGGCCATCGCAGACCTTTCGTGTTTTCATTGACAGTTTTTCAGGTTCGCGCAGCGCTTGATAAATCCGCGCCGCGATGTCGATCATTCGACGCTTTGCGGGCGTCGCGCGCCGTGAGTTGGCGCGAAAGGCGGGGAGCGCGCCGGTTTGCGGCTCGCCGCATTCTGCAGCTCACGGTGACGGGCGAAAAGGCGCTGCATCTGGGTTTCGATCGCATAGGGCTCGACCAGCGCGGCGATGCGCGCTGGATCGACGCGGCCGGCCTGGATCGCCGCCCAGAGATCGGCGAACCCATCGACAAGACGCGACGCGCAGGCGGCAGGCGGGGTGCTGCGTTCGACCAGCTTGCCGCTGACGCCGTCGATGATCAGCGGGTCGAATTGCGGCAGTCTGATTGCGGCCAGGGGACGTCCGCTCGCCAGCATTTCCAGGAGATAGCAGGGCATGCCCTCGTAAAACGAGGTCAGGATGCCCGCATGGCAGCTCCGCATGACCACGGCGACCGCATCCGGCGCAAGGGCGCCGTGGCGGATCGTGATGGGTTCGATCTGCGAAAAGCCGGGAGTGCGGTGTGGATCGGAGGCGCCGACATAGTGAAACTCCAGCCGGCCGCCGAGGCGCGCCTGCAGGCCGCTCAACACGCTGAACATCAGCGGCGGGTCCTTGAATTCGTCGAGGCGCCCGGCGAAACACAGGCGGAAGACGCCATCCGCGCAATCGAAGCGCGTCGGAGCAAAGCGCCCCGTGTCGACCGACACCGTCATCACTTCGCAGCGCGCGGCGAGCTTCGGCCAGCTTCGCGCGATGCGCTGCACGATGCCGTCGTTGACGCCGAGAATGCGCTGCGCCGCGTGCAGCGCCAGCCATTCATTGCCGCGCTGGACGAACCAGTAGCGTTTCAACAGGCTGTCCATCTTGTCGTCGCGGCCGGCGGCGTTATGGATCATCTGGATCGTCGGCAGGCCGAGAAGTTTCGCTGGAAGAGCGAATTCATAGCGCTGCAGTTCGGCCGAGGCCGCGGCGCCGGCGAGCGCGCGGGCGATGGCGGGGACGTGCCGGAACAGTCCGAGCGCATAGCGAAAAGTGGTCGAGCCGCCGATCGTCCTGCTCGCGACATTGACCCTGTCGGCCTCAATGCGCGCGACCGGCAGGAAATCGATGTCGCGCCCGCCGACGTTCAGTTTTCGGACGGCGCCGACGCGGCAGTCGCCGATTTCGTCGAGGCCGACCATGAGAACATGGAAATCAGGGGGATGGCGGGACAGGATCAACCGCACATGCGTCTCGATGCCGCCGACCTTGTCGCCGCGCGGGTCCATCGGATGCATGAGGCAGACGCGATAGCGCGGGCTCATTTCGCTGGCCTTGGCGCCGGCCTCGCGGCTAACAGGTCGAAGGCTTCGGATGTCAGGTGGTTGTGACCGGTTCCACGCATGTCGAGGTCTCCGCTTTTGACGCTGAGGCGTCAAAAGAAAGCGGCGCTTGCCGAAGCGACGCGACGCGTGATGCTAACGGTGAAAGGTCCCCGCCGGAATAGGCGCTTACTAGGCCTAAGGCGGTAATGGCGCGGTTCATCGGTGGTAGAAAAACCGGAACTGACCATTCCCGGCCCGCGGCAAATGCCAGGTGGAAAAACCCGCGACTTCGCTGTAAGCTTGCGCCGCTATGTCGCATCGGATTTCGGGAAACTCCATGTGAGCACCGTCGACGCCAGCCTTGGAATGCGCAGCGCGCCAGCGATCGGTCGCGACCAGGACGTTGACGCCGGCGAGTTGCTGCACATTCTCTGGCGGCGGAAATTGACCGTTGCGGCGGGTCTGCTGGCCGCTTTGGTCGCGGCCGCCGCCTATCTCGCGATCATGCCGGTCAAATATGAGTCCAGCGCCTTGCTGCTCATCGATCCCCGGCTCGGACGCACGCTCGATGTGGAGCGCCACGACGGCGCCGCCGACTCCTCGGCCATCGACAGCCAGATCCGCCTGCTGACCTCGGAGACGGTCCTCGCCAGGGTGGCGAAGCAGCTGAACCTGTCGGACGATCCTGAATTCAACGGCAAGGCCCGCGGCTGGATATCGGCGCTGGTTTTTCGGACGCCCGCCAATGCCGACGCCGACGCGGTCGATCTGGATGCGCTGGACCGGGCCTTCGCCATCAAGCGTCCCGAACGGACCTATGTCGTCGAAGTCCAGGCGACGAGCTCCGATCCCTTGAAGTCGGCGGCTTTGGCCAATGGCCTCGCACGCGCCTACAACGAAGACCAAGTGGAGGCCCGCATCGAAGCCGCGGCCAATGACGGCAAGTGGCTGCGGCAGGTGCTGGACAGGACGCAGGCGGAGTCGCAGGAGGCCGAGAACGCCGTCCAGGCCTACAAGACCAGGAACAACGTCATTGCGACCGAGGGCTTGCGCTCCAACGAAATGCAGGTCGCCGACGCCACGCGCGAACTCGGCCTGGCGCGCGGGCGCACGGCCGACGCCAGGGCGCGCCTCGATCAGGTCGAGGCCGCCGTCCGCGAAGGGCGCATCGGATCGGTCGGCGAAGCGCTGAAATCGACGACGGTCGAGCGGCTTCGCTCCCAGCAGGCCGACGCCGAACGCGAAGTGGCGGGCCTCGCGCGCACGCTCGGCGACCGCCACCCGGCGCTCCAGGAGGCGCGCGATCGCGCGGCCCGCATCGGCGCGCTTCTGGGCGATGAGTTTCGTCGCATCGCGGAAGGCGCGCGCAAGGACTATCAGGCGGCGCTGGCCAGCGAGCGCCAGCAGGAACGCGACGTCGAACGGCTCAAGGCGCAATCCAACGTCGTCGGCCGCAGAACGGTCGAATTGCGTCGCCTGGAGCGCGTGGCCGAAACCTTGCGCGCCAAACTCGATGAACTCTCCAAAGTGCAGGAAGGGCTGACGCGCGAGCAGGTCGACAGTCCGCCGGCGCGCATTGTCGCCATGGCGCGGCCGCCCGTTTCGCGCTCCAGTCCCCGGACGCGGCCCGCCCTGCTGATCGCACTCGCCGCCGGCCTGTTCGGCGGCATGGGCGCCGCGCTTCTGCAGGAAAGCGCGCAACGCCGCAAACGTCCTAGGGGACGCGATGAAGCCGAAATGGCCTCCGCATAGAGACCGGGACGCTCCGACTCGTCGGGCGGCGCTGGGGCTGATTGGAGGCGCGCTGTCGCTGGCGACCGGATCCTCCTCCGCCGCTCCGGGATCGGGACTGGCCGCCGCCGCTGCGCGCGCCGGGCTTGTCTTCGGCGTCGCCGCGGATTCGGAAGTCCTCGCCGATCCCGCCTATCGCGCGCTGATCCTGAACAATTGCCGGCTGCTGGCGCCCTCCAATTCGCTGAAATTCGCCGCGCTCCAGCCGGAGCAAGGCGTCTTCCACTTTGAACAGGGCGACGCGCTGGTCGGCTTCGCCGAGCGCAATGGGCTCCTGGCGCGGGGCCATGCGCTTTTCTGGAACGACTATCCGCCGGCCTGGCTGCAAAACAAAAGCAGCGCCGAGCTCGCCACTGTTTTCGACGCCTATCTCGACCGGGTCGTGCCGCATTTCGCCGGCCGACTGCACTCCTGGGACGTCGTCAACGAGCCTTTCTGGCTTGGCCGGGACAGACCGGGAACATTCCGGCCCGGCCCCTGGCTGCGGGCGTTCGGCGAGGATTATGTCGAACGGGCCTTCAGGCGGACGGCGGCGCTGGACGCCCAGGCGAAGCTTGTGCTCAACGAGGCTTGGACGGAATGCGCCAGTCCTGTCGGGCTGGCGGTCCGTGCTTCGCTGCTGGCGCTGGTCGACCGCCTGCAGGATCGCGGCGTGAAAATCGACGCCATCGGACTGCAGGGCCATATCATGCCCTCAGAGCCCTGGGACGAAGAGAGCTTCGCCGAATTCCTGCACGCTTTGTCCGCACGCAAGCTCGACATCTATCTCACCGAACTCGACGTTGTCGACGATGCGCTGCAAGGCGGCGTCGCCGAACGCGATGGCGCCGCGGCGGACCTGACGCGCCGCCTGCTCAAACTCGCCCTCGATATTCCCGCGGTCAAAATGGTCGTCGCCTGGAGCCTGAGCGACAAATATTCCTGGCTTCGCAATCCCTGGTTCACCAGCCGAAAACACCTGTCGCACGTGGCGCGTCCCTGCCCTTTCGACGAGAACATGCAACCCAAGCCCATGGCGGAGGCGATCGCCGGCGCCTTTCGAGGAGCGCGCGGTTGAGCACGGAAAAAGCTAGCGCGTTTCTACGCGGCTGATCGCGTCCCGGCTCTTCCGCCCGGACCATAGCAAGCCGGGTTTCGCCAGCGCATGGAGCTGCGCCGGATGCAGCGCCGCCATCGCGGCGAGATAGACGATGGCGCCCACGGCGATCTGGACCAGCAGGCCAATGACCCTATGACCGGCCAGCGCCGCCTCCCAGGGTGACCACAGGAGGACCGCAACCATGGCCGCGGTCGCCAGGCATATGCGCGCCATGCGCGCGAAGGGCACGATCAGGCCGAATTTTTTCCGCGCCATGCCGAAACTGAAGATCACGCCGATCGTCAAGCCGACACAGGCCCCTTCGGCCGCGCCGACCAGCCCCTGCAGACGAAGGCCGACAAAGCAGCCGACGATCACCATCACCGCCTCCAGCGCGTTGACGAAAATGGTCAGGTCTGTCCGTTCGAACAGCAAGGTGGATTGATCGGCAAAATGCACCCGCATGTTGCGCACGCCGCCGGCGATTGCGGAAATCGGCAGCACCGCCAGAGTGATCGGCCGAAACGATTCCGCGATCGCCAGATTGACGAGCTTCGGCGCTATGATGACGAGGCCGGCCGTGGCCGGCGCCAGCACCGCGAACAACAGCGCTCCGCTGGAAGACAATTGCATCAGGGCGCCTTTACGGTCGCCGGCGTGCATGTGCTGGACGGCGAGCGGGAACGCCGCCGCCGTCACCAGCATGGCGACGGCGGCGGCAAGACGCTGGCCGAGACCCCAGCCTACGGCGACCAGGCCCATGGCTTCTGGCGAATCCATATATTGCACGATGACGCGGATGCTGTTCGCGCCCACCCAGGCGATGGCTCCGGCTGCGACCAGAGGCAGGCCGAAATGCAAGGCCTTCGAAATGAGCTCCGGCTCGAAGGCGTTGATTTCAACCACCACGCCCAATCGGCGCCACAGCCAGGCCAGGGCGATCGCCTGGGGCGCGGCGAGACCGAACAGCGCCGCTTCCGGAATGGGGGAAAGAGTGGCGACGAAGATGAAGGCGAGGGCGAAGCCGAAGATCGGCCCGGCGGTCTGCGCGACTGTATAGATTCCGATCTGCGCATGGGCGCGGGCGCGTTCCGACAAATGCGCCGTCGCCGACCGCGTCACCGAGAAGGCGACGGTCGCCAGGGCGAGCCATGGTGAAAAATGCGGGGCGACGGCCAGCAGCATCGCCAGGGCCAGCAGCGTCTGCGCCAAGGCGGCCACGACCAGCACCAGTCCTTCCGCGCGAAGATAGAGGCTGCGGCGCGCGTCATCGTCGAAGGCCCCGACATAACGGATGGTGAATTGCGACCACCAAGCCAGCGAGATCAGGAAGACCAGCTCCTGCGCCGCCAGGACGAAGGTGAGGACGCCATAGGATTCCGGCGCCAGCCAATGCGTCCACAGCACCGCGCCGACGAACTGGCTCAGCGGCCCGAAGATCTGCGCCGGCGCGTAAAGGATGGTCTGACGGATCAGCATTCGCGAGATTCCTTGCCGGCGCGCTTGTCCGAGGCGATCACGACCTCCGTTGAACCTCGCGAATGGCGCCTACGCCGTCCGCCGGCGGCCGCGCGTCGCGCGGATGACGCGCGATCAGCGCCGTCTGTTGCTGGTAAAAAGCGATGGCCTCCTTCGGCGTCAAGACGCCTTCGCTGCGCCGTCCGTAGAAGAACACGCCGGAGGCCGCATCTGCGGCGCCTCGGCCGGGCGCCCAGCGGTCGAAAAAACGCAGCCAGAAAAACGCCAGTCCGGCCAGCGCGCCGAGTTTTTCACTGCCGGTCAGCGCGCGGATGAAATAGCGGATCGACCAGTTCAGGGCCACGCCCGGCCCGCCCGCATAGCCGGCGTCGACAAGTTCGAAGCTCCTGAACAGCCAGCGATGCCCGCTCAGCGTGAAACGCGTGAAATCATGTGCGCCTTCATGCACCTGCTGCATGAAGGGCGTGTCGGCGTAGACCAGGCCGTGCGGCTTGAGCACGCGATGGATTTCGGCGACGACTTTTCCGGGATCAAGCACATGTTCGAGAACCGCCTGAATCCAGACGGCGTCCACGCATTGATCGTCGAGCGGCAACTGGTGTCCATCGGCGACGAGGGTCACATTCTCGGAGACATAGACGTCCGATCCGATCAGTCCGACCCGCTCGTGCGCATAGAGCGCATCCGTTCCCGAGCCGCGTTCGCCTCCGCCGATGACGAGAACGATCGGCGCAGCCGAGCGGGCGCAGACATCGGCCAGGACCCGCTCGCCGGCGCGTTTCGCCGCCGGATTGTCGCCGAGCAGCGCCCGCTGGATACGCGCTTTCGGCGAAGCCCGCATGGGATCGCGCTTGACGGTCGAGGCGCCCGTTGAAGCCCTGAAATGTTTTTGGTCGATGACGCTGTGGTCGAAGTCGAGCAAGACCGGCTGGCCGGCGATGACAGGGAAGGATTTTTTCGACAGCTCGCAACGCGCGTCGCCGCAGGCGAATGGCTGTGCGCCGTCGCCGAACCCGTCGAGCGGCGATTTGCAGCGCGGGCAGCGGAGGAGATGCGCAATGTGAAGGGCTGACAGCAACATGCGGGCCTGGCAAAGATCTCGTGCATCCGAAAGACGCGCAGCGCGGCGCCGTCGCGCTCGCAGTATAGCCGCAATGCGCCGCCACGGCGCCGCATAGAATGGCTGATCGCCGAAAGGGGTATTGCTTCCTCCGAATGAACCGGCTTCGATCGACTCGTTGCGGTTTGACATGAGTTCGGCTTATGGAGCGGCCAGGATGAGCGTCAGGAGCGAACCCTTGCAGTCCACGGGAGCCGGCGCGGCGCGGCTGCGCGGCTTTTGCGCGCGCGCCTCCACCATGGCGACGGCTTTCTCCTTGATCCTGACGATGCTGATCTCGACCCTGGTGATGGACCAGATCGGCCTGGCGAATTATGCGACATCCGGCGGGACGATCCTGGAGAAGGTGCATCCAGGGACATGGATGGCCTTTCTCGCGCTTGCTCTAAAGCTTGGTGCCGATAGCCATCCTGTTCGGGCGCTCCACCGCCAGATGAGCCGCGCCCCGCAATTGTTGTTCTATCTTCTTGCCGTCGCCGCGGCGGGCGCGCATTCGGTGATGGTCTCGAAGAGCCCGATCACGCCGCTGATCGACACGTTCCTGGCGCCGCTCGCCTATTTCCTGCTGCTGGAGGATCTCGACGAGCCCACGTCTCGGCGGCTGGCCTGGCTGGTCGGCGCCTTTCTCGCCGCCAACGCTCTGATCGGACTAGCGGAGTTCGTGACGGGATGGCGGTTGATCACCTTCAACCTACCAGCCAATGTCACCGACGATCCGCGTCACGCACCCGGAATGGTGTTCGACTGGCGCGCGGCGCTGGCGAAGGATGGGCGCCCGACCGCTGTGCTCGGCCATCCCCTGACCAACGCCAGCATCACCGGGGTTTTCGTTGCGACGCTCTACGCCAGGGACGCCGGCTGGATCGCCCCTGGGCTCCGGACGCCCCTGCTGGTTCTGGGAACGCTGGCGCTGTTCGCCTTCGGCGGCCGCGCCTCGCTTGTCGTGACCCTGATCGTTTTGGCGGCGATGTCCGTCGGCTGGCTGTTCAGAGCCGCCAGCGGCGGCGTTCGCATTTCCTTGCGGCGCTGGGCCTATGTCCTGCTGGCGGCGCCGCTGCTGCTGGCTTGCGTGCAGGCGCTGATCGAAAGCGGCTTTTTCGATCGCGTGCTCGACCGCTTCAGTCATGACGCCGGCAGCGCCGAGACAAGGTCGAAAATGTTCGATCTGTTCCAGGCGTTTTCGCTTGAAAGCCTGCTGCTCGGGCCGGACCAGGCGGTGCTGGCGACGCAGCAGCGGGTTGAAGGGCTCGAATTCGGCGTCGAGAGTTTTGTCGTCGGTTTCATCCTCGATTATGGCCTCTTGATCACCGCCCTGCTCCTCGCCGGGCTCGGCGCCTTCATCGCCGCAATGCTGCAGGTGCGCGGGCGAGGCGCGATCCCGGGACTGACGGTGTTTTTTGTCGTCGCCGTCACAGCGGAATCGATCTCCGCGAAGACCACAATGTTCGGCCTCGTCGTCTCTTTGATTCTTTTGTTCATCCGGCCTGAGCGACGGCAGGCCTGGCGAATATCCGGCGAAACTCCCGGGGCGCCGGCGAGGCTTGGAAGTCGATGACCTCGAAGCCGTCGCAGCGATTGAGCGTATGGGCCGCCCTTTCGCCGAGGAATGTTGGGGGAGCCAGCCGCGCCAGAACGCTTTGCCGGTAATTTTCGGGGTCGAGCGCGTCGATCTGGCAGATCGTCATGCCCGAGCCATAGATGGACGAGCAATCCTGCGCGACACGGCGCAAATGACCATTGAACGGCACGATCGCGCCGCCCGGCCGCGCCGCGCTCGCGTCGATCAACACCGGATTGCGCGGATGCGCCCGCCAGGGTCCGCGCAAATTGTCGGCGTAAAACAGCGCCAGCGCATCCCAGCTCGACCCCCCACCATCCGACAGGGCGGCGAAAACCCAGAAGCGGCCGGCATGTTCGACCAGTGTCGCGTCGGAGGCGTCGATGCCATCGACCAGCACAGTATCCAGCGTCCAGCGGTCCGGAAAACGCTCAGCCCGGTAGAGCGCGATCCGTCGCTCCGCGCAGGTTTCGGGGATCATGAAGACTTGGCCTTCCCTTTCAAAGATGAAGGGATAGGACAAATGACAACCCGTCTCGAGCACCGGCCTTGGCGCGCCGACGGTCCCATCGGGCGAGATCACGGCGTGGCTGATCAATCCCTTGCGCGTGGCGTAGGGATACTCCTCGACGAAGAGATGCGTCTGGCCGTCGCGGACCATGGCGAAGGGATCGGCGTAATAGCGCTGGCCGTCGTCGGGCAGGATGGACCAGGACGTCGGCGGCCATTGCAGCGTTTCGATCACGCCCTCGCCCTGAAGGCGGCGATAGGCGACGCGCCAATGGCCTGCGCTGACAGAGTTTCGCGTGAGGAGATTGGCGACGATCTTTTCCGCCAGCGCGCCCACCGCGAAGACCAGTGGGGAGTTCGGCGAGGAGAGTCCGGGCGCGTCGGGAATGGCTGCGGGATGGACGCCGTCGCGCAGATCGCGCAGCACGCGCACCAGCAGGCTGGTCACGCGCGCGAACGTCTCGTTGAGTCCGAATGACAGGATGCGGCGGTCGCGAAGTCCGATGGCTCCCTGCGCCACGATCCTTGCGCCTTGCGCATCCCGCAACTGCACGGAGAGTTTCGGAGCGCGCCGGTCGAGCAAGGCGTAGACGGCGGCGGCGGGGTCGGGCGATCCGTCATAAAGCGGCCGCAGCACGGGCGCGTTTTCAACGCGCGTGTCGGGGGCGCCGGAGAGATCGACGACGAAGGCGGCGTCTCCCGCCGATCCCGGGTCCATCGCCAAGGGCGTCAAGCGTTGCAAGGCGCAGTCGGGCGCGCGGTAGAGCAGCCGCTCGAAGGCCAGCAGCAGGTCGAGGCCGGCGATTTTCTCGCCGCCGCGCGCGCATGGCGCCGCAAACGCCGCGAAACCCGCCTGTTGGCAAGCGCGCGCGACCTGAACGTGCCAGCGCAAGGCAGTGGGACCCGTCAGGATTTCGACTTGCATTCGCCCGTCTCGTCTGGCGCCTGTTCGCTGCGATGCTTCGAAAATGCGTGAGCCGGCCTGGAGCATCGGGCGTTCCACTGGAATCGCCCGATGCTCCAGATTCCTTGTTAACGTGCCGAACGCCGCAATTTTGCAACGGTTTTGCCGTTTTGCCAAGATTGCGCGGCGAAAGCGTCGGGATCATTCGGCGTATCAGGCGTCAAAGCCCACTGTTCTCGGCGACCACCTTGGCCAGAGCTGACCAGTCCACCTTTTCGCCATGCCGGGCGATGGTGGTCAGCAATTGCGAGCGCAGCACGGCCAGGAAGGGCATGGGCACACGCGACGCGACCGCCGCGGCGTCGGCCAGGTTCATGTCCTTCAGGCCGAGCGGCGCGGCGAAGCCGGCGGGCTCGAAGCGCTCGTGCAGGATGATGTCGCCATAGGTGCGATAGACCGGCGCGCCGAACAGGGTGTTGGTCAGCACGTCCAGCAGGACGGATTTTTCGACGCCATTTTTCGCGGCGAGGGTCATCGCCTCGGCCAAGGATTCAATCGCCGCCATGATCATGAAGTTGCCGCACAGCTTGATCGCATTGGCCATTTTCGGCTCCGCGCCCACCTTGAAGGTGCGTTGTCCCACAGCGGCGAACAGCGGCTCGCAGATCGCAAGCGCCTTTTCGTCGCCTGCGGCCACAAGGAAGAGCTTGGCGGCGGCGGCGGCGTCGGGCCGGCCGAACACCGGCGCCGACAAAAAGCCGACTCCAGCCGCCGCATGCGCCGCGGTCAGTCTTTCGGCCAGCGCGACGCTGATCGTGCTCATCGAAACATGGATCGGACGCGCGCTGGACGCCAGGACGCCGTCTTCGCCGAATACGACCTGTTCCACCGCTTCGTCATTGGCCAGCATGGTGAAGACGACCGACCCGGCCGCCGCTCCGGCCGGCGTTCCCGCCTGACGCGCGCCTGCCGCGACCAGGGACTTCGCCTTGTCGGAGCTGCGATTCCACACGGTGACCTCATGGCCGGCCTTGACGAGATTGCCGGCGATGGCGCTGCCCATTTGGCCAAGCCCGATGAATCCGATTTGCATGCTCTTGTGCTCCATAGCGGTCCGCGTATGAACGATTCTGCTTGCGCAATGTTTCCTTGTTCCTGGCGCCTTCAGTCTCGACGGCGCGACGCGCCAGCGTTTTCTCGGCGTCGCCGCCGCTCCCGCCGGTCTGGGCTTGCTCTCCAGATAGCCTGCGCTGAAAGCATCGACCTGAACGCCAAGGGAGGCCCGAGCCTGCGGCCGTTGACGACGTCCTTTCCCGAAAAAGGCGAGTGGTCCTGCAACGGACGCGACCGCCCCGGCTGCACCGCCTCCGGCGCGTCGACGCCCTCGGACGCAAGCGTCGCGAACGCGTCGGCAAAGTCAAAGCCAGGCAGAAGAGCCGCGCAGTCGACCGGTGGCGTAACCGATCATGCTGTCATGCCGCAATGTAGCGCAAGGCGGCGGCGTCAGGAACCTTGTAAGGAAGAATACCTATTGCAATTGATATGCCGTAAGGGAATCGACCTCGCGCTTGCCGATTGAATAGGCTGCGCGATCAGGGCAGTAGCAGGTTACTATTACCGTCCGTCGTGAAAGAGCCTCGGCGCCGCGCGTCAGGCCATAGTGATAGACCGCATTGATTAATTCCGAAGAACCCATAAACATAGCAGCTTAGACCCGGCCTTGTTTGGCGTTGGGTTTTCGGCTGGTCCTGCGTTCAGGGGGCATGGCGGATGGAGGAAGCGGTTTTTCGCAAGGGAGATGTTGGCGCCCGTCCGGTTCGCGACGGATCGCAAGATGTTTTTGTCTGCCTTGACCTGTCGAAAAACATCGTCGCCGCCAATCCTCCCGCTGAAAGCCTGTTCGCCGGCGGCGGATCGATCGTCGGACATCCCAGTTCAATCCTCGACCTGCCCGCAGCCGTGCATGAAGCCATCGACGCCTGCGTCACGACGGCCCAGGCCGGCCGATCCGTGACGCGGAAAAGCTTCGAAGTCGAAGGGCTTTCCGCTGACGGCATGACATTTCTCACCATGGCGGAAGTGCTGGTGGTGACGGGCGTGGCCGACAAGGACATCATCCTCGTCCATCTGCGCGATTTCGCAGACCGGCTCGAATCCGAACGAAAGGTTCTCCAGCTCGGCAAGATCCTGCGCGCGTTGAGCGAGGGCAACCACGCCATGGTGGCTGCCCGCGACGAGCAGGAGCTTTACGCCGCCATGTGCCGCGTCATCATTCGTTTTGGCGGCTACGCCCTGGCGTGGATTGGCCTTGCCGAATCCGACGAATTGCAGACGGTCAGGCCGGTCGCCTCCGCCGGGGTGGAAAACGGCTATCTGTCGCTGGCGCCGATTTCCTGGGGAGAAAGGCCCGGCGGGCGCGGCCCCGCCGGCGCCGCCATTCGCGCGGCGGCGCCGCGCGTCTGCAATGATCTGGTCCGTGATCCCAAGCCTTTTTTGCTTGAACCTTGGCGCGACACGGCGATCGAGCGGGGCTACCGGTCGATCCTGGCGCTGCCGTTGAAGAACAAGAGCGCGGCGTTCGGCTGCCTGGTCATTTACGCCCACGAACCCGACGCCTTCGGCCTGGAGGAAACCGCCCTCCTCGTCGAGCTGGCCGAAAATGTCGCCTATGGCGCGATTGCGCTCCGCGATCACAAGGCGCGCGTCGAACTCGAACACGCGCTCGAACGCGCCCAGAAGCTGGAGGCGCTCGGCGAGTTGAGCGGCGGCGTCGCGCATGATTTCAACAACCTGCTGCAGGTCGTCGCTTCTTCGCTCAATGTGATCCGGCAAAGGCCGGACGACGTCATCGGCCGCACCAACGCCATCGAAACCATCCAGCACGCCTGCCAGCGCGCCGCCAAGCTGACGCGCGGCCTGCTATCCCTGACGCGCAAGGAAACGCTGGCGCCGGAGAGCATCGATCCCCGTATCGAGGTCTATCGCTGGCGAGAGCTGATCGTTCATTCCGTCGGTCCCGGCGTCAGCGTCGAATTCCGCATTCCGCCGGAAACCTGGCCGATTTTCTGCGACCATAGCGAGTTGGAGATCGCCCTGATCAATCTCGCGGTCAACGCGAGGGACGCCATGCCGAAGGGCGGGGCTTTCGTGTTTGCGGCGCGCAACGTCCACGCCAATGGCCGGGATTTCGTCGAATTCGACGTGTCGGACACCGGCAGCGGAATCGATCCCGCCATTCTCAACCAGGTTTTCGAGCCGTTCTACACGACGAAACCCTCGGGCAAGGGCACGGGGCTCGGCCTGAGCCAGGTGGCCCGCTTCGCCCGGCATGCGCTGGGCGAGGCGCGCATCACGTCGAAAAGCGGCGAAGGCGCGACCGTCACTTTGCGCATTCCCAGGGTCGTGGCCGATCTGGGCGAGGGCTTGGGGCGCCAATCGAATGTCACGCCGCTTCGCCCTTGCGGCTGATCTTGGCGGCTGACCCTTACCGCCGCCGTTTTTTCCCCGCATAGGGATTTTCGCCCTGCTTGAGGGTGATGCGGATCGGCGTTCCCGGCAGGTCGAAGGTCTGGCGCAGCCCGTTGATCAGAAAGCGCTGATAGCTTTCCGCCAATTCGTCGAGCTGATTGCCGAACAGCACGAAATGCGGCGGCCGCGCCTTGGGCTGCGTCATGTAGCGGATTTTTATGCGTCGTCCCGCGACTGCGGGGGGCGGCGTGTGATCCAGCACCGCCTCGAGCCAGCGATTCAATTTGGCCGTGGAAACCCGCTTGTTCCAGACCTCATGCACACGGAGAATGGCCTCGATGAGATCATCGAGCCCCTGCCCCGTCGCGCCGGACACCGGAACGACCGCCGCGCCGCGCACCTGCGGCAAGAGCCGCGTGGCCTCCTCGCGCAATTCGATGAGTTTCAGGCCCTTGTCGGCGATCAGGTCCCATTTGTTGACGCCGATCACCACGGCGCGGCCTTCGCGCGCCGCAAGATCGGTAATGGTCAGGTCCTGCTTTTCGAAGGGAATGGTGGCGTCGAGCAGGATGACCACCACTTCGGCGAAGCGCACGGCGCGCAAGCCGTCGGCGACGGCGAGCTTTTCGAGCTTTTCATGCACGTTTGCGCGCCTGCGCATGCCGGCGGTGTCGAAAATCTTCAATCGCCGCTCGGTGTCGCCCTGGCGCCAGAGCAGATCGACGCTGATGGAATCGCGGGTGATGCCGGCTTCCGGGCCGACCAGCAGCCTGTCCTCGCCGAGCAGCCGGTTGATCAGGGTGGACTTGCCGGCGTTGGGCCGGCCGACAATGGCGATGCGCAGCGGTTTTGTCGGATCGAGTTCGCTGCCGTCCTCGTCATCGGCCAGCACCAGCCGCTCGTTCTTGTCCGCATCCTCTTCCGCCAGCGCGGTTTCTTCCGGCAAGGCCTTGAGCAGCGAGGAATAAAGCTCGGCAAAGCCGTCGCCGTGCTCCGCCGACAGAGCGATGGGATCGCCGAGGCCGAGCGCGAAGGCGTCATAGGCGCCCGCTTCGCCGGCGCGGCCCTCCGCCTTGTTGGCGATGAGCATCAAGGGCTTGCCCGCGCGGCGGACCAGCGAGGCGAAATGCCGGTCTTCCGGCGTCACGCCGACCCGCGCGTCCATGACGAAGAAGATCGCATCGGCTTCCTCGATGGCGGCTTCCGTCTGGGCGCGCATGCGGCCGACGAGAGACTCGCCGCCGCCCTCTTCAAGCCCCGCCGTGTCGATGATGGTGAAGTTCAAATCGCCAAGCTTGGCCTCGCCGGCGCGGCGGTCGCGCGTGACGCCGGGCTGGTCGTCGACCAGCGCGAGTTTCTTGCCGACAAGCCGGTTGAACAGGGTGGACTTGCCGACATTGGGGCGACCGATGATCGCAACTGTAAAGGTCATGTTTTATTTCTGCGCCGGTTCAGCCGGCGCGGGTGAGGGAGCGGGAGCGGGCGGCGTGAACTTGCCGGCTCCGCGCACGAGGGACAGCAGGGCTTGCACGCGCTGGCGCAGGTTAGCCGGGGCGTTGGGGTCGACGACGAGCTGGTCGAACCATTTGCCGGCGTCCTCGACATCGCCGCGCTTCAGCGCCGCGAGGCCGAGAGTTTCGCGCGCCGTGTGGCGGAACGAGCCGTTGAGCAAGGGGGCCAGGCGCTGTTCGAGCTCAGCCTTGTCGGCCTCGTCGACCCGCAACAGGCCGGCGCGCAGCCGCGCCAGGTCCTGCCAGAGCTGGCCATTGGCCGCCTCGGCCGCCAGTGCGTCGAACTGCTTCACCGCGCCGGCCCGGTCGGTGAACCCCAGTTCCTCGGCGACGCGCAGCCGCGCCAGCATCTGGTATCCCTTGGGGGAGGATTTGGCGAGATCGTTGAAGGCTTTGGCCGCGGCTTCGGGCTGGTTCAGCAACGCCAGCGCCTGCGCGGATTCGTAGCGATCTCCGGCGGCTTCAGCCTCGGCCTGCTTCCTCTGGTTGAGAAAGACGACGATCGCCGTGGCCACCACGATGGCGAGCGCGACGCCCAGCACGAGCAACGAATATTTCGACCAGAGATCGGTCCATTTGTCTGTGCGGACGTCTTCATCGACTTCGCGGAAAATGTCGGACATTTCTTGCTTTTCCCAAGCGCTCTTGCTGAATTCGGCGTTTTCAGCCTGCGAGTTAGCACGATGCCGCGCCAAAGGCGAGCTTCAGGGGCAAGTCAATCGTTGTGAATTTTCCCGGGGCTAGGCTTGAGGAAGCGCGCTTTGCAGGTCGGTATGCGTAAAATCATTGCCCTTGAACAATATGGGCTCATGGAAGTTGCTGGCGACAGCGTAGGCGAAGCAGTCGCCGAGATTGAGGTCGGCCTGGTGACCGACAACGCGTCCGAATCTCGCGGCGGCGGCGATGGCGCGATCTGCGATGGGCTGGAGGATCGGGGCTTCCTGCGCCTGGATCGTATCAAGCAAGGCGTTGACGGCTTGCGCCGCCAATTCGATGGCTTCCGGGCTTGTCTGAGATTTGGCTTTGCGGCTTCTGGCGGAGGCGAGTGAAACGACGGCTTCAAATCTGGCGACGGGCGATACGTAGATTTTGCGGTCGTGGCGCTCGATTGCGGCCTCCAAGGCGGCGGCCTCGGGTTCGTCGTTGAGAATGGCGACTATTGCGGATGCGTCGATGAACATTATTCGCCCCACATTTCGTCCGTGAAGGATTTCATGTCGAAAGCGGGATTTGGCTCCCCTATCCGTGCTGCGAGCGCTTTAGCCTGCTTGAGCCGTTCGGAAAGCGGAATGCGCGCCTCGGTCCGCGCGAGTTCGTGTTCAAGCGCAAGCTTTACCGCTTCGCTTTTAGAACGGGCGCCGAGGGCTTGCTGAACCGCACTCGCAAGCCGGTCGATTTCTTCGCCCTTGATGAAGAGAGACATGGCAAATATTCTCCAGGGTATATTTATATATCACGACGGGTATATACCAACAAGAGATGTCCCTCCGCGCGGTGGGACCGTTCTGGCGGACGTTTCCCGCCAAAACATTTCCTAACCCGCTGGCGCTGACCTGCTCAATTGATCTAGTTTGCGCGCCATGACCAAGAGCACTGACACAAAACCCCGCCCCGTCCATGTCATCGGCGGCGGTCTTGCCGGCTCGGAAGCCGCCTTCCAGATCGCCCGCCTCGGCGTTCCCGTGGTGCTGCATGAAATGCGGCCCGAGCGCGCCACCGAGGCGCACAAGACGCCCTTCCTCGCCGAAATGGTCTGCTCCAATTCCTTCCGCTCCGACGATCCCGAGGGCAATGCGGTGGGCGTGCTGCATCGGGAGATGCGGGCGATGGATTCGCTGATCCTGCGCTGCGCCGACGCGCACAAGGTGCCGGCGGGCGGCGCGCTGGCCGTCGACCGCGACGGCTTTGCGCAGGCCGTCACCCAGGCGCTCGAAGCGGAACCGCTGGTCACCATCGAGCGCAGTGAAGTCGCCGGCCTGCCGCCGGAAGACTGGGACAATGTCATCGTCGCCACGGGGCCGCTGACCTCCCCTGCCCTGGCCGAGGCCGTGGCGAAGCTGACAGGCGAGGCGGAGTTGGCCTTTTACGACGCAATCGCGCCCATCGTTCATCGCGACAGCATCGACATGGACAAGGCCTGGTTCCAGTCGCGCTACGACAAGGCGGGACCGGGCGGCACGGGCGCCGATTACATCAATTGCCCGCTCGACCGCGAGCAATACGAGGCTTTCGTCGACGCGCTGATCTCCGGCCCCAAGACCGAATTCAAGGATTTTGAAAAGACGCCCTATTTCGACGGCTGCCTGCCCATCGAAATCATGGCGGAGCGCGGCCGGGAAACCCTGCGCCACGGCCCGATGAAGCCCGTCGGCCTCACCAATCCGCATAATCCAACCGTCAAGGCCTACGCCATCGTGCAGCTTCGGCAGGACAATGCGCTGGGCACGCTTTACAACATGGTGGGTTTCCAGACCAAGCTGCTGCATGGCGCGCAAGCCCAGGTCTTCCGTACGATCCCCGGCCTGGAGCTCGCCGAATTCGCCCGTCTCGGCGGCCTCCACCGCAACACCTTCCTCAATTCGCCAAAAGTGCTCGACAGTTCGCTGCGGCTGAAGGCGCAGCCGCGCCTGCGTTTCGCCGGGCAGATCACGGGTTGCGAGGGCTATGTCGAAAGCGCCGCCGTGGGTCTGATCACCGGGCGCATGGCCGCCTGCGAGCGGCTGGGACGCGTCTTGCCGCCGCCGCCGCAGACCACCGCCATCGGCGCGCTTTTGAACCACATTACCGGCGGCCATATCGAGGCGATCGACGCGGGGCCGCGCTCCTTCCAGCCGATGAACGTCAATTTCGGCCTGTTCCCGCCGATCGAGTTCACGCCGAAATCGGTGGACGGCAAAAGGTTGCGCGGGCCGGAAAAGGCGCTGGCCAAGAAACGGGCGCTATCGGAACGCGCCGGCGCCGAGCTGGCCGAATGGCTCGTGGAGACGGCCTGAGCCTAGAGTTGGACGTAGACGAACTTGGTCCCCTTCAATGTGGGATAGTTCTCCCGGAGCGCCCCGGCGATCTTGCCGACTAAAGCCTTGTCGCCTGCCGCCGAAGGGCCAACGAAATCGGTGCCGGACATCCAGGTTTCCAGGAAACAATGCAGCCCCTGGTCATAATCGTCGCCGGTCGGGTGGGCCGTCTTGTCGGCGAGCGAGGCCAGTCCCTTGGCGTCGACTTCCAGCCGCCAGTCGCGGTCGTCTTCGACGGAGGCGAGCAATTTGGCGAGATCGGCGTCAGCCCAGCTTGTGTTGAGATCGAGCGTCATGGCGAAAATCCTCTCATTGGGCGAAATGCGACAAGACCGGCTCGGCGAACGTGTCGGAAATGGTCGTTAGCCCCTGCAAAGCACGGAACGCGCCATATCGAGCTCCCCAAGAGGCAGGCGCAAACGCTCGGCGCCGCGGCACGATAATTGATTGCCTTCTGTAGGACTTCTCACAAACCGGGGCAAAGCTCTGAATGCAAGAGACCGCTGAAGGCCCGATCGAAGATCCAATCCTTCAAGGTCCAATCCTTGAAGGCGCCGGCCTCGCGGCCCTCTCTTGCGGAAAGCCCGCCTTTCTCTGCGTATTGTTGCCGGGCGCGGATGTGGATGCGGAGGCCATGCTCGATCTTGCCTCTGGCTGGGCTCCGGGGATGATCAAGGCGGACTTCCTGACGGTCCAGGTGGATTTCGGCCATCAGGATTGCGCTGCCGCGCTGGACCGCTTTCTCGACGACCAACTGGCGAAACGTCGCCTTCCCAATTCGCATCTGGCGCTGATCGGCTTTTCGGAAGGAGCGAAACTGGCCGTGCAGGTTGGCCTGCGCCGGGCCGGCCCGCTCGCCGCGCTCGTCGCAATTTCGGCCATCGATTACGATGCGGGCGCCCTTGTCGCGAATTGCGCCAAAGCGCCGGTGCTGCTGGTCCATGGCGAGGCCGACACGGTCTCGCCCTATGCGTGCATGCTGGCGTTCAAGGCGGCGCTCAAGGAGATTGGGGCGCCGGTCTGGAGCTTCAAGCGTCCCGGCCTCGGTCATGCGCTCGACGATGAGGGCGGAGCGGCGGCGGGAACATTTTTAACCCGCCATCTCATCCACAAACCGCCTCACGCGGAAGCCAATCACTAGCAAGAAGGAAAAACACGCAATGCCCATGGCCGAAGAAGATATCGTCGCCGGAAAATGCTATTCCGCCGGCGCCAAGGCTGAAAAATACCGGGTGCTGTTCATCAATCGCGGCATCGTGACCTTTCAGAGCTGGTTCGACCCCAAAAGCATCGGCCCGCTGCGCCAAAATGTCGGCATCAAGCAATTCGCCGAAGCCGTCAAGAAAATCATCGACTGCCCTGCCTAAGCTCGCACCCTATTTCCGCTTGCGCGGAGCGAGCGGGTTCAGGGTCTCGGTCCAGAATTCAGTTACGGCCTTGTTGGCTTCGCGCATCATGGCCGACTGCTGCTGTTTGGCGGCGGCCTCCCATTGAGCGCGCCCAGCTGACAGCATCTGGTTCGCGCCGCTCAACCACATGCTCATAAAGGGGTTTTTCTTCAGGAAGGGATTGGACACTGGCGGCTCCGGGTATGAGAGATTTGGGACAATCACCGGGGCGGTCCTTTGTTCCCAATAGCCATTCGAGGCCGTCGCACCCTAGTCATCCGCCTGCTCTACCGTCGCCGCGACAGGGAGACGGGTCATGAAACAAGATTTGGACAAAGACTTTCCCGAACTCGACCGCATGCAGAGCGAATACAATGCGGCGGTCGAGGAATGGATCGCCGCGATCAAACGCGAGGAAGACCTTGCCTCGACGCCGCACGAGGTCGCCGAAATCGACAAGTGGGAGCAGGCGCATTTCGACGAAGACGACGTGCGTAATAAGGTCAAGGCCGCCAAGGCGCGCTACGAAGACGCCCTCCGCAAGAAGTTCTACGACTTCTGAACGGGCTGTCGAAACGACGAGTCTCGGCGCGTCGCAACGAAATGCCCGGCGAAGTGTTGGGTGCTCCGAACGCTTGCGCCGGAGTGAAAACATGTCGCAACAGGGCTTGATCACGACTGCGAGCGTCCATTCGTTCGCGCAAACGATGATGCTCCTCGAGGTCGCGTTGCTGGAAAGAAAACTCACTGTCTTCGCCCGCATCGACCACGCCGCCGGCGCGGCTGAGGCAGAGATGGAGCTTCGTCCGACGACCCTGTATATTTTCGGAAATCCAAGGGCCGGAACGCCGCTGATGCAGGCGGCCCAGCAGATCGGGCTGCAATTGCCCCTCAAAATATTGGTTTGGGAGGATGCGTTCGGCCAAACCTGGCTCTCCTATGACGATCTCGCCTGGATCGCGCGCCGCTTCTCGCTCGACCCGGCCATGCCTGCGGTCGTCGCCATGTCCAAGGCGCTGGCGGCCATCACAGATGACGCCGGGAGAAAAAGGAACTAGCCAAGCCCGCGCATGAGTTCGCGATATTCCGGTTCCGGGAAGGCCTTGTGGGTCTTGAACCTCGCCGCGCCGCTCTTGGTGATATGCAACAGAAACAGCGCGGCTGAGGAATCATCGGGAAACTCCGCGACGATGACCATGTCGAATTCACCCATGGTCAGGTAGAAATGCAAAATCTCCCCGCCGATTTGTTTGGCGAAGGCCTTGGATGAATCAAGCCGCTGCGTCGAGTTCTTGATCTCCCGCACGCCCAGCTCCGTCCAATTCCCGAATGATATGAAGGTCTGCATGTCATCCTCCCCGCGGCCGCATTTTTTTTGCGCGGCCGTCGGACAGAAAACGCGGCAATAAACGCGGCAGTTCCGCGGGTTTTTTACAAACCTTTGGCGCGCCAGAGCGCCCACTGGCGGCGCCATTGCGGAACGTCCACCAGCGTTTTCCAGGGGTCGTAATCCCGCCGCTCCATTTCGCGCAGGAAAAGCTCGGGCAGCGCCAGCGGGCGATAGGCGAGCCGTTCCAGCTTCGACAAACCGGCGACGGCTTCGCGCGCGCGGCCGAGATGGTCGCGCGCCAAATCGCGCAATTCCGCCAGGGCGGCGCGCAATGCGGGACCGTCCTGGCACGCAAAAAGATTTCGTGGCTCCAGCCCATGCTGACGCAGCAGATCGAGCGGCAGGTAGCACTGGTTGTGGGCGACATGCCAGGGCAGCGCGCGGAGTATTCCCGTAATGGCGTAGGCGCAGCCCGCATGGCCGGCGGCGTCGGCGCTGGCTTTCTGTTTTGACGCATATTCGCTAACGCGGCCCTTCGGGTCTTCACGCGAACCGGTGGCCACTTCGCTCGAAAATGCTTTCGAACTCCCCTCCCCGCCAAGGATCAGCCCGGCCAGCCGGAACAGCGCGGAACAGGTCTCGCCGCAATAGCTTTCGAGAAAACCGACATCCGGCGCGGGATCGTCATATTGGTCGAAACGCCGGGCCTCCAGAAGGTCGAGCAGAACCTGTCGCGGCAGCGCGCATTTTTCGATCGTCGCCAGCAGGGCGTCGGCGACGGGATGGGCGTGGATGTCGCCCCTGGCTTCGCCCTCGATCGAGCTCTTCAGCGCGTCAATCCACCATTGCAGCCGCATTTCGCCGAGAATGGGTTGCGAAACGTGTTCGCGAATCCGCGACACCTCGGCATTGAAGGCGTAGAGCGCGAAAAGATGCGGCCGCGCGTCGTCCGGCGCGAAGAGACAGGCCAGCCAGCGGTCGATATCCGTGTCGCGAAGGGCCACGCCGCACAAATTGTAATGCTGGGATAGCCGGGTTTCCGCGTCCGTCACAGCTGCAGCCGCAGGCCGTCATAGGCCGGCTCGATCCTCTCTGGCAGGATCTTTCGCAGCGCCTCATAGTCGAGATCGGTGTGGAGATTGGTCAGCACAACGCGTTTCGGCTTGAACTTTTCCACCAGCTCCAGCGTCTCGCCGAGCGACAGATGGCTGGGATGCAGCTTGTGGCGCAAAGCGTCGACGATCCACAGGTCGAGGTTTTCAAGAAAGCTTTCGCTCTCTTCCGGCATATATTTGACATCCGGCGTATAGGCGCAGCCGCCAAAGCGAAAACCGAGCGCGTCGATGTCGCCATGATTGAGCCGGAACGGCAGACATTTCAGCGCCCCGCCCGGTCCGTCTGGCGCAAAGCCCACGCCAGGGTTGAGATGATGCGGAAGCAGCAGCGGCGGGTAATTGCTGCCCGGCGGCGTCTCGAAGAGATAGTCGAAACGCAGCCGGATGGCCTGCCATGTCGGCGCATCGAGATAGCAATCGATCATGCGGTGCATGGCCATGGTCAGCGGCCTGAGGTCGTCGAGCCCATGCACATGGTCGGCGTGGGCGTGGGTGAGCAGCAGCGCGTCGAGCCGGTCGACGCCCGCATCGATCAATTGCTCGCGCAGGTCGGCGCCGGCGTCCACCAGCAGGCGGGTCAGATGGTCGCCCCGGCGCAGCTCGACGAGAATGCCGCAGCGCCGGCGACGATTCTTGGGATTGCCGGGATCGCATTGGCCCCAGCCCTGCGCGACGCGGGGAACGCCGCCGGAGGAGCCGCAGCCCAATATGACGACTTCGAGGCTCATGCGGCGAACGGAGGCATTTTATCGAACAAGCGTAATGCGTTATTCGTGGTTATCTCAGCCAGCATGTGAGGCTCGATCCCCTTGACCTCGGCCAGCAGCCGCGCGGTGTCCGCGACATAGGCGGGCTCATTGGTTTTGCCGCGATGCGGCGTCGGCGCGAGAAAGGGCGCGTCGGTTTCGACCAGCATCCGCTCGATCGGCACTTGTTTGGCTATGTCGCGCAGGGCCTGCGAATTCTTGAAGGTCACGACGCCCGAAAAGGAAATATAGCCGCCGAGCGCCAGCGCGGCCTCGGCCAGCGCCAGACTGGAGGTGAAGCAATGCAGCAGCGGCCTGAACGCCCCCAGAGCCATTTCCTCCTTGAGAATCGAGGCCATGTCCTCGTCGGCGTCGCGGCTGTGGATGACCAACGGCAATCCGGTTATCCGCGCGGCGCCGATATGGGCGCGAAAGACCCGATGGGCGAGGTCGCGCGGCGCGCGATCGTAGAAATAATCGAGGCCCGTCTCGCCGATCGCCACGCATTTGGGATGGGCGGCCAGCGCGACCAGCTCGTCGGTCGAGAATTCCCGCTCCTCATGGGCGTGATTGGGATGCGTGCCGACGGAGCAGTAAATTTCCGGCGCGCTTTCGGCGATGGCTTTTATGGTTGAAAACTTCTCGACCTCAGTCGAAATGGTGATCATGCGCGCCACCCCGGCCGCGCTGGCGCGGCTCAGCACGCCCTCGCGATCCCTCGCGAGGTTCTCGAAATCAAGATGGCAATGGGTGTCGATCAGCCTCGCCAGGGTTTTCAAGGTTGAACCTCCGGCTCGACATAGCGCGGAAAGATCGGCGCGGGAGCGGGAAGCCCAACGCCCTGCCAGAGACGATGTTCCGGCGTAGCGAAAGCGAGGCTCCGCTGTTCCGGCCTGACGGCGAGCAGATCGAGGAGCTTGCCCGAAGCCTCGGGCATGAAGGGTTGGCACAGCAGGCCTGTCACCCGCAGCGTCTCGATGGTGGTGAACAGCACGGCGTCGCGCCGCGCCGGATCGGTCTTAGTGAGCTTCCAGGGCTCTTGGCCCGCGAAATAGCGGTTGGCCTCGCTCACCACAGCCCAGATGTCGGCCAGGGCGCTGTGGGGCGCATATTTGGCCATGGCGACGCGCACCAGGTCCAAGGCGTCATAGGCCTTGGTCAGCATGGCCACATCGGGTTCGAGAACCTCGCCCTGTTCGGGAATGCGGCCCTCGCAATTTTTCGCAATCATCGACAGCGAACGCTGCGCGAGATTGCCGAGATCATTGGCGAGATCGGCGTTGATCCGCGCCACGATGGCCTCGTGCGAATAATTGCCGTCCTGGCCGAAGGGCACTTCGCGCAGCAAGAAATAGCGCAGCGCGTCGACGCCATAATGGTCGGCCAGAGTGAAGGGGTCGATGACATTGCCCACCGATTTCGACATTTTCTCGCCGCGGTTGAACAGGAAGCCATGCACGACGATCTGCCTGGGCAGCTCGATATCCGCCGACATCAGGAAGGCCGGCCAAAAAACCGCGTGGAATCGGGTGATGTCCTTGCCGATGACATGGGCGTCGGCCGGCCAGAATTTCGACCGCTCGCCCGGTTCCGGAAAGCCGGTCCCGGTCAGGTAATTGGTCAACGCGTCCACCCAGACATACATGACATGGCGGTCGTCGCCGGGGACGGGGACGCCCCAGTCGAAGGTGGTGCGGCTGATCGACAGGTCCTTCAGCCCGCGCTTGACGAAGGCGACGATCTCGTTGCGATATTTGTCTGGCGTGACAAAGTCCGGCTGCGCCTCGTAGAGCGCCAGCAGGCGCTCCTCGTAGGCTGAGAGTTTGAAGAAATAGCTCTCCTCCTCGACCCATTCGACCGGCGTTCCCGTCGGCGCGAGTTTTTTGCCGTCGCTGGCCAGCGTCAGCTCGGCTTCATCGTAATAGGCCTCGTCGCGCACCGAATACCAGCCGGAATATTTGGACAGGTAGATGTCGCCGCGCGCCTCCATGCACCGCCAGATTTCCTGCGCCGCCGCCTTGTGCCGCGCGTCTGTCGTGCGCACCACGTCGTCGGCGACAGCGTTGAGCTTTTCGCCCATGGCCAGGAACTGCGCCGCCGTGCGGTCTGCCAGGGCGAGTGGCGTCAGGCCTTCCCGGGTCGCCGTCTGCTGCATCTTCAACCCGTGCTCGTCCATGCCGGTGACAAACAGCGTTTCGCGCCCGTTCAGCCTTTGGAAGCGGGCGAAGGCGTCCGTGGCGATACGCTCGTAGGCATGGCCGATATGCGGCGCGCCATTGGCGTAGGGAATCGCTGTGGTGACGTAATAGGTCTTCTGTTCGGACATGAACTCGGCATTTCCTTCGGCGACGGCTTCATCCGCCAGCGCACGGCAAACTAGAGAAAGCGCGGCCGAAGGGAAAGACATTTTGCCGCGGCGCGTCGGAGCTTGCGCGGCGCTTTTCTGTTAACAATGTTTTAATCACAACTTTTCCGAGCGTCCGGCAAGCGTAGCGTACGGGGTGAATCCCTTATTGCTGGAGCGCGCCGTGAGTCACGCCGAAAGTGTTCTGCCCTCAAAAACTCAGGGTCTATCGGGTTCTGCCCGATCGATGTACGGCGCCAAGCGCTGGCTCTGGCTGATGGGCTTCCTGCCGCCCGCCCTGCCCTTTCTCGGCTTCCTGCTGGTCAGGGCGACGGGACTGCATGTCTTCTGGTATTTCGGGCTGATCTTCGTCTATGGATTCGTCGCCGTCATCGACATCGTCATTGGCGTGGACAGGGCCAGCTATGACCTCTCGGAAATGGCGGCCGTCGAAAACCAGCCCTATTACCGCGTTGTCGCCGCTCTCGTCATGCCCATCCAATATGCGACGCTGGTCTGGGCGATCTGGATGCTGGTCGACGGCGGCCTTGGCTGGGTCGATTCCATCGGCCTGGCGATGACCATGGGGATCGCCAATGGCGTCGCCATCACCAACGCCCACGAACTCGGCCACAAATCAGAGACGCTCGAACGCTGGCTGGCCAAGTTGGTGCTGGCGCCCTCGATGTTCGGTCACTTCACCACCGAGCATAACGGCTCGCACCATGTCTGGGCGGCGACCCCCGAGGATTTCTCCTCGGCGCGCATGGGCGAGCCCTTTTACGTCTATTTTCCGCGCACCCTCGTCGGCGGCGTCAAGGACGCGTGGAGGCTGGAGAAGGAGCGCTTCGCCCGGCGCGGCAAATCCTTGTGGACCTGGCGCAACGACGTGCTCAGCGCCTGGGCGCTTACGCCGCTGCTGTTCGGCGCGCTGACGCTCTGGCTCGGCTGGGCCGCCCTGCCCTGGCTTATTCTGCAGGGTTTTCTAGGCCTGACCATGCTGGAGATGGTCAACTACCTCCAGCACTATGGGCTGCTCCGCGAAAAACGCGCCGACGGCCGCTACCGGACGATGGAGCCGAGGCACAGCTGGAATTCAAGCCATCTGGCGACCAACATCATGCTTTACCACCTGCCCAGGCATTCGGACCATCACGCCTATCCGATGCGCCGCTACCACGCCCTGCGCCATTTCGAGGAAGCGCCGCAATTGCCGACGGGCTATGCCGGCATGAGCCTGCTGACGCTGTTTCCGCCGCTGTGGAGCCGCATCGTCGACCCCGTGCTGGTTGCGCATGCCGGCGGGGATTTGGAAAAGCTGAATATTCATCCCCCGGCGCGGAAGAGACTGATGAAGAAGTGGGGTGGAAAGGCGGATTGATGACCTTTTCGCCTAGCGGTTCAGGAGCTTGGGAGGCGCCCGCCGTCCACCCCAACAACGAGACGAAAATCGCGGTAAAATTCGTTTGGATGGCGGCCGGGGTCTCCGGCTGGGCTGATGCTTTCGGCATTCTTCCCTCCTGAGTGGGTGGTGTGACAACCTCACTCTGCCAGAGCGCCGGTCGCCGTCCAACTCTCCCCGTAGGATCTTATCCCGTTGACTCCGGTCAGTCTATCTGTGGTGGTTTTTGAGTTAGCGCTTTTTTAGCCTAATGGCTCGGGGATATGGCGTCAGGGGACCGTCTTGATGTCTGTCTGTGTAAATTCATTGGCGGTTGCCAGAATCGGGACGTCGAAATACTTCGCGCACGCGTAATGTAGACAGTCGCCGAGATTGAGACCGTGGCGACCGGACCGATAGCGATGGGCGGCTGATAGAGCAAGGCGAGTTGCTTCGCCCGCTGGAGGTAGATCGCGGATTGTGATGCCGCGATCATCGAGGAATTCCATAACTATTGGTTCGACGTCCGCGATAGGGCGATCGAACTTGTCGGCTCGCGCTAGGCCGAGCGCTACCTCCAATACTGCGATCGGAGAAGTGAAGGAGTTTTCGACGGACACGAGCGCTTTGGATATGCGCTCGGCCTCTGGCTCGTCGGAAAGGACAGCGATGATTGCGCAGGCGTCTACGAACATCAGCCGTTGCCCCACATCTCATCGAAAGCTTCGCGCGGTAGCGGTGCCTTTGCTTGGTCGCTAAGAGCGATGCCGTATTTGTCGCGGAGTCGGGCGGCGGTTTGTCGCGGAGTCTCGGCGTTGCGTCGATGCGCGATTGCCTCTTTCATTGCGATCACGATCGCCTCTGTAATGGTGACGCCTGTCATTTGGGCGAACCTGCGCGTGAGGGCGTCAGCCTCGGGGTTGTTGACGTTGATCGGCATGGCGGCTCCATGTAGATGGATTGCTGACGCAATGTAGATTGAATTATCAACATTATCAAGTGGGGCTGCGGGAAAAGGTAGATCTGTGATCGTTCAATGGCTGTCGTCATAGACGATGTCGCGTTCCCGCGCGCGCAAAGTATGGGTCCATAGGCATGCTTCTGCCCCTTCCTGAGCCACCATGATATGGTATCCGGGGATGTAAACGCTTCCATCCCTGAAATCGGTGACAGGCCCCATTGGGATGAAGGCAGAAAAATCGGATTCCGATCCTTCGATGTGAACGGGCAAATCGGCGAGGGCGGCGCGTAGCGCGCGCTGCATGGCGTCGTTTTGAAGATGCCAAGCCGCCTGAATAGGCCGTTCCAGCGCGCCGAGTTCGTCGACGTACGCGGCGCGATCTTCCGGCGCGAAACTTTCTAGAAAGCGTTCGAGGCCTTCGATTTGCTTCAGTGTTGCAAAGGCTGGTGCCTTTAACGCGTTGGTGAATGTTGCGCAAATAACTTCATTGCGCAGCGTTTCGGCGATGAGCGCGTCGGTCGATTGCGCAGTGACGTATTCGAAGTCGATCGGCATTTTTTGGCCTTTCTGGGGATTTCTATGCGATTCTTGTACTGTGCTTACACCCCGCTCTTGTTGATGAAGTCTGGCGGATTGGATGGCAAGGCTTATCCATTTAAGTTTGGAACGGCAGTTGATTGCAATGATCGTCTCGATCGAATGAACCGTGGTTGGAAGGTCAAGGGCGGCCTTCGAGGGGCGCGGCTGGCGCTGTGCGATGGCTGGTATACCCCGACTCAATCGAAATCCGGCTGAAGAGGCTTCCCAAAATCGGGAATTTGGATTCGACTGGGGGGATGATTCGTCGGAATTTTCTTTCTCTTGAGGACCGCGCCGATCTGATCG
>Ga0182030_10001809_pt1 | contig 44640 bp, 30 predicted proteins | sample 812S3MmetaG_FD_121299 | JGI IMG/M metagenome (GOLD analysis project Ga0182030, IMG submission 121299) | Permafrost microbial communities from Stordalen Mire, Sweden - 812S3M metaG (Illumina Assembly) | ecosystem: Environmental > Terrestrial > Soil > Wetlands > Permafrost | place: Sweden...
CTTCCGACTTTGAATACCTGTCCTGGCGCGTGCTTGCCGCATCGGCAATTCCCGAAAGAAAGTCGCGTTTCTTCCCGGTCACATCCCGCTTCGCGATGGCGTCTGAGATTGTGCTTTTGGCGTCGAACGCGGTCTTTGCGTTGGTGCGGTTGATGGCGCTGATCAATTCAAACAGGCGGGTAAACAGGCGCTCGGATTCTGCGAGGAGTTCGGCAGAGTCCTCTGCCGGAGTTTCGCCTTCCTGCACGCGAGCCGACCTCGCCATTCGTTTCTTCAGCTCCTCGATCCGGTTTTGACAATCGCCTCGCTCGGCCAACGCCTCTGCAAGTTTCACAACTTGGCCTCCTTGTAGGAATGAGTTTGTCTTAGTCTAGCTCGGCGAGTAGGATTGCGATCTCTTCGGGGTTTTAATTGGAGCGGAAAAGGTCCAAAGCAACCGCAGATCCTTCGACTGCGCTGAAGAACGCTTCGCTCAGGATGACAACTCAGTGGTTAGCAAAGTGAAGATGATTTCCCAGGTTTCAAAGCCTCCGGTCAAGGTCTTATGCCGCTTCCTTTGGCGGAGCCTGCGCATTCACCGGGCCGGCGTTCACCTGCTCCTGCCAGCCGACCAGCTTCTGATCGCCGGTGATGAGCCTGGCGCCGCGGGTGAAGGTGAAGTACGTCCAGATCCACGCCGCAAACACCGAAACCCGGTTGCGGAAACCGATGAGGAAGAAGATGTGAACGACCAGCCACGTCGCCCAGGCCGGCCATCCGCTCATGTGCGCCTTGAAGGGCCATTTCACGTCGGCCACGGCGTCCATGCGGCCGATGGTGGCCATATCGCCCTTGTCGAAGTAACGGAACGGCTTTCGCGTTCTTCCTTTCAGGTCGGCGGCGATCATCTTGGCCACGTGGTCGCCCATCTGCATGGCGGGCTGGGCTACGCCGGGAACCTGCTTGCCGTCCTGCTCAAAGTGGGCGAGGTCGCCCAGCACAAAAACCTTGGGCAGCCCCGGCGGGTTCAGCGTCTGGTCCACGAGGACGCAGCCGCGCTTGTCCAGTTCCACTCCCGGCACGGCCGCCAGCACCTTGCCCAGCGGCGAGGCCTGTACGCCGGCCGCCCACAGCGTCACCACGGACTCGATGCGTTCGCGATTGGCTTCCACCCAGCCCGGACCGACGTTGGTGACCTGGCACTTGGTGCGGACCTCCACGCCCAGCTTCTTCAGCGCCTCTTCGGCCTTGGCGGAAAGGTCCGGTGGGTAAGCTGCCAGTACGCGCTGCCCGCCATCCAGCAGCATCACATGCGACTTGCGCGGGTCGATGTGGCGGAAGTCGTGCTTCATATACAGCTGGGCAATGTCGGTGATGGCGCCGGCCAGCTCGACTCCGGTGGGCCCGCCGCCGATGACGACGAAGTTCAGCGGCGGATGCCAGCCGTGTTCGAGCTTCTGCCTTTCGGCCAGCTCAAAGGCCAGCAGCACGCGGCGGCGAATCTCGAGCGCGTCTTCAATGCTCTTCAGGCCGGGGGCGAGCGGCGCCCACTCCGGGTGCGCGAAGTAAGAATGCGTGGCGCCAGTGGCCAGCACCAGATAGTCGAAGTCAACGTGGGCGCCGGAAGCCAGCGTCACCGCATGCGCCTCCACGTCCAGAGCCGTCACCTCGTCCATCAGCACCTGGGTGTTTGGCTGGTTGCGGACGATGCTGCGGATGGGCTGGGCGATGTCCGCAGGCGACAGCACGGCCAGCGCCACCTGGTAGAGCAGCGGCTGAAAGGTGTGGTGATTGCGGCGATCGATGATGGTGACGTCAACGTCCATGTGCCCCAGGGCTTTGGCGGCGTGAATGCCTGCAAAGCCAGCGCCGACGATGACGACGCGCGGGCGTGCGGGGTTGCTGGAAGGCTCAGTTGGATTGGCCAAGTGCGGGTTTCCTCACAAGGAAGAGATGCTGGAAACCGGCCTGAAGTCACACAACCAGGCATCGATGAGGAGCTTTCTTGATACGGGGATGGGATGGAGTTTGAGATTGCCGGGTTTGCGTCCCAGATAGCGCAATGAGAGTCGCGGCGCGCCGGAAACGTCGATGGAAAGCCCGAAACCTTGCTTCGGGGCTGAACAGGCTGCGGAAGAAGGCCGTCGACGGCGGATTTGCCGCTATGAACTTTTGCAGGGACTAAAGCCCGACATTGATTTGATTGGCTTTATTGGCCCGGCTAAAGCCGTGCCCTTGTTACAAAGCATGTCTAAAGCGGCTTTTTCCGCAGCCTGAGAAGCCCGTACCCTTCACCCAAAAGGACCTTTTCAGGCCGCCGAATTGCTTCAGTTCTTGGCCAGAGCCACTTGCATTCCAACCGGGATCCTTTCCGATTCGACACTCTTTCGCACGTCGACGGGCAGCTCCACCACCTGGGCTTCAGATTCAATTTCCGGCATAGCATCGGCAGTGCCGATGGGCACGGGCTTGTACGGCAGGAACATGCGGAATGCGGTTCCACGCACCGGGTTGCGTTCCGCCCAGATGCGGCCGGAATGCTGGTGCACGATGGTGCGGCAAATGGCGAGGCCGAGGCCGGTGCCGCCCTTTTGACGTGAATCCGAGGCGTCCACCTGCTGGAAGCGGCCAAAAACGGTCTCCAGCTTGTCGGCCGGAATACCGCGGCCCGCATCGACCACCGAGAGCGTGACGCCATTCAGGTCCGGGCGCATCAGCACAGAGACGGCCGAGTTGCGCGGCGAAAATTTGATGGCATTCGAAAGCAGGTTGATGAGCACCTGCAGCAGCCGGTCCGGGTCTGCGGCAATCTGCACCTGCGCCGTGTCCTGGATGAGCTGGACGCCTGCCGCCTCGGCAACGGGCGCCATGCAGTCGAGGGCCTGGCGCACCACCTGCGACATCTGCAGCTTACGGAAGACCAGCCGGTCGCGTCCGCTCTGCATGCGCTCCAGGTCGAGAATGTCGTTGATGAGGCGCAGCAGCCGGTCGGAGTTGGACAGCGCGATGCGTAGCAGCTCAGAGGCCTTGGGGTTGAGTTCGACCAGCGTGCCATGCGAAAACAGCCCCAGCGCACCGCGAATGGCAGTCAGCGGGGTGCGTAGTTCGTGGCTCACGGTAGAGATGAACTCGTCCTTCAGGCGGTCCAGGGCGTAGCGCTGGCTGATGTCGCGGAAGCTGAGCACGGAGCCGGTCAGACGGCCGTGATCCAGGATCGGGGTCAGCGCGTAGTCCACGCGGAAAGGGCTGCCGTCGTTGCGGTAGAGGTTGTCTTCGCCGGAGGTGGCCATCAGTTGCAGGCGGCCCGTGGCGCGCAGCAGCGGGCAATCCTCGCCGCACTGGCTGCCCTCGGGCGCCGACCCGTGCAGCAATTCATGCACCGGCTTGCCTGCCAGGCTTGAAGTTGCCGCGCCCAGCATGCTCACGGCTGCCGGGTTGGCAAAGCTGACCAGGCCGTTGCGGTCCAACCCGCAGATGCCGTCGGCTACGGAATTAAGCAGGATCTCTTGCTGGCGATAAAGCTTTTCCGCCCAGCCGCGCTCCTGCGAGCGGGCCAGCATCTGCCCCAGGGAGGCGGCAACGGTTTCAACGGAGGCCATCGATTCGCGATTCTCGCGCAGGCAGAAGTGGCAATAAAACTCCAGCACGCCGAGCACCCGGTTGCCCACGCGCACCGGCACCGCGCAGCCTGAGACCAGTCCGCGGCGCATGGCCGCCTGGGTGTGGGGGCTGGCCTGCTCCGAGGCCAAGTCGGCAATCCAGATGGGGCGACCCTCTTGCCAGGCGCGGCCGGCCATGGCGGCGCCGGGAGAGAGCCGCCGGTCCATGCTTTCCTTGATCAACGTTTCGGTATTGCGGCCGGGCGAGCTCCAGCCGGAGCAGAATTCCAGGTGGTTCTCTTCTGCATTCACGGCCCACTTCAGGGCCACATCCCAGCCCTGGGAGACGCACAGGGCCTCAAGAATACGCATGGCGGCAACTTCGGGCGACGTGTTCTCGCCCACGATTTCACTGACCACCCGCTGCAGAGCCATACGCCGCTCGCGCTGGACTAAAAGACGCAGCACCAGCACGGCTGCCAGCGCGCCGGCAGCAAAGATCAGCACTTCATTCAGGCGCGCGGTCAGGGTGAAGTTGTAGGTAAGCAGACCCAGCACCGCAGCCAGCCCCAGGCCGGCCAGAATCGGGGAAACAATCCCGCTCCGCAGCCGGTTTGCGCGCCGTTCCGTGCTGTTGATCCTCAGCCCTTCGGACAGATCCGCCATCGCTCCCCCATAAAAACGGGCCGTCAGCCACAAAGCTTCGTCGCTTTGAGATTTCGGCTTCGCTTTAGATTCGCCCTAAACGTAGGTTTCCTGCCCCTTTAGTGCAACCGAAGTGCCAAAACGGGGGAGCGCCCCATCGTTTGTTTTCAGTGGGTTGCGTTGGAGTGTGTGCCAGACCTGTGCACAGGAGTTTACACGGTGAGTCTGCAGGTTACAGCGCCGATGGTGCCCTTCGTAATGAGAAAGCGCATCGGACGTTCCTGGGAACGTGCTAAGCGGCTTGAAGGGTATGGGCTTCAGCCCGTCGTCGAATCGGCCAATACACAAGGGCTAAAGAGGTTGCGGGAAAAGGCCTCGGCAGGAGGAATTGCGGGTAGGAATATTTGCGGGGGCTGAAGCCCGGCATTGATTTGATTGGCTTTATCGGCATGACTGAAGTCATGCCCTGATACAAACCCTTTGAAATGGCCGCACGAATGAGTTTTTCCGCAGCCTCTTTGGCCCCGGAGGGAAGCTCATCCGCCTTTCGGCCCGACGCTCAGCGCAGGCTCAAACCCGGATCATGCGCAACCGGGTCGTAGGCATCCGGCACCGCCCCCGCGCCGCGCGCCAGGCACCGCGGCCGTGCCGCCACTGAAGTCGCGTACGATCGCGTCACGTGCAGCCGGTCCATGAACACGTAGCGTACCCGGAGCCCGCCGATCATCTCCGCCAGTTGCGCCGGAGCCGCCTTGCGGTCCACGTAGATCACCAGCGCCGCCTGGCTCAGATCGTCCAGGCTCTGGCCGATGCCGACGCCGAAGAAGGCAGAATTCTGCGCCATCAGGCTCCGCGCCAGCCGCTGCTTCACGCCCAGCGCCTGGTTCAGGGCAACAGCCGCCACCGAGCCGGAGCCGGCTTCGATCGCCGTTAACGGCGCCACGCCCAGCGCCACGGCCCGCGCGTCGGTGGGAACGACAACCGTCCGCACGCCTTCGATCAGCGCCGGAACCGCGGCGCTCATCGCCTCGTCCACGTAGATGATCACCGCGCCCTCGCCCGCGTGGTCACTGCTCTTGCCCATGGCCACACCCAGAACACCTGCCGATGGATTCACCAGCAGCCGCGCCTGCGCCAGCGCCTGCTGCACGCGGGCGGCTTCCGCGTCGCTCAGTGCGCGGCCCTGCGCCGCGGCCACCGTAGTGTCGCCGTAGTTGAGGCAGGTGACGCCATGATCTGCCGCGCCCACAAAGGAGTAGCTGCCGCCGTTGCCCAGGTGCGCGCTCAACTCAGCCAGCACCTCGGGCGCAGGGCTTGCCACGCCCTGACTCACCCCGGCTGCGTCCGTCCCGCCGGCAAAAAACAGGCCCACAGGCTCGGCGTTGGCCGAATCGACCACCAGCGCGCCCGAGTCGCCTGCATCGCTGAACTGGTTGCCGCTCATGGCAATCTGGTTGGTGAAAGTCTTGGTCAGATAAGGCCGCGTCTCCGCGCAGTCGCCGAAATAATCCACCTTCACGTCAAGGTCGAGCGCCGAGACGCTGGCGCACGTAAGGCCCGTCGTCCGGCCGCTCTTGGCCACCATCTGTCCCAGCCCGGCTGCCTCGCCTTTGCCGCCGCTCGAAGACACGCCCGGAGGCGCGGCCGCCAGCGTGCCATCTGTCTGCTTCGCTCCCAGTTCCGCGATGCTCCCCGCAGGGTCCATCCCGCCCGGAGCCATCAGCGCAATCGCCGCGTCCGCGTTGGTTGAGCCCGACGAGAGCGGCAGCCACCCAGTCAGCGACGCCACCGGCGTGGTCCCCGGCCCGTCGCCGTAGGGCGAGCAGTTGTTGTCGATCAGGCCAGGCTGGACGATCATGTCGCCGACATTCGCCTGGTCGCTGCGCGCCAGCACATGGTTGTTGCTCAGCAGGTATTGCCGCCCGCTCGAGTCCTGAACCAGCGAGCCCAGCGTGCCGCCGCAGCAGTCGGCCACCTGCGTGCCCGCAGCGTCGTAGTCCACATCGTTGCCGCCCGAGGTGCCCAGCAGTGCCGGACTAAGCTGCTGCGCCTGGTGCACTGCCGGATTGCTGGCCACCCCGGCCGTATTCACCAGCACCTCGGCCGCTGTCTTCGACTCCGACCCCGACGCCGTCGCCACAATATAAGTCGCGCCCGTTGCCGTGACGTTGGCCGGCGCTGTATACGTCACCGAGCAGGTTGTGAAGGCGCGTGCCGTGCGCTGGCAGTTCGGCGTACCCAGACTCCCCTGCCCCGTGCCCGACCCGTTCGGAGCGCCGGCCAGCGCAAAGGCAATGCTGTCTTCCCCGCCCGCCTCCGCCAGAACGCCTGTCAAGGTCAGTTGGCCGCCCGCGCCCACCGCTGCATTCTCCGGCGTGAGCGGTTGCAGAAAGCCCGGCGTCACTGTAATGACGGAAGTTGCCGTGGCGTTGCCGCCGGCGGCTCCGTTGAGCGTGGCCGTTATCAGGACCTGAGCGCGATCAGTGGTGAGGTAGCTGGGCGGCGTGTACTGGCCCGTTGCGCTGATGCTGCCCGGCCCGCTGTTGGCGTCGCCGCCGGAAACCGACCAGGTAATCTGCGCCGCGCTTCCATCGCCGGCCTTGAATTGGTCCGAATTTGCAAACTGAGCCGGACTGGCCGGCAGTGCACGAAAGAGCTGGACAGCTGTTCCCTGCTGCGTCGTCGCGTTGCAGCCCGTACAGTTGGTGTCAACCGCGCTGGCGCCGGGAGAGATGCGGAAGCTTGCCGCCGTCGGATCGGCAGCCACACCGCCGCCGCTGCACCCGGCAGCCACCAGTAGGGCTGGCGCCAGCAACAACGCCGCGGCTCGTAGGCCCAGGCCACGCGCACGCATGCCGCCGGCCCTGAGGTCGCGCGGGGTAAGGCAAGCGCCTTGGGTCCAAGCGCATTGGATGCGTTGCGGCAAAATCCTGCTGATCTCCCTTTTGAGGTACGACCCGGTATCCCCTGCCTGGTAGACGAACCTTTACAGTTTATAAGACACCATTGCTTTTGAAACGTGTAGGAATTCTGCGTAACCAGTTAAGGTAAGTCCCGATCTGAGCCGGTTGAGTGGGCACGGAACCGCAGGCCCACCACACCGGTCTCCGCCCTGCGCACCCCGCGCGTCACGTTTCCCCATGAGATGCCACTGGAATTGGGCAGGTCAGTCCTGTAGAGTGGACGGCAATGAATCCAGACTCATCCGACCGCCTCGATTACGAGGTTCTCGAAAACGAGGTCGCCCAATTGAGGGCGCGTGTGCGCAGCATTGAAGACGCCCTGCACCGCCGGGGAGTGGTGCTCGAAACGCTCGCCCCCGAATTTGCGACGCGCGCGCAGCAAGCCGCGGAACAGCCGTCTTCGCGAATTCCGCCGCCAACCTCCGCCGACTCCGTCCCAGTCCCGGAACCGGCCCCGGTCTATCGCACCGAAGAGACCGCCCCACCGTATGCTATTCCCGGGCCGGCGCCCCTGTTTGCCGCCTCTCACGCGCCAACATCCCACGACGAACGCACCCTCGAGTCCCGCATCGGCTCGCAATGGTTCAACCGCATCGGCATTCTGGCCGTGCTGGTGGCCGCCGCCTGGTTCCTGAAATACGCCATCGACAACCAATGGATCGGCCCAACAGGCCGCGTGCTTATCGGCCTCGCCGCGGGCGCCGGGCTGATCGCCTGGTCGGAACGCTTTCGCGCCAAAGGCTACCAGGTCTTCTCTTACTCGCTCAAAGCCATCGGGAGCGGCGTGCTCTATCTCTCGCTGTGGGCGGCCTTCTCGCTCTTTCACCTGCTGCCGGCCTCGGCCGCCTTCGGCGCCATGATCGTGGTGACGGCTTTCAACGGCTTCATGGCCTGGCGGCAGGATGCGGAGTTGCTGGCCCTCTACGCCATTGTGGGTGGACTGGGCACGCCGCTGTTGCTTTCCACCGGTGAGAACCACGAGGTCGCCCTGCTGAGCTACCTGCTGCTGCTCGACCTGGCCGCGCTGGTGCTGGTGATCCTCAAGCCCTGGTCGCGCCTGCTCTTTGGCGCCTTCACCGGTACGGCGCTTATTTTCGTGGCCTGGGCAATCGCCGATTACTCCGAGGCGCAGTTCGCCCGCACCTCTTTCTTTGTGCTCTGCTTCTTTCTCATCTTTGCCTTCGCGCCGCGGCTGGTGCGGGTAAGGGCGGAAGATGCTAAAAATGTTCACGGCTGGGACGTGCTCGCCCTGGTGCTGCTGCCGATTGCCAACGCCGTCCTCGGCTTTCTCGCCTTCTACGGTTTGCTTGACCGCACCGACACGCAATGGGCGAGCCCCTGGCTGGCCGTGGCCTTCGCTGCGTTCTACCTGCTCATGCTGCGCCTGCCGGCTGCTGGCTGGCTGCGGCCGGCGCCGGCGGCGCTCGCGTCGCTGCACCTGGCGGCAGCCGTTGTGTTTCTCACCATCGCCATCCCGCTCAAGGCCAAGGGCCGCTGGCTCACGGTGGGCTGGCTGGCGGAGGGCGCGGCGCTCATCTGGGTCGCAGCGCGCACCCGCCAACTGCTTCTGCGCATTCTTGCGCTCGGCTGCCTGGCACTCGGCCTCGGCGCCCTGGTCACCATCAACCCCGATGCGACCAACACGCCCTTCGTCAACGCCCGTTTTGGCGCCTACCTTGTCGGCATCGCTGTCTTCGCGTTCACCGCGTGGATTGCTCTCCGGGAACAGACGGCCATCGGCGCGCAGTCGGAACATACGGTCGAGAAAACAGACGCCTGGCCCACCATCGCCGTAGCCGCGTCGCTGCTGGTGAACGCGCTGATCCTGCTGGCCGTGAGCCTTGAAATTTACAACTACTGGTCGGTGCATGACCTGGGGGCGGGCTGGGCAGTCCTCGAAGCAAACCGCATCGTCGCCGAGTTCTCTTACTCTGCCTGGTTCATGCTCTTCGGCGCCATCCTGCTGGCCATCGGCTTCGCGCGCCGCTCGGCCTTTCTGCGCTGGCAGGGCCTGGTGCTGCTGGCGGTCTCGGTGGGCAAGGTGTTCCTGGTGGACATGAGCGCGCTCAGCCAGGGCTACCGCATCCTCAGCTTCCTCGGCCTGGGCGCGCTGCTGCTCGGCGTCAGCTTCGTCTACCAGCGCGACTGGCTCAACCTGCGCGCCGCCAAACACGCCGATCCGGCTGCGGGCGAAAACGTATGAGGGCAACTGCTTCAGCCTTGCTGCTGGTTGCGGCGCTTGCAGCAGCCTCGCCGTCCACCCCGGAAATTCGCTACTTCCGCGCGGATCGGGTCCTAGGAAATCTGCCCGCGTCCGGCGGCCAAGCCTGCCTCGCTCTCGATCCTGGAATCTTCTCGCATGCGCAGCCGGGACTCGCCGACTTGCGCCTCTATCGATTGGCTCAGGTTGAGGATCACCTGGTCGAAACGCCTTACGTCCTGCGCGATGCAGCGCCGGTTATTGCGGCGCCAAGCTCCATCGAGCTGCTGAACAAGGGCATGCGCGGCGGCCAGACCGGCTTTGACGTCGAGATGCCCGAAGGCCACTACAGCGACCTTGAACTGGCCATCAACGAGCACAATTTCATCGCTGCCGTGAACGTCGCCGGCAGCCAGTCGCAAGGCGGCGCTGAGACCAAGCTCGGCGCGTACACCATCTTCGACCTCAGCCGCCAGCGGCTCGGCCGCAGCACGGTCCTGCACCTTCCCGAGGCGGACTTCCGGTTTCTGCACTTCAGAATCGCCGGCCCCATCAAGCCTGATTTCGTCACCGGCCTCTCGGTCGAGCGCCTGCCGGAGAGCCAGCCGCGCTATGTGACAGTCGCCACGGCCACGCAGCAAGTGCGCAAGGGCCACGAGTCGGTCTTTGAATTTACCGTACCCGCGCACACGCCGGTGGACCGCGTGGCGTTTGCGGTTGGCACGCAGCCGGCGCAGTTCAGCCGCGACGTGCGCATTGAAATTGAGCCTGTACGGGCGGCGTCTTCGCAGGCCGATGCGCCGCGCTACTCCGAATCGGCTGGCGGCTCCGGCAACTTGCTGCGCGTCCACAGCGTGGAAGGCGGCCACCGCATCGACGAGGAGCGGCTCACGGCCGAAGCGCCGCAAGCCGACTGGGATGCGCCGGCCAAGTGGACGGTAACCATTGACAATGGCGACGACCAGCCGCTCAGCATCGACTCTGTAGAACTCCAGATGGTGGAGCGCGATCTCTGCTTTGAAGCCGCCGCCGGCGCCGCCTACACGCTCTACTACGGCGATGCCGCGCTGGCCGCGCCGCGCTACGATTACGCGACTCTCTTCGCCCCGCAGAAGGATGCCGCCAAGGCAACCGCCGGCCCAGAGCTGCCGAACGCCGCCTGGGAGAAACGCCCCGACCAGCGGCCCTTTACCGAGCGGCACCCCGCACTGCTATGGATTGTTCTTGTGGTGGTGATCGCGGTGCTGGGCGGGGTGGCGATGGGGAGCGTTAAAAAGGCTGGGTAAGGCCAGAAGCGTCCCTGGTCCCCAAATGCGAGGGGCTGAGGACACCCGAAGTCGTGGTGAACGCGCGTCACCCAACCGTCAACACCAGCTTGCCGAAGTGACTGGCTTCTTCCATCCGGGCCAGGGCTTCGCGAGCTTGCGACCAGTGGAAGTTCTCGCCGACCGGACGCATCTGGGTGAGCGAGATGGCCTTGTTCAGGTCGATGAAATCCTGGCGCGAGCCGACGTAGATTCCCTTCAAATGGACCTGCTTGTGCAGGATGCTGCCGATGGGGAACGGGACCGGGTCAGTGGAACCCGAGAGGACGCCAACCTGCGCAATGGATCCGCCAATCCGAAGCGCCCGCAGTGAGCGCGGCAGCGTGGCCAGGCCAACCACTTCGATCACCAGATCGACGCCTACGCCGCCGGTCTCGGCCATCGCCCAGCGGTCCCAGTCGGGATTGTCCTTGTAGTTCAGCCCCGCGTCCAGGCCCAGCGAGTACGCCCGCTCCAGCTTCTCGTCGCTGCCCGAGATGCCGAGCACCCGCGCGCCCCGCAGCCGCGCCAGTTGCAGCGCGAAGATGGACACGCCGCCCGTACCCTGCACCAGCACCGTCGAGCCCGGCTTCAGGTTGCCCACCGAGAGCGCGTTCCACGCCGTCACCGCCGCACAGGGCAGCGTGGCCGCTTCCTGAAAGCTGAGGTGCTCGGGGATGGCGACGAGGCCCGTCTCCTTCAGCACCACGTACTCGGCCAGCATGCCGTCGATATCGCCGCCCAGCGCGCCGCGCGACTTCGATGCCGAAGGCGGCCCGTCGAGCCAGTTCTGCATGAAGATGGCGGCCACGCGGTCGCCCGGCTTCCACAGCGTGACGCCCTCGCCCACAGCTTCCACCTCGCCCGCTCCGTCCGAACAGGGAATACGCGGCAACTTCAGTTTGGGGTTGTAGACGCCCTTCACCACCAGCAGATCCCGATAGTTGAAAGAAATCGCGCGTACTCTCACCAGCACTTCACCGGCCCCAGGCTCCGGCCTCGGCCGCTCTACAAACTCCAAAGAATCAATACCAAATGAAGATATCTGCCACACGCGCATGAATATTCCTCCAACCTGCAAAGGGGGTAGTTTAGCTTTCGCGGGACGGCATACGAAGAATGCCCGTTAGAATGAAGATATGGCTCGTGGTTGGGAAAGTAAATCGGTGGAGGAGCAGATGGCGAATGCACTGCAGCAATCTGATGTTCGTTCCAGTGAAGGGTTTGTCAGCGAAGATCAGCGTCGCGCGGCGGACCAGGTACGAACTGTGAAAGCGCGGCAGAAACAGGCGCTCGAGCTGCAACGGGAAAACATCCTCTCGCAGCGCACGTCAAACCCTGCGCGGCGGCAGGCGCTGGAGGCAGCGCTTACACAGATCGAGGGACAGATCGAGGCGATGGGCTAGACCCTGTTGTGGGGCAGACACCGCTGGCGCGGCCTGTTGGAGTTTGTGATTTCCCGCCCATTTCACGATGAAACTGTGAAAAGCACGGGGCGCGGAGGTCTGGGGTTTGTGGTTTCCCAGGCCCCTCAGCCGCGGCGGACGAGGGACCCTTCGGCAGGCTCAGGGAAGGCTCTGGGGCACCCAAGTTTTTGGCGCGTTTAGCGCGGGCTTGCTCAGCTTTCGCGATGAAACAACAACGAGTTGGCCTGGTGGATGGACGTTATGCTCACCCGGGCGATATTCACGTGCGCAGGCCGGCTGGCGGCCCACACAATCGCGTCGGCTACATCTTCCGGCGAGAGCGGCGTCAGGCCCTTATACACTTTGCCTGCGCGCTCGTCATCGCCGCGAAAGCGGACCAGGCTGAAGTCCGTCTCCACCATGCCAGGATCGATGCTCGTCACCCGCACGGGCGTTCCCAGCAGGTCCTGGCGCAGGCCGTCGTTGATCGCTCTTTCAGCCGCTTTGCTGCCGCAGTACACAGCGCCGTTGGGGTAGCTGAGTTCGCCGGCGGTCGAGCCCAGGTTGACGATGTGGCCGCTGCCGCGCACCACCATCCCCGGAACCACCGCGCGCGAAACATAAAGCAGCCCCTTGACGTTGGTGTCGATCATCTCGTCCCAGTCTTCCACCTTGCCGGTATAGAGCTTGTCCAGGCCGCGGCTCAGGCCGGCGTTATTCACCAGCACTTCAATCGCTGCCCACTCTTCGGGCAGATTGTCGACGGCGTCCTGCACGGCGCGGTAGTTGCGCACGTCGAGTTCAAACGAGTGGACGCCGACAGCGCCGCGCTCAAGCGCCTGCGCGGCAACCTCAGCGAGTTTGTCGACGCGCCGGGCGGCGAGCAGTAGCCGCGCACCCTCAGCGGCAAAGGCCATGGCTGTAGCCGCGCCAATGCCGGCGCTGGCTCCGGTGATGAAAACGATCTTCCCTTTCAAGCTCATGGATTTCATTCTAGAGCCTGTGCGGGGATGCGTATTGTGGTGCGGAACACGGCCTCACGTGATCCAGGCGAAACCGCACCGCCGCAATGCCAAAGCCGCGGAGTAAAATCCGGTGCATGACCAACCTGAACGGGACGAACCTGAACCGGCGCGACCTTTGCCTACTGCTCTCTTCTCTTGCAGCGATGGCCGCTTCACCATTGCTCGATGCCCAGGAACCCGCGCCGGCCGCGCAGCCCGATCTCGCAGCGCAGCGTGCCTATACGTTTGACAGCCTGCCGGTAGTCAAAAGCGTGAGCGGCGAGATGCGGCCGGTGCTGCACGGTGTGTTGCCGACGGGCGAGTCAGTCGAGTTGCACGAGACCACACTGCTGCCGGGGCATATGCCTCATCCTCCGCACAAGCATCGCCACTCGGAGCTGATGCTGATCCGCGAGGGCACGCTGGAATTCGACAACGACGGAGCGCTTGAGCGGCTTGGACCCGGCGGCGTGGTTTTTGCCGCATCCAACGTAATGCACGGGCTCAAAAATGTAGGCGAGACCAACGCCAATTATTTTGTGATCGCGATCGGACGGGATTCGTAAGGAGCGGGACGTGACGGAATCAACGACGGGCATCTCGCAACTCAACCGCTTTCGCATCGCGATGGTTCTGGCCATCCTTGCCGATGCGCTGCAGATCATCGTGTTCCCGCTGTTTGTTGCCGGGGCTGAATCGCCGCCAGACGATGCGCTGGACATCGGAGTGGGCGTGGTGCTGTTTTCTCTGCTGGGCTGGCACTGGGAGTTCATGCCTTCGTTCGCGGCCAAGCTGGTGCCGGGCGTGGACCTGATTCCGTTATGGACGCTGGCGGTGGCGAATGTCTATCGCAAGGCAAAGCGGATTGCTGCAAACGGCGAAGAGGGCCGCGATGGCCCTCTTCAGTAGTTTGAAGTGCTTGGGTTTGATAGCCCAATTGCAGATCCCTGAAAGCAGGTCTCCTTCGGCTCCGCTCAGGACAGGCTTTCGACTCCGCTGAAGGGCACCTCTACCTGTGAATGCGCATGGTTTTGGGGTTTGTGCTTTCCCACCCTGGTGTCCTGTCTCTGAAATTCGTGGCATGGATTGCTAAGTGCAAAAGCAGATCCTTCGACTCACCACCCCCAAACTGGAAAGCGTTTGGGGCCCCGTTCGCTCAGGATGACAGCTGCTGATTTGTTGCGAAAATCAGAGGCAGTTTGCTCGCCGCAAAGAACGCGGTGCCCAGAGGGTCCCAGATGGGGCACCCGACCGCGATGGCCCTCTTCGGTAGTTTCCGAATTTTCCAGCTGACCGCTCGGCTTAGGGTAGCGGCTCGACCAGGTGATGGGCGATGGCGAACAGCGCCAGTTCAAGACGCGTGGAAACGCCGGTCTTGTCAAAGATGTTGGACAAATGGCGCTTCACGGTTTCCTCGCTGAGCGTGAACTGCTTGGCGATGTCGCGGTTGGAGCAGCCTTCCACGATGCAGCCCACAACTTCAAGCTCGCGCGGCGTCAGGCCATAGGTCTTGCGCTGCGGCACCACGGCCTGCTGCATCAGGTCATGCAGCGCGCTTACCAGATTCACGACGCGCTTGCCGCCGATCCAATAGTCGCCGCTGTAGACGGTGCGGATGGAGGTCTGCAGGTGGCTGGCCAGCGCGTCTTTGAGCACGATGCCGCGCGCGCCGATATGCAGCGCCTCAATGATCTGCTGCGTCGTAATGGTCGACGTGAGCAGCAGAATCTTCACGGTCGGTGTGCCGTTCATGATGGCGCGCATGGCTTCAAGGCCGGGCAGGCGCGGCATCTGCAGGTCGAGCAGCAGAATGTCCGGCTCCAGTTCAAGCGTCTGCGTGATGGCCTCGTCGCCGTCGGTGGCCTCGCCGATCACTTCGAAGCCGTCTTTTTCGGAAAGCATATTGCGCACGCCGATGCGGACTACAGGATGATCGTCGGCCAGGATGATTCGAATGGGCTTGTCCACGTGCGGCTAACCTCCAACGGCTTGTGCTGTTTACGGTTTGAATTCAGCATCCAGCATACCCTGCAGGTTCTGGGCTGCGGCGCGTAAATCTGCCAGGATCGTCGAGCTGTTATCTGATTGGTTAATGGGGGAGGTGGCCTTTGCGGGCTCAAGCGCTCCTGCTTCCAACTGTGCGCCGATCCGCGCCACCTGCACAGCGCCGGCCATCACGGCGCCCCCCTTGATGGCGTGACCCAGCCGCCGCGTCTCTGCCCAATCCTTCCGGGCAACGGCGGATTCAAGGGCAACAATGCGCCGCCCGAGATCGGCGATAATAGCTTCAAATATCTGCTTCACGCCGGACTCGGGCATCATATCCCGCAACTGCGCAAGAGTCTCGGGATTCACAATCGTCTCTTTTGGGTCGAGCCCCGGCGCAACTGCCGGACGCTGCTTCACGGCCAATTGCCCAATCAGTTCCGCCAGCGTCTCCGGCGCAAACGGCTTCAGCAGAAATCCATCGCTCGCTGCCACCAGGGGAGCCGGCGCCTCGCTGGCGCTCATCACGAACAGCTGCGCGGCGCTCAAAGGACGCAACTGAACAATCAGCTCAAACCCGCTCAGGCCCGGCATCTGCGCGTCCATCAGGATCACCGCGGGCGCAAAAGTCTTCGCCGTAAGCAGCGCCACCGCGGCTTCGCCATCCGCTGCAGTCATCACCGGGTAACCGCTCATGGTGAGCACGGTGGCCATCACTTCGCGGCTCACCATGTCGTCATCGATCAGCAGTACGGCCGGCATGTCCTGACGCGTGATGAAGTCAAGCATGAGTACAGTGTGCCACTCGGCGGGCTCGGACAATGATCAATTCAACTCAGCGAACCAGATGAGTGATGGGACCAGGCGCACATCGAAGCCGGGTTGCCGGCTCAATGGCCAACCACCAGTACCCCGAAACTGCCATAGACGGGCAGCGTTTTTAGCGTTCCAATACCGCCCTGCTGGGTAAGATTCACGCCTGCAGATTCAGTGACCAGGTAGACCTCGCCCGTGTCTGTATTGACTGCCAGGGTGCGGGCGCGCTGACGCGTAGGCAGCGTCTGGATCACGTTATAGCTATCGGTCACGTCCTGGCGGATGATGGTCAGCGTTCCCTGCGCGTCGCCATTGGCGGTGTAGATAAGGCCGCGACCAGCGTCGTAGCCCACGGCCTGCGCGCCGGGCCCAATGGGCAGGGTGGTGACCACCTCGCCGCTGCCGCCGTTGAGCACGACGAGGCGCAGGTTGTCGCAGGCGGCAAAGACGCGCTGGTGCGCGCCGTCCACGGCCAGAGCCAGCGGGCTGCGGCATGCCGAACCGAGCCCGTAAATCTGCAATGCACCCTGCGCGGATTCCGCGGGCCGCGCTTCGCTGCTCCAGTCAAGCACGGCGGGTGGGGGCTCCGGCTTGCTTGTTGCCCTGGAGGTGGCGTCATCAACCGGGGGAATCGTGGAGGCGGCCTCGCCCGGCTGCACATGGAGCAGCGATGCAACGGCAGTTGCATCGATCCGGGCAAGCTGGTTGCGATCGGCGATGAGAACGTAAAGCTGGCCGTTCCCATCCGCCTGCGCAAAGCCCAGCTTGCCGGGCATGAGGATCTCGCCAATTCTCTTGCGCGCGACTACATCGATGACGGACAAGGAGGTTCTTGCAGCGCTACCTGCGTTGCGGCTGGGTTGTGCCGGAGGATGCACCGGGGTCCGCTGGCTCCCGGCCGCAACTGCCTGCCGCGGCTGCTCCTCGGTCAGCGGGGTTGTGCAGACGACAAACAGAAGGCCGCTTTCCGGATCAAGCGCCAACGCACGCGGGCCGGGGCCGGTGTCGATCGAAGCGACGATCTGGAACGATTGCCTGTCAAAGACCTTCACCTGGTTGGAAAGTCCATCGCTTACGTAGCCGAATTCTCCGTTGCGATCGAGAGCGATGTCGTGGGCTTCGCGCAGGCCGGTGACCTGGCCGGCAACCGCGCCCGTCTCCACGTCCACCACCTGGACGGCGCGGCCATGGGCAATAAACAGCCGATGGGCGGAAGCGTCCATCGTTAAATAGTCCCAGTTGCCGGCGCCGCCAATGTACCAGGTGTTTTTGAGGACGAAGATGTCGCCGGGGAGTTGCGTAGGCTGGGGCGGCCGCTGCGCGGAAAGAAACGTGCCCACCGAAAGGCTCAGCGTTAGAAAGCAGGAAGCACACTTTTTTCGCATCGCGGACGACACTCCTCGAAACTGAGATCCATCTCCCTGCAAGCATAGATGCCGAGGGCTGGAACGGCGCTCGATAAGCTCAGTCAAGGTTCGCGGCCAAAAAGAAAACGCCGGAGAAGTTTTCGCTTCTCCGGCGCATTCGATTGCAAGCAGTACCGCGGTTTCGGTTAGAAGTCGTAGCGCAGGCTGAATTGCATGCGGCGCGGCTGCGTGAGAAGGGTGCTGGCGATGCCGAGGCTGCCGTCGGTCAACCCTGCATCGATGGAAGCAGGGTCGAATCGCACGGCGTTGGTTACGTTGTAGACTTCCCACGCGAACTTCAGGCTGCCCAACTCGGCGATCTTCCACCGTTTTGAAAGCCCGGTGGTGACGTCGAAGTAGCCGTCTCCGCGGAAGTTATTGCGCTCTCCTGCTTCGCCGGGATACGGAAGACGGATGGGGCCTCCCGTGTCTGTGCCGGCGTTGATCCCATTGGGATCGGCAAAATATTGCGGGTTGCCGTTGGCGTCGTAGCGCTTGTGGGCAGAGACGTTGCCAGTGACCACGCCGAAGCTTTCAATCTGCCAGTCGGTCGTCCAGCCGGGCTCAGACACAGAGAACGGCAACCCGCTGGACCAGCGGTTGATGCCCGACAATTGCCATCCGCCGATGAAAGCGTCAGTAAGGGCATTTGACCCTCCGCCAATCATCTTTCCGCGGCCGAAGGGAAGTTGATACACCGCGTCAACTGTGATGAGGTGTTTGGTGTCGAAGTCTGAAACCGCGCGATTCAGATACGGCTTCCAGGTATTGAGGATGGAACTCGTGCCGTTGCCGCCGCCGGTGGGTGAGCCGGTGAACTCGGTGCTGCGTTCGGCATCCGAGCCCATGTCGATGGACTTGGAGAAGGTGTAGTTGAAGTCCATCTGGAAGCCGTGGCTGGATGGGTGGCGCAGCGTGATCTGGGCGGCGTGGTAGTAGCTCATGCCGATGCTCGACAAGGCATACAGCGATGAGAACTGATCCTGCCAGAACTTGGGCTGGTAGCTCGCGCACTGTGCGTTGCTCAGATAGACGCAGAAGAAGTCGAGATCGGCCAGAGCGGTGGTGGCGCCGTATTGAGAGCGGTAAGGAGCCCACTCGTAGTTGTAGATGGCCTGGGTTGCGCTTTCTCCCGCGAAGTCGTAGCCGGCCATGAACGGGAAGACGTTCTCAAAGTAGGGGATTGCCGCGATTGTCGGGTACTTGATCGCGTTTCCGTTGTCGTCGAAAGTGACAGAGCTTGCGCCGCCGTTCAGGTCTACATCATGCGACAGTTTGCTGCCGGCGGTGTAGTAGTCGCCTCCGCCGGAAGGATCGACGTAGTCAACCGGCTCAGCGAGATCAAGGCTCTGCAGCAGGTGCCTGCCGAGACGGCCGACATAGGCAGTCTCAAGCGTGAAGCCGCCGGGAAGCTCTCTCTGCACCGAGAAGTCAAACGTCTCGGAGTAAGGAGTTTTGATCTTGCTGTCGAGTCCCCAGGTGATGGCGAAGTTATCCACCGGCGCGGTAAAGGGATAGACCTGCGTTTGCGCTGCGCCGCCGTTGTTAATATCCGGCAGAGTATTTCTGCCCAGGAAGCGCGGAGACGGAGGATGCTTGGCGTTGCCTTCGATTCCGTAGACGCCCGCCGGGTTGGTGACGGATGAGCTGATACCGAAAGAGCCTTCCTGATCGAAGATGTTCACCAACGATTCGCCGTAATGGTCGTAGTAGATTCCGGCTCCGGCGCGGATGGATGTTTTTGGATCGGGCGCATAGACGATAGCCAGACGCGGAGCGAAGTTGTCCTTTGACTTCGGCCAGAAGCCCGGCTTGTTGTAGTAAGAGCCGGCGGGAGCAAACTGCAGATCCGGTTCGTATACCTGTCCGGCCTGCGCCGCTGCCTCGCGCTGCAGGAACCAGGTATGGGTATCAATCGTCGGGGATACCTCCTGGCCTTTGGTCTCGTAAGGAGTCTGCAGAATGGTATGGCGCACGCCGAAAGTGATGGTCAGGTTTGGAGCGGCCCGCCAGGCATCCTGGACATACCATTCAAACTCATTGGCCTTGAATGCGCGGGTCAGGGTGGCTCCATCGGAAAGCAGCGACCCGGAAGCCGCGCTGTCAACGTGATAGTTGTAAGAGTTGGTAAGAGACGGAATGGTTCCCACAAGATTGGCGAAGGCGATCTCGTAGGAGTTGGCGAAACCGTCGGCGACCAGAGAATTGCCCCCGCTGTCGGTGGGCACGGGAGGGTTGCCGCCCAGCCAATAGGGATTTGAACTGGCCCCCTGCCAGGTAGTCGAATCGGAGGCGTGATTCTGATGGATCAACCGCCAGTTCCCGCCCACCTGGATGGTGTGCTTGCCCTTGGAAAAACTCAGATTGTCGACGATATTCTGGACAGGCACGCTGGTAATCGAATTGCGCGTCTCAGCTGAAGTGTTATCCATGAATCGGAAGTCGACATAATCGCCGCTTCCCACACCAATGCTGCCGAAACCCTGGCGGATGTACCCGTAGCGGAGATCGTTGATCAAATTGGGCGTGATGGTCCAGGTATCTCCGGCGGTGATGCCTTTGCTGTTGTCCTCGATCACCGAGGATGGGCCCTGGCCGGGAAATTGTTCCGGGCTGTCCGTGACGTCCTTCTGCAGATTACCGCGAACGAACATTCTGTGCCGGTCGCTGGGCGTGTAATCGAGCCTGGCAATGGAGGTGTTCAGCCGCACCGGATTCGGCGATGCGAAAGAAAACGAGCCGCGGTTCAACCCATCGCCCACGAGTGTTCCGTTGGCGAGCGGCATGGAAGTGAAATACCCCTGGGCCGCTGGATTGGGTCCAGGACCACCCGGATAGTCGCTGGTGCCGCAGATCTCGCATCCCATGTCGAGACCCGTCACAGCAGCTGCCGAAAGGGTCTGTGTGTTCCCGGAGGTATCCTGATAGCCGATATTGCCGGCCGCATAGGCTGAGGTTGCCACGGTGCGGATTTCCTGCTGGTCTTCCGACAACCGGCTGCCCTCATAGTTGCCGAAGAAGAAGAGCTTGTCCTTCTTGATGGGCCCGCCTGCCGCGGCGCCGAAAATGTTGCGGAGCACCTTGGTAGGTGAATTGGCGAGGCCCTCATTCGCTTCCGCCTGCTTGTTGAACCAGTTGTTCGCCGCAGTCAATGGTGGGCGATAGTACTCATACGCCGCGCCGTGATACTTGTTGGTTCCCGACTTGGTGACCATGCTGATCTGGGCGCCGGAAGAGCGGCCGGAGTCGGCATTTGCATCGCCGGTGGTGACACGGAATTCTTCGATGGAGTCCTGCGTCTGACGAAGCACGCCGTTGAAGGCATATCCGTTGACCTGATCGTTGTCATCCACACCGTCGATGGTTACGTTGCCCTGATCGGAGCGTCCGCCGTTGACCGCGCCGCTGCGGCTGTCTGTCGATGAGGGGAGATAAAGCACGCCCGGCTGCAGCGAGAGCAGGTCCGGCACGTTGCGGGTTTCAGACGGCAGCGCCTGAATGAGCGTATTGTCCGCGGAACTGCCCAGCGACGCATCCGTGGTATTCAGGGTCTGCGCGCCGGCGGAAACGTCCACGGTAACCGCGCTTCCTTGCACGCTGAGCGTGAAGTCGATGGTGGCGGGCTGGTTGACCAGCAGTTCTGCGGTGCTGGTCTGGGTGGCGAAGCCGCTCGAGGCGACCGTGATCAGGTAGTGCGATGGCGTGATGACCGGGAAGATGTACGTGCCGGAAGCGGTGGAGACGGTCTTATAGGTTGTGCCCGTGGCGTTATCCGTAAGGACGACGGAAGCTGCGGGAACCATGGCGCCGCTGGAGTCTTTGACGGTGCCTCGGAGCGAAGTGCTTGAGGTCTGGGCGAAGGTGGAAACAGCGGTGGCAAGGATGCAGAAAAGCATCCAGCCCCATAGGGATCTCTTCACGGCTACTCCTCCTGAAAAGTAATGCTGAAAGTGTTGAATCGCGCCCCTGGCGAGTACGCCAGAGTGTCCGCTGTTGCTTTGAAGTGGAATTCGATCAGGCCGGCCCAGGATGCCGCTTCCACCCTGCAGTGGCCGGTGAAGGACCGGTGACTTGAGGCCGCGGGCCATTTGGGAATCGGCCTTGCGGAAGGCGAACTATGAGGGAGCGCATCGGGGGGATGCGGCAGCTCACGGAAAGTGCAAGAAGACCTTCGATGTTCCCGGATGCGGTTCCACCGAATGGCTACTTCGTTGAAAAAGCACCAGCTGGAAAACGTTCACATTGGGAAAACGGTTTTTCCGGCTTCGTTCGGTTCTTACCATCTTGGCCGATATTGATCGAAGGTTCAACTAAAATCTTTTCTCCTTCCCTGAAAAGGATGTGCCCGGATTTTCTGGAATTCAATCAAAGATCGCTTATTGCTGCTGCTGCATCTGCTGCAAGTCGACGAAGGGCGCGGCAGCTTTGGGCGGCTCCTGGGCGCGCTCGACGAGCACGGACCAGTCCTCAGGGATGGGCAGTTTGCGATCGAGGGCAGGCGGCTCGGCGCTGGCCTCGACATGCACGGCCACATAGAGTTCGCTGTCTGTGCTGCCGCGAAAGATGCCATGCGTGGGGGGCACGTCGGCGTAGTCGCGGCCCACGGCAGTGCGGATGTGGCGGCGATGCGCGACCAGGTTGTTGGTGGGGTCAAAGCCCACCCAGCCGAGATGCGGCATCAGCACATCGACCCAGGCGTGGGTGGCGTCCGGCGTGGAGCGGTCGTGATCCTCCCGGCTCCGATAGAGATAGCCGGAGACGTAGCGCGCGGGGATGCCGACGTGGCGCAGCAGGGCGATCATGGTGTGGGCAAAGTCCTGGCAGACGCCCTTGCCGCTGACGATGGCTTCATCGATGGGCGAGTCGACGCGCGTGGAGCGTGGCTCGTATTCAAAGTAGTCGTAGAGGCGCTGGTTGAGCTCCTGCACCAGCATCAGGGGGTCGTCGCGGCGGGTGACGCCCATCTGCTGGGCGAGCAGGACAAGCGCGGGCGTTTCGACGGCGAATTGGCTAGGGAGCAGCATCTCCCAGTAGTCGCCGGCATCGATCATCTCGTCGAGGGCTTTCCACGCATCGGGCGAGAGGAAGGCGGGAACGTCGGGGAGGGTCTGCTGCTCGACAACCGATTCGGCGACGATCACCAGCTGGTTATGCTCGCCGGGAATGTCGAAATGCTGCACGTTGTTGCCCTGGTGGTCGCGATAGCTGAAGACGCGGCAGCGGGGGCTCACGGATAGCGAGAAGGTGAGGCAGTGCTGGTTCGAGTCCGAGCGCGGATTCATGCGCGTTTCCATGATGCTCTCGCTGATGGGGCTGGAGTAGCGGAAGCGCGTGAGATGGCGGATGGAATAGAAGTTCATGGTTGCTCCGGAATGCTTGCGGTGCGCGTCGATTCCATTTCCCTCAGGGGCTAAAGCCCGGCTTTTTTTGATGCTCTTGCGGCACGACTGAAGTCGTGCCCTGATACAAAACTTCTTGAGCGCTGAGGCTCATAGTGTGGCTGGTTGAGGGTTGAGGGTTCCCCGGTCCCCAAATGCGAGGGACCGGGGGCACCCAGGGTTGTAAGCAGATCGAAAGCTGCTATGTGGCCAGCGCGGACTGGATGGAGTACTGCACGTAATGGCAGTAGATGAGTTCGTGGATGCGGATACACTGCTCGCGGATATTGTGGAGGAAACTGGCCGGGTCGCCGGCCAGGATTTCGCCAATGGTGGTGTAGCCGAGCATGGCGTGGAGGCGGCCGATGACGGAGGCGAGTTCGTCGGGCGGGCGCCGGCCGCCAGTGCGCTGAACCGATTCAACCGCGTGGCGGATGCCGTCAGCGCAGTAGCGGATGGCGTGCGGGAAGTCGCGATTGAGGAGGAGGAACTCGAGGATGCGGTCGGGCGAGAGATCGGCGGTGTAGACCTGGCAGTATGCCTCGAACGAAGTACAGCAGCGCAACAGGCCGACAAGTTCAAGGTACTGGTAGCCGGAGCGATCGGCTTCCTGCTGCTGGAAGAGCTCGGTCTGGTACACCTCGAGCAGCGTCGCGGTGGCGTAAGCGCGCTCGAGATAGCGGCCGAGGCGGATGAACTGCCAGCCCTGGCCGTGGATCATGGTGGTATCGCTGACGCCCTTGAAGAGGTGAATACCGTCGACGACGGCGGCAAGCGCATCGTTGATATTGCTGCGGAACTGCACCTGCGCGTGGGGTGAGTGCATCTGGTGATAGAGCCGGTTAAGGCGCTGCCACTGCTCGCTGGAGATTTCTTCGCGCACCTGGCGGGCGTTCTCGCGTGCGCCGTTGACGCAGAAGGTGACGGAGGCCGGATGCAGGCTGTCAAAGACCAGCTTGCGCGCCATGGCTTCCAGATCGCCGTTCCACTCCATGCCTTCTGCCTTGCCCAGCGAGCCCATCATGCGCTGCCAGCGCATCTCGGCGCTGGTATCGCTGGTGTCGAGCATGAGTCCCATGGTCACGTCGAGCTGGCGCACGGTGTTCTCGGCGCGCTCCAGGTAGCGGCTCATCCAGTAAAGGCTGTCGGCGACGCGCGATAGCATGGTGGGGCTCTCTTTGGCTCGCTGCTCGGTTGGGGGTAAGGACTGCATTGTCTTTCCTGAAGCGTTGTACAGGGGCTAAAGGCCGCGCGTTTTGTTGTGCGTCTGCGGCACGACTGAAGTCGTGCCCTTTCAAAGAACGACTTCCATCAGTTGTGCGTGATCGGCACGGCTAAAGGCGTGCCCTTTCAAAACATCGACCAATTCAAAGATCGCGTGGTGCTTTCAAGAACAAATGCGGGGTCGCTGCTGTTTATTGTTCAAGCACCCAGGTGTCTTTGCTGCCGCCGCCCTGGGATGAGTTGACGACGAGTGAGCCTTTTTCAAGTGCGACGCGGGTGAGGCCGCCGGGAACGATGTTGACCTTGTCCCCAAAGAGAACGTAGGGGCGCAGGTCCACGTGGCGCGGCTCAAGACGATTGCCGATGAGGCACGGGGCGCGCGAAAAATCGAGCGTGGGCTGGGCGATGTAATTGCGCGGATTGGCCTCGATCTGGCGGGCGAATTCTTCGCGCTGGCGGGCCGTCGATTGCGGGCCGATAAGCATGCCGTAGCCGCCGCTTTCGCCGACCGCCTTCACCACCAGCTTGTCGAGGTTGGCGATCACGTGCTGGCGCTGCTTGTCGTCGCTGAGCAGAAAGGTCTTGACGTTGGGCAGGATCTCGTCTTCGCCAAGGTAGTAGCGGATGATGTCGGGCACGTATGCGTAGATCGCCTTGTCGTCGGCGAGACCGGTGCCGAAGGCGTTGGTGACGGTGACGTTGCCGGCGCGATAGGCGTTGAAAAGGCCCGAGCAGCCGAGCGACGAATCACTGCGGAAGATGAGCGGATCGCTGAAGTCGTCGTCGACGCGGCGGTAGATGACGTCGACGCGCTTGAGGCCGTCGGTGGTGCGCATGTAGACGACGTTGTCATGTGTGACCAGGTCGCGGCCTTCGACGAGGTCGATGCCCATCTGGCGGGCGAGGTAGGTGTGCTCGAAGTATGCCGAGTTGAAGACGCCGGGCGTGAGCAAAACGATATTGGGCTCGGGGCGGCCTTCCGGGGCCAGCGAGCGCAGTGTGGCCAGCAGCAACTGCGGATAATGCTCGATGGGGCGCACGCCGTAACTGTGGAACAGCTGCGGGAAGGTGCGCTTCATGACGCGGCGGTTGGTGAGCATGTAGCTGACGCCGGAGGGCACGCGCAGGTTGTCTTCGAGCACGACGTATTCGCCCGTGTTCAGGCGCAGCAGATCCGAGCCGACGACAGCGATGTAGACGTTGCGCGGGACCTGCAGGCCGCGCATCTGGCGGCGGTAATGCTTGCAACTGTAGACAAGCTCGCGCGGGACGACTCGGTCGTTGAGGATTTTGGCGTCGGAGTAGACGTCGCGCAGGAAGAGATTGAGCGCGGTGATGCGCTGGGTGAGGCCGCGTTCGATGCGTTCCCACTCCTGGGCTGTGACCAGGCGGGGCAGCAGATCGTACGGGAAGATGCGCTCGGTGCCTTCGTCACGGCCGTAGACGGTAAAGGTGATGCCCTGGGTGAGGAACGAGAGGTCGGCAGATTGCTTGCGGCGCTGCAACTCGTCGTTGGGCAACGTGGCGAGGGTTTCGGCGAGGGCGCGGTAGTGGGGGCGCACGTCGCCATTGGCCTCGCGCATCTCGTCGTAGGCCTGATCGAGCGGGTAGTCGCCGAACAGCGAATCCATCTCTACGGGTTGGCTTGCGCCCTCCACGGGTTGACTAGCGCTCATGAGCCGCGGCTTTTCCTGGCACAGAATCAGAGCCCGGCGGGTTGCGCGGTGTGGGGATTGCCCTGGCAGTCGCGCCGCCTTGGATTCCCTGCTTCCGAATCAGCCTGCCCAAACCCTGTTCTTTAGCTTTTAACACATGGGGTATAAAGGCGCCATCAGGAAAGGGTGAGGCTCAGGCGAAACGGACTCCGCACTGCAGGTGAATAATGACTTTGCGCTATAATCTGTGCAACGAGGGGCCTTATGAGCGTCATCGAGGATACCCGAAAGCTGCTGCAGGATTTTCTGGCACCGGAATTGCGGGAATTGACGGCGCGTATCGATGCGTTGGAAGAAAAGATTGACGCGCGGTTTCGCGGAGTCGATTCTCGTTTCGACGCCTTCGGGAAATCAATCGACGCGCGATTCGATGCGGCGGAGCGACTCGCTTCCGAGCGCCATACGCAGACCATGCAGGCAATTGGGCGGCTGGCGGATGTTTACGAACTGCGGGAACGGATTGCCCGCATCGAAGCGCGTGAGCGGCCCAGCTAAACAAGACCACCCGCTTTTCGTGGTCTTCTTCACCTCATAAACAGCCTTGCGTGGAGTACCCTGTTCTCTCAGGAGATTTCCGCCCACGATGCCTAAACTGCTCCGCTTGCCCTGCGGCTTTGCTGCCGTCCTGTTTGTTGCCGTTACCGCTTTCGTTGCGCGGCCCGCTGCCCACGCCCAGCAGGCCCCGCCCACTCCGCCGGCGGAAGACTACGTGCGCGCGCATTACACGAAGTACGAGTACCGCATCCCCATGCGCGACGGAAAGCACCTGTTCACTTCGGTCTATGTCCCGAAGGATGCTGCGGGCGGCCCGTACCCGTTCATGATGGATCGCACGCCCTACAGCGTGGCGCCGTATGGCGAGGATGAGTATCCGCGTTCTCTCGGACCATCGGAGGAGTTCCAAAAGGGCGGCTACATCTTTGTCTACCAGGACGTGCGCGGGCGGTGGATGAGCGAGGGCGAGTTCGTGGAGATGCGGCCGCACATCGACGACAAAAAGTCGCCGCAGGATGTGGACGACGCTTCCGATACTTACGACACGATCGATTTCCTGCTCAAGACCGTGCCCAACAACAATGGTAAGGTGGGCATCTGGGGCATCTCTTACCCAGGGTTTTACACGTCGGCGTCGATCATCGACTCGCATCCGGCGCTGGTTGCGGCCAGTCCCCAGGCGCCGATGACGGACCTGTTCATGGGCGACGACGGCTACCACGGCGGCGCTTTCATGCTGGCGGCCAACTTCGGCTTCTATGCGCCGTTCTTCCATCCACAGGAGGGGCCGCAGACACCCAAGCCGACGACGCCGTTTGAATTCGGCACGCCGGATCACTATCGCTTCTTCCTTGATGCGGGAAATATCAACAACCTCGACAAGCAGTATCTGAAGGGGTCCAACTGGCTGTTCGACGATCAGTTCAAGCACGACACGTATGACGCGTACTGGAAGGCGCGCGACCTCTCGCAGCACATGAAGAATGTGAAGTGCGCGGTGCTGGTGGTAGGCGGCTGGTATGACGCGGAAGACCTGAGCGGGCCGTACCGGACCTTCTACGCGATCAACAAGCTCAACCCGGATACGCCGACGACACTGGTGGAAGGCCCATGGGTGCATGGCGGCTGGGCGCGCGGCGACGGTACTCACCTGGGCGATGTGCAGTTCAATGCGAAGACCGCGGAGTATTTCCGCGCCAACATCCAGTTTCCTTTCTTCGAGCATTATTTGAAAGGCAAGGGCGCGGCGCAGCCCAAGGCGGTGGTGTTTGAGACCGGCACCAATGTGTGGCGGAGCTTCGACACCTGGCCTCCGAAAGCAGCAACAGCGAAGACGCTCTACTTCCATGCGGGCGGCAAGTTAAGCTTCGAGCCGCCGAGCGAGACCAAAGGCGTGGATGAGTATGTGAGCGACCCAAATCATCCGGTGCCATTTGTGGGCTACACCACGGACACCGTGCCGCAGCGCTACATGGTAGACGATCAGCGCTTCGCCAGTTACCGGCCCGACGTTCTGGTGTATGAGACGGAACCGCTAGAAGAAGACGTGACGATTGCCGGACCGATCTCGCCGAAGTTGAAGGTGGCAAGTTCAGGAACGGATTCGGATTTCGACGTGAAGCTGATCGACGTTTATCCGGAAGATTACACGGATCCGGACGACTCGATCAGCGGCAACAAGCGTATTCTGGATGCGCCGCCGCTGCACATGGGAGGGTACGAAGAGATGTTGCGAGGAGAGCCGTTCCGGGCCAAGTTCCGTAACAGCTGGGAGAAGCCAGAGGCGCTGACGCCGGGCAAGGAGACGGCCATCGACTTCACCATGCCGGACCTGTTTCACACCTTCCGCCGCGGGCACCGCATCATGGTGCAGGTGGAGAGTTCGTGGTTTCCGCTTACGGATCGCAATCCGCAGACGTTTACTGATATTCCGTTCGCGGGGCCTGCAGATTTCCAGAAGGCGACGGAGCAGGTGTTTCACCAGAAGGACGCGGCCAGCGGGGTTGAAGTGCTGGTGATGCCGTAGTTATTGATGCAGTCAATCGTGTTCTTCCATCCTTTCCGGTCGCCGCGGCGACGGCGCATAAAGGTTGGAGCCCCTGGCGATGGAACGATTTCGCGAGTTAGCGCGGCTGCACCGCATGGCGAGTTAGCAAGTCAGCTTGATTTGCGGCTGATTCATTGACTTGCTTACTTATTCACTCACCAAACCTACGAGGAACTCCGATGTTTTCTTTGAAATTCCGCTCTGCTGTGCTGTTGCCTACGGCGCTTCTACTGGCTGTGGGCCCGATGATTCAGGCTGAAGAAGGCATGTGGACGTTTGATAACCCGCCTCTGAAGCTACTGAAAGAGAAGTATGGCTTTGTGCCGACGCAGGCGTGGCTCGATCACCTTCGCTTGTCGAGCGTGCGGCTGAATGACGGAGGCTCGGGCTCATTCGTCTCTTCAGACGGCTTGCTGCTGACCAATCATCACGTGGCGCGGGGGCAGTTGCAGAAAAACTCGACGGCAGAGCACGACTATCTTGCCAACGGCTTCTATGCAACCACGGAAGGCGAAGAGATGAAGTCGCCCGATCTGGAAGTGAACGTGCTGGTGGGCATGGAAAACGTGACGGCGCGGGTGCAGGGCGCGGCCAAAGGCATTGCCGACGACGCCAAGGCGCTGAAGGCGCGCGACGCGGAGATTGCCGCGATCGAGAAGGAAAGCAAGGATAAGACGGGCCTGCGCTCGGACGTGGTTTCGCTGTACCAGGGCGGCGAGTACTGGCTGTATCAGTACCAGGCTTACACGGACGTTCGGCTAGTGTTTGCGCCGGAACAGCAGGCGGCATTTTTTGGCGGCGATCCGGATAACTTCACCTATCCGCGTTATGACCTGGACATGGCTCTATTTCGTGTCTATGACAACGGCAAGCCGCTGCACACGGATAACTTTTTGAAGTGGAGTGCGAAAGGTTCGGCGCCGGGCGAGCTGATCTTTATCTCGGGCAATCCGGGATCGACGGAGCGCGATGACACAGTGGCGCAGTTGCTGGTGCAGCGCGACGTGATTGGGCCGGCGGTGACGGACTATCTGGAGCGGCGGATCGCTGCCGCGCAGGCCTTTGCAGCGCAGGGGCCGGAACAGGCGCGCCTGGTGGGCAGCTTGATCTTCGGTTTGCAGAACAGCCTTAAGGTCTACGTGGGCCGCAAGGAAGCACTGGCCGACCCGGCGATTCTGGCCAAGAAGAAGGCCGAGGAAGCAGACTTCCGCGCCAAGGTTGCCGCCAATCCAGAGTGGCAGAAGGCGTATGGCGACGCGTGGGAGAAGATCGCCGCGGTCGAAGAGCAGGTGAAGCCGGAGTTCCAGGCGCAGTTCTTCCGCCGCACTGACAGCCGCCTGTTTGTCATTGCGCAGACCATTGTCGAGTATGTGACGGAGATCAAGAAGGCGGACGGCGAGCGGCTGCCGGAGTTCCATGACGCCGGGCTGCAGTCGCTCCAATTCCGACTGCTTTCGCCGGCGCCGATCGAGGTTGCGACGGAGAAGCTCTACATGAGTAACGCGCTCAAACTGGGCGAAGAGAAGCTGGGAAAGAACGATGCTTACATTGCGGCCCTTGTGCAGGGCGGCGATGTGGACAAGACCGTGAATGCGCTCATCGATGGGACAAAGCTGGGCGACCCGGCGTTTCGCAAGTCCCTGATCGATGGCGGGCAGGCGGCGGTTGATGCGTCGACCGACCCGATGATTGTGGCGGCGCGACGGGTTGATCCGCTCGTGCGCGAGACCAGCAAGCGCATGCGCGACACGTTTGGCAGCGTGTTGACCAAGGAAGGCGAGAAGATCGGCAAGGCTCGCTTCCTGGTGTATGGCAAGGACGCCTATCCTGATGCAACGTTCACGCTGCGGTTGAGTTACGGCACGGTTACTGGCTATCCTTACAACGGAACGGTCGCTCCGCCCTTCACCACGTTTTACGGGCTCTACGACCGCGCCGCAAGCTTCAGCAACAAGGCACCGTTCGACCCAACTCCCAAGGAGCAGGCGGCACTGAGCAAGCTGGACCTTTCGACGCCGCTGGACTTTGTATGCACGGGCGATATCATCGGCGGCAACTCCGGATCGCCGGTGGTGAATCGGGACGGCGAACTGGTAGGCCTGGTCTTTGACGGCAACATCGAGTCAATGGCTGGAGACTTTGTTTACGATGGGACGAAGAACCGGACGGTGGCCGTGCATTCGGCGGGGATGATCGAGGGCCTCCGGAAGCTGTACGGGGCGGATGCGCTGGCGGACGAATTACAGGGTAAGAAGTAAGGCTCTGCTGTAGCGCTGACAAAGAAGGGAAGCCGGATTGGCTTCCCTTTGTCTTTGTCGAAGAGGTTCCTTTTGCGCCTGGGGTTTTGTTTCCCAGGTCCGGAAGTGCGAGGGACCTTGGGCACCTGCCATCGCTTAGCGAGTCAGCTCCGCTGCGCGGAGTCAGCCGGTCAGCAAGTCAGCGGGCATTGTTTCTGGACAGAGCGAGTTATCTCTGCGCCATGGCTACGGTGCTGAGCGGAATTTCCAGGGTGCCGGCGCGGCTTGAAGAGGCATCATAAATGCCGGTCCGCAGGTAAACGTCGCCCGGCGGCGCATCGATATCGAAGTGGAACGGGATGCCGGAAGAGTCGGCAATGGCGGCCTGTTCGGGCTTGATGGCGATGCCGATGGTGCGAACTTCCCAGTCCAGCGGCTTGCCTTCCTGGCTGTAGGCGACGAGGGCTACTTCAATGTTTCCGCGGCGCACGCCGTCGGGACCGGGGACCAATGTCAGCCCATCGGTGGCAAGCGAAAAGTTTACCGTATAGCGCGTGCAGGGTCCAAGCAGTTCGGCGTTGTCGCCGGCATGCGGGTCAGTGGGCGCGGGCTGGGGGTTGGTCGGCGCTACCTTCATGCGATAGCGAAGCTCAGTAAAGCCGGGCATGCCACGGTCCATGAGAGGACGAAGCGGGTCGCCGATCGCAGCCTTTTCCGCAGGTTGCTGGTGACGCGGATTGTCTTCAAAGTAGCCCCGGCGGTAAGAAAGCTTGTAGGCGCCGGAGGTTGCTCGAATTTCTATCTTGCGCTCCTTGCCGATTTCTCTGCGGTTGGAGGGCGTGTAGGCGATGGTGTAGTAATGCGAGCCGTTATCTATATCCCTTGCCAATGCTTCCTTGAGGGCATTGCGTTCATACACGGCTCTGCCGCCGGTAAGCTGGGCCAGTTTGTCCATCTGCAGGTGGGCCAGGGAGCGCTGCTGGTAGTCGTTCAGCAATGAGGTCTGCTGCGAAGAATTGATCTGTTGCACGACGGAACTGGAGGGCGCGGCGGCGACAATGACAGGGGTGACGCTGACACCTGAAGCTCCCAGCGTGGCGGAAACCGACGGGCCGCCAACGTCGTAGAGCGAGTCAGGCTGCAGGCCGGTGGCGTCGATGGGATAAACCGAAACGCGCGCGTCGGCAAGCATGTCCATGGTCTTGGCGAATTTCTCTTCGTACGGGCAGCCGCCCGCGGTCAGTTCGGATTCGCTGGTCATGGCCGCAATGCATTGCGGAATGGCGCCCACAAACCAGATGAGGTTCTTGCGCCCCGGCACGCCGGAAAGGTAGCGCGCGATCTGCTGCAGCGCGTCGAGCGTCATGATGGTGCGCTCGTCGGTCTGAAAGAAGGCCTGCTGATCTTGGAACTGCTGGAATGCTGCTGCCTCAAGCGCAAGCTGCTGGCTGCCGTTTTCCTCCGCCTTCTGGATAATCAGGTTGACGGGCGCATCCATGGCTGCGGTGGAAGTGGCGGTGGGCAGCAGCGCGGAAGTTTGTGGATTGGCCGCCAGGCGCGCCACTGAAGCGCGGAGGACCGAGGAGTCGTCCGTAAATCCCTGGACGATGCGCAACTTTTCACCCAGCATGAACACGCCGATTCGCACGCTGGGAGGGACGTTGGCAAGATAGCGAACCATCTCCTTGTGTACGTAAGACTGGTCGCCCTCAGCGGTGTTGAGCGCGTCCATCAGCAGCACATTGACGGCATTATTGGGCGGAACGGCCGGCACATTGGTAAAGGTGTTGGGAGGAAGTACGGCGCCGGCTGGAGCAGCGGCTTCCCTGGGAGCGTCAAAGTTCGATTCAAAGAAGGAGATCTCCTGCGGCTTGCCATCTTCAAAAAGCTGGAAATCTTCCTTGTGCAGGCCGGAGATGGCGCGGTTTTCCTTGTCCGTCACCACAACATCGACAAGCACGGTGCGGACAGTGATCTTGAGAGTCGCGGCTGGGGTGTCGGTGGCCTGTGAATCTGCGGCCTGGGACCAGGCTGCCGGCTGGAACAGCGAAACGGCAAGGAAACCGGTGAAAGCAAGCCTGGGAAGCGGGGAAAGGGGACCCGGCATAGGTTCCTCCTGAGATGGGCAAGGTTAGCACATGAAAGAGTGGTACGGCGATCAAGAAGTTGGATGCATGGATTTGGCGGCGCGAATCGTTCCAAACGCGGAAGGAGGCATGGCCATGCGGGTTTGGCTCCGCCGACTGCGGAAGACACTGGCAATCCTTGGGTTTGGCGGCCTGCAGGCGACAACTTTCGGCCGGTGATTTCATGGCTGCGGGTTGCGGGGAGGGCTTGGTGGCGGCGACGTTTGCGAACCAGGGCCATCGACTGCTCCGTCCTCAGGCAACAGCCGCATCTGGGTGCGAAACAGATGGTATTCCGTATAGGAAACGTCGTTTATTTTGATCTGGAATTGCGCGTGGCCCATTTGCGGAAACTGATACAGGTCGTGCATCAGGTCGAGATTTCTCACCGATGCCAACGCGACGCTTCTGAGTGGGCAGGTCCAAGTTTCCGTTGCGATCTTTACGGGACCGTACTCGACCATGATGTCTGCCCTGGCAATGGGGCTGCCGGCCTTCGTGACTGCCTGCATGGTGAGCCGCAGGATGGCTCCGCTTGCCGGGTCTACGACTATCTCGCCATGGTAGGCACGCGTTGATGGGGACGGCCCAAAGCCGCCGGGAAGCGGAACCGAGTAATGCGACTTTTCTTCAGGCACAGTGTAGTTGAAGACAGCGATAGCGCCGCTGCTTTCGTGCTCCCAATGGCTCCACGCAGGCTTGCTGGCAAGCACATCCCCAAGGGCAATGGCGAGGATCGGCCCAAAGACGCCTTCGACGGCCAGCCGCCTGTCAGACGGCGAGGAAGCCCCGCCTTCACGATGTGCAGCTGTCAGCTCTTCTTTCCCAGCGAGAAAACGCACCGTCGCGCTGGATTGGGCGGCAAGGTGAAGACGCGTATCCCAGGGCTTGCCGGCAGAGGGAGACGATTCCTTTGCCGGGCCATCGACAAACTGCGTGGTTAGCTGGGTGGCAAAGAAGTCCGGCGACCTGGGCATGGCCTTTCGCAGGTAGTCTGCCGTCGTGGCCAGTAATGCCTGCTGCGCGGTGGGGTCGGGAGCTGGGTCTGCGGGGACATCCGACGCAGGAAGATCGAGGAAAGACGCCGCGTCGGCCAACGCCTGCAATGCGAGCTTCGATCGATCTCCAGGCAGGATCGCATTCAATCGAGCCAACCGCTCCCCGCTCAGCCGTTCGATCAACTGAAGCTCTGAGAGTTCCTGGGCTGCGCGCGCGTCGGCCTTATATTGCGCATGCGCCACGATCTTCTCCAGTTCGCTGACGCCCACCGAGGTTGCGGCGACCGCCGCGTGCGCGAAGGCTACAACCAAGAACGCGATCAGCATCCTGGCCATCAGGGCGCCTTTCTATGGTGTGGGGACTCTCCCGGTTCAGGTGCGCTTGCCGCGGCTGCGGCGCGGGCCAGGCGGGCAGGAGGACTCGCGAATCACTAGCTCCGGCATGATGGGCACCGTGTCAGGAAACGTGGCCTGACCGCGGATGCGCTGCAGCAGAATGCGCGCTGCTACGCCGCCCATCTGGTTCAGCGGCTGGCGAATGGTGGTGAGACTGGGATTGTGAAACGCCGCGCTCTGAATGTCATCGAATCCGACCACGGAGACATCTTCCGGCACGCGCAGGCCGTGATCGACGAGGGCGCGAATGGCGCCGAAGGCCGAGATGTCGTTGTAGCAGACCAGCGCGGAGAAATCGACGCCGCGATTGATCAGCTCATTGGCCGGCCCGTAGCCCATCTCGGGCGTGGAAACCAGCAGCTTGATGTCGACCGTCATCTCGGCGGGGACGTCGATTTTGAGATCCTTGGCGACGGCCATCTGTAGCTCCCAGCGCTCATCGGCGTCAGAGCTATGGCTGCCGCCGCGCATGAAGGCGATACGGCGATGGCCGAGCTGGTAAAGGTGGCGCAGAGAGAGCTCGGCGGCGCGACGCTGATCGAGAACCACGTTGGTCACGCCTTCCAACTTGCGATGCCCCGCGACCGCAATGGCCGGCACCTTGAGGCTGTGCTCAAGCACGGTATCGATCAGGATGAACCCTTCCACGCATCGGTCCAGCAGCAGACGCGGATATTCTTCGATGAGGTCCGGCTTGCGGCGGTGACTCGCCGTCAGGTAGAAGTAGCCCTCTTCCATCAGCAGTTCTTCCACACCGGAAAGCACCTGCGTGGCGTAGTGGTCGTTCAAGTCCGGCACCAGTACGCCGATCGAGAACGTCTGCCGCTTGCGCAGAGAGCGCGCGTAAAAGCTTGGCCGGTAGTCGAACTTGGCGGCCGCCTCAATCACGCGGTTGCGCGTCTCCTGCGGGATGGAGCGCACGCCCGGCGCATTGTTCAGCACCAGCGAGATGGTCGCGGGCGAGAGATTTAGATACTCGCCCAGCGTGCGCAGGCTGATGGTCTGCCCCGGCGCTGGCTCGGTCCCCGACTTTTGACGCTTGCCCATGCACAACTGTTGTAACATCCGGCGAGGCTTGCGCGCAGTGATTTCAAGCCGCTGGCGTTGTGCGGCGGTCAGGCGCGGGGATTGACGAGACTGGCAAGGCGCTGCAGGCTGGCCATTGCATCCTCATACCCAACCCCGAAATCGATGAGGCATGCGATCTCATCCACGCCGCTGGCCTGCAACTGTTCTGCCTGCGATGCGCAATGGTCCAGCGTGCCAATGAAACTCAGCGGACTCAGCAGATCGTTATTGACCTGGGTGCGGATGAGTATCTCCGCCTCGCGCTCGTTGAGCTGAGAGAAGCCGTGCTCGTCGCGCTTGCCGGAGGAGTTGTCCTTCTGCATCTCAAGATTGGCGCGCAGATAGTTTGCCAGCGCGGGCCTCGCGATTGCCTTGACGTCCTGGGAGTTTTCCGCAACGTAGGTATGCGCCATCAGGGTGACATGGCCAGTGCGTCCGTGATGTGCCTCGATGGCTTCGCGATAGATCTTCACCTTGCGCTCGAATTCGCCCATGTCGTGCTTGAGCGCAAAGTTCGCCGTGAGTACGTTGAAGCCGCGTTTGCCCGCCTCAAGGAATGTGTCGTCGGATTGGCCTGTGAGCCAGATGGGAAGCTCCTTCTGGATCGGCTGGGGCAGTATGCCGACTTCGGTTTCAATGCCAACGCCGTTGGGAAGGGGGATTTTCTCTCCGCGCCACAGCCGCTGAATTTGGTCGAGCTTTTGGAACATATCAGCATAGCGATTGACGTAAGAAGCTGGCGAAAGCACAAAGTCGTTCACGTGCCAGCCCGACGCCGCCGCAATAGCCACGCGGCCATGAGAAAAGTTGTCGATCATGGCCCACTCTTCGGCCACCCGCAGGGCGTTCTGCAGAGGCAGCACCACACTGCCGGCGCGGATGCCGATGCGCTGCGTGAGCACGGCCAGCGCAGCGGCAGTGGCTGTGGGGCTTCCGTAGAGGCCGCCAAAGCGCTGAAAGTGGCGTTCCGGCGTCCACACCGCCGTGAAGCCATGCTGGTCTGCAAACTTCGCTGCGTCGAACAGCATGCGATAGCGATCGTGTTGGCGCTCAGAAGAATCCGCGCTGAAGAAAAACAGGCTAAGCTCGGGCGTCATGGAACCTCGTTCCCTTCGCGCTTTCCAATTTTGGGTTAGGGAAACTATAACTGCCACCGCAGGATTACGGCGCCAAATTAGGATGCCGCATGTCTTTTGTAGGGCAGCCTTTCAGTCGGCGTCTGGAGCAAACCAGGTTGCCGGCGGCGATTTTGCCAGTGGACCGCCTGAACCGCAGGCGGCGTTTTTTATCAATACTTGATTGGATAGTATGATGGTTGGAGCGGAGAGCTGGCCGAGTGGTTGATGGCATCGGTCTTGAAAACCGACGTACCCGAGAGGGTATCGGGGGTTCGAATCCCTCGCTCTCCGCCATAGATTACCTAAGTTTGGCTATTTGCACCACCCTCAAATAAGACCTGGAAAATGTGCTGACCCATCGCGCCCGGGCCGCGCGGGATAAGGTTTTTTATTCATCCGCCGCTGTTTGTGGCATAATTTGCTGGCTTGCTTCTCTCTCATTTCCAGGCGCAATCTGTTTGGGTCTGATCTCGGGAAGCGCGCGAACGACGTCCTCGGGTCTCCCCCTTCACGCCAGAGGTCTCATGAGCAACATCAACGGCAAGGTCTACGCGATGAATGCCATCACTCCCATGAAGCCATGGAAGACGTGGATTCTGCGCGCCATTTTCTTTCTTCTGGGGCATATCAAGCCGCTGCAGAAAGACCTCATCGACCTTTCGTTCATTCAGTTTGCGCGCTGGGTAATCGTGCCCCGCGATGGACTTCCTTTCCTGGGCGACGGCCAGGGGAAAGAACAGCTCAGATACGACTACCTGCTCTTCTTCAGCAACTTCAATGGAACGTGGAACCAGTACATTGACGCATTTTCCGCGGTTTTGGGCAAAGGCCTGAATCTGGTCTGGCGCTGGAGCGAGAAGTTCCCGGGCTCGGTTCCCGTCACGCTGTTCAAGGAATATATTGCCCGCGTCCAGTTCGACACGGACTACTACTACACCGCGTATCCGCATGCAACCGCGAACGACGTCAAATCAGCTCACATTGTGCAGGCTTCGCTGGATCGGCTTGAACAACTGGCCCAGCAATGTACGCCACAACAGTTCGCAGACGCGTACTTGCGCTTTGTGCTTGAGGTGCAGGCCCACCTGGGAGAGACCGGCGAAGCGCCCATCGCAGGCTAGAGAATACATCCGATAAAGAAGGCAATGATGCCCAACCAGAGCGGCAGCATGTACGGACTGACGATTCTCTCGCCGATCATCGACGATGAGAAGGCGGCGCCCTCCCACGATCTGCAGATTCGCGATTACCTTGCCAGGCTGTCCAACCGCGAACACAGCCCGTTTGCGCTCACGCCGGGTACGCATCTGGCACGGCTGGTGGTGATGGACGATGTGATCTATGTGGGCATGCCTGCCTGCGAAGAGCACCTCAAGTCAAAGTACCTTATTTTTGAATCCAACTGCGACGGCGACCTGGACACCTATCTCGGCGGCCTGGCCCGAACGATTCCGACCCACCTCGACGCCATTTGGAAGCACTGCGTGGGCTATCCCGGCGCTGCCAACGTGGACGCGTTCATTGATTACATGAAAGCCTGCCAGCTTACCACCACCTTCTACTTTGCAGCCGTCAACGACAAGTCCCTACCTCAGACCTTGAAGGCGCTGCAGACGCAGACCGCGGTCGCCGATTTCATCGCAGCCCACCAGGGCGCGGACGGGACGACCTTGCAGCGCGAATTCATACAGTTCGCAACTCATCTCAAAACGCTGCCGCTGCCGAAGCCCGGGTCCATGGGTCCGCATCGCGACATCAAGACGGGCGGCCATAATGAGTAAGCTCAACGGAACCGATATCCAGGGCTTTGTGCTGCGCGGCTACAACCTGCCGGTTGCCCGGTTTTTCTTGCTGCATTTTGAGAGCGCGGAGCGGGCGCGCAATCTTATCCACCGGCTGCTGAGCCACGTAACCACTGGCCAGCGCTGGGATGGAGCTAAGCCGCAGAGCACCGTCAACATTGCGTTCACGCATCACGGCCTTCAGCATCTGGACCTGCCGGATGCAACGCTGCTCAGCTTCCCAGTGGAGTTTCAGCAGGGCATGAAGCACCGCGCGGAGATCCTCGGCGACTGCGGCGTGAATTCCCCTGAGCATTGGGATCCGGTATGGCGCGAAGGCCGCGTCCATGCGTGGCTCGGCATCAACGGCCTGACTCCGGAAGCGCTGGAGGCCCGATGCGCGATTATCCTTGCCGCGATCGCGGAGACAGGCGGCGCAATCGTGATTGGCTCGCAGGATGCCGCGGCGCAAATCGTCGATGGCAAACCGACAACGAAGGAACACTTCGGCTTTACCGACGGCTTTGGCAATCCCGACTATCTCGGCGTGGAACGCAGTTCTCAGCCCGGCCAGGGCAAGCTGCTGCCGGATGGGTCGTGGGCGCCGCTGGCGACCGGCGAGCTGCTGCTGGGCTATGCCGACGAGGCAGGCGAACTGCCTGTCGCTCCGGTGCCGCACCTTCTGGCGAGCAACGGCACCTTCATGGTCTATCGCAAGTTACACCAGAACCTGGCCACCTTTCGCAGTTACCTTGAAGCGCAGGCGGCGAGTTATGCCGGAGGCAAGGAGAAACTTGCGGCCAAGTTTATAGGTCGCTGGCCGGATGGAACGCCGCTCGAGCTTTCTCCGGACGAGCGCAATCCGTCCATTGCGCAAGACCCGCAGCGCAGCACCAACTTCACCTACGGGGCAGACGCCGAGGGCGCGCGGTGCCCCATGGGTGCGCACATCCGCCGGGTTCACCCGCGCGACGCCTTCGGCTTCAACGGCCAGCTGATCAATCGCCGACGCATTACCAGGCGCGGGCTCCCCTATGGCCCCTTCGCATACGGCGACGAGCCCGTCTCCGATGATGACGACCGCGGCGTGATCTTCATGGCGCTGAATGCGAGCCTAAGCAGGCAGTTTGAATTCGTGCAGCAGCAATGGGTGCAATACGGCAACGACGCGCACCTCGGCAACGATAAAGATCCGCTGATGGGCAGTCACGGTGGCCGCGGCAGGTTTATGGTGCAGGGCGACCTGAGGCCATCCAATCCTCCCTTCCTCTGCAGCCACCTTCCAGACTTTGTAGAATTGCGGGGCGGAGATTATTTCTTCCTGCCCAGTATCACTGCCCTGGGAATGATCGCGATGGGGCTCGTCGATCCGCGTTGAGTTTGGCGCAGCAGACAGAAAGCTGTGGCTTGCATGCGCGGGATGCCTTCGAGTCCGGCGAACCGCGAAGGCTTAGAGGATTCAATGGGAGACGAGACTCAAAAAGCAGAGACCGGTGCAAAGCGTGCATGGCCTGTGATCATGAGCTGGGTGGGCGGAATCTCCGCGCTGATCGGGCTGTTCGCCAGCATTGCCGGGGGCGTCACCTGGTATCGGAATCATCGCGACCAGCACACCGAACTGCAAGGAAAGATGGCCGTGGCGCAGGCGCAGGCGAAGGAAGGCGAGTATCAAGCGTCTTTGCAGAGCTACGCGGACATTCTGAAAAATGATCCTCTATACCGGCCGGCGCTGGACCAGCAGTTGAACACGGCCATGCTCTGGGTTGAAGACTTTCATGTCCCTGCGCGCGAAGACCAGAATGCTGCCGAGCTTGCTGCGCCTGCGCTGGATCAGATCATGGCCACCCTCGACTCTGGCCTCACTCGCAGCAAGGGGTCGCAGGCCGCGGATGTGCAGGCACACATCGGCTGGGCCCACTGGCTCAATCAGCACATTGCAGAACGTGAGTTCGGGCCGGCCACGGAACAGAATCTTCGCGCAGCGCTGGCCGCGGACCCATCGAATGTGTACGCCAATGCGATGCTTGGCAACTGGATGCTGCAAAACGGCGGAAGCTTCACGGAAGCAATTCAGCACTTCGGCACCGCCGAATCCAGCGGAAAGGCGCGCCCCTTCGTTCGCGCGCTTGAGTTGGGCGGCCTTATTCACCTCGACAAGAAAGGCGCCCGCGCCGCGGTCGTCAAAGTTGCGAACGACATGCGCAAGTCCGACGAGCCGCTAGTCGAGACGTTTAAGACGCGCATCATGGGCTTCTGCTTTGACCCCGTCGTTACGGACCACGACGAGCTTGCCGAATCTCTCGTTGCTGTCCCGGCGGATGAAGCATGGCAAACCTATCTATGGCTCGACGACAATGCGGAACACTTGCAGTCCCATGCTTTGGTTCGCGACTTCATTCAGGCCAATCTGCTTGAGCTATCCGGCAAGCGACCGGAGGCTTTGCAACAGTATCGCTTGCTGCAACCGCAATTGAAGAACGGGTCCAGCAGCATGAAGGAATCTGTCGACGCCGCGATTGCCCGGCTTGCCCGCAACTAGGTTTTGACTTCCGCCCAGGTCGCCGTCTTTTGACCTGCCGACCGCTTTTTACTTGAAACCCGAATCTACCGGGCTTCTCGGCAAATTGCATTTTTATGGTGACAAGTCCGGACTAATTGACGACAATTTCTGTCAATGCAGCCCAACTCATTTCTTACTCCATGTCTTATGCGCTCCCATTGCGCAGTTTCGGCCCTGATGCTTTTCGCTCCCTGCTTGCTTTGCTGCGCCCAGACGCAGACCGGCAAGGCACCTATCGATCCCTACCGGAATGAAGCGATCGTCTTCGAGCGATCCGAAACGAATTACATCATGCATGCGGACGCGACCGGGGAACGCGACATGCAGGTGCGGATACGCATTCAGTCCGACGGCGCCGCGCAGCAGTTTGGCGTGCTCTCTTTCGCCTATGCTTCCGCGACAGAGACGCCCGTCATCAAATTTGCCCGCGTCATCAAGCCCGACGGTTCTTCAGTGGAAACGCCAGCTTCAGACGCCATCGAGATGCCTGCGGCAGTTACCCGCGAGGCCCCCCTTTACAGCGATCTGAAAGAGAAGCATCTGCCCATCCGCTCGCTCTCGCGGGGCGACATACTGGAGTACGAAGTAGACACGGTGATCACCAAGGCCGAGACGCCCGACCAGTTCTGGGGAGCGTTCCACTTTACGCCTCCGAGCACTCTCGTCGTACTTTCCGAAGTACTGACCGTCGAGGTCCCGGCCGGCAAGTACGTCCAGGTCTGGAGCCCCAACCACAAGCCGACTATCACGGATCATGATGGCGTTCGTACCTATGTCTGGACTGGATCGCAGTTACTCACCGAACCGAAGAAGACCGATGATGATGCGACTGCTCCAACACCGCCGGAAGATCCGGATGAAGATGCCGATGGCCGCAAGTTGCCTTCAGTCGCATGGACGACGTTTCATAGCTGGCCTGAGGTGGGCGACTGGTACCGGCGGATGGCGCTTACCGGTGCTGAGCCCAATGATGCAATCCGCGCAAAGGCCGACAGCCTTACTCAGAGCGCGAAGACGCCGGACGAGCAGGTGCGTGCGCTGTACGACTTCGTCTCCACACATACGCGCTATGTAGGAATTGACTTTGGTATTGGCCGCTACCAGCCGCACACTGCGCCTGACGTGCTGGCCAACCAGTACGGCGACTGCAAGGATAAGGACACGCTGCTGGAGGCGCTGTTACGTGCCAAGGGCTTCTCGACGGCTCCGGTGCTGATTGGCGCTGGCGTAACTCCGGTGCCGGACGTTCCGTCGCCGGCAGTCTTCAATCACGTGATTACGACCGTGAATTTACCGGGTGGCCGCGTCTGGCTGGACAGCACGCCGCAGGGAGCTCCTTACCAATATCTATCTGCCATCATTCGCGACGAGAAGGCGCTGGTGATTCCGGCAGATGCGCCGGCGGCGCTGGTGTCCACTCCGGCGACTGCGCCTTATCCCTTCACGGCAAACTTTGAGGCGGTGGCGACGCTTGATGCCGAAGGCAAGCTCACTGGAAAGATAACTTCGAGTTATCACGACGACGAAGAAGTGCTGGTCCGCGCGCTGGCTCGCAGCGTAGCGCCTGCCGAGTGGGACAAGGCTTCGCAATATATCTCATCCATGACCGGCTTTGGCGGGACCACCAGCGACACGCAGTTCGCCAACGCAGAGAATGATTCCGTTCCCGTTGGAATTTCCTATACGTATACGCGCCACCCCTATGGCGACTGGGATAATCGCCGCATCGTTCCGCTGCTGCCCGCGCTCGAGTTTGCTCCTCTTGCCAGCGACAGCAAAGCGCCGCAGGAGGACATACAACTGGGAGCGGTGCGAACGCTGACCGCTGCGAGCCATATCCGCCTGCCTGACGGGTACCACACGGATCTTCCCGATCCGATCCACGTCAAAACCGACTTTGCTACTTTCGACAAAACCTATCGCTTCGACGGAAAGGAAATCCTGGTCGAGCGCAAGATAGTTATCCTCAAAAGTAAACTGCCCAAGGATGATTGGAAGCAATATCAGAGCTTCACGAAAAGCGTGGGGCTGGAGGGCGAATCCTGGATCCAGTTGATGCAGCCGGCCAAACCAATCATCACAGAAAGTAAAACGCCCACGGCAGAGCCTGCGTTGAAGGTTCGTAAAAGCTCGGACTCCGTGGTGGATATTGTGCCGGCGGAGAACGGCAAGGCAGCCCCGCAGGACAGCACGCCGCCCGACAGTGCCTCCGCCAGCGCATCAGCCGCAGACCTGATGAAGACAGCGACAGACCGGCTGCGCTCCGGCGATGTGCAAGGCGCCAAAGAAGCCCTGGACAAGGTGAAAGCGAAGAATGCCGAACAGGAAAATCTGTGGAGCGCGTATGCGTATATCGCAGAGCGTGAGCGGAATTTCGATGAGGCCATGGCCGATCTGCGCAAGGAGATTTCGCTGCATCCTGACAACGCTAATGTGGTGCGCACTCTTGCGGCTCAACAACTGCGATCCGGCGATTCAGCCGCGGCCCGGCAGACAGTGCAGCAGTTCCTCGTTCGCCATGCCGATAACTTGCAGTTATCGCTGTATCTGGCCTCAATGCAGACCAATGCCCAGGACTACGAGGCCGCGCTGAAGACGCTGGAAAGCGCTGCGGAACAGTATCCCGATAACAAGGTGGTTCGATTGCAGCAGAGCGAGACCCTGCGCCGGCTCGGACGCAATGAAGAGGCTGCCGCAGCCGCCAGAAGCGTGCTGGACGGCGCCGATGACCCCAGCCTTTTAAATGATGCCGCCTACTCGCTGAGCGAGACGGGCATTGATATCCCTCTTGCCGAAGAAGCCTCGCGCAAGGGGATTGGGAAGTTGGAGGAGACCAGCGCCGGCATCTCCGCCGCGGAGGCAAACAGCAGGACATTCGGGCAGGCCAATCTGCTCATAGCTTCCTGGGATACGCTTGGCTGGATTCTCTATCGGGAGGGAAAACTGGACGCTGCGAAGCTGATGATTTCGGCTGCATGGCGTGCTTCCTTGCGAGCTGAGATAGGCGGGCACCTGGCCCAAATTTACGCGGCGATGGGACAGAAGGATCAGGCCGCCAGCCAATACGCTCTTGCCCAAGCGGCGCTCACGCGCAATGAGGCGCCGGATATACGCCAGCAGATCACTGAAGGTATCTCTCAAAGCAAGTTGGAGGGCGCAAAGCCGGTTTCAGCTGGCCCGCAGGCGCTGCAGGACTTGAGGACTTATAAGATTACAAAACCTGCCGGCGTTAGCGGCTGGGGCACTTTCCGGCTGGAGATTACGACCACCGGCGTGATCGAGTCGCAACAGATGACGGGTGAAAAGCAGATTGCCGGAATCAAGAAATCTGTCGATGATATGAAGTTTCCTGAGCTTCTGCCGCCGGACTCGAAGGCACACCTGCTGCGCAGCGCGGTGGTGAGCTGCTCCATGGGCGCCACATGCGAAGTGGTGCTGGTGCCGGATGGCGGCCTGCAGACGGAGCAGCAATAATCCACCCTCACCTACCCGCGGCAGCGACCCGCATCGAATTTGAATCCCTTTGCGCAAGCAGAAATCTTCGATTCGTCCACCCTGCCTTGCTCAGAAGTCAGCGGAAGTTTCCCCAAAATCAACTGGACCTGCCAGAGCTGCTCGGGTGGCATGCTTATGTGCCGCGTCCATCAGGGCTAGCCCAACTGGCCCTGATGAATTTTTCTAGCGACATCCTGTCACATTCCGACTAAATTAACAGCATCGATTTTGGATTGAGGTCGATAGTGGAAATGAGACTTATCTGAAGTGCTTTCTGAATCTCACGGTCTCACCCCAGGAATCCTCCAGATAATCTACTCAAACCAGTTCCAATCAAGGAGAACGCTATGCAGATTACAGGTCGGAGTTTGTCGACGAACAGCAAGGGGGTCCGCTCCGGTTTCGCGCGCTTCCTGTTCCTGAGCATTGTTCTCACGGCATGCGCTCTGTCACGGACCCATGCACCCGCGCAGGAACCGACAGCCGAGCAGTCGATGTCCCCCGCCAGGCCAGTGGTTCCTCAACAGGTTCGCTATGCGGGCAAACTGACAACACGTTCAAGCGAGGCCGTAGAGGCAGTGTTCCGCATCTACGCAACGGAGGAGGGCGGCGAGCCGCTGTGGACGGAGACGCAGCAGGTGAGCGTGGCGGCAGATGGAGCTTACTCCGTGCTGTTGGGCGGGGCTACTCTGGC